>TARA_R110001583_G_scaffold141737_2_pt1 | contig 47030 bp, 46 predicted proteins | sample TARA_R110001583 | Tara Oceans TARA_R110001583 (sample SAMEA4398432) | marine metagenome | biome: Polar Biome; feature: [MES] marine water layer (ENVO:01000295) within the mesopelagic zone...; material: water (ENVO:00002006), including particulate matter (ENVO:01000060) such... | reverse complement strand
TCTCTTACATCCATTAACTCTGGCCTTGTACTTTCTACGCCTAAAGTATATACGTCAGAAACATCTATTTGGATTTCCTTATCAGACTTTGTATTGACACTTCTTAACTTATCAATTGCTGTATTACGTGTAATTCTAAAAAGCCACGTAAACAGTTTTGCTTTTTTAGGGTCATAGGTGTCAGCCTTCTTCCAAATTTTTACAAAAGATTCTTGAACCACATCTTGAGCCAATTCTGGGTCACGTACGACTTTATTGGCGACACCTAATAGAGTGTCTGCATAATTATCATACAGAAGTGAAATCGCTTTTTCGTTTCGCTCTTGTAATAATTCAACGATATGATTTTCTAATAGAGTGCTCATAATTTAAAAGATGTACATATTTTTTTAAATGGACATCCAAATACTAAGATTGAAACGTATATGTTCAAACGCTAAATTATAAAATTGATTGTTAATGATGCGTTATCTGAAAATATATATCGAATAAGTGGTCGGCTGGTAACTGCCCACTTTGTTTTTGGTTGGTTTGGTTTGGTAATAACCCCTGTAATTTATTTTATAGGGGTTATTTTATTAGGTTAACCTCCGGACTGATAGTTATATTGAATTTCTTTTGGACCTCCTTAATAATTTTTGATGCAAGATCTAAAATATCCTTTCCTGTAGCCTTATCGTAGTTTACGAGAACCAATGCCTGCTTTTTGTGTACCCCGGCATCACCAAATCGTTTTCCTTTAAATCCACATTTTTCAATCAACCAACCAGCTGGAATTTTATAGATTGAATCTGAAATTTTATAAAAAGGCGCTTCAGGATGATTGGCTATAAACTCATTAAACACTTCTTTTGAAACCATCGGGTTTTTAAAAAAGCTACCACTATTGCCTAATTCTTTTGGGTCGGGTAGTTTACTCTTCCTTATGGTAATTATAGCGTTTGAAATATCTTTTATCGTAGGGTTTTTAATAGCCGTGCGCTCTAACTCTTCTTCAATTGCACCGTAACCAGAATTTATTTTATGGTTATTTTTTGTCAATGTAAAAGTGACGGAAGTGATAACAAATCTATCTTTTCCTTCATTTTTGAAATATGAATCACGATACCCAAATTTGCATTCTTCTTTAGTAAGGGTAATTAATTCTTGGTCTTCGATTCGAATAGCTTCACAGCTTACAAAGCTGTCTTTTAGTTCAACTCCATATGCACCAATGTTCTGTATAGGTGCAGTACCTGTATTACCTGGTATGAGCGACATATTCTCCAAACCTCCAAAGCCGTGATCAAGCGACCACATAACCATTTCGTGCCAGTTTTCGCCTGCCATTATTTCTATTTGAGCAGTATCAGGCGATTCTGAAATAATATTTTTTCCTTTTAGATTTACATGTATAAAAAGAGCATCGATAGTATCAGTAAGTAACATATTGCTGCCGCCACCAATAATTATCTTTCTGGGATATTCTTTATTGCCTAGAATAACACGTAAATCTTCTAATGTATTTATTTCCACAAAGTATTGCGCAGTCGCATCAATACCGAACGTATTATAATTTTTTAAAGAAAAATTGTTATGTATTATCATTAACCGTTATAGCTTTTTAGAGCTTCACCTAAAATATGTACGGCTCTTTTTAAACTGTCTTGGTCTAGAACATAAGCAATTCTAATTTGGTTCTTACCTAAACCTTCTGTAGCATAAAACCCAGCTGCAGGTGCAACCATTACAGTTTCATTATCGACTCTAAAATCTTCTAATAGCCATTGGGCGAAATGGTCTGCATCTTTAATAGGTAATTCTGCAATACAATAGAATGCCCCTTGAGGCCTAGCAATTTTTATCCCTTCAATTTTTTCTAGCTCTGCAATTAATATGTTTCTTCTAGCAACGTATTCAACTTTTACCTCTTCAAAATAACTATCAGGAGTGTCTAAAGCAGCTTCACTTGCAATTTGAGCATACGTAGGTGGTGAAAGTCTAGCTTGTGCAAATTTCAATGCTGTAGCTATAAATTCTTTATTTTTAGAAACTAGAAAACCAATTCGAGCTCCGCACATACTATATCGTTTAGAAACTGAATCAATGATAATAGCGTGATCATCTAATCCATCTTCCTTTAATATAGACGTATGAACTTTGTCATCATAAGTAAACTCTCTATATACCTCGTCAGCAACAAGAAAGATATCATGTTTTTTAACTAAAGATGCTAATTTTTGTATTTCTTCCCTACTATAAAGATAACCTGTAGGGTTTCCTGGATTACAAATTAGAATAGCTTTGGTTCTAGATGTAATTAATTTTTCAAAATCCTCAATAGGAGGAAGGGCAAAGTTATCTTCTATCTTTGATACTACCGGCACAACTTTTACACCACAAGCTGTTGCGAATCCGTTATAATTAGCATAAAAGGGTTCAGGAATAATAATTTCATCATTAGTGTCGGCAATAGTGTTCATTGCAAATGATAGTGCTTCAGAACCGCCAGTGGTTACAATAATATCAGAAGCGCTTACTGGAATGCTATTTTTCAAATAATATCCCGCAATTTTGTTTCTAAATTCTTCAGAACCTTCAGTTCGGCTATATTCAAGAACGTTAATGTTGTTGTTTTTTACCGCATCTAAAGCTTGTTGAGGTGTTTTTATATCTGGTTGACCAATATTCAGATGAATAACTTTTACTCCTTTCTTCTTTGCATTTTCTGCAAAGGGTACTAATTTTCTTATTGGAGATTGGGGCATGGTAAGCCCTTTGTTAGAAACAGATGGCATATGAATATTATTTTACACAAAAGTGATAAATGATAATGATTCATACAATTTTATTAGCTTTTATTTGATTTTTTGAACTAGTGTTAAAATTAGGTTTAGTAACGGTAAAATATGTATCTTAATGAGGTTAACTAATTCATTAAGATTATGTTACGTAAATTCTATATACTTTTTGCTGTTTTATTAATCTGTTTTTCTTTTTCGGGAATAGCGCAATCCTATCAATTACCTGCGGGCAAAAAATTTCATAAAGTGAAGTTTCAGCTTATTAATAATTTAATGATAATACCAATAGAGGTGAATGGAACTGAACTTTCGTTCGTCTTAGATTCTGGTGTAGGCACGCCAATTTTATTCAATTTATCTGATCAAGATTCCATACAACTTAATAATGTTACAGAAATAATTATAAATGGTTTGGGCGAAGGAGACCCCATAAATGCATTAAAATCAACGGGTAATTTTGTGAAGCTTGGTAATGTTAAGAATGTTTCTCAAAACATATATGTTGTAATGGATGCTGGTATAAACTTCTCGCCAAGCTTAGGTATTCCTGTGCATGGTATTATAGGATATGACCTGTTTCGTGATTTTGTAGTTGACATTAATTATATAAACCAATCTATCAAGTTTTATGACCCCAAAGAGTATAAGTATAAAACGTCGAAGAACACTCGAGTGGTCGATATGTCTATAATTAGAAAAAAAGCATATTTAGATGCTAGTGTTATGATTAACGATACAGAAGAACTACCTGTAAAAATGTTGATGGATACAGGAAGTAGTGATGCCGTTTGGCTTTTTGAGGATGAACGAATACAATTGCCCGAAAAGTACTATACTGATTTTTTAGGGAAAGGGCTTGCGGGTAATATTTATGGAAAGCGAACCAAAATTCATCACCTGAAAATTTCAGATTTTATATTGAGTGATGCAAAGGCAGCTTTTCCTGATATGGAAACCTTTACTACTATAAAAGATTTTGGTGGAAGAAACGGAAGTTTGGGGGGTGAGGTTTTAAAGCGCTTTAATGTAGTTTTTGACTATGCAAATGAGAAAATTATTTTGAAAAAAAATTCCAATTTTGGTAAGCTTTTTCAATACAATATTAGTGGTATAGATTTACAACATGCTGGTATACGTTATGTTTCGGAGAGAATAGCAGACTCAAATGGGGTGGTTTATAATAATGAAAAGACCTATGGTGATGTTCAGATAATTTTACAAGGGGCAACGAGGTTAAGTCTTGTGCCTGAAATAATTGTGTCTGGTATACGACAAGGTAGTCCGGCACACTCAGCTGGGTTAAGAGAAGGCGATGTCATCTTAGCGGTAAATGGAAAACCAATTCACCGATATAAGTTGCAAGAAATTATGCAGATGATTAATAATAAGAAGGATAAGAAAGTAAAAGTATTGGTAGAGCGTTATAACAATGATTTACTATTCAGTTTTATTTTAAAACCACTGTTCGAGTAAAAAGTAGTAATAAAAAAAGCCCAACTATAAAGTTGGGCTTTTAAATATCTAGGAATAAACTTTTATTTGGTACCGGTACCTAAAACTTCTCCTTTTATTTTTAAAACCTTTGTTGGAGTATCAGCATTAGATATTACAGTAATCGCTTTACGAATAGGACCTACTCGGTTAGTATCATACTTTACCTGAATTTCGCCGGTTTTACCTGGTAAAATTGGATTTTCGGGTTTTTTAGGAATTGTACAACCACAACTTGAACTAACTTTACTAACTATAAGTGGGGCTGTTCCTGTATTTGTAAATTCAAAAACTCTTACACCGTCTGAACCTTTGGCAATTTCGCCATAATCAACTGTCTCTGATTTAAACTCAATTTTCGCTGCCGCATCTTGTGCAGTTAAGCTAAATCCAAGCAAACCAATAAATAATACAAGTACTATTTTTTTCATCATTTTTAATTTTGGGTAGACTTCAAAATTAAATCTTTTCAGATCAACCTCAAAATCCTTTTGTTATACTCTAACGTTACTTATTTTTGTTTCGTATTTATGTTTGGGTGAAATTGGCTGAAATGACCGTTAGAATGTCAATTCGGCTTTATTTTTAATAACCCATTTTATTATTATTCAAAAACTGTTCCAAATATGGAAATTCCTTCAAAATATAATCCGCAGTCTACAGAAACGCATTGGTATGAGTACTGGATGAAAAACGGATACTTTCATTCCGTACCAGATGAAAGAGAGCCTTATAGCATTGTAATACCTCCGCCAAACGTTACGGGAATATTGCATATGGGGCATATGCTGAACAATACTATACAAGATGTATTGATTAGAAGAGCTCGTTTATTAGGTAAAAATGCATGTTGGGTGCCAGGTACTGATCACGCATCGATAGCAACAGAGGCTAAAGTTGTTGCAAAACTGAAAGAACAGGGTATCAATAAAAATGACCTTACTCGTGATGAATTTTTAAAACATGCTTGGGATTGGACACATGAATACGGTGGTATAATTCTAGAACAGTTGAAAAAACTAGGTTGTTCTTGCGATTGGGATCGTACTGCTTTTACAATGGATCAAGAGCGCTATGATAGTGTAATTAAGGTGTTTATTGACTTATATAATAAAGGATTGATTTATCGTGGTTATCGCATGGTAAATTGGGATCCAGAGGCTTTGACTACCTTATCTGATGAGGAGGTTATATATGAAGAAAGGCAAGGTCTCTTGTATTACTTGGCTTATGAAATTGAAGGTTCTGACGAAAAAGTTACCATTGCAACCACAAGGCCAGAAACAATTTTGGGTGATACCGCTATTTGTATTAATCCGAATGATGAACGATTTACACATCTAAAAGGTAAGAAAGTAATTGTGCCTATTTGTAATAGGGTAATACCGATTATCGAAGATGAATATGTTGATATGGAATTTGGTACTGGATGTTTAAAAGTGACTCCTGCGCATGACATAAATGACAAAGCTCTAGGTGAAAAACATAATTTAGAAGCCATCGATATATTTAATGACAATGCGACATTGAATAGTTTTGGTCTGCATTATGAAGGTAAAGACCGTTTTGTAGTTAGAAAGGAAATTTCCAAAGAATTAGAGGAAAAGGGATTTTTGGTAAAAACAGAGACCCATATTAATAAAGTTGGTACTTCTGAACGTACCAAAGCTGTAATAGAGCCTAAGTTGTCTGACCAATGGTTCTTAAAAATGGAAGATTTGGCCAAACCTGCTTTAGAAGCGGTTATGGAAAGTGGAGATGTTAAATTGTATCCAAAGAAATTTGAGAATACATACCGTCATTGGATGGAGAATGTTCGAGATTGGAATATTTCAAGACAACTGTGGTGGGGTCAACAGATACCGGCATTTTACTTTGGTGATGGTCAAGAAGATTTTGTCGTAGCTGCTAATGAAGTGGAAGCACTTGAACTCGCTAAGAAAAAATCTGGTAATTCTAATTTACAAGTAAGTGACTTAAGACAAGATTCTGATGTGTTAGATACATGGTTCTCATCTTGGTTATGGCCAATAAGTGTTTTTGGAGGTATTTTAGAACCGGATAATGAAGAAGTTAATTATTACTACCCAACGAATGATTTAGTTACAGGTCCGGATATCTTATTTTTCTGGGTAGCTAGAATGATTGTTGCTGGATATGAATTTAGAGGGGAACGACCTTTTGAAAATGTTTATTTCACCGGACTAGTGCGAGATAAGCAAAGAAGAAAAATGTCTAAATCTCTAGGTAATTCACCAGATGCTTTAAAACTTATTGAGGATTATGGTGCAGACGGTGTTAGAGTAGGTTTATTATTAAGTTCTGCTGCGGGTAATGATTTAATGTTCGATGAAGACCTTTGTCAACAAGGTAAAAATTTCGCTAATAAAATTTGGAACGGATTTAGATTATTGAAAGGTTGGGAAGTGGCAGACATTCCTCAACCAGAAGCATCAAAACTTGGTTTACAATGGTATGAGGCGAAATTGAATAAGACCCTGATAGAAATTGAAGACCATTTTAATAAGTTTCGTATTTCAGATGCTTTAATGTCTATTTACAAGTTGGTTTGGGATGACTATAGTTCTTGGTTATTAGAGATTATTAAGCCAGCATACCAACAACCGATAGATAAAACAACCTTTAATAAAGTGATTCAATTGTTCGAACAGAACTTAAAATTGTTGCATCCCTTTATGCCATTTTTGACAGAAGAGGTTTGGCAGCATATATCTGAGAGAAATACAAGTGAGGCATTAGTTATTGCCAAATGGCCAACGGCAGGTAAGGTTGATGAAGAATTAATAGGGCAGTTCGAGTTTGCTGCTGAGGTTATAGCAGGAGTTCGTACAATTAGAAAGAATAAAAATATTCCGATGAAAGAATCATTAGAGCTTTCTGTCTTAAATACTGAGGAGGTAGATAAGAATTGGGATGTTGTAATTTCTAAGTTGACGAATGTTTCTGGAATCACCTATTTAAAAGAGCAATTAGAAGGTGCGTTAACATTTAGGGTAAAAAGTAACGAATACTTTGTGCCTATGGATGGAGCTATAGATATTGAGGCTGAAATCTTGAAAATAAAAGAAGAGCTAAAGTATACAAAAGGCTTTTTAATGTCAGTACAGAAAAAACTATCGAATGAGCGATTTGTAAGTAATGCACCTGAGAAAGTTATTTCAATAGAGCGTCAAAAGCTTGCAGATGCAGAAGCTAAAATTGAAACTTTAGAAAAGAGTTTAGCTAGTTTAGGTTAGTTTTTCTTTTAGATTAAATTATAGAAGCTTCATTCCTATTTAATTGGGAATGAGGCTTCTTCATTTTGTAATGAGAACTTAATATCCGATAGATTTTGTATATTTAAGTTAGAACATAATTTATAAGATTATGAAGCCACTACGTAAAGAAGAAATTAAGCAAGAAGTATTTGATTTATATGACGCATATGCGCATAATAAGATTGAAAGGCGTGATTTTGTACAAAAACTTTCGGTGTACGCAGTAGGAGGTATAACTGTCGCGTCTTTGATGAGTTTTATGATGCCTAATTATGAGGATACATTTTTAGTAGAGAAAACTAATCCCGATTTAGATTCTGAGTTTATAACCTATAATTCTCCTAAAGGTGGCGGTGATATTAAAGCATTATTATCCAAACCAAAATCAGCAAAAGGTAAATTACCAGGCATTGTGGTGGTTCATGAAAATAGAGGACTAAACCCTTATGTAGAAGACACCGCTAGAAGTGCTGCGCTATCCGGGTTTATTACCATAGCGCCCGATGCTTTGAGTCCTTTAGGAGGATACCCAGGAAATGATGATGAGGGTAGGGAAATGCAACGAACCCGTGATAGAGATGAAATGTTAGAAGATTTTATTGCTGCTTTTGAATATTTAAAGAATAACAAAGATTGTAATGGTAAAATAGGTGTAGTAGGCTTTTGTTTTGGAGGGTGGATTTCTAATATGATGGCTGTGAAAGTTCCTGACCTATCTGCAGCTGTACCATTCTATGGCGGTCAACCGACTGAGAATATAGCAGATATAAATGCACCATTGATGTTGCAGTATGCTGGTTTAGATGAACGCGTAAATGCTGGGTGGCCTGAATATGAAAAGATGCTAAAAGAGCATAATAAAAAATATATTGCATTTTTCTATCCAGACGTTAACCATGGTTTTCATAATACGTCAACACCACGATATGATAAGGAATCTGCAGAATTAGCTTGGTCGCGTACACTAAATTTTTTCAAAGAAAATTTAGTGTAAAACATTGATTATGAGTTTATTTTTATCATAATATTGAGACTGTTACAGAGATATTGAGTTATTATTACTTTTATTTGAGTCAATCAAAATGGTGTAATACTGTTAATTTTAACATATAAACAATCTAAAAAACACATTATGAGAAGTCTTTTATGGTTAGTAGCAGTTATATGTATAGTTATTTGGTTACTTGGTATGCTAGGTATTGTTCCTGGCCTTGCAACTGGTAGTTTAATACATATTTTATTGGTAATAGCAGTTATTGTTATTCTATACAATATAATTTCAGGTAAGAAGGTATTGTAGGTAAATGAACCTAAAACCAATAATGAATAAAATATATACCCTTGAATTTTATCAAGGGTTTTTTTATACCTCTTAATCAATGTATGAGTTGTTAATACTGAATTGAGTTTTAAGTAATTGCAGTTTAAAATATTACCTTTAATACTATGATAAGACCATATGTACTTGCAGAAACGAATTGGGATAGTTTAAAAGATGAACGGTTCGACTTGGCGGTGTTGCCATGGGGAGCAACAGAGGCGCATAATTATCACCTTCCTTATGGCACAGACAATTATCAAGCACAGAGTATAGTCGAAACTTCAGCTAAGCTATCATGGGAAAAAGGGAAAAAGGTAATTGTTTTACCAACAATTCCTTTTGGTGTTAATACAGGGCAGAAAGATATATATCTTGATATGAACCTAAACCCTTCAACACAATTAGCAATACTTAAAGATATTGTGACTGTATTAAATAGACAGGGTATTTATAAGTTATTAATTTTTAACGGACATGGAGGTAATAATTTTAAGCCTCTTGTTAGAGAATTAGGTTTGATATTTCCTAAAATGTTCATTAGCTTTTGTTTTTTTCCGCCAATGTTGGATAAATCAAAATATTTCAAGGAAAAAGGTGACCATGCCGATGAGATGGAAACAAGTCTTATGCTTTATTTAAGGCCAGATTTGGTATTGAAAAAAGAGAAGTGGGGTAGTGGTGATGAAAAGAAATTTAAGATTAAGGCATTTAACGAGGGCTGGGTCTGGGCAGAACGACAGTGGTCTAAAGTGAGTAGTGATACAGGAATTGGTAATCCTGAGTTTGCAACAACTGAAAAAGGTGAGCGATTTTTTAATGATATTTGTGAAAAATTGGAAGAGCTTTACTGTTCATTATGTGATGCTGATTTGAATGATTTATATCATTGATTGAAACTCTTTTGATGATTATTTAAAGGAATTAGGGTTTCAGATAAATTATCATTTTGTAATCTTTTTAAATTGATGTCTAACTCAAGTTTTAAAGAAAATAAGGCGCTCAGAATAATTATGTTCTTAAAAATATACTGACCAGCCAATGTAAATACTAATTCATCTTTACCGAATATCTCTTGTGGTAAAAGGAATAAGGGGGTAAATGTAAAAATAATATGTACAATAGCTAGATAGATAAAGAATCTTGGTTTCCAATTCAATATCAAGAAGAGACCAATTATTGTTTCGCCTAATGCCAGGATTATTAATCCGAATTGAGTAGGTAACAGACCTAGCGTAAGTATGCTAATAGTATTAGTGGCTAAATCTTCAGCGGGACTAAAATGTGGAATAAACTTAATAAAGCCAAAAATCAGATAGACTGCACCAATAGAAATACGTAAAATGTTGTATTTTATTTTTACTAATCGTTTCATTGAAGGTTAATCATTTATTTAATATATGCGGAGATTAATTCATTTTGGCTAAAATGTTAAATCTAAATCGTACCGAATTATTGATATGGAGAGGTTAGTAACGGTAATTATTTCAACTCTTTAGAAACCAATTCAATATAGAATTTCATAGCCTCTTTTTTTTTCATATTCTTAGCCTGAAATAATGCATTTGCCTTAAAAGCATTGATTAAAGGAGTTTTGCTGCCAGGGTTGTCAAAATTAGAATTTGCAATTTTATAGTATGCATAGAGTTTTAGAAGCACATCTGCTGGTATAGGCTCGGTATAACTATTTACATAAGTTACGGCCTCCTCAAATTTAATATGTGATTTCTTCTTTTTCATTTGGATCAACAAAAGTAGCTATACAGGTACCGGCACCTTTTACCTTTTGGTTTAGTTTTACATTTATTTGACAATCTAAAGGTAAGAATAAGTCAACTCTAGACCCAAATTTTATAAATCCTGAATCGTCGCCCTGTTGCACGCTTTCACCTTTCTCGGCATAATTGACAATTCGCCTTGCCATGGCACCAGCTATTTGGCGATATAATATTTCACCAAACTTAGGAGTTTTAATAACTACAGTAGTCCTTTCATTTTCTTCACTCGATTTAGGGTGCCAAGCTACTAAAAATTTTCCAGGATGATATTTTGAAAAAGTAATACTACCGCTGGCAGGATATCTAGTAACATGTACGTTTACAGGTGACATGAAGATAGAAACTTGTTTTCTTTTATCTTTAAAAAATTCATTTTCAAAAACTTCTTCAATAACAACTACCTTACCATCTACAGGAGAGAGAATTTCATTAAAGTTCTTTACTGCTATTCTTTTAGGGTTTCTAAAAAACTGAAGAATTGTTATCAAAACAACTAAACCAATGAGTTGAACAGTTAATTTTAACCATGAAATATCAATGAAAAAATGAGCTAAGATTACGCTGATTCCTACTAAACAAAAAGAAAACAAGATGATTTTTTGTCCTTCTCTATGAAACATAACTGAATATATTTAAAGTTAAATATGCAAATGGTGCTGCAAATACTAAGCTATCTAAACGGTCTAGCATACCACCATGTCCTGGCAAGATAGCACCACTATCTTTAACACCTGCAGCTCTTTTGAATTTTGATTCTATTAAATCACCTAAACTACCGGCAATGACAATGACTGTTGCCAATATCATCCATTGTACAGGACTAATTAGTTCTTCTTGTGTAGCAATCAAATATGCCGCCCCAAGTGCAAAAACAAATCCTCCAACGGTTCCTTCAATGGTTTTTTTAGGAGAAACTGATGGAAATAATTTAGTTCTACCTATACTTTTACCTACTAAGTATGCAAATGAGTCATTTACCCATATTAAAATAAATATTCCCATGATAAGAAGTTTTGCAAAAGCATCGTTCTTATAAGGTATCATGGTAAGAAATATGCATCCACCTCCAATATAAAACAAGCCTATTAAAAACTTCTTTAGTTTATTCAACTTTATAGGCTTTTTAGAAAACAGGTTTACAAGTAGATAAACATCAACTATAATGGTGATGACCATTAAAATATTTATTACTTGCTGATCCTTTACTAAATAGATGAATACCCACCAAAGTGCCAGATATGCAGCGAATATGTGATATCCCCTTAGTCCTACAAGTTTTTTGTATTCATACAAACAAGCTAGGCCAAAGGTCATAAATAAGAAATCGAAAGCATCGGAGCTAAGGAAAACTGCAGACAATAATAAAATGATATAGACAGCCCCTGTTAATGACCTTCTTAAAATTTCTTTCATACTATAAATCTTCCAAAAGTAAAAGATAAAGATTTTTAGTACTACTACCATAAGTTAGAAAATCATCTGAGTTTTCTGCGGTAGCTTTAAAGTGTTTTAACGTGGTTATGTTGGCCGGAATTTGTTGGCCGTATTTTTTCTTTATTGTTTTTAACCCTTCACCAATTGATTCTACTAATTGACTTGTTGTTGCGAATACTACAACATTACTTGGAAGCTCATTTACTTTTTTCTCATGTAACTGGTTAGAGCAAACAAGAATACTGCCGTTTTGGGCAATGAGATGTTCACACGTAGTAAAGAACACCTCACTTTGTCTTGCATTATCTGTAAAGGAAATTGGTTCCTTAGCAAATTTTTCACCTAATCTTTTGTTTAAAATATAAAAAGGTTCGCTTTGCCAATTATTCTCTTCAATTATATTTTGTAAAGCCCTTGAAACCTCAGAGTCTGAAATACAGTATATAAATTTTCCACCGTTTTGTTTGAAGTGAATTGTAAATTTTTCATCTACAGGAATATTTATATCCGGCATATGGTCGCCTCGCGTTTCCGCAGTTTCTTTCGAAACCTTTTTCTTGCCACCACCAAATAAAATATCTAAAAGCCCCATTTATATGTTTATAATAATTGCTAATCTAAAGTAGTGCAATATTATTTATTATCCGTAATTTCTTGCTCTTCTGTTTTAGAATCTGAATCTTTTATATTCTCAAGCTTTTTTTTGTTTTCTAAAGCTAAGATATCTTTTTCGAAATTTCGTACACCAAATATTTTTTCTAAATCTTCTTTAAAGATAACTTCTTTCTCCAATAATCTTTCGGCCAAGGTTGTTAACTTGTCCTTATTGTCGGTTAGAACTTTAATAGCTCTTTGATACTGTTCTTCTATAATTTTAGATATTTCAGCATCTATTTTTCGAGCGGTATCTTCACTATAAGGCTTTGAAAAACCATAAGAATCTTGTCCTGCAGAATCATAATAGGTAATGTTTCCTATTTCCTCGTTAAGACCATAGATGGTTACCATTGCTCTAGCTTGTTTCGTAACTTTTTCTAAATCACTTAAAGCACCTGTAGATATTTTATTGAAAATTACTTTTTCAGCAGCTCTACCACCCATAGTTGCACACATCTCATCCAACATCTGTTCAGGTCGAACAATTAAACGTTCTTCTGGTAAATACCAAGCAGCACCTAACGATTGTCCTCTAGGTACAATAGTTACTTTTACTAATGGCGCAGCATGTTCTAACATCCAACTCGTGGTTGCGTGACCTGCTTCGTGATAAGCAATAGTTTCTTTTTCCCCTGGAGTAATTATTTTGTTTTTCTTTTCAAGACCACCAACGATTCTGTCAACGGCATCTAAGAAATCTTGCTTAGTAACTGCTTTCTTTTCTTTACGTGCTGCGATTAAGGCAGCTTCGTTACAAACGTTAGCAATATCTGCACCTGAGAAACCTGGAGTTTGTCTTGCCAAGAAATCTAAATCAAGTGTTTCTGCTGTTTTGATAGGTCTTAAGTGAACTTCAAAAATTTCTTTACGTTCACGAATGTCCGGTAGGTCAACATAAATCTGTCTATCAAATCTACCTGCACGCATTAAAGCTTTGTCTAATACATCTGCACGGTTAGTTGCGGCTAATACAATAACGTTTGTATTGGTGCCGAAACCATCCATTTCTGTCAATAATTGGTTAAGCGTATTTTCACGCTCATCATTAGAACCAGTGAAATTATTTTTACCTCTAGCTCTACCAATGGCATCAATTTCATCAATAAATATGATTGCTGGAGATTTATCTTTTGCTTGCTTAAATAAGTCTCTAACTCTAGAAGCACCTACACCTACGAACATTTCTACGAAATCAGAACCTGAAAGTGAAAAGAAAGGAACTTTTGCTTCACCGGCAACTGCTTTAGCTAGAAGGGTCTTACCTGTTCCTGGAGGCCCTACTAATAATGCACCTTTAGGAATTTTACCTCCTAAAGAAGTATATTTATCTGGGTTTCTTAAAAAATCAACGATTTCTTCAACTTCTTCTTTTGCACCTTCTAAACCAGCTACATCTTTAAAAGATGTTCTTGTATCGGTCTTCTCATCGAATAATTTCGCTTTTGACTTACCGATGTTAAAGATTTGACCGCCTGCGCCGCCGCCGCCGCCGCCGGACATTCTACGCATTAGATATATCCATATACCAATAATCAATACAAATGGTAATAAAGAAAGTAGAAAATCTAAAATGGCTGTAGATTCCTTTCCAAATTCAATAATGGTATCTAAGTTGTTTTCTTTTTTGATTTCAGTAATCTCATTTTGAAAAATTTGAAGATCACCATAATCTAAAGTGTATTGTGGAACATTGCCAGATGATGGAAGAAAGGATTTTTCGTTAACATCTTTATGAACTTCTTTAGCAATAGCCTCGTCAGTCAAGAAAACTTTTGCCTGATTGGTATTTGTGATTATCAAAATCTTTTTGACATCACCATTTCTTAAGTATTGTTGAAGTTCTGAAGTAGTAGTTTTGTTAGTACTAGCTAAATCATCACTATTGAATAATTGAAATCCTATAAGTAGTACTGCTACTAATCCGTAAATCCACCAAGAACTGAATTTTGGTTTTTTCGGATTTGTTTTGTTTTCTTTTGCCATTTTAATTTTTTATTGATTAACGCTGCTTTCTATGGTTGTGAACTTTGCATCACCCCATAAGCCTTCTATATCATAGAATTCTCGAACTTGCTTTTGGAATACATGGACTACTACGTTTACGTAATCCATTAATACCCATTCTGCATTGTCCTCACCCTCTACGTGCCAAGGCTTGTCTTGAATCGCTTTACTGACTGTTTTTTGGATAGATCCTACGATTGCATTTACATGCGTATTGGAGGTACCGTTACAAATAATGAAGTAATCACAAACGGTATTCTCGATTTCTCTTAAATCTAATAGATTTATATTGTGCCCTTTTACTTCGTCAACTCCCTGTATAATTAATGCAATTAACTCATCAACGCTAGCTTTACTTTCCTGCATTCAAAAATTTTAGTTTTTACAAAGTTATTATATTTTTGTTCTTTTAGGTCTAGTTTTTAACAATACATTAAAGATTTATAATATGTAATGCATATGCAAATAATCAAACTTGATGCCACGGCGTCTACTAATACCTATTTGAAGGAATTATCGACAGTTAAAGAACTCGAAGATTTTACAATTATAACAACTAATAATCAAACATTAGGTAGAGGGCAATTAAATTCTAAATGGGAGTCTGAAAAAGGTAAAAATCTAGCAATCAGTATATTGAAAAACAATATCGACTTACCTATAGCGCATTTATTCTTAATGAATATTTGTGTTTCATTAGCTATTTTGAAAAGTTTAAGTCTATTCGGAATTCCGAATTTGAAGGTAAAGTGGCCTAACGACATTCTGTCAGGTAATTTTAAAATAGGAGGAATTTTAATTGAAAATATTATTTCTGGATCAAAAATAAAACAAAGTATAATTGGGTTTGGGTTAAATATAAATCAATCAAAATTTAAAAATGCTCCAAATGCCTCGTCTTTAAAAAATATAAAGAAAAAAAGTTTTAACCTTGATACGGTCTTTTATTCTATAATTGAAAATTTGCATCAACAATTAAACAGACCTATTCTAACTTTTGAAAATGACCTGTACAAAGAATATCATTCCAAATTATTTAGAATAGGAGAGCAGAGCACTTTCAAAATTCAAGAGGATAAGCTAATTGAAGGTGTTATAGAAGGAGTCTCTAATAACGGAAAGCTTAAAGTAAAATTTGAAAATGGTGACCTTCAAGAATTTGGGTTAAAAGAAATACAACTTCAGTATTAAATCTTCCCCAAATTAGTTGATAACGTATTAATAAAGTTTGTAATAGGCTTTTTTATCATCATTGCCATCATCGCATTAAAATCACCTGAAAAACTTAAAACTACTTCGCTCTTATCATTTTCTAATTCTATAATATCTGCAGTTAAGGTAAACGGTAGTTTTTCACTCGCAGCACCTAAAATTAGTTTGTCAAATGGTGTTTGTTCTTTTTTCTCTAAAACTATTTCGGGCATTCCCTTTAATGCGAACAAAAATCTATTTTCATTTAAAACTTCGAACTTATCAATGTTTTCAGGCATTAATTGTCTGAAGTTTGATAATTCGTTTAAAAAGTTAAAAGTATCTTCTTTACTTTTCGATACTTGAGCCTTTGGTGTTTCTATAAACATAATTATTTAATTGACCATTGTGAAGGATCCTTCCTCCATTCCATTAACGTTTTTAACTGCTCTTCTTTTACGTAACCCGTATCAGATGCTTGTTCTATAAGATACTCGTAGCTGCTTAATGTATGCAGTTCGGTATTTTTTTCTTTAAAATTGTTCGAGGCTGTTTCAAAACCATAGGTGAAAATGGCCAACATGCCTTTTACATTAGCATCGATAGCCCTTAATGCGTCAACGGCGTTTAAACTACTTTTACCTGTGCTTATTAAGTCTTCGATGACAACTACCGTTTGGTGTGCTTCTAAATGCCCTTCAATTTGATTTTGTCTGCCATGAGATTTTGGTTCTGGCCTTACATATACAAAAGGTAAGTTTAATTTGTCTGCAACTAATGCCCCTATACCAATTGCACCTGTAGCAACACCCACAATACAATCTGGCTTGCCATATAGCTGTTCAACCTGCTTCGCCATTTCATCTCGAATGTAATTTCGGATGATAGGATAAGATAGTAAAATTCTATTGTCGCAATAGATAGGAGATTTCCATCCGGAAGCCCAAGTAAAAGGATTTTCCGGTTTCAATTTTATTGCATTAATTTGCAGCAGAAGCTCTGCTGTTTTTTTAGCCGTGTTTTTGTCTAAAACCATGACGCAAATGTATAAAGTTTTTGTTAATGAATTGCCTTTGATTTTAACAAATAAGCTCTCCGAAACCGCAAATGGGGAGTATTTTTTATTAAATCAGGCTTCAATACAAGAGGCAATAAGGTCTTTGAAGAAGGGAAAGCTACAAGAAGCATATATCTACCACCCAAATCATGAGGAGATTTTAAAGAAATTTACTAAACAAATTCCATTAGTTGTTGCAGCCGGTGGTGTTGTTACCAACGAAGAAGGAAAAGTTTTATTTATTTATAGAAATGATAAGTGGGATTTGCCAAAAGGTAAATTGGACAAAGGAGAATCTATAGAAGATTGTGCTATTCGCGAGGTTGAGGAAGAAACTGGTGTGAAAGGGCTTAAAATTGAAAATTTCTTACGAACCACATACCATATTTTTAAAAATAATGGAATAATAACGCTTAAACAAGTTCATTGGTATGCGATGAAGACCGATTACACTGGTAAACTAAAACCTGAAAAAAAGGAAGGAATCGTAAAAGTAAAATGGAAAGGTCCAGTTAAAATTCAAAAGGCGCTTTTAAATTCATACGCGAATATTAAAATTTTGTTTGAAGGCGATTAATTTAAATTTATAATTCTGTAAATAGGATATTGTAAATGTGCTTTCTCATAGAGATTACTTTGTTTATATAACCAATCTAACTGAAGATACCAGTTGGAGTTGAAATTCGCGTCTAGTTTCTTTTTGTTTATGAACGTATTTTTTAGAACTGAATCATTTTCTAGCATCAAAAGTGCAGTATCTTCAAAAACATAAGGAGAAAAACCTTCTTTCTGCTGAAGAATAGTATCGAAGAAATTCCAATTAAAGAATGAATCTATAGCAGCTGGCTCTAAAGTTTCTATAATATATCTAACTCCTGGTTGATCTGTGGGCACTACTATATCGCCAGAATGAAAATTTACATTGGTTTCAATTGAATTTATTGTAGTATTAAAGTGCAAGTAGTGACCTTCATAAGGCGAGGAAACAGTTTCATAGTCAGCTATTTGATAAGATTCTACCTTTATGATGGTATCTTTTTTAATTGTTGAGTAAGTAATGTTATTTAAATCTAATTTTTCAATAATATTCTGCCATTGTTTACCTATGACATAAGCTTTTGGGATTTGCACTGAATCTGATGCTTTAAAATAATCTTGGTATGCTACTTCATTTTCAATAGGTATATTACGATTGAACTTTAATCTAGGTAATCCGGTAACTTCGCTTATTATGGTATCTGCTTTGTATCCTTTAAAAATAAACTTTGACACTTTTGTGGTATCTACTTGCCAGGCGATTGGATAATATTCATTTTGGTTAAACGCTTGTGTAGAATTATCGCGCATTGCTCTTATTTCACTTCCATCGTTTTCTGTGATAGCAATCATTTTCAGCATTAGCTCATAAGTACCTTCTACTCGTTTGTCATATGGTTTTAACATATGTGTTTCAACCATCATGCCCAAAGTATTCCATAATGTAGTATAGCCACTAGAATATCTCGGGTGGTCCATAAATTGTTGAAACCCTATTTCTGGCGGTTTATTGAAGACATTCACATAGGGCGTAATTTCCCAATTAGATTTTAAAAGTGAGTCTTTTAGTTGCGGCATTAATCGGTCATGAACATATTCTCCTAATTTGCCACCAAGCTTGTTGTGTTGCGTAAATAGGTGAGTAAGCGTGTATTGATAATCGGCACCATTACTTACATGGTTGTCAATAAAAACATCTGGGTTTACAAGATGGTATATTTTACTAAATGTTTCAGCATTTTTAGTATCTGTTTTAATAAAATCTCTGTTTAGGTCATAATTTTTGGCATTACCTCTAAACCCATATTCTTTAGGTCCGTTTTGATTTGCCCTTGTTGTATTATTTCGATTTAATGCGCCACCAATATTATAGATAGGTATTGTAGAAATAATAGTTTGATTTGGAGTTTTTATTTTTTTGCTTGCTAAGTCTCTAAATAATAACATAGTAGCATCAACGCCATCACTCTCGCCAGGGTGTATGCCGTTGTTAATAAGCATCATGGTATGGTCTTCTCCTAATTTTTTAAAATTAAAATCACCTTGTGCGTTAAAGGTTACTAAATGCAAAGGCTTGCCACTATCGGTAGTGCCTATAGTTTGAATATTTATACTAGAAAATTCTTTAGATAATTTAAGGTAGAATTCAACTACCTGATCGTAGGTGGCAGTTTCAGTTTTATTCGAAATCTCGAATGGTGTAGGAAAATTAGCTTCGGTATTTTCTATTTTTTTCTCACAAGAAATCAATAGAACCAATAGTAGGGATAGATGTATTATTCGCATTACCAAACGAGTATTTTAGGATTAAAATCCTTATTAGCTCAGTAAAAATAATCAATACTTTATTGCCTTATGCAATTTTGGTAATTTCTGCAATTTTACTCCTATCCATCGGTTTTTGATTGAAGGTAATTAAATGGTGACTTTTATCTTTATAAAAGTCCCATTGTTGCTTATCAAAAGGGTCAATAGATGACGTAACAATGTTTATTCTTAATTTTTTAGATATTGGTAGTTTTATAAAAGATTCCAAAAATTCCCAACCATCCATTATAGGCATATTAATGTCTAAAAAGATGATTTCTGGAATAGGTTGGTTGTTTTTAAGCTTTTCTAAAATTCCTTCGTATGCTAATAATCCATTTCCATACGATACTATGGAATTACAATCTATAGTGCAAGAAATTAATTTACGCAAACCAAAAACTGTTATTGCGTCATCGTCAATTATAGTGATATCACTAATTTTCGTCATTAAAGAATATTTTAAATTCTGTTCCTTTACCTACTTCGCTAGTTACTTCTACTTTACCGTTCATAGCATCAATCTGGTTTTTAGTTATGTATAGACCAATTCCTTTTGCATCTTTATGATCATGGAAAGTTTTGTACATGCCAAATAATTTTTTACCATGCCTTTCTAGGTCTATTCCTAAGCCATTATCAGCAATAGTTAAAATAGAGTAATTATTTTTTTTAACTGCACTTAGGGTAATAAGTGGTTTTCTGTTTGGGTCTCTATATTTAACAGAATTGGTAATAAAATTCGTTAAAATGCTATCTAAATAGGAAGGTACAGACTTTACATTGAAATTAGAAGGAATATTATTCTTTATAGTAGCATTATTATTAAGAAGATAAGAAATTAAATTTTGGTTTACATTTCTTACTTTCTCGTTTAGATTTATTTTCTGCTTTTCTATGTTAGTATGAGTATTAATAGAAACAACATCATTTAGATTATCTAATGTCTCCAAAAGATTTTTAGAAGCATCATTAAGCATTCCAATTATCCGAACCTTTTCATCTTCTTCTGGTTCACTTTCCAAAAAGTTTAATAACATTGAAAAATTAGCAGAATGAGATCTTAAGTTGTGTGATACAATATGAGCAAAATTCAAGAGTTTTTTATTCTGAATAGATGCAATATTTATAATATTTCTTAATTCAACTTCTTTTTCCTTCAATTTAGAAATGTCTAAACTAATACCTACAATGCCATATGCAACCCCATTATTATCTAATAATGGAATTTTTGAGCTCAGAAAAGTAGTTTTTTTGCCATCTAATTTTACATTTATGGTTTCTTTACCTAGTACAGGTTTTAAAGTATTCATTACATGTAAATCCTCTTCTCTTGACTTTATGGCTGATTCTGAAGGATAAAGTTCAAAATCATTTTTACCTAAAATTTCATTTGGATCATCAATGCCTAAATATTTACATTCTTCTTTATTGACTAAAATTTTTCTAGATTCGGTATCCTTTATATATACGTTAACCGGTAAGTTGTCAATTAAAGTTCTTAGTAATTTTTCATTATCTAAAGTCTTAATATCGGCGACTACTTGATCATTAATATCTTGAATTGTTCCTAATAAACCAACTAATTTACCTTTGTTGTAAACTGGTTTTCCACCAGCCATAATCCACTTCTCGTTTCCCTCAGCAGTTATAATTTGCAATTTTAAATTATTCCAAGCTTTACCTTTATCTTGAGCCTCAAAAAGAGCCATTGAAATAGTATTTCTGCTATGTCCTTCTTTATAATAAAAAAGAGCAGTTTCAATATTCGGTGTAAAATGAGGTGGCACTTCGTGTATTGCCTTCGTGGTGGTGCACCAAAAAAGTTTATTGTCATTGAAATTATATTCCCAACGACCAATTTTAGTTATTTCGGCTTGTTGTTGTAAGAGTAAATCTTTCTTATTTAATTCCAATTCGTTATTGACAGAATCGGTTATATTGTTAAGTTGAATTATGGCTCCAATTATATTTTCGTCTGAATCATACCATGGGGCAATTGTCCACTCGAACCAAAGTTGTTGATCATTGTTATCTTTTGCTTGGTGAATACCCATTGGTTGGGCATTTCCTTTAAAGCAATTCTCTAAAACCATTTTCCATTTAGGACTTAGTTTAGGGAATACCTTAAATAAACTTTTAGTCTTATAGCTCTCGTTATTATTGCTAAAAATGCTCTTCCATTTATTAGATGTATGAACAATATTATAATCAGTATCAATAAAAGCCGTTGGTGAAGGCAATTGACTAATTATATACGAGGTATTTATTGCTTGGGGAACTTTTATCATACCGATGTAATTTCTTACTAAAGTAGTGGGACTACTGGGTTTTAAATGAATATTTGTTGTGAAGAGGTGGATAAATGTTGTATATCCACTTAAAGTCTGCTTAAATAAGTATTTATCTTATTTTTTATTAAAATAAATTTTAAAAATACTACCCTCATTTGGAGCACTTGTTACTGTTATTTTTCCATTCATAGCTTCAATCTGGTTTTTGGTTATGTAAAGACCAATACCTCTAGATTCTTTATTCCTATGAAACGTATTGTAAAGACCAAATAGTTTGTGTCCAAATTTTTCCAAGTCAATTCCTAAGCCATTGTCTTCAATACTTAAAATTGTAAAATTTTTATCTTCCACAGTACTAAGTATAATTAAAGGATTTTTTTCATCACTCCTATATTTAATAGAATTTGTAATGCAATTGGTTAAAATGCTATTTAAATATGCTGGCAATGCTTTAATTTTAACAGTATCTGGAATTTCGTTAATTATTTTTCCATTAGTTTCTTTTAATAAACCAGCTACATTTTGTTCTACTTGAAATATATGTTCATTTAAAGAAAGCATTTTTTTCTCATCATTAATTTTAGATTTAACGGCAACAATTTCTCTAAGTCCTTTAATAGTTTCAGATAAATTATCTGAGGCATTAAACAACATGTTCATTAATTTAGAGCGTTGATTTTTACCTTTTTCTGCATTTAAAAAATTTAGTAATAAGGAAAAATTGGTAGCATGAGTCTTTAAATTATGAGATACCATATGGGCAAAATTTAAAAGTTGCTCATTTTGCTCTTTAGATGATGATATTGTATTTTTTAAATTTTTCTCAAGTTTAGTTTGAGAGGTAATGTCCTCAAAAGTGCAAAGAATATGTTTAGTTCCAGAAATATCGTCAACCAATGTACCAGATACTTTTATATTTAAATTAGTCTTTTTTTGATTTAAGAAATTAAGCTTAATTGGGTCGAATGAACTCTTCTCTTTTAATTGAATTTTTAAAGTCGCAAGTTTATTTTTTACATTAGAATTTAAAAAGGTTTTAAAATTTTGGCCTAAGAAGTATTCTTTTTCAAAACAAGTCAGTTTCAAAAATTGTTCATTCACATTTATAAAATTTCCTTTAGCATAATCTATGATTGCTAAGCCAAATGGGACTTTTTCAAATAATGGATAGTCATCTGAACTTTTGGTTAATTGCTTTGAATTGTCTTTAACTGTATCTGTAATATTTTGAATGGTTCCAATCACTCTATTACATTTCCCTTCGCTGTATTTAGGTCTCCCTATTGTGTTTACCCAAATAATGGTCCCATCTTCTCTTTTTAATTGTAGTTTTTCATTCCAAGGCTTTCCTGAGCATATAGCATTATCTATGATTTTCTTTTTGGTATTTCTAGAATTCCCTTCTAAATAAAAGGCTAAAACTTTTTCTAAAGTCGGTCTATAATTTTTTGAAACGCCAAATATTTTATTTATCACAGGAGTCCACGATAATGTTTTGTTTTGAACATCATACTCCCAACTACCAATTTTTGCGACAGAACTTTTTTGTTTTAGAATTAATTTGGTCCTACTAAGTTCTAATTCGAGCTTATGGGAATTAGTAATTGGTTCTACTTTTATTATTACACCTATAATTTTTCCATAACCATCTTTCCAAGGGTTTAGGTGCCAAATAGTATCATTTGAAGAATATTGGCAATTCTTGGCGTTATATTTGAATTTAATATCTCGAAGGCCGTCTAAACTATAGGCTAAATTTGTATTAATCTTTTCTGATATATCCGGGAATAGATTACCAATATTTTTTCCTTCAATATCTTGTAAATCCAATCGAAAATTTGCGAGCCACCTAGGTGAAGCATTTATAATATTAAAATTTGAATCAATTATAGCTATGGATGATGGTATTTGCCCAATCCAATTTAAAGGTAAAGATGTATTATTTATTGATTTCAACATGGTTAGAGAGAAATTTCTTACGAATCTATAAGAATACTCTAACTATATGAAGGTCATTGTTGTGATTTTATCAAAAGTTGTTGTAGAAAAGGAATATTGTGTTGTGAAATTCCCTTGAAAATTTATTTTCTTACAGAATCGGGTACTAAGCCTGTGTAGTCCCCATTGTTTCGAATTACGTCTCTCACAATAGATGAGCTTATATATGATTTGCCTGACGAGGTCAATAAAAACACGGTTTCTATTTCTGATAATTTTCTGTTTGTATGTGCAATTGCTTTCTCAAATTCAAAATCTCCAGGATTTCTAAGACCTCTCAAAATAAAATTTGCATCCTCTTTCTTACAAAAATCTACTGTTAACCCTTGGTATGTTTTCACTTTAATTGAAGGTTCGTCTTTAAATGCCTCTTCAATAAATTGCATACGCTTTTCTAAACTGAACATATATTTCTTGTCAGCGTTCTTTCCTATAGCAATGATTATCTCGTCAAATAGAGTTATACCTCTCATGATTATATCGTGATGGCCTAAGGTTAAAGGGTCGAAGGAGCCAGGGAAAATTGCGCGTCTCATAGATAGGTTTTACTTTTTAAATATAGGTATTTTAAGACAATGCCTCTGTTATGGCGTGTTCAAATAGCATACCTAGTTCAATACCAGCTGCTTTAGCTTGTTGCGGTAATATACTTGCTGTAGTTAAGCCGGGTGTCGTATTCATTTCTAGTAAGAAAGGTTCGTCTCCAATAAATATGAATTCACTTCTAGAAAAACCGGTCATCTTTAGAATATCATATATTTTTTCAGCTACGGCCGTTACTTTTTCTAGCTTAACTTTATTAATTCTTGCAGGTGTAATTTCTTGTGATTTGCCTTCGTATTTAGCCTCATAATCAAAGAAATCATTTTCAGTAACAATTTCAGTAATGGGGAATACTGTAGTTTTGCCTTTTAGTTTTAAAACACCTACAGAAACTTCAGTACCCTCAAGAAAGCCTTCTATGATTATTTCATCATCTTCTTTATAGGCTGTTTCTATGGCACTTTTTAATTCTTCCTTTTTATACACTTTAGTAATACCATAACTACTACCAGATTTATTTGCTTTCACAAAACAAGGTAGTTTTACTGTATTAATAATATCAGTCTCATTTATTTCATCGCCCCTATTCAAATAATATGAAGGTGCTGATTTAATGCCATAGGGTTTCAGTACACTTAGTAAATCTCTTTTGTTGAAAGTAAGCGCTGCTTGGTAAAAGCCACAAGATGTATGTGGTATTCCTAATAACTCAAAATAAGCTTGCATGAGTCCATCTTCACCAGGTGAACCATGAATAGCGTTAAATACACAATCAAACTTTATTGAGCCTTTATTTATGGGGATAGAAAAATCATTACGGTCAATCTGGGTTTCGTTATCGGTATCATCAACATAAACCCATTTATTTTTAAAAATATGTATTCTAAATAGGTTGAATTTATCTTTATTAAGGTAGTTATAGACCACATTACCACTCTTAAGCGAAATTTTATATTCGCTAGAATAACCGCCCATTATAATTGCTATATTTTTTTTCATACGTATGGTCTATATAAAAGTTAGGGCAAAGATGAAGTATTGATGTAAAATAAAAAAGAAAACTATGAGCATTCATACAAACATTTTTGTTTTTGGTATTCAAGTAACTATAAACCGAAGCAGCTAAATGGTATGAGGGCATTTACTATATTTGTCGGGTCAAATAATAAGTATGAGGAATTTTTTCAATTTTTTAAAAAGTAAGACATTTTTTATTCAATTAGGTCTTGCGTTATTGGTATTGGTGGTTACTGTATTTCTTGTATTGAGATATCTTAGCAGTACCACAAATCATGGTGAATTTGTTGAAGTGCCAGACTTTTCTAAAAAATCTGTCATGGATATGCGAAAATCAATAGAAGAAGCTGGGCTAAGATATGAGGTCTTAGATTCTGCAAACTATAATCCAGATTATCCTAGGTTTTCAATTATCGAACAAAATCCTTCGGCGGGTGCCAAAGTAAAGACCAATAGAAAAATATATTTAACCGTTAACCCATCAGGATATAAAAAGGTTACTGTGCCTAAAATTATTCAAGTAACGAAACGGAATGCTTCTTCAATGTTGAAGGCAGTAGGGTTAGATGTACAACGTGTAACTTATGTAGATGAATTAGGTAAAGACATGGTGTATCAATTAAAATTTAAAGGAAAGTATATTAAGCCTGGAGATAAACTGCCTAAAACATCAAAAATAGAATTGATTTGTGGTAATGGTTCTATTACTGAACGTGCCATTATAAAAGCTGAATCAGAACAATAAATGGAGAATATAGAGCAACCGGAGAATGAAGATGGTGAACTTTTTGAACATTACCGCTTTGTAGCCTCTAAAGGACAAGTGCCGTTAAGAGTAGATAAGTTTTTGATGAACTTCATTGAAAATGCTACTAGAAATAAAATTCAACAATCAGCTAAAGAAGGTCATGTTTGGGTTAATGATGAGATCGTAAAATCTAACTATAAGGTTAAAGCAGGTGATGAAGTAAAAGTGTTATTCGAGCACCCACCACATGAATTTCTTTTAGTTCCTGAAGATATTCCTTTAGATATTGTTTATGAGGACGATGTTTTATTGATAGTCAATAAGCCTGCGGGTATGGTAGTGCACCCAGGTCACGGTAATTATTCAGGTACTTTGATTAATGCATTAATTTTTCATACAGATAATTTACCGGCAAATAGCAATGAAAGACCAGGTTTGGTTCATCGAATAGATAAGGATACTTCTGGGTTATTAGTAGTGGCCAAAACTGAAGCTGCCATGACTCATTTGGCAAAACAATTTTTTGACAAGACTTCTGAACGTGAATACATAGCTTTAGTTTGGGGGAATATTGAAGAAGATGAAGGTACTGTTGTCGGTAATGTAGGTCGAAATCCTAAGAATCGATTGCAAATGCATGTTTTCCCTGAAGGGGAAGATGGCAAAGAAGCGGTTACTCATTTTAAAGTATTAGAGCGATTAGGGTATGTAACCTTGGTTTCTTGTAAATTGGAAACAGGTAGAACACATCAAATTCGTGTACACATGAAGTATATAGGTCACACATTGTTCAATGACGAACGATATGGTGGCGATAAAATTTTAAAGGGAACTACATTTACCAAGTACAAGCAATTTGTCGACAATACTTTTAAATTATTGCCAAGACAAGCATTACATGCTAAGACTTTAGGCTTTATTCACCCTGTAACAGGTGAAAAAATGAGTTTTGACTCAGAAGTGCCAGAAGATATGACGAGTGCAATAGAAAAGTGGCGTAATTACAGTAAAAGCAGTACGGAATAGGATTCTTCGATAGTACTATTTAAACTCTTTTTTATCTTTTGTAGGTCTTCCTGTAATTCCTTTTTATTTTTGGGTCTACTTAAAATTTGCATTATGAAAATTGTTATTTCACCGGCTAAATCGTTGGATTACGAAAGTGAACTTCCAACGACTTTATATACAACTCCAGAGTTTATAGAGGACGCTGAAAAGCTGAATAAGCTTTTGGCTAAGAAAAAGCCTAAAGCTTTGTCTGAATTGATGTCTATTTCAGATAATTTGGCTCAGTTGAATTGGCAACGAAATCAAGATTTTGAAACTCCGTTTACACCTGAAAACTCTAGGCAGGCGATATATGCTTTCAATGGCGATGTGTATCAAGGTTTAGATGCATATACTTTATCTGAAGATAAAATAGAACGTCTACAGAAAATACTTCGAATATTATCTGGTCAGTATGGCATATTAAAACCACTAGATTTAATGCAGCCTTATCGACTAGAAATGGGTACTTCATTGAAAGTGGGGCGAAAGAAAAACCTCTACGAATATTGGGGTAATAGACTTACCGAATATTTGAATGATGAAATGGATGAAGGGGAGTTACTTGTGAATTTGGCAAGTAATGAATATTACAGTGCATTACAGCCAAAAAATATAAAGGCAGATATAATTACTCCCATATTTAAAGACTGGAAGAATGATAAATTAAAAATCATTAGTTTTTTCGCGAAAAAGGCAAGGGGCTCGATGGTGCGTTATATTATAGATTCTAATGCGAATACGTTAGAAGATATTAAATGTTTTAATTTGGATGATTACGAATTCAGTCAAGAGCATACCATAAAACAAAATGAACCCGTATTTATTAGATAAAATATAATGAACGCTTCTACGTTATTAGGTATACTTAAATAGCGCATATGAAACGGGTTTTAGTACTTTCTATTTTTTGCATAGGTTTATTCTTCTCTTGTACTGATAGAGATGATAATGTTAATATGGTGAATATTCGTATTCAGAACAGTACAAGTCAATTTTTCAGCGAAGTTCGTATTGCACAAAATGATACCATATACGAAAATATCGAAGCTGGTAAATTTTCTGAATATATGGAGTTTGAAACGGCTTATGCAAACGCTACTCTTACCATACTTACAGATTCAACAAGTTTAAATTATTTTCCTACTGAGGTTGCTTCAGATTCTTTACCAATAGGTTTTTATACCTATGAGATTACTATAGATGAAGAAAACCAAATAGATCTCAACTTTAGAATAGACGAGTAAGCCTTATTTTTTTTTGCTGATTTTTATTTTCTCCTCAATCGTAGGTCTCTTTTTGATTTTTCGAGGTCTTCTTGCTCCATAAGAATTGTTTGATATTTTTCCTTTTTTCGACTTTTTGTCTCCTTTACCCATAACTCGTTTTCTTTGCTTTCACTTAAAGTTAGTAATTTAGAAATGAATTGTCGTTATAAAGAACAAAGAGAATAAACCTATAATGAAAAAAGTATTTTTTCACACCCACCCCTATGAACCATTTATTGACGATAACACTGAAAAACTAATCGTAGGTACTTTGCCGCCACCTCGATTTACTACAGGTGATTTAAAGCAAGGTGATGTAAATTTTTGTTATGGTAGTAAAGACGGTCAATTGTGGCTAATTCTAGATAAAATATTTAACCTGAACCTAAAATTTGATACTACCGATGAAGCCATTGAAGAACGAAAAGCATTTTTAAAACAAAGACATATTGGTATTTGTGATATTGTAGCATCTGCTGAGCGTGAGAAAATAGATGCTTCTGATATAGGAATGCATAATATCACTTTACGAAATGTGCTAGATTACTTAAAGCAGTTCCCGAAAGTAAAGACACTTCTTTTTACTGGAGGAAATAGTAAAAACGGACCTGAATATTTTTTCAGAAAACACTTGAAAGAGCATAGCGTCTCTTTGGTGAATGTTTCAGATACTGCACCTAGAGTTCATGAATTTATACATCCTGCTACAAAGAAAAACATAAAGACTATTTCTCTTATAGCACCTTCTGGAGCTGCAAATAGGGCCGTAGGTAGTCTTGAAAGTTATAAGATGATGAAGCGTGAAAATCCAAAATTCAACACGTTAGATTTTAGGGTGCTACAGTATAGAGAATTTTTCTAATCATATTGTTTCTAAAACTTCTTAAAACTAAAAAGAGTCCTGTTTTAGAACAAGACTCTTTTACGAGAACACTATATGAAAATGAAAATTTTATTTACTTTATTATATTGTAAATGTAGATAGCTTTGTCTGTATTTTGGAATATTTGTTGTCAATACGCACTATTTTGTGGTATCCCTCTAGTAAAATGATATTTCGTGCAAATGATTCTATAGATTCTCTTGGAATAGCGATATTTATATTCGAAATTTAGCAAGTTTGCCATAATGGTATGGCTTAAAGTTTTTGAAATATGCAACAACAAGAAAGGTTGGCGGAATTTAAAAAATCTGTCCAAAATAAATTTAACGTCTATAACAGTCTATTCCTTAATTTACCTTACAAGAATATTGAGAATGTAGGTATGTTAATTCCGTTATTGCTGAACCAATCAGAAAAAGGTTTAAGTAACGGTCTTAATCCGAAGGAAATTCTAGAGAACTTTTTCGAGAATTTTGTGGAAATAAAATCAGAAAAAGAGCAGATAGATTTTATGTTTCGCATCATACAATATGTTGAGCGACAAGTAGTACTATATGATAGTGTTGAAGATGCTGCATTCCCAAAACTACAAAAGCATTCTAGTTCATTGTCGTTGAAAGATTATTTTCAGTTGGTTGAAAAAAATAATTCATGGGATACTATTTGGGATAAGCTAAGCACCTTTAGTGCTAGAATAGTACTAACAGCACACCCAACACAGTTTTATACTCCTGCTGTTTTAGATATTATCACCAACCTAAGAACATTGATTTTAGAAGATAAAATTGATGAGATAGATGTAGGGTTGCAACAATTGGGGCTTACCTCGTTAATAAATGCTAAGAAACCAACACCATTGGATGAAGCGAAGAATATTATATATACACTAAGACATGTATATTATGATGCTATTGGTGACATGTATGCGTATATAAAAGGTAGTGTTGGTTCTAAAACTTTTGAGAATCACGATATCGTTAAATTAGGATTTTGGCCAGGTGGTGATCGTGATGGTAATCCGTTTGTTACAGCAGATATAACAAGAGATGTAATGAACGAGCTTCGTTTAACATTAATGAAATGTTATTATAACGAGTTAAAGAGCCTTTTACATAAACTTACGTTTAAGGATGTTCAAGAGCCGTTGCAAAAATTACGCTCTAATTTATATAGCGCAATGTTCGATAGTTTAAAAGATATTGGATACGAGGATTTAATTGTTCCTTTAGAGGAAATTAGACGAATCTTAATAGAAAAATATCAGAGTCTTTATTTGAGTGATTTAGATCGCTTTATCGACAAAGTGAAAATTTTTAAAGTGCATTTTGCCACAATAGATATTCGTCAAGACCATAGTATGCATACCAAGGTTATTGTAGAAGTATTAAAAAAGAAAGAATTTATTAAGGAAGACCTTAGTGAACTTTCTGAAGAAAAGCTGATTGGTATTTTACTTCACGAAAATTTACAATTGGATCCGAATGACTATGAAGAAGAAATTGTAAAGGATACAATTAAGAATATTCTTCAGTTGCAGACTATTCAGGACAAGAACGGAGAGGAAGGTTGTAATAGGTATATCATTAGTAATTCTGAAGATATTTTCTCCATCTTATTTGTTTATGCCCTTTTTAGATGGTGTGGTTGGGCAGATAAGAAAATAACGTTTGATATAGTTCCTTTATTTGAAACCATGAAGGGTATGGACAGCGCTCAAGATACAATGCGATTTTTGTTCGACTTGGTAGAATACAGAAATCATTTAGAAAATAGAAACAACAAGCAGACTATAATGTTAGGTTTCTCTGACGGAACCAAAGATGGAGGTTATTTAAAAGCGAATTGGTCTATCTTAAAAACAAAAGAAGAGCTTTCTGCCGTATGTGGTGAAAATGACATTGCGGCTATTTTCTTTGATGGTAGGGGAGGACCGCCAGCGAGAGGTGGTGGTAAAACACATCGTTTTTATGCAGCACAGACCAAAGAAGTTGCGAATAACGAAATTCAACTTACTATTCAGGGTCAAACGATTACTAGTACTTATGGTACAAAAGAACAATTCATATATAATAGTGAACAATTATTGACTGCAGGGTTGTCAAATACTATTTTAGGAAAGGAAATTTCCATTTCTGAATCGGATAGAAAGTTAGTTGGAGAGTTGTCTGAATTAAGCTTTAAGAAATATGATGATTTAAAACATCACGATAAGTTTATGCCGTATTTAGAGAATATGAGTACACTAAAGTATTATACGAAAGCTAATATAGGTAGTAGACCAGGTAAGCGAGGTAATAAAGCTAAATTAGAGTTGTCAGATTTACGTGCCATTTCATTCGTAGGATCTTGGAGTCAATTAAAGCAAAATGTACCAGGTTACTATGGTATTGGTACCGCTTTAAAAACGTTGGAAGATGATGGTAGATTTGAGGAAGCAAAGAAATTATATGAAGAAGTACCTTTCTTTCAGGCCTTAATGATGAATAGTATGATGAGTCTTTCTAAATGTTATTTTGAATTGACGAGTTATATGAAAGAGAATGAAGAATACGGAGCATTTTGGGAAATACTACATGCAGAGTATAAATTATCAAAAGCAATGTTGTTGAAATTATCTGGAATGGAAATTTTAATGGAGAAAGAAGCAATCTCTAGAGAGTCTATTAAGATACGTGAGAACATTGTTCTACCATTACTGGTTATACAGCAATATGCGCTACAAAGAATAGGCGAAGGAACCGAGTTCAAAGAATTGTATGAGAAAATTGTAACTCGTTCTTTATATGGTAATATTAATGCCAGTAGAAATTCAGCATAATTCTTCTAAAAGTAGAATTTAAAAAGGGACCAATTTGGTCCCTTTTTTGTTTTATTGAATAATAATGAAAAGTTCTAGTTCGGTGTGCTCAACAAAGCATAGAAAAGTTGAATACCATAGGCAATCTGTCCAATTTTTAAGTTCTCATTCGGACTGTGTTGATTGTTATCAGGATTTACCATTGGAACAATAAATGCTGGTATTTTTAATTCGTTTATAAATGGTGAAATAGGAACTGTACCCCCCATAATTCTAATTTGCACCGGTTTTTCACCAAATTTATTCTCCATTGTTTTTACAATAGAATTACCAAACGGATTATTTAAATCTGTGCGAAAAGCATCGGTTACTGAACCTTCTACAATGGTAACGATGTGGTTATACTTCATACGTTCCTCTTTCGTAGGTACGGTATTCATGACGTGATACCCTTGTTTTTTAATATGGTCTTTTACTAAAGTCTTTAGACGGTTGCCATCAGATTCAGGTACCAATCTCAAATCTAATTCTGCCGTAGCCGTAGCAGGAACAATTGTCCTTGCTTGATCACCGATCCAAGCAGAACCTAATCCTCTAATATTCAAAGAAGGGTATTGTAGCGCTTCTTGATAAAAACTACCTACTTTTTCAGGAGTGGAAATGGCTAAATTAGAATTGATTTCCTCCGCATTATCAGGTACGCTCTTTAATATTTCAAGAGTAGCCTCATCTAAAGTGATTCCGTCATAATACCCCTTTATCAGTACTTTACCATCACTATCTTTCATGGTAGCTAATAATTGAGCTAATTGAAACCCAGGGTTTGGTGCGTAATTACCATAATGACCACTATGTTGAGGTTTTAGAGGACCGTAAGTGGTCAATGACAACGTAGTAATTCCTCTACAGCCATAAACTATAGTTGGTTTTTCTGAAACATGTACAGGCCCATCATTAATGATTAAAAAATCTGCTTTAAGTAAATCTTTATAGGTGCGTACTGCTTTTGGTAAAGGAGCACTACTTCTTTCCTCTTCACTATCTAAAATAACTTTTACATTGTAAGGAATATCAACATTTTCTTTTCTTAGGATATCAATAGCGTTTAAGAACATTACGATAGGACCTTTATCATCTGAAGTTGATCTACCGAAAAGTCGCCAATCATAATTGATATCATCAGTTAAATCAGAAAATGCTTCCGTTTTCCAGCCATCATCTGTTTTTGATTTCAAAACTACTTTGTAAGGGTCTGGTTGGTCCCATTTTGAAGGATCAACAGATTGTCCATCCAAATGCATATAAAATAAAATAGTAGGCTTACTATCGTCTACTGGTAGTGCGGCGAAAAATAGGGGTAAACCTTCAGTGTCTAAAATAGAACTATTAAATCCTCTTTCGGTAAACTTTTTTCTAAGCCAGTATAGATTAGAATCAATATCATCTGCATTCAATGCATCATTTGGTAATGCAACAAAGTCTCTTAACTCACTTATAGAATTAGCTACCTTAGATTTTATTAAAACGGAATCTTGGGAGTAACTAAAACAAATTGATAAAAGGAATAGGAAGGAAAGTGATTTTTTCATGAATGCTTTCGTAGATATATTCTTTAAAAGTAATGAAAATGAAGGGAATTCAATTCGAAATGAACCACTACATATGTTAAGGTTTCTAGTGTTACATGATTATAATAGATGTTACTGAAACAAGGTCAGTTTGTTATGAAATATTAAGCAGTATTATAAATGCAAAAGTTGTATAATATAGCTATATCTTATTTTAAAGAATTTAAAAAAACTTAGAATCCTTTGTTCTGTAGAGAATAGATATAGTGCACTAATTTCTTTTAAGACGAATTACAAACTTCTAAAACACGTTTAAACTAGAATTAAAATAACAATATCTAACGAATTAATTCTATGTAATGCTATTTGGTTTGAAGAATTTCATAATTATTAATCGAATCAGAAGTACAAATGGAAAGCCATGTAATAGTACGTCAAACCAATCCATAAATTGCATTTCTTGTGCACCTCCAATTATCCATTTTAATTTTCCATAAAGATGTGGCTCCGGAAAAAAAGGTGCCATACCCAAGGTAAGGCATAAAAGTAATATCAGTTTCCAATTGTTTAAGAACTCTTTCAAACTAACGTATTTGATTAATGAAGTTGGCTATTTTGGAAATTCCGTGAGCCGTTAAATGCTTAATAAAAGCAGAGCCTATAATGGCTCCTTTTGCAGTTTTTGTGGCTTGTTGAAAAGTCTCTGCATCTTTGATACCAAAACCTACAATCTGAGGATTCTTTAAATTCAGTGATGCAATTCGTTCGAAATAGTTTTCTTGTTCTTTTCCAAATCCTGATTTTGAACCTGTTACACTTGCTGAACTTACCATATAGATGAATCCGTTAGAAGCTTCGTCTATTTGTAGAATACGTTCATCACTTGTTTGTGGCGTAATTAAAAACACATTTACAAGTCCGTATTTTTTAAATATAGCTTCATAATCTGCTTGATAAACATCTAAGGGTAGATCTGGCATAATGAGTCCGTCGATACCAATTTCTTGACATTTTCTGCAAAATGCCTCAACGCCATATTGAAGCATCGGGTTGAAGTATCCCATAATTATTAATGGGATAGATACCGATTTACGAATATCTTTCAATTGGTTAAAGAGTATTTCTGTAGACATACCATTCTTCAGTGCAGTTGTTGAACTTTCTTGAATAGTTGGGCCATCTGCTAAAGGGTCACTGAATGGTAAGCCTATCTCAATCATGTCAACACCACTCTTTTCTAAATCTTGTATGATTTGAACGGTATCATTTAGTACTGGGTAACCTGCAGTGAAGTATATGGAAAGAAGTTTTTTATCTTCTTGTAATCTATTATTTATTCTATTACTCATCTTGTTATGCTAGCTTAAAATAATCTATATAAGTGTTCAAATCTTTATCACCACGACCAGAAAGGCTTATTACAACAACATCATCTTTCTTAAATTTTTTGTGGGCAAAAATCGCAAATGCATGTCCGGTCTCAATGGCCGGTATTATACCTTCGAGTTGAGAAAGTTCTAACCCTGCTGCCATGGCTTCATCATCGGTGGCGGAGTAAAATTCTGCACGACCAGATTTGTATAAATGAGAATGCATTGGTCCTACACCTGGGTAATCTAAACCAGCAGAAATAGAGTAGGGTTCTGTAATTTGACCGTCAGTAGTTTGCATCAACATGGTTTTGCAACCATGAATTATACCCACTTTGCCAAGAGCTGAAGTTGCTGCGCTTTCTCCGGAATTAATTCCTTTACCCGCAGCTTCAACAGCGATAATACCAACTTCAGGCTCATGTAAAAAGTGATAATATGTTCCAGCAGCATTACTGCCACCGCCAATACATGCTACTACATAATCAGGGTTTTCACGACCTTCTTTTTCTTTTAGTTGCCATTTTATTTCTTCGGATATAACAGACTGAAAACGTGTAACCATATCTGGGTAGGGGTGTGGCCCAATCGCAGATCCTATTATGTAGTGTGTATCTACAGGATTGTTAATCCAATCTCTAATCGCTTCGTTTGTAGCATCTTTCAAAGTTCTACTTCCAGATTTTGCAGGTCTAACCTCTGCTCCCAACATTTTCATTCGGGCTACATTGGGGGCTTGGCGAGCAATATCAATCTCACCCATATAAACTATACATTCTAGTCCCATTAAAGCACAAACTGTTGCGGTAGCAACACCATGTTGACCAGCACCTGTTTCTGCAATAATTCTAGTTTTACCTAATCTTTGAGCCATTAGAATTTGACCAATAGTATTGTTTACCTTATGCGCCCCTGTATGGTTGAGGTCTTCTCGTTTAAGATATATTTTACAACCGTACTTTTCAGAAAGACGTTTGGCAAAATATAATGGAGATGGTCTGCCAACATAATCTTTTAATAGCTGGTCAAATTCTTTTTGAAAAGAATCCTCATGCATAATTTTAAGATAATTGGCACGCAGTTCCTCAACATTGGGATATAACATTTCTGGAATAAAGGCACCGCCAAATTCCCCATAATATCCTTTTTCATCGGCATTATAATTCATAGTGCTTTTTTAAATAGTTGTAATTCTTCAATTTTTTTTAATCCTGGTACTGTTTCAAATTTACTGTTAACATCAATTGCGTAGCAGTATTTTGATTCAGGTAATTTTATAAACTCATTTATGTTATCCAGGTTATTCAAACCAATACCACCACTTAAAAAATAAGGTTTGGTAGAAGTATATTTTTTTAAAACAGACCAGGCAAAAGTATAACCATTGCCGCCGGGTAATTTTCCTTTGGTATCAAAAAGGTAATAGTCACATACATTCTCGTAAGGAATCAAAGCATTAAAATCGAACTCTTCTTTGATAGAGAAGACTTTAATGATATCTACTTTTTGGTTTATTTTTTTTAATTCAGCAGCTATTTTAGAACAGTATTCTGGACTTTCATGGCCGTGTAATTGCAACCCTTGTAACTGATGTTTCTTAACTTTTTCAATGATATAATTAGGCTCTGCATCAACAAAAACGCCTATTTTATTAATGTTATGAGGAAGGTCAGGAATTTCTCCCTCAAAGAATCTAGACGAATTTTCCCAGAAAATAAAACCAAGGTAGTCTGGTCGCAATTGTGCAACTTCAGCCGTATTTAGTTTCATTCCGCAGACCTTCAGTTTCATATTTCTATTTTAAATTTTGGATAAAGTCGATAGCACTTTGTCCTGGGTTATCGGTCTTCATGAAATTCTCTCCGATAAGAAATCCCTCATAACCATACTTTTTTAAATCTTTAATGGCTTCAATAGAGCTAATACCACTCTCTGAAACTTTTACAAAATCATCAGGTATCAATTTTGATAAGGATTTGCTAGTTTCTAAACTAACCTCAAAAGTTTTAAGGTTTCTATTATTAACCCCTAACATATCTAAGCTAGGCATAATTGATTTGTTCAATTCTTCTTCATTATGCACTTCTAGCAGCACATCTAATCCTAAGCTTTTGGCAAGCTCGGAAAAGGTTTTGATTTCTTGTTTTGTTAATACGGCAGCAATTAATAATATAACATCTGCGCCATAAGCTTTTGCCTCTATGATTTGATATTCACTGATAATGAATTCCTTACGAAGTAATGGTAGTTTTACCGATGCTCTAGCTAAAATTAAATCTTCAATAGAACCGCCAAAATATTTGATATCTGTAAGTATGCTCATACCACATACTCCGGCTTTTTCATAGCCTATTGCAACTTGCCCAACATTTGCATTTTGGTTGATGCTTGCTTTAGAAGGAGACCTACGTTTAAATTCAGAAATTATACCCGTTTTACTTTGCTTCAATGCATGAGATAAAGAGGTTGTTTCTCTTTCAAATAGCGCTGACACTTCATATTGTGATACCGGAATTATCGATTTTTTTAAATCTACTTCTTTGCGTTTATCCGCTACTATTTTATCTAGAATGTTCATTTCTTTTTTTAATGTCATTTCGAAGTACGAAGCAATCTTTTCTTTTCTAATACTTGAATAATAATTTGCTTAGTCGCAAAACGCCTGGCGTTATGACGTTTTAATTTCTACTTAGTTCTTGTATTTTCTTCAATGCAGCCAAACCTTTTCCACTTAGTAAAGATTCTTTGGCTTTTTCAAAACCTTCTAGAGGTGTTAAGTTGTTCACTGTCGCAATTGCAATACCGGCATTAGCACAAACCACATTATTTTGAGGTTCGGTACCTTTACCTTGTAAAACGTTTAAGAAAATTTGGGCAGAAGAATCAATAGAATCACCACCAACAATATCTTCTTGCCGTATTTGTTTCACACCAAAATCTGATGGTTTTAGCATGCTCTCAGTTTTGTTAGATATAGTCTTTGTATTTCCTGTTAAGGATATTTCGTCGTAACCATCTAAAGCATGTAAAACAGTGAAATTTTTATCGGTCTTCTGATATAAATAGCCATACATGCGAGCTAGTTCTAAGTTGAAAACGCCTACCATTTGATTCTTTGGGAACGCAGGGTTCACCATAGGTCCTAGCATATTAAAGAACGTTTTCACTCCTAAATCTTTGCGAATGGGAGCCACATTTTTCATGGCTGGATGAAATAATGGAGCATGAAGAACACAAATACCAGCCTCATCGATACACTTTTCTAGAAAGCCGGCATCATTACTGAATTTAATTCCAAGAAACTCCATCACATTACTACTGCCACATTTAGAGGATACTCCGTAATTACCATGCTTAGTAACTTTTACTCCCGCACCTGCAGTAACAAAAGAGGCTAAAGTAGATATGTTAAATGTATCTTTTCCATCACCACCAGTTCCGCATAAATCAATTGGGTTGTAAGCTGATAAATCAACTGCCAAACATAAATTTAACAATGCATCTCTAAAACCTTCTAGTTCTTCGATGGTGATACTTCTCATCATATACACCGTTAAAAAAGCGGCTATTTGGCTTGTATTATAATCCCCTTTTGCAATATTGACCAAAATACGTTCCGCATCGTCTTTGGACAATATTTCGTGATTTATAAGTTTATTCAGTGTTTCTTTCATCCTTTTAATTGTATTTGGTGAAACCTTGTTACTTTCTACTAAGCTTTAGCGTTTAACCAATTTTCTAACATTTTTTTTCCATGGGGAGTCAATACCGATTCTGGATGAAACTGCACCGCACGAACATCGTATGTTTTATGACGTAAAGACATAATTTGTCCGTTTTCGTCAAGTGATGTTACTTCTAGAACATCCGGTAAATCAGGATTCACCACCCAAGAATGGTACCGGCCAACTTCAATTTCTTCAGGCATACCTTCAAAAATCACATCCTCTTTAATGATTTTTATTTTAGTCGCTATTCCGTGATAAACCTCTTCTAAATTAATAAGCGTACCGCCAAATACTTCTGCAATTGCCTGTTGACCTAAGCAAACACCGAATATACTTTTGGTGGATGCATATTTTTTAATGATTTGCTTTAATAAACCTGCTTCATCTGGAATACCAGGGCCTGGGGAAAGCACTATTTTTTCAAAAGCATCTATTTCCTCCAACGTAAGTTGGTCGTTTCGTTTTACAACAACTTCACAATCTAATTCTTCTAAGTAGTGAACAAGATTGTATGTAAAACTGTCGTAATTATCTATGACTAGTATTTTCTTCATCTTAAATGTCTTCGGCTATTTCTAGTGCTTTGGTTAAAGCACCTAATTTATGATAGGTTTCTTGTAGCTCGTTTTCTGGGTTGGAAGCTGCTACGATACCTGCTCCTGCTTGGTAATGCAGTTCATGATTTTTGCTAAGAAATGTTCTAATCATAATGGCATGGTTAAAATTGCCAGAAAAGTCCATAAACCCGATAGCGCCACCATAGTATCCACGACTTGTTTTTTCGTATTTTTCAATAAGCTGCATGGCCATATGTTTTGGTGCGCCACTTAAGGTGCCAGCCGGAAAAGTATCGGCTACCACTTTCATGGTTGGAATATCACTCTTTTTCATTCCGGTAACTTTTGAAACTAGATGAATTACATGAGAGAAAAATTGAACCTCTCTGTAGTTTTCAACTTGTACAACGTTGCCATTTCGGCTTAAATCGTTCCGAGCTAAATCAACTAACATTACATGCTCACTATTTTCTTTGTCGTCAGCTTTTAATTCCTTAGCAAGTTCAGCATCTTGTTCATCATTTCCAGTTCTTTTGAATGTGCCAGCAATTGGGTGTATTTCTGCTTTTCCATCACTTACAATTAGTTGCGCTTCTGGAGAGCTTCCGAATATTTTAAAATCGCCATAATCAAAATAGAATAAGTATGGAGAAGGATTTACCGAACGTAATGCCCTATACACATTAAATTCGTCACCTTTGAATCCTTGAGAAAATCTACGGCTTAGTACCAGTTGAAAAACATCACCACGTTGGCAATGTTTCTTGGCCAAAGCAACTTGTGCTCTAAAATCTTCATCTTCTAAATTTGATTTACGTTCACCCTCGATGTTGAAATTATAAGTCGCAAAACTTCTGATGTTTAAGAGTTGCTCTATTTCAGGTATATTATTTTCAGTATCATAACAATGAGCAAAAAGATAGGCTTCATTTTTAAAATGATCTATAGCAATTATATTTTGGTATACCGCATAATAAATATCTGGTATTTTAATAGTATCGTCCTTTACGGTTAATTTGACATCTTCAAAATAGCGAACGGCATCGTAGGCCATATACCCAAAAAGACCGTTGTTTATAAATTTAAAGGTATTAGTATCCGCTTTAAAAGCTCTACTAAAAGATTCAATGATATCAACAACATTAGTATCTGAAGTAATGGATGATTCTTCTACTAAACCGTCAGGAAATTGTTTGGTGATAATTTCGTTTTCAACCTTAATTGATGCAATAGGATTACAACATATATAGGAGAAACTGTTATCATTAGCATGGTAATCACTGCCTTCTAATAAAATACTATTGGGAAAACGGTCTCTAATTTTTAAATAAATACTTACCGGCGTTAACGTGTCGGAAAGAATTTTTTTATGATATGTCTTAAATTGATAGGCCATAGGTACTTTTATAAAATAAGGAAGGCTTGTCGTGATGACAAGCCTTTATATAGTTTTACTACAATGATGCTATGCTCACGTTGTTATTCGTAAGTTGTTCCACCACCAAGTATTTACAATTAAATTTTTCATTGAGCTTCAAATATATAAAGGAATTTCAAACTTTCAAACTTTCACTCATCAAAAATAAAAATCCCTTTGATTATATACCAAAGGGATTTAAAATTGTTTGAATTTAATTTAGGTAATACTTAAATCAAAAACAATTATAGAGCTAAATCTACAACTAAATCAAAATCATCATAAATGGCTTTATCACCAAGATTATCAAAAAAGCTACCAGAACCATATTTAATATCAAATTTTGTTCTGTCAACTTTTACAGTAACTGTTGCTTTATTCTCGAACATAGAAACTACTAAAGTAACTGGCTTTGTAATTCCTTTGATAGTTAAATCTCCAGTAACTGTATATGAATTTTCATTCATAGGTTTTACAGAAGTAAAAACTAGTTTAGAGGTAGGATTAGCATCTACACCAAAGAAATCTGCAGATTTTAAGTGACCTTCCAATTTTTCTTTTCCTTGACCAGATTCTAAATCATTATTAGATAAGGTCGTCATATCTACTACGAATTCGCCGCCTATTAATTTCTTGCCTTTCATTTCTAAGAAACCAGATTTCAATTTAATTGAGCCATTATGCTCCCCAGTAACTTTATAGCCTTTCCAAGTAACGGTACTTTCGCTAACCTTTACTTCTTTCTTTTCATTTTCAATAGGAGTAGAAGCTGTTGCCGTTAGACCAAAAACTGCTACTAATGCGATACTTAATATTGTTTTTTTCATGTTTTTTAATTTTAAATTGTTTGTGTATTTATTTAAATAAGGGTGATTAATTGTTCTTTGGAATATCTGACTTTTGGGTAATTTTGAGTTGCATCATCATCTGATCTATAGCCTATAGCTAAAACAACTGCAGCGTTCAAATTGATATCATTTAACCCTAAAATTTCATTGTATTGGTTCTTGTCGAAACCTTCCATTGGGCAAGTATCAATTTTCATTTCAGCTGCAATAGTCATGATGTTTCCTAAGATTATATAAGCTTGACTAGATGTCCAACTATTTTTTTGAGCATCTGGCAGGCCTAATAATGAAGATTTCATTATTTGAGAAAAACCTTCAACATCTTTATTTGAAACACCACGAGTTTCAATAATGTTGGCAATATAATCATCAACCATATTGCCATCAAATGTAGGTTTGTTGGCAAGCACTATTATATATGATGCATCTGTAATTTGCGGTTGGTCAAAAGAAGCCTTTCTTAGTTTTGCCTTTATATCATTATCCTCTATAGCAAAAATGTGATAGGGTTGTAACCCATAAGAAGATGGGGTTAATCTAGCAGCCTCTAAAATCGTTTCTAAATCTTCCTTACTCACTTTTTTAGAGGTATCGAATTTTTTAGTGGCATATCGCCAATTTAATTTGTCTAGTACTGTATTCATTGTATGATTTTACTTAAAATTTATTTAGTAATGTATTCAATTCGTGTAATTCAGATTCATTAAAATTTTTAAGTATCGCCTTTTCCGTTTCAAAAAGTATACCGTCAATTCTCTTTAAAATATTTAATCCTTCTTTTGTGATTAAGATTTCTACTTTTCTTCTATTTTGTTTACAAATATTTCTACTCACAAAACCTTTCAAAAGTAATTTATCAACTAGTCTTGTGGTATTGCTCATTTTAGAAACCATTCGTTCATTAATAGTTGAAAGATTTGCGGGTTTACCTTTTTGACCTCTTAAAATACTAAGCACATTAAACTGTTGAATTGATATATCGAAAGGTTTTAAACTTAATGCCACTTCTTCATCGACCTTATTCATAACTAAAGACAAATGAATAATTGTCCGTTTATGTAATGACATTTCAACATTCGTTTTTATAATTTCTTCAACATTCATGTATGTACAATATTTGTATATACAAATGTATATTTTTATTTGATTTGTTTTTACTTTTGAAAGAATAAATTTTTGTTAAAAATTTGTTCAAGGCATCATTAAGGAAAAATCGATTATTTTTACCGGATAATATTTATACTATGGCAGATTTATCACAACAAGAGTGGGAAGAGCAATTGGAAAAGGATTCCAATGCCGTAATTCTTGACGTAAGAACAGAAGAAGAAATTGAAGAAGGAATAATTCCTAATTCTATCAATTTAGATATTTATAAAGGTCAAGGATTCATTGAAGAGCTTGAAAAATTAGACAAGTCAAAAAACTATTATGTTTACTGCAGGTCAGGAAATAGAAGCGGACAAGCTTGTGCAATCATGAAAAGCGTTGGCATTGACAATGCATTTAATCTTCAGGGAGGTTTTATGAATTGGGAAGGGGAAACAGCTTAATTTTATTTTTTTACGGAAAAATTACACCCGCTTTATAGCGGGTTTTTTACTTTTATAGAATGAGGGAAGATTTACTTCATTTTGTATGGATGTACAGAAAGTATCCTATTAATGGTTTGGTAACTTCTACGGGTGATAGAATAAATGTTGAATCTACAGGTATTCACAATCATTTAAGTGGTCCAGATTTTTTTAATGCCAAAGTCCAATTGAATGGTCAATTGTGGGCTGGTAATGTAGAGATTCATGTGAAATCTTCTGATTGGTATGCACATAATCATCAAGAAGATATTAACTACGACAATGTAATATTACATGTGGTTTGGGAAGATGATGTCTCCGTATTTAGAAAAGACGGTAGTACAATACCGACCTTATCATTAAAGAAATATATCCCCTTAAAATTATTAGAATCCTATCAAACACTTTTTGATTCTAGGAATTATAAATTCATTAATTGTGAAAATGAGTTTGATACGGTCGATGTGTTCATGAGAAAGAATTGGTTAGATCGATTATTTGTAGAAAGGTTAGAAGAAAAATCCGTTTTTATAAATCAATTACTTGAAGAGACAAATAATGATTGGGAGCAGGTTTTATTTATAATGCTATTAAAAACGTTTGGTACTAAAATTAATAAGGATGTTTTTGTTGAATTGGGAAAAAATATTGATTTCTCAATAATTAGAAAGCTTCATGCAAAACCCTTAGAGTTGGAGAGTCTACTAATGGGGCAAGCAAGATTTTTAGAAGATGATCAAGAAGCCGATAGTTATCATAAATCATTAAGAAAAGAGTATACTTTTTTAAAACATAAGTATCAGCTTAATCAACCATATAAAACTCCTGAATTTTTTAGATTAAGACCTCCCAATTTTCCTACCATTAGGCTTGCACAATTAAGTGCTGTTTATTCTACGAATAATAACTTATTTCATTTAATAATTGAACAAGAGTACCCTGACATTTCTGAAGTTTTCAATTTAGGAACAAGTGAATATTGGGAGACTCATTATAACTTTGGTAAAACATCTAAAAAGAGTATTAAGAAAACCTCAAGCTCATTTTTAGATTTGCTGATGATCAATACTATTATTCCTTTAAAATTCTGCTATCAACGGTACAAGGGTAATGTAGATAATGAACTTTTGTTTAGAATGATGAGCGCTATTAAGAAAGAAGAGAATAGTATTATCGCTAATTATAGGAAATTAAATATTCCTATTAAAGATGCGAAAGAGTCCCAATCATATATTCAATTATATTCTGAATATTGTATTAAAGACAAATGTTTAGAATGTGCCGTTGGTGCATCTTTAATGAATATAAAAGGCTAATTTTATACGCAATGAATGTATTCTATAAACTATTGCTTTACTTTCAAAAAAGAGGTTTTGAGGTGTGTGGTAGAATTGCTGAGCGTTTAGGTATAAGGGCTAGAGTAGTTCGCACATCATTTATTTATCTAACATTTGTAACGGTTGGTTTTGGCTTTGCGCTTTATCTTTTTTTAGCTTTTTGGCTTAGAATTAAAGATTTAATTTATACCAAACGAAATTCTGTTTTTGATTTGTAATCTATGATACAACTATTTAAGTCTAAAATTTATCTGGCATTGGCCTTAATGCTTATGGCATTAGCATTTGGGGTGCTCGGGTATCGATTTGTTGCGGACTATTCTTGGGTTGATGCATTTTACATGACCATAATTACAGTAACTACAGTAGGCTTTTCAGAGGTGCGCCCAATGGGTCCAGAAGGCAAGATTTTCACCATAGTGCTCATTGTCACCAGTGTTTTTATATTTGGATTTGCAATTTCTGTAATAACAGAATATTTAATCAGTAGAAACTCATTACAATTACTAAAAAAGAAGAAAATGAAGAATATCATCGATAAATTGAATCAGCATGTAGTCGTTTGTGGATTTGGAAGAAATGGTATGCAGGCAGCTGAAAAATTAAAGGCATATAAAAGGCCATTTGTGGTTATTGAAAAAGATAAGGAAATAATTGAACGTTACAGTGAGGATATTTTATTTGTGGAAGGTGATGCAAATGATGATGATGTTCTTTTAGATGCTGGTATAGAAAGAGCGCAATATTTAATTGCTACGCTACCGGATGATGCTGCAAACCTTTTTGTTGTTTTATCGGCACGCCAAATGAAAAAAAATCTTTTTATTATTAGTAGGGCCTCATTGGTGAATTCTCAAAAGAAATTATTTCTTGCCGGCGCCAATAAAGTAATAATGCCAGATAAAATAGGCGGAGATCACATGGCTTCATTAGTAGTTATGCCAGACCTTATTACTTTTATGGATAAACTTTCAATGGAAGGGGAGAATACGACCAACTTAGAGGAAGTCGCAATTGAAGAATTTTCTAATAAAAATGAATTCAATTCCATTAGAGATTTAGACTTACGTAATAAAACAGGATGTACGATTATAGGATATATAGCTCCAGATGGTAACTACATAATAAACCCCGAGGCTGATTTAAAACTTCATCCAAAAAGTAAGGTTATTGTTTTGGGAAGACCAGAGCAAATTAAAAAGTTAAATCAAATGTTCCATTTAGAATAATCATCTTTTATCGCTTTTATATTTGATTGCATCCAATATTTTTAGGATATTGCTAGAATAACTAACTAAATCAAAATAAATTTTAAACTTATGAAGTATAAACTTCTAACTCTATTAACATTGTTAATACCGTTTATAACCATTGCTCAAGAAAAAGGTTTAGATGAAATAGTAAATGATGCTTTTATGCCTTTCGCAACATGGTGGGAAGCTACAGTTTTGACTCCAATAACAATTGCGGGTTACAACATTCCAATCGTATTAATATTGTTAATTGTTGGCGCTACCTTTTTTACTATTTATTTTAAATTTCCAGGTATTACTAGATTTCCAATGGCAATAAATGTTGTTCGAGGTAAATATGAAGAAATAGAAAAGTATGGTTTAGAGAAAGTACAGCTGCATATGACCGAAGATGGTGATATACCTGATACGATAAGAGATGAGAGTGAAGAAGGGGAGGTTAGTCATTTTCAGGCATTGGCGACCGCAGTTTCTGGAACAGTTGGTTTAGGTAATATTGCAGGTGTGGCTGTTGCAATAGCATTAGGAGGTCCTGGTGCTACATTTTGGATGATTGTTTGCGGTCTAATTGGTATGTCGACAAAATTCGTAGAATGTACGTTAGGGGTGAAATATAGAGATGTAGGCCCTGATGGTACGGTATACGGTGGTCCAATGTACTACTTGTCAAAAGGACTAAGCGAAAGTAACATGAAAGTTTTAGGTAAAATTCTTGCAGGAACTTTTGCTGTACTTTGTGTAGGCGCTTCTTTTGGTGGTGGTAACGCATTTCAGTCTAACCAGGCTGCAGTACAGCTGACATCAATGTTTAATCTCGAAGGTGGTGCTACTGGCGTCATTATTGGAGTAATACTTGCTGTTTTAGTGGGTATTGTTATTATCGGAGGAATTAAAAAAATAGCAAGTGTAACCGAAAAGATTGTTCCATTCATGGCCGGTATATATGTTGTGGCATCATTGGTGATCATTTTTGCTAATATTAAATATATAGGAGATGCCTTCGTGATGATTTACGATGGTGCTTTTTCTCCAGATGCTGCAATAGGTGGTATCGTTGGTGTAATTATCGTAGGTTTTCAAAGAGCTGCATTCTCTAACGAGGCAGGTGCAGGTTCTGCTGCAATTGCACACTCGGCTGTTAAAACAAGATATCCTGCAAGTGAAGGTATCGTTGCTTTATTAGAACCTTTTATTGATACAGTAGTTATTTGTACTATGACAGCTTTGGTTATTATATTCTTTAACATGGATGCTGGTGCATTTGATTATGGTAATGGTGTTGGAAGTACAGTTCTTTTAAATGATACTGGCGCTTATGTCGGTGGTGTAGATTTAACGTCTATGGCTTATGACTCTGTAATACCGGGTTTTAGATATGTACTTACGATAGCGATTATATTATTTGCCTTTTCAACGATGATTTCTTGGTCTTATTATGGACTTCAATCT
>TARA_R110001583_G_scaffold69_2_pt1 | contig 47125 bp, 38 predicted proteins | sample TARA_R110001583 | Tara Oceans TARA_R110001583 (sample SAMEA4398432) | marine metagenome | biome: Polar Biome; feature: [MES] marine water layer (ENVO:01000295) within the mesopelagic zone...; material: water (ENVO:00002006), including particulate matter (ENVO:01000060) such as...... | reverse complement strand
TCACAAGGGTGGCGAAATTGGCCAACGTAAAAATGGTGTAATGATTGGTAACGCTACAGGTAAAGCATTAACTAACGCTATATTTAACTTACAATCTCGTGGTCGCATGTTGATCGGACACGGTGTTGATATTTATGAAGGTCAAGTTATTGGTATTCATAGCCGCGATAACGATTTAACTGTAAACGCCCTTAAAGGTAAGCAGTTAACTAACGTTCGTTCATCAGGTACTGATGAAGCGCAAACACTAACGCCGCCGATTATTATGTCTTTAGAGCAAGCTTTAGAGTTTATTGATAACGATGAATTAGTTGAAGTTACACCTGAAAGTATTCGTATACGTAAAAAATTCTTGAAAGAGAATGACCGTAAACGTGAAGGTCGTGGCGCTAAATAAGCCTCTATCTACGATTAAGCTTTAAAGCTTAACGTTAATACTTAATAGTATTCTTTAAAAGCCACTTATTTAGTAAGTGGTTTTTTTATATCTGAAATTTAAAGGTTTATTACTTTAACCTTTTCATTGTGGATAGACATTCACTAAATAACAGACATAAAAAAAGAGCCGCGAGGCTCTTGTTATTTATCAAATCATATTCATTTTATCATTTTGCAATAAAGTAATTATTTAATGAATAACATTTCAGCGTACTTAGGAAGTGGCCATAAGTCATCAGCGACTAACAATTCAAGTGCATCACCGTGAACACGAGCTTCAGCCATTAACGGACAAAGTACGTCTGCACTAAAGCGCATATGTGCTTCAGTATCAGCAAAGTCATGTTTAACAACTTCGCTGTCTATTTTCGCTACGGCAGCCATTAAGCCATTTGTGTGCTCTGCAACTTCTTTAGTGATTGTAGAGTCTAATTCAATGCCTAAATCTAATACAGAAGACGCAGCGTGCGCTAAGTCAGATAAATAAGCTATTGCCGCTGGGTAGATCTTAGTTTTTGCGATATCGCTAACTAATTTCGCTTCAACTTCAATTGCTAAGTTATATTGCTCAGCATAGACTTCGTAACGACTTTCTAATTCAACGGCAGATAAAACACCCGTGCTTTCGAATAAATCAATCACTTCTTGAGATTTAAAAGCAGGTAATGCATCGGCAGTTGTTGGAATGTTTTTCAGACCACGTTCTTCTACCGCAGCTTTATGCCATTCTTCAGAATAACCATCACCGCCAAAAATCACGTTACCGTGTAATTCCATTAACTCTTTTAATACGGTAATAACTGCAGCAGTTTGATCTTGAGTAGACAATGCAACTTCTAACTTCTCAGCAATCCAATTTAATGAATCAGCAAGCATAGTGTTCATCGCTACTAATGGACCCGATACTGATTGCTCAGAACCCACAGCACGGAACTCAAAACGGTTACCTGTGAAAGCAAAAGGAGAAGTACGGTTACGATCGCCTGGATCACGGTCAAAGTTAAGAATTTGAGAAAGACCAAGGTCCATCTCGCCGCCATCAGTAGAGCGAGTCAGTTTACCCGTTTTGATCTCTTCAAATACTTTTTCTAATTGGTCACCTAAGTAAACAGAAAGAATAGCAGGTGGCGCTTCGTTCGCACCTAAACGATGATCGTTACCTGCTGAAGCAATAACAGCGCGTAATAATGGACCATGTTTATGTACACCGCGGATAACAGCACCACAGAATAATAAAAATTGTAAGTTGTCGTGTGGTGTTTTACCCGGATCTAATAAGTTACCTTGAGTACTATTACCAACAGACCAGTTAACATGCTTGCCTGAGCCATTAACGCCGGCAAATGGTTTTTCATGTAACAAACATAAGAAACCGTGTTCTTTAGCTGTTTGCTTCATCATAGTCATTAGCAGTTGTTGTTGATCCGCGCCCACGTTTGCAGCGCCGTAATAAGGCGCAATTTCAAATTGGCCAGGTGCTACTTCATTATGGTGAGTTTTGGCAGGGATACCTAAACGATATAACTTGTCTTCGAAGTCTTGCATGAAAACTTGAACACGTGCTGGGATAGCACCAAAGTAATGGTCATCAAATTGTTGACCTTTAGCAGGAGCTGCACCAAATAAAGTACGACCTGTTAATAATAAATCAGGGCGACTGTTGGCAAAGTTTTCATCAATTAAGAAATATTCTTGTTCTGGACCGGCGCTTGAGTCTACGTTAGCGATATCAGTTTCGCCCATTAACTTAAGTACTTTTTGTGCTGCGTCATTCATTGCTGAGTTTGAGCGCAATAAAGGAATTTTCTTATCGAGCGCTTCACCAGTCCAAGACATGAAAACACTTGGAATCATTAAAGTAGCGCCATTAGCGGTATGCTGAATGTAAGCCGGGCTAGTTGGATCCCATGCAGTATAACCACGCGCTGCGTTGGTCATACGTAAACTACCGTTAGGAAAAGAAGAACCGTCAGGTTCGCCTTTAATTAACAGGGTACCAGTAAATTCATTGATCGCATTACCTTCAGAGTTAGTCAGAATAAAGGCATCATGCTTTTCTGCTGTAATGTTAGTCATTGGATAGAAAACGTGGGAGAAAAATTTAGCGCCTTTGGATAAAGCCCAATCTTTCATTGCAGCAGCGACAATATCTGCCGTAGCGGCATCTAACGCTTCGCCTGATTCAATGGTTTTTTTAATGGCTTTAAATGCTTTTTTAGATAAAGCATCTTCCATTTTTTGTAAGTTAAAAACATCGGTTGCCCAAATTTGCTTCAACGGGTCAGTCATTTTGCACGATAATGGTGCACGGTTAGTGATTTGATCGATCGCTTGAAGGCGGGTTTGGTTTCCACTCATTTTAGGCTCCTAGGCTTATAAATTAAAGGCTGTAAGGTGTTAGCTTGTTTTTTATCTCAATATAAATAGTAACTTTTGCATGTTTAATGCAATAAACAAAACTAAATCAAGCAATAAGTAGACCAAAATATTGAAGGGACAGAGAAAAAAGTGCGTATTGTCCTCAAATGTTTTGCAATATATTTTTTAATGAATTATTTTTGTCATATTAAGAGTCTAAATACCTAAAGTCAGTAAAGGAAAAAGTATAAATTACTTCAATCAGTAAATAGACTAATAAACATCTTCACGATAGCGCCCTTGGGCCTTGAGCGTTAACACATCCATGCCCAGTGGTTCTATTACTTCATCCAGTGCCAACATAACGCTGCTTGCCATATCCCGTCCACCACAGACCAAAACCTGTGCGCCTTTATCTATTAACCCACGTAATTCCAAGCTATCCACAGCGATTTTGTCCTGCACATAATAACGCTCGTCGATACGCGAGAATACGGCGTTAAGTTCTGTCAGCCGCTTATCCTTAAGATAAGTATTTAGTTCAGATTCGTAAAGAAAGTCGGACTGTGGACAACGCCCCCCCCAATAGAGGTGTATAGGACGATGTGATTTGTTATGGCGGATAAAGCCGACCAGCGGTCCAATTCCGGTGCCAGCGCCAATCAGCACTATCGGTGCTTTACCAGAGGCGGGGCGAAAGCTCGGATTGGGCTTGATAAAAGTCTCGATATTGTCACCTACGGATAGCGAACAGAGGAAACTCGAACACAGCCCGCCGGGATGATGGCGTACGCAGATCTCCAGCATGGCATCCTTTGATGCAGAAGCGAGGGAGTAAAATCTTGCCACCTTGCAGCCTGGCGCTAGAATGCCGACCAAGTCACCTGCCTCGAAAGGTGGCAAGCCTTTGTTGCTACCATTGGGTAACTTGAAGCGTAATACGGTAGTTGGGGCCTGCACCTCTGCACCGTAATCCACCCGATCGATGAGCGCTAGTGTCGTGGTACTAGGATTTGTCGGAGTGTGAACCAGTGACAAATCAGTATCAATTATCGTACCCACTGTATTACCCCAACGCGAGAACTCTTGCGGCGACTGTCGGTTGATAGTATCGAGTGGCAATAACTCCGACCAACCTTTAGCTGTCAGTGTTGTTTCCACATCTTTTGCGTACTGACAAAACTCAGGGAATTGTCGATCACCAAAACCCAATACAGCAAAAGAGAATTTTGGTACGTTAGTGATCTGCTCAAGCTGAGTCAAGAATCGACTGGCCGAAGCTGGTGCATCGCCATCGCCATAAGTGGCCGTCAGGATAAATAGCCGCTTCGCATTCGGATAGCTATTAACAGCGTTATTCGCAAAGCTGTTCATTGACATTGTACGAACCCGATAACCAGCTAAGTTAAGCGCATCATGAAACGTTTTGGCAAAGCCCCAAGTACTATTGCCTTCGCTACCAACCAAAATTACCGTGTCTGCACTACTAAGTGCGGTATTATTATTGATCGTCGTGGTCGACCGTTTACGACTCCACCAAATTTGAATGCCAGTCCACGACATTAGCGGCACGGTAAGTGAGCCCAAACCTAAGAGTAACCCGAGCCACCAAAGTCCTTCGCCCGTATGTAGCATGTAGATAAATTCATACACATTTTGCTTGCTGTTGAAAGGTTGAAATGACAGTAATTGCCCTGTTGATTGGTCAACAAACCCACTCCCTTGATGCGTCGTGATTGAATATACATCATTGCGATCGTCTTTATACGGATAAACCAGTTCTCTCAGCTCGTTCATCGGGATAGCTTTTAAGGCGGCAAGCGTGTCTATTGAAGCAGGAATATCACCTTTTACACTTTCTGGAAAAGCAGGTTCAGCAGATTGATAATCAGGTAGTAATTCAAAGGTCACTGCTGACATAGTCAGGCCGGTGATAGCTGATAGCATCAGTGCAAGCACGGCCACTCGTCCCACCTGACAATGAAGGCGCTGCCTAAAAGTACCTTGAATAGGTCGAAAAATTTGACGCCAACTGCCAAGACGTTTAGCCAACATGAAGGCACCTGAAATAGTTAACAAGAGCATAAGAAAAGCCGCAATACCTGCGACAACACGTCCTGGCGTGTCAAGTAAGTATGAACGATGCAAGTTTTTGATCCAAACCATAACAGGAGATAAAGAATAAGCCCCAATAGTTTCACCCGTTATTGGATTGATTAAATCAGCCCCTGTTTGACCGCCTTCGGTATAATAGACAATAATATTTCCTGAAGGACTGCGCTCTATTTGCTCTGCACCAGGGTAGCTAGACGCTAATTTTCCCGTTAGCTCTGCAACGCTTATAGCAGAGGTACCCGCTACCTGGGCTTGTGCGCGATCCAAAATCGGATTGATCGATAGCACTGCTCCGGTAACAGAGAGTATTACAACCAACAACGTTGCTATTAACCCAGACCAAGAGTGAAATTTACGTAGCATAGCTAATTCCTAAATGACCCGTTTAAAATGCATAAGAGAAAGCTTTAATGTAGCCTCGTCCAGCGGTAGCCTTACCGATACCTTCAGTGGTTAATGGCACAACAACATCATTACGATTGTCGCGCATATCTTCAACGGATGTATCTACTTTGAGTTGGAAGCCTTTATCAATATAAGCATCATTTAAGTCAAAGGTTAGTGTTAATGTCTTGCCACTAGAGACGCTAGCACCCGTGAGTCCGTCATACTCACTGACTCGTAAACCACTGGCACGCGCCCAACCGGTCAAATGTCTGTAATATTTTGACTTTTGTCCTGCAATCCACAGCGTTTCTTGATATTGATTTTTTGCATTGGTTAAATAAATAGCCAGATACGCCCCGTCACCGCGATAGCTTTGTAGCTCGGTCGTAACGGTTATTTCACGCGCTGAAATCTGTGTGCTCATTACAAGGATGCTAAACAAGCACAGTGTCGTTTTAAAATATTTCATTCTATTATCTCCTTGAGATTCAATCGATAGTAACTTTAGGTTTGTTTTTTTGTTTATGTTTAAATTTATTATTTCCTGATTGTATTGACGTCATTGGCTCGCCTAAATCCAAGTAATCGCTGGCGTCACCTGACATATCAAATTTAATTTTAAGCTCTCTAATTTTCAGTGAGGCGGGGGAAAATGTCGCCTTTATTCGATTGCCTTTTCGATCGAGCCCTTTTACTTTGTAACAGCCATCATCCACCTTGATACGCTTAACCTTCCAACCTTTGTCTTCTATCATTTGTCGAAGTTGATCTCGAGACTGCCACTCTGACACCGGATCAGTGCAATCATCGTCAGCAAATGCTGCACCACTCACTAAACAAGAGGTGATTAAAAGCGTAACTATTTTATTTTTCATTATTTTTCCTTTTGTTTTGTTCATTGCTTTATTCATTATGACTCTCCTATAACTTTATGATTATTGTAAACAGCATTCCTGACATTAAGCTGAAAGCAACACCGTTATTATTTTAGTTTCAGCTTTAGTTTTATCGCAGTTCAAATGCTTCCTTATGAAACAGTAATGATCCTTGTAGTCTTTCCCGTAATTCTTTTTCTAAACTTCTGGCCCAGCCAGTAGGTCCACAAAACCAAACCTCCATCATTCCTTTTCTTGAATCTTGCGCTAACAACTGATCTGCTGTCATTTTTTTATCTGTATTACTGTCATGTATATGCAGTTGAATATGCGCTAAGCCGATGCAAGCCTGTTGTAAACGTTTAACGAAAGGATCTGTTGCACTATCATGGGTAGAGTAATGCATCTGAACCATGGGGGATTGTTCCGGCTGATTTCTAAGCTCTTCAAGCCTTGCTAAAAATGGGGTCACACCAATACCTCCGGCGATCCATATTTGTGTCGCGGTAGGTTTTTTCGGTTTTAAATTAAACCGTCCATAAGGGCCTTCCACGGTGACTAATTGACCAACCTTTAGTTTATGATCCAAACGTTTGGTATAATCGCCTAGCGCCTTAATCTGAAAAGTAACTTGGCCATCACCGTTATCCGAGCTCGCAATAGTAAAAGGATGAGCCCCTTCAATTTTATCAAAAGTAACAAAAGCAAATTGTCCTGCACTATGCCCTTGCCATTTTTTTTCTAACTGACACTCGACTTCAATGATACCTGGAGCCGTGGTTGAAATAGCATAGATGGTTCCCTGCACTTGTCGTGACTGACCTATTTTACCTCTGAGTGATACGATGCTGGCTACACTTCCCCCTGTTAGCAATAGCACCATCAACAAGCCTATCGGCTGTTGCCACCAAGCTAGAGGCGCTAACAAGACAGCGTGAAATGCTAGTAATAGATAAAGCACTGGCATCGCACGATGCACATAGCGCCAAATATTGTAAGGGAAACGTTTCCAAAGGGTGAGTACAAGCATGGCAAAAACAAGATAGACAGCCCACTCCCCAACGTCTTCAGCGGCATCTCTCATCATCTCAATAAAGCCTGAAAAATCTTGTTCAGGTAAACGACCGTCTCGCCCAAATAGAGACTTAATTATGTCATCGCCCATTTCTATCAGCCAATGAAGAGCTGCAAATACAACCGCCAAAATCCCCGTCCATTTATGGAGAAGATACATTTTATCAAGACCATTGAGTGGTGCTTCTAACCAAGCCGGGCGAGTAGCTAGCATCATGGTCACTGACATTAAAGCAATGGCCAACAACCCGCTAAGATAGAGACTATTATCATAAATCGCCCATGGCAACGAAGCCATTAAGCTGCTGTTCATCGTATAGCTCCACCACCAAACAATGAAGATACAAACGGTTATGAGTGTGAGCGTTATACTGAGTTTATGCTGTTTCATTTTATCCTCCATTGATATTGAATACTCACTATACGGTGCATTCCTGACAGCAACCTTAAAATGCAAAATAAGGGTTAATCTAAAGCGTGTTGAGCAAAATTCGCTCAGTCATTCTGACACCGGCATATTCAAGTGGAACGGGTATATATTAAATTTTATTTTTCAGTTTATTGTCAGTAACTTGGGTTATGATTAACTTTTCTGAGAAGGTCTTGAGGTAAAGATGCGTATATTATTGGTAGAAGATACCGAGGGTTTAGGCGAAGTGATACGGGATCAAATTGCCGATGAAGGTCATGCGGTTGACTGGGTGCAAACTATTTCCCATGCCGAGGCCAGTATCAGTACAACCCACTACGATTTGATTCTTCTTGATTTAATGCTGCCCGATGGCAATGGCATCGATTTATTGAAGAAAATACGCAACGTAGGCGACACAACCCCCGTGATTATTTTAACAGCCAGAGACCAGATTTCTGACCGCATAAATGGATTAAATGCTGGCGCGGATGACTACCTTGTAAAACCCTTTGATCTATCAGAACTATCCGCTCGTATAGCAGCCGTTTCCAGACGTTATGCCGGCAATCCAAATCCAATAATTACTATAGGCGCATTGGAAGTTGATATGACTAAACATCTCATTTCTCGCGATGGCGTGACGGTCAATTTAACTGCTCGGGAATGGGCATTACTCGAAGCGTTTATCCAAAGACCCGGGACCTTGCTCTCAAAATCACAATTAGAAGATCACTTATATGCTTTTGGTTCAGAAATCGAAAGCAATACTATTGAAGTTTATATCAGTCGCCTGCGTAAAAAATTGGGTAAAGATCAGTTAGAAACAGTACGCGGTCTAGGCTATCGTATGGGATATTCAGGACCCCAAAGTAGATGAACGCAACGCAAATAAAGAAACCACAAAGCCTTCAGAAAACACTGGGTATAGGCTTAACCATTGGCATGACCTTACTGTGGATACTTGCACTATCAGGTGCCGTGTATGTGTCGCAAAACAAACTTAATGAACTATTCGATAGCGCACTGGCAGAAACGGCCCAACGTATCATGCCACTCGCGGTTGTTGAAATAATTAACAGAGAAGAGCCCGGAAAAGCGCAACAAGTAATGTCGTTTAAAGCGCATGAAGAGCCCCTTGTATACCTTGTTAGAAATAACCGAGGGCAGATTTTATTGAAATCTCATAACGCTGATCCAGCTGTTTTTAATCAAACGCTACTTAACGGGTTTAATTCGTCAACGACACATCGATTTTATGGCGTATCAGCAGTACAAAACACATTGCACATAGAAGTTGCTGAGCCCCTTATTCAAAGACAAGAAGCAATCATCGAAATGGCTGTCAGCTTATTATGGCCATTAGTATTACTCATCCCTCTTTGTTTTATCGGTAGCTGGGCATTCGTCCATTACAGTTTGCGCCATATTCTTGCTTACCGAAATGAAATTGAATCACGCGGAAGTGGCGATCTCAGATCAGTCAAAGTACAGGGCTTACCTACTGAAATCATCCCTATCGCAGAATCTGTCAATAATTTATTGGATCGTTTGCAGCGAGCACTCGAATCAGAAAGAGCATTCACGGCGAACAGTGCCCATGAATTACGAACACCTATTGCGACAGCCTTGGCGCAAGTTCAGCGCTTACAGCAAGAGGTTTCAGCAGGGGTAACTCAAGACAAAATGGTCAAGCTTGAAACAACTTTACGCGGTTTATCGAACTTATCAGAAAAACTAATGCAGCTGGCCAAAGCTGAAGGTGGAGGGCTTTTTTCTGCTGAACAACATAGCCTTATTAGCCTATTAAAACTAATTATGGACGATTTACAACGGTCACACTCTGAAAAAACAATTACGCTTACACTGCCTAAAAACAATGAATATATGTCGATAATTGATCCAGACGCTTTTGCTATTTTGATTCGGAACTTGCTAGATAACGCCATCAAGCACGGAGGCAGAAATCAACCGGTTGAGATCAGCTTTTCGGCCAACGGCATATTGAATATCGTTAATGCTTCTAGTGTTATTCCAGCCGATACACTCGCGCAACTGCGGCGACGTTTTGTTCGGTCAAATAGTTCTGTACAGGGTATGGGACTTGGCTTGGCAATTGCCGATGCAATAGTATCGGGCGTTGGTGCAACTATGACGTTTAATTCCCCAGCAACGGGACGAGCAGATGGGTTTGAAGTGAGTGTAGATTTTTCAACAATTAAAGATTGAACCTGGGTTAGGCTCATTGTGACTGCTAGATATAGTGATTCGACTCTTAATTTATGACCGCTTACTGCCTCACATCCGTCGTAGTGGTACTAAAACCTTATGTCTTCAAAGTGGCATAAGTGACGATTAACCCAAATCCCCCGAGCTGTTTATTTTTTGGTACTGATAATATTAGTGCCAATGTTCCTTTGGGGCGTAGAGCGGAAATTAACTTAAAAAATTTCCCCATACTTTTTCCAATGAATTATTAGGGTCATATTACTGAGAAGTCTCCATACAAGCTGTTATATTTTTCTAATGTTGGTCGTAATGTCCACCAATGGCGAAAATATAAACACTGTTGTCGTCAAACTTATAAATCAATCTATCTTTTTGAGATATACGCTTTGACCATAGGCCAGATAAATTGTGCTTTAATGGCTCTGGCTTCCCAAGTCCACTTGCAGGATCAGAACGTAACATTTCCTTTAAAATTTTAGACAACGCCTTATGGAGTTTTTTATCTTTTTCTCTCAGTTGCTCATAAAGAACCCAAGTTTTACCTTCAAAGACTAGTGATCTCATCTAATTGCTCTTTTGTTGGTTTATAGCCTTTATTACTTTCATGAGTGCTCATTGATTCTGCTATTTGAGTCATTAAATTACTACTTTGCAATATATGTAATGTCTCTTGCTCTCTTTCCCAATCATCAGCACTCATTACAATAAAGTCTTCACCTGCGCGTCGGGTGACTTTAATCGGTTCATGCTCATTAACTGTTTGTTCAACATATGTTTTTAAGTTGTCTCTAAACTGGTTTACGCTTATGCTATTCATACCTAGCTCACTATTTATGTACGGTAATGTCGTACATTTTAGCTTTAAAAATATAATAAGGCAATTAAACGGAAAAAAAACAGTTTGCTGTTTTCGTGCCTCAACATTTGAAACTAGAAGTTTTCGCAATTTCAATACATAGTTTTCGCGCTCGGCATCACCTTGAATTGGCTCGTTAGCTTCGCTCTATTTTGGCCCAGTATTTTTTTTAGTTTGTTACTAAGACGTTAAGTACCTTAAAATTGTTAACATATAATATAACGGTTACTATATTATATGAGAGGTAATAGTTATAATGTTAATATTCTTAGAGGTTTGGATATTGAAATGACAAAAGTAAACAAAAAGCAAGAAACTAGAAAACGTATTATCAATGCAGCCAGTAAAGGCTTTCGAAGTAACGGTTATGCGGGGATTGGGGTTGATGGTATTGCCAAAGAAGCGGGTGTTACTTCAGGTGCCTTTTATGCCCACCTAGGCTCGAAAAATGGTGCCTTTGAAGCGGCATTATCGGTAGGTCTTGATGAGGTGATTGCTGCTATTCCTGAATTTCAACTTCAACATGGTAAACAATGGATTGTCGCTTTTTCAGATTATTATCTAGGCCAAACACATCGTGATAACCTTTCATGTGGTTGTGCAATGACAACCCTCTCTCCCGAAGTGGTTCGTACTAAACCTGAATTACATGCCATATATGAAGAAAAAATGACCAAAATAGTTGAACTTATGGCTAAAGGACTTATTGGGCCTTCACACGAGGAATGTTTATCTAACGCCTGGGTGGTATTAGGTACTTTAATTGGTGGTCTAACTATGGCTAGAGCGGTAGATTCTATTAAAACAGCTGATCAAATCGCTATTTCTATCACAAACGCAGCAATAAATGCTGCGGGACAAGCCAAAAATATCAGGGATGAAAAGTAACGCGCGATTAATAAAGTTAAGGGGGATTCAGGAAAATGTGCTCCTGCATTCTCTAATAATACCAATGGCAATACCTATGTGATCATTCTAAATAGACTAAATATGCCAAGAACATCGTTGCTTTCAATCCCAATAGATATTTATCAATCAAGCGCCTTGTTCTTGAAAATTTATCCTCATTGATATTTGATCACTAACTTATTGCCATTGATATACCCTACCATTATACATGTCGCGTACTTAAAAAAATGTAACACAGAGGCTGATTTTATCAGCCTTTCTCAAGAGGTCGGTTGATAATTACTTTATGCTGTATTATTGATTTTAGAAGGGAGAAACTATTATAAACAGATTAGTTACTTTTATATGTTGCGGCATCTATTATTGACCATAAGTGGAACAATCCTGCAATTATTGCAGGGAAAATGAGCCACCAGAAAGCATAACCCGCGATACAAATAATGGCAAAGATGATGGCTGGTATTACACGACCTTGCACTAATTGACCTAATCCTGGGAAAAACACATTACAAATTGCAGCAATAATATTGCCTGCTGAACCTTGACCTGACATAACACACCTTGCTAATAAATTTGTTGCTAGTATCATAATATATTATTCACCATGAAAAAATCACCAAATTGTTAGTAAATATGAGTTTATTACACAGACTATTTAAAAGAATAAAATACTCCTTACTTTGGAGACACTCCATATCATTTTTTCACTACCTACGAAATCGAGTGATGAAAGAACAACTACAAGTGGTTGCGGGTTATCTTTCTTATGTCAGTTTAATGTCACTTGTGCCTTTGATGGTGGTGGCTTTATCTGTGGCCACAGCCTTTCCGATTTTTGCTGATATTCATCACAGTGTTGAACAATTTGTTTATGATAATTTTGTACCTACGGCTAGCGATGTAGTGCAGCAATATTTATCTGCTTTTGTTGATAATGCGTCTAAAATGTCTGCTGTCGCTATTTCGTTTTTATTTGTGGTCGCTCTGTTGTTGGTCTCTTCTATTGATAAAACATTCAATAATATTTGGCAAGTGACTAAAAAACGAAGAGTGATAACATCCTTTTCAATGTACTGGATGATATTGACCTTAGGGCCGCTTTTAGTTGGAGCAAGTATCGCTATTACCTCATATATTGTTTCTCTAGTTTCATTAGGTATTGATGATAGCTTTGGTATCACTAACTTATTCTTCAGGTTACTACCCTTATTGTCTTCAATGGCTGCTTTTGTGCTGCTGTATATGCTGGTTCCTAATACAACAGTACCCTTTAAATATGCGCTGTCAGGTGCTTTTGTTGCGGCAGTATTTTTCGAGTTTGCTAAGAAAATTTTTGCAATATACTTAACCGCTTTTCCTTCTTATCAAGCTATTTATGGTGCTTTAGCCATTGTACCTATTTTATTTTTATGGGTTTATTTATCCTGGCTTATTGTTTTAGCGGGTGCATTAATTACCGTGTCGTTACAAGAATATGAATTAGAAACTGAAGAGGTAAGTTAATGATAGCGTTACTACAACGAGTGAGCAGAGCAAGTGTTACGGTTGATAGCCAAATAATTGGTGAGATTGAACAGGGATTATTAGTGTTTTTAGCGGTTCAGCCGGAGGATACTGAAGCTAAAGCAAAGCGTCTTGCCGAGCGAGTTGCGGGTTATCGACTGTTCAATGATGACAACGACAAAATGAACTTGAATGTAAAGCAAGTGGGTGGTGATATTTTAGTGATCTCTCAATTTACCCTTGCGGCAGACACTAATAGTGGTTTACGACCTAGTTTTACCTCCGCCGCAAAACCTGATTTTAGCAATAAATTGTATGAATATTTTTGTCAGCAATTACGAAACCAAGGCTTTAAAGTACCCATAGGTGAATTTGGCGCAGATATGAAAGTCGCGTTATTAAATGATGGTCCGGTGACGTTTACGTTAACCATATAAGTTAATCATATAAATTAAAGTGCCTATTCAAGTGGAACGGATATAGCCCCATTTGGGCTATTTGAAATTTACTTGATGGCCTACTTCGTTACCATGTAGCCAAAATTTTCGCCATTGTAAGAATAGTCTACGGGGTAAATAGCTATTTTTATTCCGTTTTAATAATTTAAACGTTTGCCAATGTTTAGGTATTAAGTGGATAACAATGTTGAGATAGTTTGGAATATGAAAATAAATGATATTATGTTCACTAGATAGCTGCTGCAATACCGTTAGGCATAAATTGACTTCATTGTCAGTTGCATCAGGTAAATTGATGGAAAGACAACTCTCGCTATCTATATTATCGATTAAACACTCAAGCTGTTTAATGGTTTCATCAAAATTTTGCTCTTTCTGTTGGTATACATCACAAATAAGCCAATCAATGGGCACTTTTTCCTTTTGTGCTAACCAGTCATTACTATCAAGGTGAATGATCTCTATTTTTGCTTTTTCAGGATTAAAATAACGGCTAAAGTTTTCGATGACTATCGCGCTATACTCAATGCTTGTTATCGATATGTTATTACAAGTATGCGCTAAAAAACGATCAATATTACCACCGCCTAAGCCCAGTTCAACAATGTTATGGGGTTTGAAAAATAATAAGGGTAACAACATCGCCGTTTGATGGGGTAGGGTTAATTGCCATGGTTTACGCTTGTGCATAACACTTTGAATAACCTGCTCACCTTCATCATTATTGAAGGCTAACCAACGAAAACATTCATTTTCGCTAACGGATAAATGTTCTTCTCCTTGACTTAAATAGAGTAATTTTCCTTGTGCTATGTGTTTGGATAATTGCATAATTATTTAAACGCTCATGACTTGATATAAAAATCGTTAATATAAGGATAGATAATGAATACCCTACGCTCACCTAAGACGGTTGATGAATTGACACAATACTATCAGCTTCGTTGGAAAATATTAAGGAAACCTTGGGGAAAACAGCAAGGTAGTGAGCAAGATGAATTTGAACAGCAAGCTATTCATAAAATGGTTATCAATGATCAAGGTGAAGTATTAGCTGTTGGCCGTTTAGAAAAAATGGATAAATATCAAGGCAAAATTCGCTTTATGGCGGTAAGCGAAGCAGCGCAAGGTCAGGGGTTAGGTCAGGAAATTATCAAGGCTTTAGAGCAGCAAGCTAGCCAATTGGGCATGAAAGAAATGAGCCTAAATGCCCGCGAGAGTGCGGTAGGGTTTTATCAAAAATTGGGTTATAAAAACGTAAAGTTTTCTCATATACTTTTCGATGAAATTAAACATTACACCATGGTAAAAAAATTAAGCGTTCACCCTTTACATAAAATTGAACTTGCTCAAAAACTACAAGATATTTGGCATGCAACAATTCCTTTGAGCAAGGCCATGGCATTACAAATAAGTTATTATGATGGTAAAAAATTGATGACTCATTGTGATGCCGACTTTAACCAAAATTTACATCACACTATGTTTGCGGGCAGTATTTATACCTTAGCAACTTTAACTGGTTGGGGTTGGGTCTATCTTGCACTTCAAGCACAGCAACAGGAACAAAAACAGAATAATTTGCGTGGTGATATTGTTTTGGCAGAGGCTAATATAAGATATCATAGACCCATTAAAGGGTTAGCCTATGGGCAAGTTGTCCAAAAAGATGTTTCGGGGCAATTTGATAACTTACTGCAAGGTAAAAAAGCGCGTATCAACTTGGTAGCACATGTTTACTGTGGTGAAAAAATTGCAGCAACTTTTAAAGCTAGCTACGTTGTATTGCCTAAGAACTAGAACTAATAAAAATGTAGAGATGATACAAATGATAAACAGTGATGAAAACACACAGTCTAAGACTTTCTCTGTTGGTATTATTGGCTGTGGTTGGCTTGGTAAAGCATTGGCTGCTAGTTTACTAGAGCAGGGTGTTTCAGTACTTGCCACCAGTAGTCAACAAAGTAATGTTGAGCAATTGCATGGGCAAGGGATAGAGGCACAGCAATTACTATTGCCGTCCAACACAAAACAACTTGGTCAACATGATATTTTTACCCAGCAATGCTTGGTGATTGCCATTACCCCAAAATTTAGGCAAGGCCAAACTGACTATGGGGTAAAGGTTGAGCAACTTGTTGATGCGGCTAAAGAACAAGGTATTGTGCAGCGTATTATTTTATTGTCTAGTACTGCTGTTTATCAGGGATTCGAAGGATTAGTTGATGAAAATATTAACCTAAATCTAGTGGAATCAAGCTCAGTTGAACTAAGCTCAGTCGAACTAAGCTCAATGAAATTAGGCTCAGTAAAATCAGGCTCAGTGGAAAAAGCACCAATATTACATACTGCAGAACAAGCGGTATTGAATTTCTACCGACAAGGGAGTGTTTTAAGATTAGCTGGTTTAGTTGGGCCAGAGCGACATCCGGGTAAGTTCTTATTAGCTAAGAGAACGCTAAAAAGTTCCAGTGCACCGGTTAATTTAATTCATCAACAAGATGCTGTGGGCTTGATATTGTCTTTATTAACGTCAACGTCACCGCAGGGGATTTTTAATGGCGTTAGCGATACCCATGTGACTAAAGCCATTTATTATCAAGCAGCAGCAAAATCATTAGGGCTTGAATTACCCACGTTGAGTAGCGACAAGGTTTTGGATTCTACTCGCATTGTGAGTGGTGATAAAGCCAAACAACAATTAGGTTATTCATTTATTTACCCTGACCTGCTTGCTTGGTTATAATATTGCTTGTTAAAAGCTTACTGGACTCATTTTGCACTTATTTTCAACCACCTTTCTAGACCGCCATCAATGTAAATTAGTATTTGTTATTATCTGGCTACATGTCTCAGTACTCGATCTATTTTATATTACCTATCGTGGGCCAGTTTTTTTATGGGAAGATAACAGCCAATTACTGACGATAGTGGTACATTTTTCAATTGCGCTTGCTACAGCCATTTTATATAAAATAATAGTTAAAGTGAGTAAGAAAAAGTCACCACAGTTAAGCGAACCATAAAAATGAGAGTTGTATTGGCACCGATGGAAGGTGTACTTGATCACATCATGCGTGATTTGTTAACAAAGATTGGTGGCTATGATCTTTGTGTAACTGAGTTTGTTCGCGTTGTTGATCAAGTGATATCTGATCGTGCGTATTTTCGTTATTGTCCTGAATTAAAAAAGGCGACGGCTTATGGTTCTACTACCGAAGCAGGTACGCCAGTACGAGTACAATTGTTGGGACAACATCCAGAATGGATGGCTGATAATGCAGCTAAAGTGCTAGAGCTTGGCTCCCATGGTGTTGATATTAATTTTGGCTGTCCAGCCAAAATGGTAAATAAAAACTGTGGTGGTGCCGTCTTACTGAAAGATCCTGAAAACCTTTATCGCATTGTCAAAGCGGTCAAAGCTGCGGTGCCTCATGATGCCATCGTTAGTGCTAAAATTCGTTTAGGCTATGAAGATAAAATGCTGGCGATAGAAAATGCGCAAGCGATAGAAGCCGCTGGTGCTAGTGAGCTCACTGTTCACGCACGAACTAAAGTCGAAGGTTACCGGCCTCCGGCTCATTGGCATTGGATCGCAAAAATAAAACAAAACATCACCATTCCGGTTATTGCCAATGGGGATATTTTCACTTTGGATGATGCAATAAAATGTCGAGAAATCTCTGGCTGTAACGATATTATGGTGGGAAGAGGTGCATTGATGTTACCTAATCTGGCACAGGTAATTAAGCAAACAGCGCCGACGATAACTTGGCCTGAGGTGCAAGCATTACTGCTTATTTATACTGAATGTGAAACCTATGGTGATAAAAGCAAATATTATCCTAACCGAATTAAACAGTGGCTTAAATATTTGAAGTTACATTACGTTGAAGCGGACGAGCTGTTTCAAGAGGTTCGCACCCTTAAAACAGCTGAAGCGATAAGATTAGTACTTTAATCGAAGAGTTTGTTCGCACTCAATTTATTGACACTAGATTTTATCCCCACTTAATGATGCATCATTAAGTGACTATAAACTTGGCAGTAAATTTTCTGTCATGAATTGATTTAGTACACCATCACTGATAATGGCAGATGCTTCAACAATATCAGGGGCGAAGTATCTGTCTTTGTCATAAAAGCTGACTGTTTCACGTAACATCGCTTTGACTTGTTCAATGATAGGAGAGCCTTTTAGCGGTGCTCTAAAGTCTAAACCTTGCGCTGCAGCTAGATATTCTATGGCAAGTACACCGTTAGTATTCTCCGCCATATCACTTAAACGACGACCCGCAAACGCAGCCATAGAGACATGATCTTCTTGATTCGCTGACGTTGGCAAACTATCTACTGAAGCTGGGTGTGCTAAGCTTTTATTTTCTGATGCAAGTGCCGCAGAGGTGACTTGGGCAATCATAAAACCAGAGTTAACACCGCCATTGTCAACTAAAAATGGTGGTAACTTACTTAAGCTAGCATCAATGAGTAGTGCCATACGGCGTTCAGATAACGAACCAATTTCGGCAATGGCTAACGCTAAGTTATCCGCGGCCATGGCAACGGGCTCTGCATGGAAGTTACCGGCAGAGATGAAATCACCTTCATTGGCGAAAACTAAGGGATTATCAGTAACGCCATTGGCTTCTGCGAGCAGTACAACTGCAGCTTGACGAATTTGTGTTAAACAAGCGCCCATTACCTGTGGTTGACAACGTAAAGAGTAGGGATCTTGAACCTTGTCACAATCAACATGCGATTGGGAGATTTCTGAATCATCAGCTAATATGTGGCGATAAGCGCAAGCGGCATCTATTTGGCCTATTTGACCACGAATTTGGTGCACTCTATCATCAAATGGTGCACGGCTTGCCAAAGCAGCTTCTACTGTCAGTGAGCCAATGGCGGTTCCTGCAGCGTATAAATCTTCCGCATGAAATAAACCTTCTAGCGAAAAGGCTGTTGACGCTTGAGTACCGTTTAATAAAGCCAAGCCTTCTTTAGCGGCTAAAGTTAACGGCGCTAAACCGGCAATTTTTAAGCCCTCAACTGCGGTAATAACTTGATCTTGATAAGACATTTCACCTTCACCAAGTAATGGTAAAACCATGTGTGCTAATGGCGCTAAATCACCGGAAGCGCCAACAGAGCCTTTTTTCGGTACACAAGGGTAAACTTGTGCGTTAAGTAAGGTAATTAATGCCTGAATAACGGGTAGTCGAATACCTGAATAACCACGGGATAATGAGTTGATTTTTAGTACCATCATTAAACGAACGGTAGCATCCTCCATGTACTCACCAAAGCCGGCCGAATGAGAAAGTACAATAGAGCGTTGTAATAGTTCTAATTCATCATTTTTAATACGCGTGCTAGCAAGCAAACCAAAACCGGTGTTGATGCCATACACAACACGGTCATCTTTGATTACTTGCTGCACTGCCTCAGCACTTTTATTAATTTCATTAAAAGCGCTTTTATCTAAGCTATATTGTATGCCATCAAAGCGGGCAACTGTCCGTAATTGAGAGAGTGTTAATGTCCCAGGAATGATATTTAATGTTGTAAACTGTGTCATAGTTTTTTCTGCCAATTTGAAGTCGTTAATATTAATAAATGTTTATTGCAAAGCGATGGACTCAATAGCAAAGAATAAGTGTGGAGCTGACGTTGGTCAGCGTGTACTTTTGATGCGGCTATTGAGTTTAGCTTAAAGAAATAAAGATTATTTACCGTTAGCACCGTCTATCATGGGTAAATCTAACCCTTGCTCTTGTGCGCAGTTAATGGCGATATCGTAGCCCGCGTCAGCATGGCGCATAACGCCTGTGGCGGGATCATTCCATAATACTCGGGCAATACGCTTGTGTGCTTGTTCACTGCCATCGGCAACAATAACAACACCTGAATGCTGGCTAAAGCCCATACCAACACCACCTCCGTGATGAATACTCACCCAAGTTGCACCACCAGATGTTGATAATAGTGCATTTAATAATGGCCAATCCGATACGGCATCTGAGCCATCCATCATACTTTCAGTTTCACGATTTGGAGAAGCAACTGAGCCTGAATCTAAGTGATCTCGGCCGATAACTACGGGTGCAGATAATTCACCACTTTTTACCATGTCATTAAAGGCTAATGCCAAACGAGCTCGGTCTTTTAAGCCAACCCAACAAATGCGCGCGGGTAAACCTTGAAAAGCAATACGCTCTCGTGCCATGTCTAACCATTGATGTAAATGTGGATTATCAGGTATTAACTCTTTTACTTTTGCATCTGTTTTGTAAATATCTTCGGGATCGCCAGATAACGCAACCCAACGGAAAGGGCCAATACCTTCACAAAATAATGGCCTAACATAAGCGGGCACAAACCCGGGGAAATCAAAGGCATTTTTCACGCCTTCTTCTAAGGCCATCTGACGAATATTGTTACCATAATCAGTAGTTGCTGCGCCTGCTGTTTGTAAATCAAGCATTGCCTGTACTTGAACCGCCATAGACTGCTTAGCCGCTTTAACGACAAAGGCTTCATCTTTTAAGCGCATTTGTGCGGCATATTCCATGGTCCAACCGATAGGCAGGTAGCCATTAAGGGGATCATGTGCTGACGTTTGATCAGTAACCACATCGGGGACAATGCCGCGCTTAACTAATTCAGGAAATACATCAGCAGCATTGCCTAATAAGCCCACTGAAATTACATCTCCTTTTGCCGTTGCTTCATTAATCATAGCTAAAGCATCATCAAGATTGAGCGCTTTTTTATCGACATAACGGGTTTTAATACGAAAATCGATGCGTGTTTCATCACATTCAACCACTAATGCTGAAAAACCAGCCATGGTTGCTGCTAGTGGCTGTGCACCACCCATTCCGCCTAAACCACCGGTAAGCACCCATTTACCTTTAGCCGAACCAGAAAAGTGCTGCTTGGCCATGGCAACAAAGGTCTCGTACGTGCCTTGTACTATGCCTTGTGAACCAATGTAGATCCAAGAGCCAGCGGTCATTTGACCGTACATCATTAGGCCTTGCTTATCTAACTCATTAAAGTGTTCCCAGTTAGCCCAATTGGGTACTAGGTTTGAGTTAGCAATTAATACCCGAGGTGCATCGCTGTGAGTTTTAAAAACGCCAACAGGTTTACCTGATTGCACCATTAATGTTTCGTCATCTTCAAGACGATTTAACACTTCAATAATTTTGTCATAACATGCCCAGTTACGTGCAGCACGACCAATGCCGCCATAGACTACTAATGATTGCGGGTGTTCGGCAACTTCGGGGTCTAAATTATTCATTAGCATGCGCTTAGCGGCTTCGGTTAACCAACTTTTAGTGGTTATTTTACACCCGCGATCTGCACGGATTATTCTTGAGGTATCTAAGCGTGTATCGGTGTTTTTTGATGAATTTGCAGTCATGGGATTTCCTGTAAAAAATGTATCAAGTGACTATCGTTATTAGAACGAACCCTGATTACTAATTAAAAAACTAAGTGGTTACCTAAACGATATTTATTACCTGGTGCAGTTAAAATAGCTAAGCTAACCACTCCTTTACTTGACCACGTGCGCCGCTTTACTTGTAAACAAGGGGCGCTTCGGTCAATAATTAGTAATTGACAAATATCATCATTCGCTAATATCGCTTCAATTTCATGTGTTGCTTCAGTTAATGGAGCAACTGCTGATAAATACTCGTGTGGGGTGATCGTTGTAAAGTCTTGCAGTAAGTATTCGGGTATTAAAGCAGGGTTAACGTAGCGTTGTTCTAACTGAATTGGTTGGTCATTTTCAAAATGTAATACGTGCGATAAAAAAGCCTCTTCGTTATTTTTTAAGTTTAATAAAATGGCTATTTCTTTTGTTACAGCGATAGATTTAAGCACCAGTTGTTTCGCGTGATGTTTATGACCACGTTCATGAATTTCATCACTGATGTTACGAATTTCTAATAGTGATGATTGTGATTTAAACGTCGCGACAAACGTTCCAGAGCCTTGTGAACGGACTAAAATCCCTTGTTCTGTTAATTCTTGCAAAGCCCTACGTGCCGTCATTCGACTCACATCAAATTGTTGTGTTAATTGGTTTTCTGAAGGCACTTTATGATGCTGTGGCCATTGGGCAGACTCGATTTTTTGGCAAATATACTGTTTGATAATAATATACTTGGCTGGTTTTTTATTTCGACTTAAGTCATTATTAGTTAAACTGGTTCTACTCATTGTGTAACTCAATCTATGTTATTAAAATATAGCTTGTATATACAATCGCATAATTTTTATTTTAAAGCAAGAGTTGTATATACAACTCTTGCTAATTACCCTTAGCTCCGTTAAAGTAACTTCTATAATGAATACCAATGGGTATGCATCTTTATTTTGGGTAATTCTTCATGAGCAACATACTTACATCGACTCAAACCGGCACTCATCATTGGCAAACTCTGTGGTTAAATATCAATTTAGCGACGATGACAGAAGTGGCCAGAGGTTATGGGGAAATCACTTGTGCAGCACTAGTGATTGGTGATGGAAAAATTGTTTGGTTAGGAAAAGAAGCCGATTTACCTGAATATGAAAAATCAGCCGTTGAAATTATTGATGGTCAAGGAAAATGGTTAACTCCAGGCTTGATTGATTGCCATACCCATCTTGTTTACGGTGGTAATCGTGCCAATGAATTTGAAATGCGCTTACAAGGCAAAAGCTATCAAGAAATTGCCCAAGCAGGTGGTGGTATTATTTCAACGGTTAAAGCCACTAGAGCAGCGACTGAAGCGGCGTTACTCGCGAGTGCTTTACCCCGATTAACAGCCCTTCATCAAGAAGGGGTGACTACCGTTGAAATTAAGTCGGGTTACGGTTTAGATCTTGAAAACGAGATGAAAATGTTGAATGTTGCCGGCGAATTAGCCAAGAAATTACCGGTAACAATCAAACGAACTTTTCTAGGCGCGCATGCGCTACCAATAGAATTTAAAGATAATGCTGATGGTTATATTGAACTCGTTTGTCATGAGATGATACCAGTTATAGCCAAAGAACAGCTTGCCGATAGTGTCGATGTTTTTTGTGAAAACATTGGCTTTACTTTAGCGCAAACAGAGCGCGTATTTACGGCGGCTCAACAGCATCAATTGGCAATAAAAGTTCATGCAGAGCAACTGTCTGATTTAGGCGGCACTGAACTGGCGGCAAAATATCACGCATTATCAAGTGAGCATGTAGAGTTTTTATCTGAGCGGGGCGTAAAAGCCATGAGTGCGGCAAATATGACTGCGGTATTGTTACCAGGCGCATTCTATTTTTTGCGTGAAACTCAATTACCGCCTATTGAACTCTTACGAAAACACGGCGTGGCGATAGCTATTGCCACTGATGTGAATCCAGGATCATCTCCTATTTGTTCATTGCAATTAATGCTAAATATGGCCTGCACTTTATTTAAATTAACCCCTGCGGAGGCGTTGGCTGGCGTTACTTGTAATGCTGCTAAGGCGCTTGGTTTATCAAGCAGTAAAGGGCAGCTTAGTGTTGGTTTTGATGCCGATATTGCCGTATGGAACATTAGCCAACCTGCCGAGCTGTGTTATCAATTTGGTGTCAACCCGTTAAGCGCTTTAATACAAAATGGTCAGCAAGTTATTTAAGTAACTTAAAGGTAACTTAGTAAGTATTCATTATCTCCTGATGATTGGTAGCAGTGCGATAGATTAAGAGTCTAAACGATACTTTTTCTGATAGTAGATTACGGTATATTTAAATGCGCTAAATGACTTTTAGTTCGAGTAGGGAAGTTAGAAAAAATGCCATCAACAGCTAACGCTTTCATGGCTTTAATATCATCTAACTCATCAACAGTATAGACAAACACTTTCAAGCCACGTTGATGAGCATCGCTAACAAAATGCTGACTAATGAAATCTACATTAAGATGTACAGAGTAGGCGTTAAGTTGTTCGGCAAATTTTGCATAGTCTAATGGATAGCAGGCGGTCAGTGCACCAATAGCAAATTCAGGTCTTTGCTGATAAATGGTATAGAGTAATCGATGATTAAAGGAAGATAACAAGAGATCTTTATTGACTAATTTTTTGGTTATAATTGCATGATCAATATAAGAGTAAAGTAGCTTTAGATTACTAATCCCTTTGAGTTCAAGATTTATTTTGCATCTACCAGCCACTAAGGTAAATACCTCATCTAAGGTTGGAATGGTTTCACCATGGCCGGCATCTAGACTCCGTAAATGCTCGTAATTGTGCTGAAATATTTGTCCGGTACCTGAAGTGGTTCGATGTAACCAGCGATCATGAATAACTAATAATTTACCATCTACCTCATGTAGATCAATTTCAATACCATCAACATTCGCATCTAATGCTGCTTTAATTGCGCGCAAGGTATTTTCTGGTTCAACACCACTCGCGCCACGATGAGCAAAAATTAACATAGTGATCCACACATTAGGGTTTGTTTTGAGTATAATAGCAATAATATTTACTGTACTCATATAAATAAAATGACCGATAACTCTGCAAACGAAAAACGCCTTAATAAATATATTAGTGAATCAGGTTTCTGTTCACGCCGTGGTGCTGACAAATTAATTGAGGCTGAGCGGGTTACCATTAATGGTGAAATACCTGAGCTTGGTACTAAAGTTCAGCCGGGTGATGTGGTCAAAGTGGACGGTAACGCTATTGCTGCGAGTGCCAAAAACAAGTCGGATCGTATTTATATTGCTTATAACAAACCTATCGGCATTACCTGCACAACCGAAAGTCATGTCTGGGGGAACATCATTGATGCTATTGGTCATAAAGAACGTATTTTCCCTATTGGTCGATTAGACAAACCGTCTGAAGGATTAATTTTTCTAACGAGTGACGGTGATATTGTTAACAAAATTCTACGGGCTGAAAATGCGCATGATAAAGAATATATCGTTACTGTAGATAAACCAATTAGTGAGCAATTTATTAAGCGTATGTCGCTTGGGGTACCTATTCTAGGTACTATTACTAAACCTTGTGTGGTTAAAGTAGAAAGCCGTTTTGTCTTTACTATTATTTTAACCCAAGGCCTTAATCGACAAATCCGTCGTATGTGTGAATATTTAGATTATGACGTTAAAAAATTAAAGCGTTCTCGTATTATGAGTGTTGAATTGGGTCAACTAAAATCAGGGCAGTGGCGAGACTTAACAATGGCTGAAATGAATGAAATTAATCAAGCGGTCGCTAGTTCAAGTAAAACTGCAGATGAAACACTAACGAGTCAAAAAAACCTACCAAGCAATCCTTGGATATAAAGCCGAAGTAATAATTGGGTCTGTTGATTTTTTATATTTTTTAAACAGTATTTTTTTGAGCTGTAGGTAGATCAATAGGGTAAGGGATATTAACTTTATTTCAATTGAATAAAGTGCTGCTAGCTAAACGATGTTAACTAGCAGCCAAGATGTCTGAATTATTACTTAATACTAACCTGTTATATTGGTTAGTCTAGGCGTTAATTCTTCCAGTACTTGTGGGTCTTCAATTGTTGAAGGAATATCTATTTTCTGACCGTCTATCATTTGTCGTAAGGTTTTACGTAAGATTTTTCCTGAACGGGTCTTAGGCAAGCGCTCAACGATAATTAAGGCTTTTAATGAAGCAATCGCTCCAATATCGCTACGTACTTTAGTTTTTAATTCTGAAATTAGTTCATCGTCACTCAATGATACGCCATTTTTAATCACAACTAAACCAAAGGGTACTTGACCTTTTAATGAATCGTTAATGCCGACTACCGCACATTCAGCTACGGCAGAATGGCCAGAAATAGACTCTTCCATCTCACCTGTTGATAATCGATGACCAGCAACGTTTATAACGTCATCTGTACGTCCCATAATAAATAGGTAGCCATCTTCATCAAAATACCCACCATCACCAGTAACATAATAACCTGGGTGAGTTGATAAATAACTTTCTTTAAAGCGTTTTTCATCTTTATAAACAGTCGTTAAGCAACCAGGAGGCATAGGCAGCTTTATTGCAACGGTACCTTGTTGGTTTGCCGGTAAAGCCACGCCATAGGCATCTAAAATCTCAACGTTATAACCTGGAACAGGGAAACCAGAAGAACCTGCTTTGGTTGTCATTAACTCTTGCGCATTGGCATCAGCAAAAGGTGTACTTGCAATAGACCAACCGGTCTCAGTTTGCCACCAATGATCAATAACAGGTATTTGTGTTTTTTCTTTTAGCCAATGGTATGTTGATGGATCTAGACGTTCACCAGCAAGATATAATCTTTTTAAATTAGATAAATCGTATTTTTTCATTAACTCAGCATCAGGGTCTTCTTTTGCAATGGCACGAAATGCAGTTGGTGCACTAAATAATGCGTTCACTTTATATTCTTCACAAGCACGCCAAAAAGCACCGGCATCAGGTGTTCTAACAGGTTTTCCTTCATATACAATAGTGCTACAACCCGCTAGAAGAGGACCGTACACAATGAAAGAATGACCAACAACCCAACCAACATCTGAAGCAGCCCAGAAACTATCTCCTGCTTTCATACCGTAAATATTTTTCATACTATAGAGCATAGCAACGGCATGACCACCGTGATCTCTAACCACACCTTTTGGCTTTCCTGTGGTACCTGAAGTGTATAAAATGTATAGAGGATCTGTAGCTTTTAAGCTAACGGCCGCTATACCTTTAGCACTGCTCATCTGTGTTTCCCAATCTTGGTCACGGCCACTAATCATATCTGCCGTTAATTGTTCACGTTGATAAACAATACAACTACTAGGTTTATGCTTTGATAACTCAATAGCATTATCGAGTAATGGCTTGTAAGGAATAACTTTGGCAATTTCAATACCACAACTGGCACTAACAATAACTTTAGGCTCTGCATCGTCAATACGTATAGCAAGCTCTTTAGCGGCAAAACCACCGAAGACCACCGAATGGACAGCACCAATTCTAGCACAAGCTAACATAGCGATAACTGCTTGCGGGATCATCGGCATATAAATAAGTACACGATCACCTTTAACTACTTGCTGCTTTTGTAAAACCTCAGCAAATTTTGCTACTAATTCAGTTAATTCAAGAAAAGTGAATTTTTGCTTTGAATCGGCTACGGGTGAATCATAAATGAGAGCAGTTTGCTCACCACGGCCTTGTTCAACATGATAATCCAATGCCAAATAGCTAGTATTGAGTTCGCCATCAGCATACCAATCTGTCCACCCACTCTCATTTGTCGACAATATTGTTTCTGGTGCTTTATACCAAGAAACAAGTTCTGATTGCTCTAACCAGTATGCTTCTGGTGAGTTCTTAGCTTTTTCTTGCTGTTCTTTGAAGCTCATGAGTTGCCCTTATGTGTTGTGTTTTATGCCTGCTACTATAGAAGTGTCGACAAAATTGAACAATTAGACCTTTGGCTAATATATAATCGCTACTGAGTGTTGAGTAAGTTAACGGGAGAAAATTGGTCGGTAAGTAAACGTGTGTTTTTTGGCCAGTTTTGTGCTGTTCCGGTAAAATAAATTTTATTATAAAGTGAATAAATATCTACACCGACTACATGTAACTTTGCATTAAGTTGTTTTAGTTTATTTTTATTAAGGCTATTAACAGCAAAACCATCTCGGTTAACAATAATAATACGATTAGCATTATCTTTGTTGCTTACTTGATAAAAATCACCAAACACAGCTTTATAGGTGGCAGACTCATGATTGTATAATTGACTTAACGAAAAAGTGTTAGCACTGAGTACGCCATTTTGACTCAGTAGCGCTTTTGTTTCTTGTAAAAATTCTTTGGTCATTAAATGCTCAGGAATATAGTCGCCATTAAACGCATCGAGAATAATCCAATCGTATTGTTGTTTTTTTAATAAAGCACGTTTGATGTATATACGACCGTCTTGGTTATAGGTTTTTACGTTATCATTTTCAAAAAAGCTAAAGTAATTACGAGCAACGTTTATCACGGCTTGATCTATCTCCACATTATCGATTTGGCTTTGTGGGTAAAGTTGCGCCAACGTATTAGACATTGTACCGCCACCTAAACCGATAATTAAAATGCGCTTTGGCTCAGGCATAACCAATAAACTGGCCATTAACAATTTAGTATAATTAAAGACTAATTGTTGTGGTTGGCTTTTTAAGAAACAACTTTGTTGAGTTTTAGTACTTCTAACATTAAATTTTAAGCAGCGTAAATCACTCTTATCTTCAACTATAATATTGCGATAAAGAGAACGTTCTTGATGGATAACTTGCGCCTGAGCAACGCTAATTAGGGTAGATAAGGTTAACCAAAAAAGTAATTTTTTAGCCATTTATTTGCTCCATTTGATGCAAGCCTTTAGTTTTACTTATCAGTATCGCCAGTAGGCCTAAACTAGCCAATACGGTGGTAAAACCAAAAATGATGATATTAACATCGAACCATAGCACTAAATAAAACGAGGTAGTAATTGTGCCTAACGCACTACCTAAGGTTGAAATAAAGTAAAGTTTTCCGGCAATTTGTCCACTTTCATTAGAGCTTTTAACTAATAAACGCACCGAGTAGGGCGATAACATACCTAAAATAACGGTAGGGATAAAAAATAACGCCATTGAGGCTAATAATGAACCATAACGCGAGTCTTCAATATTAATAAATATGACTTCCATTAGCCATTGGCTTGATAAAGCAATAGGGAGCAGTGCGATGGCAGCGATGAAAAAAATAGTGCCATAAATAGCAAGAGAGGCTGAGCGAGTGGATAATTTACCACCAAACAGATAGCCTAAAGAAAGGCTCAACATAAAGACAGTAATGATACTGCCCCATATATGGACGGAGCTACCAAAAAAAGGCGCTAGAATCCTACCACCCAATAGCTCAATACCCATAATGCAAAAGCCACTGGTAAAGGCCAGTAAATAGATGAAGGTATTTGGAAAACTTTGCTTTCGAATAGTATTGTTCAGTGGTTTATTCCTTATTCGTAAGGGATCGCCCTTAAAAAAAGATGATAAGCCAGACTAAGCTATTTTACTAATATTTCATAGTGTGCAGCGATAAAGTTAATAATACCAAACAGATCACTTAATTAGTTTGATTGGTATAACAGGGGCTTATGGACATACTTCTGCTAAAAAGCATGTCCATTTTTTTCATCACGCCAATTTTTGATTATCTAGTAAGGTTTTCAAAAAACGCGCCGTGTGCGAGGTTTTATGCTTTGCAACTTTCTCTGGCGTACCGGTGACTAAAATTTCACCGCCACCGGAGCCGCCTTCTGGGCCAAGGTCAATAACCCAGTCAGCTGTTTTTATTACATCTAAGTTATGCTCAATCACCACAATGGTATTACCGTGGTCACGTAAACGATGGATAACGTGTAATAACTGTTTAATATCGTGAAAGTGTAAACCTGTGGTTGGCTCATCTAAAATATATAATGTTTGGCCAGTATCTCGTTTTGATAATTCTTTCGATAATTTAACCCGTTGTGCTTCACCACCAGAAAGGGTTGTTGCTGATTGTCCAAGTTTTACGTAAGTTAAGCCCACATCCATCAGCGTTTGTAACTTACGTTTTATTGCAGGAATAGCCTTGAAAAACTCAAAGCCATCTTCGATAGTCATATCCAATACTTGATGAATATTCTTACCTTTATAGAGTACTTCTAAGGTTTCGCGATTGTAACGTTTACTTTTACAGACATCACAAGGCACATAAACATCGGGTAAAAAGTGCATTTCTACCTTAATTAAACCGTCACCTTGGCAAGCCTCACAACGACCGCCTTTTACATTAAAACTAAAGCGTCCCGGTTTGTAACCCCGTGATCGTGATTCTTGAGTGGCGGCAAAAATATCACGAATAGCGGTAAATATACCGGTATAAGTGGCTGGGTTTGAGCGCGGCGTTCTACCTATTGGGCTTTGGTCAATATCAATAACTTTGTCTAAATGCTCTAAGCCCGTAATGCTTTTATAAGGAGAGGGTTCGTCAAGCGTGGCGCCGTTAAGTTCAATGTGCGCTAACTTGTATAAGGTATCATTGATTAAAGTTGATTTACCCGAGCCAGAAACACCGGTAATACAAGTCATTAAACCGTTAGGAATGACTAAATCAACGTTTTTTAAGTTATTGCCGCTAGCACCTTTTAATTTAACGACGTTTTTCTTATCAAAAGGATGGCGTTTTTTCGGGATTTCAATTTTTTCTACACCAGATAAATATTTGCCGGTAAGTGAATCTTTACAATTTAAAATATCGTCTATTGACCCTTGGGCGATAATTTCACCACCATGAACTCCCGCGCCTGGTCCTATGTCAATGACAAAGTCAGCGGCGCGGATGGCATCCTCATCATGTTCAACCACAATAACGGTATTGCCTAAATCACGTAAATGGACAAGCGTACTTAATAACCGTTCGTTATCCCGTTGATGTAAACCGATTGACGGCTCATCTAAAACGTACATCACACCCACTAAACCCGCACCAATTTGGCTGGCTAAACGAATACGTTGCGCTTCTCCGCCTGATAAGGTGTTGGCTCCGCGAGATAAATTTAAGTAGTTCAAGCCCACATTGACTAAAAAGCCTAACCGTTCATTAATTTCTTTCAGAATTTTTTCAGCAACCTGGCCTTTTTGTCCTGTTAACGTTAAGCCCTCAAAAAAAGCTAAGGCGTCGCTAATGGCAAACTCGGCAACAACAGGTAATGGGGTATCAGCAATAAATACATTACGCGCTTCTAAACGTAAACGGCTGCCACTACAATCAGGGCAATGTTGACTGTTTAAATATTTTGATAACTCTTCGCGTACCGCATTCGACTCAGTTTCTTTATAGCGGCGCTGCATATTATTAATAATGCCTTCAAATGGATGCTTACGCAGTACCACATCACCGCGGTCGTTCATGTACTTAAATTCAATTTCCTGTTCGTCACTACCATAGAGCACAACACTTTTAGCTTCATCACTTAATTTGTTAAAAGGCTTATCTAAGGCAAATTTATAGTGTTCAGATAATGCTTTTAGCATTTGAAAATAATAAAAATTACGTTTATCCCAACCACGTATGGCACCGTCAGAAAGACTTAGTGAGTCATTTTCGATAACGCGTTTAGTATCAAAAAATTGCTCGATACCTAAGCCATCACAAGTTTTACAAGCACCGGCAGGGCTGTTGAATGAGAATAGTCTTGGCTCTAATTCTTGCATACTGTAGCCACAGTGAGAGCAAGCAAAATTAGCAGAAAAGAGTAATTCTTCTCTGTCGGGCTCATCCATAAAAGCAACTTTTGCCGTGCCAGCAGTTAATGCCAGTGTGGTCTCAAAAGATTCAGATAAACGTAATTGAATGTCAGGGCGCACTTTAAGGCGATCAACAACCACTTCAATGGTATGTTTTTTCTGGAGTTCTAAGGTGGGTGGATCAGACAAATCGCATACTTCGCCATCAATACGGGCACGAATAAAGCCCTGTGCCGCAAGGTTATCAAGTAATTTGACATGTTCACCTTTGCGATTTTGTAATACTGGCGCAAGCAGCATCACTTTTGTGCCTTCTTCAAGTTCTAAAACCTTATCAACCATTTGTGAAACGGTTTGTGCGGCCAGAGGTTGTTTATGTACAGGGCAACGAGGTTCGCCAACGCGGGCGTAAAGTAGCCTTAAATAATCATAAATTTCGGTAATAGTACCCACGGTTGAACGAGGATTATGTGACGTTGATTTTTGTTCAATAGAGATAGCTGGTGACAAACCTTCAATGTGATCAACATCAGGTTTTTCCATCAGTGATAAAAATTGACGGGCGTAGGCCGAAAGCGATTCAACATAACGGCGCTGGCCTTCTGCATATAGCGTATCAAAAGCCAGTGATGACTTACCTGAGCCAGAAAGTCCAGTGATCACTACTAGCTTATCACGAGGGATAGTTAAACTAATATCTTTTAGGTTATGGGTACGAGCCCCTCTGACTTCAATATTTCTCATTTTTATCCATTAATTCATGCGCAAATAACAGCCGCATATTATGCCATAAGTCATGTGTCTTGTTCAGTTGATAAACACTTTTATTTTTTGAATTCGCTTGGTTATACCAATTTAATTAATTAATGGATCAACTTTTAACGAAGATACATGTCCAAGCACAAAGCGTTTGATTGGATTACATATCGGTTCTTAAACCAGTCCCTTGGTGAAGGTTGAGCAAATCATACTCTGCGTTACATTTCTTTTTAAGGAAATAACCCTTAATAAAAAATTAACAGGAATTATAAACCGGCCAGTTTTTCCTGAAATCAGCATTTTCAATTGGATCAGATAAAACGATGTAATACCATTGGGGAAATAATAAAGGTAAAAGGTACACACATTGGAAACGAAAAAAATCAATATACTACTGTCATTTGTATTTGCTTTTATTATGGCAAATAAGGTTGAGGCATCGCCACAAATTCAGCAGGGTTTAGCTATTTTTGTCGCCATTGCTTGGTTATGGATAACACAGGCATTGCCTATTAGTACCACCGCGTTATTAATTCCTGTTTTAGCTATGATTAGTGGTATATTACCGGCAAAACAGGCATTCTCTAATTTTGCTAATCCCGTTATTTTTCTTTTTATGGGAGGTTTTGCATTAGCTGCTGCGCTACAAAAGTATTCGTTAGATAAGTTGTTTGCGGTGAAAATGCTTTCTTTATCAAATGGAAGACCGTTGTTCGCGGTATTGTTGTTATTTTTGACTACTGCGTTACTTTCTATGTGGATAAGTAATACGGCCACGGTTGCTTTAATGCTACCTATTGCTTTGGGTTTATTATCGGCTCAACAAGCGAATGGTTCAAACAAAAAAAGCCAAGCTAATATGTATGTTTTTGTATTATTAGGGCTTGCTTATTCAGGGAATCTTGGCGGCATGGCAACCTTAATTGGTAGCCCTCCTAATGCCATTGCGGCTTCTGCTGCGGGGTTAAGCTTTGCCGACTGGCTTAGCTGGGGTATACCTATGTTTGCCTTGTTATTTCCGTTGATGATACTGGTGTTGTTTATTATTTTTAGGCCTCAGTTTTCTAATCACGTTGAATTAACGTTACCTGTGGTGAAATCGAGTTGGCAGCGCAATCTGGTTATTATTATTTTCGCATTTACCGCACTTGGTTGGGTTTTTAGCGCACCATTAGCAACTTTTACCGGTATTAGCCGTGGCTTTGATGCCATGTTAGCGGTCATTGCTATTGTGTTATTGACGGGGTCTAAATGTTTATCGTTTGATGAGTTCATTAAAAAAACCAACTGGGGAATTTTAATATTGTTTGGTGGCGGCTTAACCTTAAGTACGGTGTTACAAACATCAGGGGCAAGTTTATGGTTGGCAAATGCTATTAGTAGTAATTTACCTGTGGATAATATGTGGTTTGTTTTAGTTATTATTTGTGTTTTTGTTATTTTTTTAACTGAGCTTGTCAGTAATACTGCCAGTGCTGCCTTGTTAGTGCCTTTGTTTATGACAGTCGCAATAGAGCTAAATCTGCCTCCTGAAGGTATTGCGGTAGTTATTGCGTTATGTGCTTCATGCGCTTTTATGCTGCCAGTAGCTACACCACCTAATGCGATTGTGTTTTCATCAGGTTTGGTAGCACAGAGGCAAATGATGCGTGCAGGTTTAGTGCTTAATTTGGTAATTGCGTTAGTTATTGCCACCGTTGCTTTTTTGTTGTTCTAATGTAGATCATTTTTTTGTCTTACATAGCGTGGTAAACTAACGCGATTTTTTAATTTCCCGACTTTTTTAATTATCAGACTTTTTAGGAAGTGTATTTTCATGAGTGTTTCAGGTTTAAACCGTATTGAGAAAAAAGCAGCATTTTCGCTCGCCAGTGTTTTTGGTGTACGTATGCTTGGGCTTTTTATGATATTGCCGGTGTTTGCTATTTACGGCGAGCAGTTAGCGGGTTACAGCCCTCTATGGCTGGGTCTTGCTATTGGTGCATATGGTTTAACACAAGCCTTGTTGCAAATACCTATGGGTATTTTGTCTGATAAATATGGTCGAAAACCGGTGATATTAGCGGGCTTAGTAGTTTTTTTGATCGGTAGTATTGTTGCTGCAATGTCGACAACTATATACGGTGTTGTGCTTGGTCGTGCCATTCAAGGGATGGGAGCTATTGCCAGTGCAATTTTAGCCCTAGCTGCCGATTTAACCAGAGAAGAGCAACGGCCAAAAGTGATGGCGACTATTGGTATGTTTATTGGTTTATCATTCACCCTTGCTATGATTTTAGGTCCAATCGTAGCTGCTGCTTTTGGTTTAAGTGGCTTGTTTTGGTTTACCGGGTTATTAACTATTCTGGCCATGCTATTGATTCAATTTATGGTGCCTTATTCAATCAATAAAGCACCTCGTGGCGACAATGTTGCGTTGCCTGAGCAAATAGCTAAGTTAATTCGACACCCGCAACTATCCCGTTTGAATTTTGGGGTGTTTATTTTACATATGGCACTTACTGCCTGTTTTGTCACTTTGCCAAAACAATTTGTCGCCAGTGGTTTGGCATTAGAAAACCATTGGCAAATATATTTACCTACGCTTTTAGGCTCTTTCTTTTTAATGGTGCCCTTTATGATTTTTGCTATGAAAAAACAGCAAGAAAAACCTATGTTTAGTGCCGCGGTTGCATTACTTAGTTTGGCATTATTTTCATTATGGGTATTACCAACAGGTTTTTGGAGTTTGGTGTTCTCCGTAGTGCTATTCTTTACGGCTTTTAACTATTTAGAAGCGACCATGCCCTCTATTTTATCTCGCATTGCTCCTGCGGGTGTAAAAGGTAGCGTCATGGGAATTTATTCTAGCAGCCAATTTTTAGGCGCTTTTGTTGGTGGTATTATTGGTGGGCTTGTCGCCAGTCGCTTTGGCGAACAAAGTATATTTTTAGTGATGGCGATTGTCAGTCTAATTTGGTTAGTACTGAGTTTTGGTATGAAGAAATTAAAGAAATCTAAAAGCTTCAGTTTTGCTACTAATATAAGTGGTGATGATAAAGCCAATGAAATAGCAGAATTGTTAATCAACATGCCTGGCGTTATTGAAGCCACTTTAATGCATGACGATGTTGGCAATAATTCAGAAAATAGTGCCGTGGTTGCCTACTTAAAAGTAGATGAAAAAACTGTTGACTTGTTAGCTATCAAAGCTTTATTACATCAGGGAGCCTAAAGTACATGTTTCCGTTGAATCAAATATCACACCTAAAGTTATTAGAAATTGTTGCTCGGATTAATTTTTTTAAATCCCTCACTGTTGCTCAGCGTGAATTATTGTTAAATTCATCTACTTGCTATAAATGCTACAAAGATAAATATGTACAAAAGGAAGACGATCTTAATCGTAATTTTTATATCCTCCTCTCAGGTAAGGTAGCTATTACTAAGCAAAGTTCCGATGAAAAAGCCATAGATAAAATTGTTGGTTATATTTCAGTAGGTGAATTTATTGGTGAAAGTAGCTTTATCAACAAACATCGCAAAAGCGCATCAGCAAAAGCTATGGAAGATTCAATCATATTATGTATTGATGAAGATGCGCTGCGTGATTTACCTGGGTCGCTAAAAGATAAATGCAAAGACGCCATTATTGAAGGTATGGCAACTAGAATTATTTATTTAACCAATCAGATCCAACAGCTTTCATAATTGTTAATAATTTTTTAGCCATGAAAGACATCTATTGCTTTACATCTTAAGTGTGTAAAAAATACTCTGATATTTATGATAAAATTAATCAACGCTAGCAATATAATCTGTCAGCCGGCCATTGCCTAACATCACGTCAATATTATCACCTTCAAATTCCCGCATTAAGACGACACCTATAGGTGATTTTGGTGTGATAACGGTTATGTGTTGTTCATTCAGTTGGCAACGAAATCCACCTGCAGCCGGGCCTATGAAAAACCAGTGCTGCTTTTTGCTATCAGCAAAAAGTTGTACCAAAGCAGACAATGCTATGGGCTTGTTTTCATCGAACGCTAATAAGGTTAATTCTTGATAATTTAGCAGGGCTTCTTGTAATACTTGTACACGCCTTGATTGTCCTTCAGCCAAATAACTGGCTTCAATTGCTAAGGTATCGTATTGCGTTTCGGCGACACTTTGATCATCTACCGCTGCTGCATGAGCTTCGTTGGCAGCATGAATTGCTTGTGACAATTCTTGCTCCAAGTTTTCAATGATCAGAGCAACAAGTACTTTTTTATCTATTTTTTTTGATGTCATATCGTTATTCAATAATAAATTATTATTTATTGATAATTCTACTATTATTAACGGATTATCGATAATCATTTTTACCCAGTGTATGCGCTTAATTCAATACCAATCTGACAGGTGTCAAAATAAACTTGTAATGTGGAACAAATCTGAGTAAATTAACATCATCTGGTATGACCAACAGGAAAATAGTATGACATCAGCAGCAGTAAATAAAAGCCCATTCCCACATCTATTAACTCCCTTAGATCTAGGTTTTACCCAATTAGCTAACCGTACCTTAATGGGATCGATGCATACTGGCCTTGAAGAAGAAAAAGGGGGGTTTGAAAAATTAGCCGCTTTTTACGAAGCGCGTGCTAAAGGGGGGGTTGGCTTAATTGTTACGGGTGGTGTTAGCCCGAATATGCGTGGCAGAATTGCCCCTTTTGGTAGTGAACTAAGTCATTTCTGGCATGTTAATAAACATAAACAAGTGACAGAGGCAGTTCATAAATATCCAACAAAAATATGCTTACAATTATTACATACAGGTCGTTATGCTTTTCATCCTTTTAGCGTAGCCCCGAGTAAAGTTAAATCCCCTATTACTCCTTTCACTCCAAAAGCGATGTCGACAAGACAAATCAATACTACCATTAAAGATTATGCCCATGCGGCGAATCTAGCGGCGAAAGCAGGTTACGATGGCGTCGAAATTATGGGCAGTGAAGGGTATTTGATTAATCAATTTGCTTGTTTACGAACAAATAGGCGTACTGACGAATGGGGTGGATGCATTGAAAATCGTATGCGTTTGGGTATCGAAACTGTTAAAGCTGTACGGGCAAAAGTAGGTGAAAATTTTATTATTATTTTCCGCTTATCTATGATTGATTTAGTTGAAGGGGGTAATAGCTGGGATGAAGTGGTTACCATGGCAAAGGCGATAGAAAAAGCTGGAGCCACGTTAATAAACACTGGCATTGGTTGGCACGAAGCACGTATACCAACCATAGTAACGTCTGTGCCACGCGCTGCATTTACTTGGGTTACCGAGAGAATGAAAAAAGAAGTGTCAATACCTTTGATTACCACTAATCGCATCAACACGCCCGAGGTCGCTGAGAATATTTTAGCAACGGGGCAGGCTGACATGGTCTCGATGGCAAGACCGTTTCTGGCTGATGCTGATTTTGTTAATAAAGCAGCAGATAACAAATCAGATGAAATTAATACCTGCATTGGCTGTAATCAGGCCTGCTTGGATCATGTATTTAAACAGAAACGCGCTTCTTGTTTAGTGAATCCTTTTGCTTGTTATGAAACGGAGCTTACCCTTAATAAGCTTGATAAAAGCCAAAAACCTAAAAAATTAGCGGTAATAGGTGCGGGTCCTGCGGGTCTAGCCTTTAGTGTTTATGCTGCTAGGCGAGGGCATAAAGTCGAGTTATTTGATAAAATAAGTGAAATAGGTGGGCAGTTTAATGTCGCTAAGCAAATACCAGGTAAAGAAGAGTTTTATGAAACGATACGCTACTTTAACAAACAACTTGCATTACTTGACGTACCAGTACATTTAAACAGTGAACAGAGTAGCGATAAGTTACTAGCGGCAGGTTTTGATGAGGTTATTTTAGCGACGGGTATTAAACCAAGAAAACTGAATATTGAAGGGATAGATCACCCTAAAGTGTTGAGCTATTTACAAGTACTGCGAGATAAAGTGGATGTGGGTGAAAACGTGGCTATTATTGGTGCTGGCGGCATTGGGTTTGATGTGGCTACCTACATTGCTGAAAAAGGTGAGTCGTTGACGACAGACTTAAATGCCTGGTTAAAAAATTGGGGTGTAGATAAAACCTATCAACAATCGGGTGCTTTGCTAGAAAAAAAATCAGCTAAGCCTTTTGTACCTGAGCGACAAATAACCTTATTACAACGAAAAGCCACTAAGATGGGCAAAGATTTAGGTAAAACGTCTGGCTGGGTTCACCGTGCTAATTTAGTAAAGCATGGCGTTAAAATGCTACCGGGTGTGAGTTATAAATCAATCACTGATAATGGTTTGCTTATTGAAATTGATGGTAAAGAGCAATTACTAGCAGTAGATAGTGTCATTATATGTGCAGGGCAAGAGTCAAATCGAGAATTGCAGCAGGCACTTGAAAATGGCGGTATGAGTGTACACCTTATTGGTGGTGCGAATGTAGCCACTGAACTTGATGCAAAACGTGCCATTCGACAAGCAGCCGAATTAGCTGTGGTAATCTAATGAGATAATTTGTTGGTAAATCAGTGTAAAGCAGTATAAAACAAAGCTATACTGCTTTTAACGTAATTATTGTGAAGTAAGTAAGATTCTACCTTTGACTTTTGAAATGAAAAATTTATTGGTTAGTAGTGGTGATATAAAAATTTACTCTACGCCAAAAGAATATAAAGTACAGTTGTTGGCACTGATTGCGAGTGCCCGTCAACGTATTTATATTTCCGCACTTTATCTACAAGATGATGATGCAGGACGAGAAGTACTGCATGCATTATATCAAGCTAAGGCTAAAACCGCTGAACTAGACATAAAAATTTTTGTTGATTATCATCGAGGTCAGCGTGGCCTCATCGGTGAAAAAGGTAGTCTAGGTAATCGGGCTATTTATCTTGCACTGGCTGAACAATATGAACAAAAAATTGCTATCTATGGTATTGCGGTAAAACCTAAAGAGTTGTTCGGTGTACTGCACTTAAAGGGCATGGTTTTTGACAACGTGCTTTTTTATACTGGTGCTAGCATTAATGATATTTATATGCAGCAAGGAACACGGTATCGCTTAGACCGTTATTATCAAATCACTTGCGCGCCGTTAGCGAATAGTTTTTGCCAATATCTAACGAATACTTTTGTAAAATCAAATCTGGCTCCTTTATTAAATGAGCTTAACTTACCAAACGAAGCTCAGCAAAGACGTAATATCATTGCGTTGAGATCGTTGTTAAAAGTATCAGCTTATAAAGTACAACTTGCTGACAATAAAAAAGAATCTGGCGTTGTTACTAACCCAATATCCATTATGCCCTTGATTGGTTATGGACGTAGAAAAAATCAGTTAAATAAAGTTATTCGCCAAACCATCAAAAATACTGAAAATAAGCTATTAATTTTAACTCCTTATTTTAATTTACCGACAGTACTGGCACGTGATGTGATTAAAGCACTAAAGCGTGGCGTGAAAATAACAATTATTGTGGGAGATAAAACCGCAAACGATTTTTATATTGCCGATGAAAACGAATTCACCACCATAGGCATAGTCCCTTATGTTTATGAAATGTTATTAAAGCGTTTTGTCAGACGTTATCAGCACTTTATTGATAATGGATTATTAACCATACATTTATGGAAAAATGAAAAGAATAGTTTTCATTTAAAAGGGATTATAAGTGATGAACGTTATCATTTATTAACCGGTAGTAATTTGAACCCACGTGCTTGGTCCTTGGACTTAGAGAACGGTTTATTACTCGATGATCCTTCGCGAGGATTGATGCCGAAAGTCTCCGCTGAACTGGTTAATATTATGGAATACGCTAAACCGATTAATCACCACACTGAACTTGAAGGTGTAAGTGACTACCCGGATAAGCCGAAGAAACTACTTAAAAAAATACGTATTACCCAAATAGATCGTGTTTTGAAGCGTTTTCTATAAAGCCATTTTTTATCTATACATGTAGTTCCAATTGAATTAATTCAATTGGAACAAATCATTTTTATGAGCTTGTTGACTGATTAAAAAGATTGTTTCGCTTCAACCCTAATTTCAAAGCTATTAATGTCAGCGTTATCACTTTGTGGAAAGGCAAAGTCAATGTGGATCACTTGATTACTTCCCGCTGAATGAGGGGAATAAAGTCTAGCGCCGATACCGATAGAATATAACCAAGCATCTTCAGCATTATCAACAACTGACTCACCAAAAGCTTTGCCAGTATCGAAGAAAGCGGTACCTGCTAAATCAAATAATTTAAATAAATTGATATGTGGGTAATAGCGTATTTCACTAGTGAATTTTATACTATGATCGCCATGTTGATATTGCAGAGGAAATCCGCGCAAGCCAGTGTTTCCCCCTATAGTGACAGGCTTATCAAGGTATTGGTTTTTACTGACTATGTTGGTGTTACTTAAATAAAAGCCCCAAGTCGAATCTATATTATAGAAATATTCAGTATTGAAAGTTAGTAATAAACGATTATTTTGTTGCTCATAAATATCACCATTAAAGGCTATATTCATCAGTAATAGCGCCTTATCGTGAATTTCAAAGCCCTTGTCTATATTTGCTTGAAATAAAGCCCAAGCATTGCTGTCTTTTGTGCCATCACTAATACCTAAGCGCGAGCTAAATTGCCAACCATGATTAAAGTCTTCTATTTGAGAGATTAAATAGATGTTGGTCAGTTTTTTAAAGTCTTTTTCTATATAGTCAATTCCAAACCACGGGTAGATAAAGTTTCGATCTTGCGGTAAAAATGCTGAGAGAATACTATTATCAGTATTCTCTATAGTAGAAAATTTATGTTGATCCTGAGTCATACCAATACGGTATCTTAATAATGAATTCTCGGTATTTGAATCAAGCCAAGCATATTCTGCATTTTTAAAGCTAATTTCATGAGTAAATATTGCTAGTTCATTATCATTTTGATAAACGGTATCGTTACGCTTTTCTTCATCAAAACCAATGTTATAAGCATAGTTAGTATAAAAACTGGCGAAGTGTTTTTGTAAAAATAATGATTGTTGAGTGCCATCATCGTTGTCAGCAAAGCGTAACTTCAAATCAATATTTTTTTTACTAAAGAAGGGTATGGTCGTTTTAAATTTGTAGCCTTTGCGCTGAGAATTTTCATACGTTTGCACTTCTGCATCTATCCCTAAACCTAATAAATTACGCTCTTTTATGCCGAAGCTATAAGTACTTTCACCTCCTTGGCGACCAAAACTTATGGTTGGCATTAACGACCAATTGTCCCATGTAGTGACAGTGATGTTTTCTACCATTTGATCACTGGTTATTTTAGCATCACGTAAATATTTTCGACTGCGTAAATGTCTTTCTAATTCAGCCATATCAGCAAAATTTTTATTACATCGTTCAATAAAAAAAGCCGCTTCATTTTCAAGTGTTACTTGTTTGGTGTCTATATGAATAGCATTAGCCCACCGATGCATAAAGGAAAAACCTTGTTCATTCTCATCAAAAATAGTTTGAGGTTTGAAAGTTACTTTTTGCAGGCCTTGAGAACAAACTTTTTCTTGTCCATGAGCGCGTGAAGTCGTACAACCTATTATGAATGCGGAGATCAAAATCAATTTGATAGGTGTATGAACATTTTTATTGTTGTTAAATATAGTGAATCCCTAGATAAACTGCAGAAGTTAACAACTGCTATAATCTGATTATAGCGGTTACTGAAAGTTTAAGACATTTTTATCCATTTTTACTTTCTTATGTGATTAAGCTAATTTTTTGCAATATACCCGCTCCTAATGCCAGCTGAATCATGTCTCTTTAAGTGGAACGGGTATAAAGTTGTAGTAATCTAAACTTAGTAAAATCAACTAGCTAAAAATAAATAGCTTTTAAATGTAAAAAGCCCTCGAATTTGATCGATTCTCCCTATAGAATTGCTCTCTTAATTAAATTTTTTCAAACTCTAGTATAAGCTGTTTATTTGGTATTCACCTTGTCTTAGAAATGCACAATTAATAGGATTTTTCATGGCGGGTGTAAATAAAGTAACAATTTTAGGTAACTTAGGTAAAGATCCTGAGGTACGTTTTATGCCAAATGGTGGCGCAGTAGCAAATATTACTGTAGCAACGTCTGATACATGGAAAGATAAGCAAACTGGTGAACAAAAAGAAAAAACTGAATGGCATCGTGTGGTGATGTTCGGTAAATTAGCCGAGATTGCTGGTGAATATTTGAAAAAAGGTTCAAAGGTGTATCTTGAAGGTTCATTACAAACACGTAAATGGACTAACCAACAAGGTCAAGATCAATATACTACTGAAATAGTCTTACAAGGCTATAATGGTGTAATGCAAATGTTAGATGGAAAACCATCAGGACAGCAACAAGGACAGCAACAAGGTGGGGGCTTTCAGCAGCAACAAGCGCCACAACAACAATATAATAAACCAGCGCAGCAACAAGGTGGTTTTTCTCAGCAAGGTCAGCAGCAACAAGCTCCTCAACAGCAAGGTGGCTTTCAGCAGCAACAAGCACCACAACAGCAAGGTGGTTTTTCTCAACAAGGGCAGCAGCAACCACAGCAGCAAGCGCCTAAAGTAAATCCTCAAGAGCCATCAATTGATTTTGATGATGATATACCTTTTTAAAAATGACTTGAGATGTGTTTTTGTAAAGACGATTTAAAAGAGTAACAAACAAAAAGCCCAACGTAATTGTTGGGTTTTTTGTGTCTAAATTAACTCTTTTAATGATATCAAAGGTTTGATTGTTTAATTATTAAAAACGCCAATCAGTAATGAGTGGCTCTTTACTCTCATCCATAAACCACATTGCAGCAACTAAACCTACGGTATCGTTGGTAACGGTAATGACAGCCTCATACTGACTATCATTCAACGACGTTCTCAGTAAGCAGCTATCGTAATTAATACTATAGCTGCCATCGCTAAGCTTTTGATAATCACTGCACAACGATAAATAAGCCAACTGGTTGTCATCTTTGGAGCGAGAAATTAGTAGGTTAAACGAGCGTTCACTACTTAGTGTAAAACCATCAGGTACCGCTATTTCACTGCTAGTTTTCGCCGTACTTTTTATCACACTTTTGAGCTCTAAAGGTTTACTCTCTTCTAGGCTAAATTCAGTGACAGTAGGTTGGCTTTGAATTGGCGCGGAGACAATATTGCTTGGCGGACTATCAGTACCCACCACGGCTGGCTCTGCTGTGCTACTTTCTGATCCACCGCCTCCACATGCAGTTAATAAAATACTTAAGAAAACAAAAATATATAGCTTATTCATACGTCACCTCATTAATCAGAAAAAATATTGTTTGTATTAGCATTATCCAGTATGTACCAGTCGGCATCTACAAGCCCTTGATTGGATATAAAACTGGGAAATAGCGGATACCCATAAATCACATCCATATACTCCAAAGGATATTGCCATTCAACACCCACATTTATCGCCCACGGCATGCCATTCTCATTGACAAAGTAGCGCTGATTTTCTGGCTGGCTCCTATCGTCACCTCGAGTAAAGAAGTCATATCTAAAAGCTTCTGTTGGTGCTTTATTAGGTAAATGTATTTCGTATGCTCTCCCAGGAGGCAGCCCAAATACATAGCCATGTTCATAACCCTCAGTAGCAAATAGAAATGGGTCGTAAGGGAATTCTGGCATTTGTTGATCGGGGATGGCATTGGTCATTGGTAATGTCATTGAAAAACGCATTTGAATTTTAGAACCACAACCTGCTTCACTTCGGTGATATTTACAGTTTTCGCCGGCACTGACGTAGTCCCAAACATCATTAGTGATAACGGCTATCGCCTTATCACGTCCAGTTTCTAAAGGAGAGGTGCTCTGTGGTACATCATTAATAGTGTAGCGAATTGCATTCACATCAATAGTATCTCGCGTAATACCCGGTAAATGAAACGCAAAACCATTATGATAAGACCCGCCAACAGCCGCTATTTGCCCTTCTAGTTTAACGCGAATGATCTCACCATTGAGTCTATATTCACTAATACGATAATTAATGACTAAGTCATTAAAATCATAGTCGCCTACTAATGGCCAATTATCTTCGAAGGCGATGGTTGCCCAGTTAGAAGCACTAGGGTAATACTGTATACTGACATTAGGCTCTGTAATATCAACTTGATGATCTTCAACCTCACCATCACTAACACCGCCAGTTGGGCCTAACTCAGCCGTACTACTGATCCTAAAACGAGCCCACGTACTGCCTGCCTCTGCCCATTCGGGTACGTCGTAAGATATCGTATTATTGCCCGGTACTACCGGCCTAGCCTCAAGAATTTTTTCGTCAGAGCCAAAAACACCATTGCCGTCAAAATCTATCCATGCATTAACAAAAGCTGACGATGAAGCGATCAGTTGCAACACTGCGGAATTACCGACTTCAAGCCCTGTGACAAAAGCTACACCGTCTTCATCATCAGCATCATCTGTTGCGTCATCGCTCAGCGGGAATTGAAAACTATCAAATTCGGCGTCAACAGTAGAGCCCATAAAAATAGCATTATTTTCTGTGCTATGGCGAGCACCATTATCGTTAGCTAGACTCCCGTATGAAGCGGGTGCATCACCAAAATCAATTGTTGCTGCATCTGTTGCAATAACAGGCGCTAATGCACAGCGCGCTCCATCGTTATTACTTGAGCTGGGACCATAAGCAAATAAATCGGCGAGTGAATTGGCATCCTTTGTATTTATTCTGAAGATCTTGCCATCGTTGTTACGGCTAATATAAAGGTTTTCATTAACATCAAAATAAACAGCACCAAATATTCCTGTTTCACCAATATTGTTAATTAATGTGGCACTGCCATTACTAACATCAATATGATAAAGGTTACCTTGGTTATCAACACTGTATGCAAAGCCATTAAATGGATGAAAAGCCATATCAAAGATATTTAGATTCAAGCTAGTACCATCTATAATAGGTTCTGCAATTAAATAGTTGGCGGCCGATGAATCTAATGGGATAGCATATAAGCCGTAAGAAGCACCAGGCTGATAGACGTAATACACATTGCTATCAATGGCAATATCACCGACATAGAATGATGTATCCGGTAATCCTGACGTGGTTAATGGCGTAACTTTGTAGTCACTGTTAATACGCACGGGTTGCTCAAATTCATTGCTCCAAGCATAAAGATACTGATCGTGAAAGTTAAAGCCCATCGCATTGAGCTTATTAGTGGTGCCCATGGTGTTTGATAGCTGTTGGTATTGCCCAGTGGCTAATTGAACCCCGTATAACGTTGCTGAGGTATCTTGTATTAAAAAAGCCTCTGTGGGGCAAGTTGCAAAGGGTTGTCCTATTACGGCTTGGCTTACTGACAAGGCAAGTTCGCTAGTACAACCTTCCTGCCCTATGAGACTATCTGCACCAAACTCGATAAAGTTTGTCGCTGAATAAGCTCCACCACAATCATTACCAATACCGGTAATTACAGTATTAGCACCGGTTTGGACGAAGCCTTTTGCGAAAATATGGCCTATTGCTTCTGCGCCTGCACCTAGCTGTGCATAGCCAGCTGCGCCAGTTTTATCTCCTAGGACATTCCAGATAATATTACTGTTCTCGGTTACATCTTTTAATATGACCTTTGCGTCAATAGCAAAAGTTAGATAGTTAGCTATGTTAAAAACCCAAGTACCATCGACACCTTTACCATCAAGCGTGAGCGTTTTTCCTCCCGCAATCGTTAAATAATCTATCGTGCTATAGATGCCAGCTTCAAGCGTTTCATCGTTTGTTCCAAAAGTAATAGAAACGAGTTCTGTACCGGTTCCCAAAGCCTTTAGTGTTGTTTGCACCGACGTAATGAGATCTTCTTGATTAGTTACTAAGGGAGGTGGAGGAGGTGACAGTAAAGAGTTCGCGGTAAGGGCTCCGTCAATTTGAACACCAGCACCGATGGTTGTGGTGGATCCTGCATCGATATCACCATGAAAAATTGAACCAGCCCCAACGGTTACTGTGGTACCAGCTAAAACGTCGCCTCCCACCTCCACCGTCGCATCAAATGTTGCGGTGGTGCCGGCGACAATATCACCATTAATAACAACATCAGCACCAAAAGTGGCTGTAGTTCCTGCTTGAATCGGGCCATCAATAATTGCAGCAGCGCCTAATGTTACAGTGGTCGTCGCTTGAATATAGCCATTAACACCTGCAGTAGCGCCAAGAGTTACTGCGGTTCCGGCCTCGGCATTACCCCCAACTACTGCATCAGCGGCAAGGGTTATTGCGGTGGCACTTTGAACATTTCCGCCAACTATTGTACGTGCGCCTATTGTTATGTAACCACTCGCATAAAGTGACTGGTTATTTAGGTCTGAGTTCATCAAAGGTTGAGTATTCGCTTGTACAGCAGATACAATCGAACACATTGATATTAATAATAGTGGACTTGATTTTTTGATTAAACGACGAAGATACCCAACGCTATAATCAGTCATATCATCAGATAAAGCGTTAACATCAATATACTTCGAATATTCGCCCCAAAGATAAGTATATTTTTTTTGCATCTTGTTACCCTCACTCTATAAATAAAACTTTCTGCATTTTTATAGAGTGATATAGCAAGTAGTACGCCAAAGACTAATAAACCATAATCAATTGATTAATAAGTTGATTTTTTTCTTGTTAGTCTGTTTTAATTTCTGTTTTGCAAAAAATTATCGTTTTGCAAATTGACTAAACGCTATTGCCATACAAAGTAGAGGGTACTGAATTGATGAATGTTTACGTTTAAACCCGTTCCACTTGAATAGGCTAGTTTCAGGAAGTTTGAGCGGGTATATACCCGCTTCACCTCAAGATGCAGGTTTCAGCAAGTCAAAAAAGGGTTAGCTACAAGGCATTGATTGAAGAAAATAGTTATTCTATTGTCGAAATCCATAACGCAGGAGATGACCCTTATGCTGAACTAAAATTAATTACAAATCGATAGTTCTAATTAAAAAATAGGTTGGCCAAATCTCCCGTACTTGGTTTTCCCAAGAGGGGTCAATTTTGTTATTTGATAATTGTAAAAGCCAAAATTTAGCCCACTTTTGCACAACTTTACCTGATTTACTTAATTTCAATGGTGAAAACCGACGTTGATAATTACTGCCTTTATATTCGACAATAGCGTTACTCTTAGCTCTTTTATGAAGACTATCTAAGGCTATAGTGATCAATTCAACCTCTGACAAGGGTAGAATTTTTTGTCTTTTTAAACAGGCTAATATCTCAGCCTTTTTTATAGATACTTGCATATAGGTATCTATATGAGGGGTGTAAACCATCCCTGTTAGTCCATAGATAGAGACACGCTCTCTATCTGCTATTTCTTTTAATGGGATAAGTTGATCATTAATATCATTTAACTCACTAATCACATGAA
>TARA_R110001583_G_scaffold140307_1_pt1 | contig 47315 bp, 34 predicted proteins | sample TARA_R110001583 | Tara Oceans TARA_R110001583 (sample SAMEA4398432) | marine metagenome | biome: Polar Biome; feature: [MES] marine water layer (ENVO:01000295) within the mesopelagic zone...; material: water (ENVO:00002006), including particulate matter (ENVO:01000060) such... | reverse complement strand
CGCTGGCAAAATGGGTCATATTAAAGGAAATATGCTTTAGATTGGCAGGGTTTCCAATTGATCAATGTCACTTTGGGTATTGATATTGGCAAATAGCCGCGCCGTATCTGCATCTTTTTCACGGGCTGTAAAATCGACCTTAACGGCATTGGCCTGTTGCAGGGCTGCGCGCACACGGCGTTGATCCTGATCGAGCAGGGTGGCAATGGCCGGGGCCATATCGCGATGCCAAAGGGATGCCAGAAAATGGTCGCGCCCGGCATAATGGGCATAGGCGGCACGGATGGGGTTCTGTGTTTGGTCGGCAGGGGTGGCCTGTGGTGCGATCATTGCCTGATATAGCCTGCTGACCAGATCATTTGGCAAAAACGGACAATCAACGGCGAAAACCGCCATCCAGTCGCTGTCATTTCCTAGGTGTTTCAACCCGGCCAGAATACCGGCCATTGGCCCCCTTCCGGGGGCGGGAACATCATCAATGACGGGGCAATCATAAGCGGCATAGTCCGCCTTGTTTTCATTGCTGGCAATCATCACGGCGTTGCAATTACGCCGGGCATTGGCCAGGGCGTGCTCGATCAGATATGTGCCGTGTAATTTGCGAAACGGTTTGCCCCCGCCCATGCGCGTTCCAGCCCCGCCCGCGAGTACAAGGGCGGTGATTGGGGGCAGGGATACCCGGTTTTTATCGGGGCAATGGGCGGTGGGGGCCATTAATCATCAGCCTTTCGGGTTCATTGGTGCGTGCATAAGGCGACGTTAGCCGTTGGTAAGGCGCCGGTTTTGTTCCCAGTCAAGCAGGGAGCAAAGGCCGTCTTGCAGGGAAACATCGGCGACATGGCCGATTTCGCTGTTTAAGCGGGTCGGATCGCCCTTGGATCGCAGGATGTCGCCCTGACGGGCGTCGCGAAAAACGGGTTCGCCGGTTTTGCCCGCCAGCCGGGTAATTTCCCGGGCCAGATCCAGGATCGATACTTCCTGCCCCCGGCACACATTGGCGCGGATAAAGCAGGCCTGGTGGGTGTTGTGCAGATAGGTCATCGCCCGGTGCAAGGAAGCGGCAACGTCGGAAACAAAGACGAAATCGCGGGTTTGCTCACCCGTGCCGAAAATTTGCAATTGCCGGTCGGCCAATACGTGATTAACGAAAATTGAAATCACCCCGCTATAGGGCGATGACGGGTCCTGGCGCGGGCCATAGACATTAAAAAATCGCAACCCGGCAAATCGCATGTCATAGGCGGTGGCGGCCAGCCCGGCATGGATTTCATTTGCCAGTTTATCGGCGCCGTAAAAGGAAATCGGCTGCGGAATTTCGGTTTCGGAAACCGGAATGACGGTGGTGTCGCCATAGATCGCTGCCGAAGAGGCAAAAACAACCGGAATTTTTCCGGCATTGCGGGCGGCTTCAAAAACAGTGACCGCGCCCAGCGAATTTACGCCGTGTGTTTCGCCCCAGCATTCGATGCTTTTTTGTACCGATGCCACGGCGGCCAAATGAAAAACGCCATCGCATCCGGCGATGGCATTTTTGACGGCGTCGGGGTCGCAGATATTGCCAACGATCAATTCTGCTTCGGCCATCAGATTATGCCGGTGTCCGGTTGAAAGGTCATCAAGCACGCGTACGGTGTCGCCATTGGCAAGTAATCTGTCGGCCAGATGCGAGCCAATGAAACCTGCGCCGCCGGTAATAAGATATTTCGCCATTTTTGATACCTGCTGTGAAATCGGGATTTATTTCAGGTTATGTCATGCCATGACATATATTTTTGTTGAAGTTCGCTATTTCAAGCCAAATTTAAAGACAAAGCATTGGCTCTTTGCTCGGGTTCGAATTACGGTTCAGGGCAGGGCAGGGCTGATCTGGCAGGCTGTGCCTGGATTTTAATCTTAGAATATAGGGTTTGTTGTGTGACGGGGAACAATCCTAAACCGGAACTTGCGAACGGTAGCACCGCAAAAGCAACCTTGGCAACGAACAAGCAGTTCGTAATGGGGGCTTTGCTGGTTCTGGTCGCCACAATTCTGATCGGGTTCAACGTGTATGTGCGCGTTGTGCTGGATGCGCGTGCGGTTCAGGCGGCCTTTTCCGACCTGAATGCCATGCTGAAAAGTTATTCCGACCAGTTTGAACAACGCACCCGCTTGTCAGGAACGGTTTTGATCGGCCTGGCCGACAAACTGGGCAGTGGCCAGTTTTCCCGGAGAGAAGGTTATATTTTGCTGCGCCAGGCGGCTGAAAGCCTTGAATTAATTCGATTTTTGGCCGTGGTCGACAAAAACGGCAATATCGTTTTGTCGTCGCGCAGCCCAACCCCGCCTAAGGTTAACGTCAAGGACAATGCAAACGTTGCCTATTTCCTGAATGGCGGTAAAGACCCGTGGTATTTTGACGGGCCTTATAAAAGCCGGATCGATGGAGAATTGCAGGTTCTGGTGTCGGCACCGGTATATGATGCCAGAGGTGCGCTAAGCGATGTGATTGGCGCGGTCATTGACCCGGAAACGATTTTGACGCCATTGCAACGCGTTATGCTGCCAGGTGATGAACTGGTTATGATGAATGACCGCAGCGCGTTGATCGGCACGATCCCGTTTGACGGGGCAAAGGTCGGCACGACGGCGCAATTTGCGGAGATGGGGGCAAAAAGTATCCGCACCACCAGTTCTGTCTATGAAGTTCGTGAAGACGAGGAGGGAAACGCACTGCTGGTTGCCGCCCAACCGGTTTTGGGGGGCAAGGTCAGTGTTGTGCTGACCCGCCCGATGGCGCTGGCTCTCAAAGGTTGGCAACTGTTTGGGCTTGCATCGCTTATTGCATCGATTGTGCTGTTCTTGCTGGCGGTTTTGGGGTGTGTTGTTTTTGCTTATTACGATGTTTTGCAGCAGCGCAACTTTAAGCAATTATCGCTTTTGAATACAAAAATCCGCGAGGAAGCCGACAAGGTCGAGGAACTGGCACAGGTTAAAACCAACTTTCTCGCCAATATGAGCCACGAAATCAGAACGCCGATGAATGCCATTATCGGGCTGTTGCATTTGCTGGGATATACCAACCTGACCGATGAACAGCGCGAATATGTGCGCAAGATATCGGATTCCGGCAAATTCCTGCTGGGTATTATTGACGATATCCTGACCTATTCAAAAATCGAGGCCGGTAAGGTTCAGATCGAACAGACGATTTTCTCGGTTCAGGAAATCATGAATTCGCTTTCGACCATCATGTCGGTCAATTCGGCGGGCAAGGATATTGAAGTTCTGATTTCGGTCGACGAAAGCGTGCCGCGCCATATCATTGGCGATCCGTTTCGCCTGCAACAAATCCTGATCAATCTTTCGGGCAACGCAATTAAATTTACCAATCGCGGCGAGGTGCTGATTTCGGTTGAGTTGTTGCGCAAGGACCATGACCGGATCGAGCTGGAATTTGAAGTGCGCGACACCGGCATCGGGATGGATGAAGAACAGGTTGCCAATTTATTTGCCCCGTTCGCGCAGGCCGATACATCCACCAGCCGCAAATATGGCGGTACGGGGTTGGGGCTTTCAATTTGTTATCGTCTGACGGAATTGATGAATGGCCGGATATCGGTACAAAGCAAGCGCGGAGAGGGCAGTACTTTCCGGTTTGTTTTGCCGTTCCTGCTGCCTAAAAAACAGGATGTTGCCCTGAATGAAAGCCAGGAGAAACTGCGTGTTCTGGTGGTGGATGACAACTCTCTGGCCCGTGAAGTTCTGTCGAAAACCATTCATAATCTGGGCTGGGATACCCAGGTTGTGCATTCCGGCGAAGAAGCCATCGCCTTGATGGAAGAAAAACAGCAGGAAGGCCGGTATTTTGACCTGGTATTGATGGATTGGAAAATGCCGGGGCTTGACGGTGTGCATGCCAGCGAGGAAATCCGCGCCCGCCTGCCGCAAAGTTCAATGCCGATCATTGTGATGGTGACGGCGGGCGAAAAAGACAAATTGCTGCGCCATCCCTCGATCAGCAATGTGGACGGTATTATTTTAAAACCGGTGACGGAATCCGCACTCTTTAATGCGGTGGTGACAGCAAGAACCTGGACCAAGTCGCGCCACAGGGTGGAAGCGGTTGAAGCGGTTGAAGAAAATACCCGCCAGCCCGGGAGTGCGCATACATTGACGGGTTTGAATTTGCTGGTGGTTGATGACAATTTCATTAATCAGGAAGTTGCGAAACATATTCTGGAAATTGAAGGCGCAACCGTAACACTGGCAAATGACGGGCGGGAAGCCGTCAATATCATGCGCGATCATGGTCCCGAATTTGACCTGGTATTGATGGATTTGCAAATGCCCCATATGGATGGGCTTGAAGCAACCCGTGAAATTCGCGAAACACTGGGCAATCACAAGGTGCCGATCATTGCCCTGACCGCGGGCGTGTTTGAATCTGATCGGGCAAGATGTTTTGCCGCCGGGATGAATGGTTTTATCAGCAAGCCGTTCAAGGCGGAAAACATGATCCGCCGTATTCGCGATCTTGCCGGGTATCATCGCGATGCGGACGCGGTTTCAACCGCGTTATCTGGCGCAATCATCCACGACAATCAGGTCAATGGACCAGATATCATGGCGGGCGAAATTCATGAGTCCGCGCAGACAGATATGAATCCTGTTTTTGAAAATACGCCCGCCGAGGATGCGCCTGCCGAGAAAACAGAAAGTGTGATTGATCGTGCAAAGGCCATTGAAATGCTGGGCGGGGACGAAGATTTGTTTAAGTCTTTGGCGGCGCAGTTTGTCAGCCTGTATGGCGATAGTGCCGGTCAATTTACGCAAAGCCATGATGACCGGGATTTTGCGGCGTTGAATTTGCGCGCGCATAGCCTGAAAGGGGCAGCGGGAGCCGTTGGCGCGACCCGGCTGGCGGCGGCCAGCGCCAAACTTGAAACTCTGGCAGCGCAGAAAGACGAGGCTGAAGTTGCAGGGCAGTTTCCCGTTTTTTTGCATGACCTTCAACGGGCATTGGCAGAACTTGAACGGGAAGCGAATGGTTAAAGCATCTTTCTCTTAATATGACGCACTTTGTTTGATTTTGGCGGCAGAAGACCTGCGGGCAAAAATCTGTGCTGCAACGGGGTTTTAGAATATTAAATCTGGATGTTTCACACGAAACCTGACACGGCATGTTGGCTTTTTTCTGTGAACAACCATCGTTTAACATAGGGAACGACTTTAAATGCTTATGCCTTGGTTGGAACGGATCTGGGCAGGCACTGTGCGGGTGAGTGGCCGATGAGCGATAATATTAAAATTCTGATTCTGGAGGACGAACCGATCACGAGAGCCTTGTTGCAGGCAATTTTGCGCAAGGCGGGGTATCAGGTAACCATCACATCAAGTTATGATGAGGCCTTTGCCGCATGGCAGCGCGGAAGTTTTCATCTGATTATTGCGGATTTCTTTTTGGAAGGTAGGCAAACCGGTGCCGATTTTGTGCGCGAAATTCGGGCTGCCGGCAAAAATGTTCCGGCGATTGCCCTGAGCATTGCCGAGCATAGCCAGAACCGCGAGGATATCGACCTGGCCGGGTTTGATTGCTATTTGCCAAAACCAATCGATGTGCGGGTTTTGTCAGATACGGTGGCAAAATTGCTGGCGTCAGCATGACGGGCAAAAAGCGAAAATGATGGGGATGGTTGTTTTCAGAAAAGTCAGAATGCCTGCCGGTAAACAGTCCTTTAAACATTGCGTGCGGCAGAACATGCGTGCGGCTGTGCGTGGTGTGTTTCGCGCCTTTATCGCTGTGCCGCCAATGGTCGCCGCCATGATTTATATGGGCAGTTCCATTGCGATTGCGGCCCCGGCTTTGGCGGGTACGCCAGACAAGGCGGGTCATGCTGCGGGAGGATTGAACACAGGTTTTGATCCGTCACCGGCGACATCGCGCGGCGTGCAGTGGCCTGTTTCCAGGCAAATATCGGGCACAGCAAAACCGGTGCCCGTGCCCGATGGACGGTTTTTTTTGCAATTGCAGGGGGATGTGAAAGTGCCCGCCGGAACGCAGGTGGTGGATGCAGACCTTTTTGATGTTGATGCCAGCCAGGTTTCCGAGTGGCGCGATGCGGGTATCTATCCCATTTGTTATATGAGTGCCGGGTCGGTTGAAGACTGGCGCGAAGATGCCGCGATGTATCCAAAGTCTGTAACGGGCAAGGATTACGAAGGCTGGCCAGGTGAAAAGTGGCTTGATATTCGCCAGATTGCCAAGCTGGCGCCGATTATCAAGGCGCGGCTTGATTTGTGTCGTCAAAAGGGATTTTCAGGTGTTGATCCGGATAATATCGACGGTTACCTGACCGATACGGGATTTAACATTTCACGCGATGATGCTTTGAGGTTTGTCCGTTGGATGGCAAGCGAGGCCCATCAACGTGGCCTGACGATCGGTCAAAAAAATGCCCCGGACATGGCGGCAGACCTGTCGTCCCAGCTGGATTTTGTCATATCGGAAAGCCCGGTAACCTATGGCCATGTGCATTATTTTGCCCCTTATGTTGCGCAGCATAAGCCGGTTTTCGCCATCGAATATCTGACAGATCAGGCCGATATCGCCCGTTTTTGCCAGCAGGCCCGTCATGCGGGTTTTCAGGGTATCAATGCCAGCCCGGCCCTTGATGGCAAAAACCATTATTGCGATGATTAACACCGGGGTTTGTTAACCCCAACCATTCGCACAGCCGGGCCGAAAGTGCCATTCTGGCGTGATCTGCCGACATTCACTGCTTGCTAGATCGACGGGTTATTGGTGATGAAAGCGCCGTAGGCCAGACGTTTAAGGTTATAGACCAGGCATCCCATTGCCAGAACGAATGTCAGGGCCGCTGCCAGAAAATAACCCATGCCATGTAACGCGAAATAGTCGGCGCAAAGCCAGGTGAAGGTGAAATTGGCAAGCAGGAAAATGACGTTGAGGGTCATGACCGGTTTGCGGAAATCGAAATAGGATAAAAACACCATTGTAAACATTGCCAGCACATGCAGGCAGGCCCCTAGCGCGCCAAAGCGGAACACGCCAATTTCCTTGAACGGAATGTTCATGGTTTCAAGGATGAAGGCCGCAGATAGCACAATCAGAATGGCGAGAAGGCCGGTTAGAACCGTCAGATTGCGCAGGCTAAGCATTGTGAAATTGATGATGTCACGCTGATAGCTTTCAATCGTCATATAGGTGACGTGCTTTTGGAACGATTTGTAAAACCGGTTATATTTTTCGAAAAAGGCGGTTTCGATATTGACGAAAAATACCGCAAAAACCGGAATGGTAAACAGGTAGGACAAAAACATGGCTGAGTCATAGTAAGGTGCTGTGCGCAAGATGCCCGCCACAACATCGACATTGCTGTCACGCGCCCACATCACCCATTTATCCACCCAGATCGCCATGTTGTAGCTAAGGCCGCTAATGCCGAGTACCCAATAGGTTCCACCTTGCCGGAACAGGATAAACGGTTCGCGGGGCAAGGCGGGATATTCAACAAATGTCCAGGCCAGCAGCCCAAACAGGATAAATGCCAGCCCTGCGTTAAAGCCCCAGATAAGCCCGGTCGCACCATAGCTGGCAAGCAGCATGCTGCACGAAACAAAGGCGATAAACATGCCGATGAAAAAGACAGCCGAAACATAGGTGTAGTTCTTTAACGCACTGACAAAGACCACCACCGTCCAGATCAGGCCAATCAGATAGCCACCGGCAATGGCCGCGGCGCGTTGGCTGGCGGTCAGGGCGGCAGCATATCCATAAAGGTAAATCAGCGGCAGGGAAACCAGCGCAATATAGGCCATCATCATGGAAAACAGCAGCGATGGTGCGCGGTCAAGCCGGTCTTCGTGGATCTGATCGGCCAGCAACCGGGTGCCGACCATGACAATCGGTCCGCAAAATACCAGTGAGAACGAAAAATTATAGGTAATGATGGTGCGAAAAATCAGAAGGTCGTCCCAGGTCACCAGATAGCGGGTTAAAAACGTAATGCCGACCAGTGCCAGAATGGTGAACAACCATGGTCCGGAAGAGAGCAGTGCCGAATAGGAATAGGCTTGGACAATGCCCCACAGGTCGCCCCGTCCGGTCATTTTGCGCAGGGTAAAACCAATGCCAGCCATTAAAGCATGTCCCCTTTGCTGCGGATCAGTGGCCCGTTATAGCCATTTGGGGCATCGCGACCTGTTTGGTAAAGTTCCCCATACAGGGACAAAACGTTTTTCTTGTTATACTGCTTTTTAACCCGCTGCTTGATGGTTTCCCCGAATTTGTCGCGGGTTACAGGCGATGTAATGATTTGTGCCAGGGCCTTTGCCATTTCACTGGGATTTGCAACGGGCACGATAATTCCACCTTGCCCCAGACCGGGAATTTCATCGGACCGGCCATAAAGCATTTCGCGACACGCACCTACATCGGTCGCAACCGTGGGGATACCCGCAGCCCCCCCTTCGAGAATGACCAAGGGTTGGGCTTCGCTGACGCTGCTTAGGACCATAACATCGATTTTACCCAGGTAATCAGCAATATTCACCCGGCCACCAAAGGTGACAACATCCTGTATTCTTAGGTGTTCTACCATTTCCAGGCATTCGTCAAAATAGGTCTGGTCTTCGTCGGTCGGGCCCAGGATCAGGGCTTTAAAATGGCGGGTTTCGCGGCTGAGCATGTGGATGGCGCGGATAAAGGATTTGATATCCTTGATCGGAACGACACGGCCAATCAGACCAATGATCGGTTTTTCCTGCTTTTCACGCGGAATGGCGGCATATTTATCGTAATCAATGCCATTGGGAATAACACGGACCCGTTCCGGGTCGGCACCATCGCGCAACTGCAAAATCTGGTTGCCTTCGTAAAGGGTGATGATTTCGTCGCAGGCCCCGTAACAGGCCCCCGACAGGGCAGAAAACCCTTTAAGCCAGAGTGACCGAATGTCTTTTTCCAGGCTTTTGACATCGTAGTCGGGGATCGGGTTTTGATACAGCCAGTCAGCCATGGCGATTTCGATCCGGCGTTCGTTGGTGTAAATGCCATGTTCGGTCAAAATCACGGGGCGTTGATATTCAATTTTGGCCCGCGCGGCCAGCAAGCCTGCATAGCCGGTGGATACCGCATGATAACAGCGCGCCTTGGGCAGGGAAAACCGGGTTGTTGCCAGAATGCCGCCCACCAGAATGCGCCAGCTCCAGAAAAAATCGAGAAACGATGTCGATGCAAAGTTTTCTGAATAATAGGTCTTTAGAAATTCCCAGCCAAAATGGCTGTTCAGCAAAATGTTCTTGCCGATATCAAGGCTGTTGACACCGTTGGTAAAGGTCGAGAAATCCTCGACCTGGCCATGATTTAGAAATTGTAGCAAGGCGTGGGTGGTCTGGCGTAATTTTTTGCCCTGCCAGGTAAATTTGCGGCCGTCGGGCAAGTCGTGCAAATACAGATGCCGGATGCCAATGACATTTTCCGGGACGTCATATTTATGGGCAATTTCGCCGGTATTTTGGGCGAGAATGGCGACGACCTCGAATGTGATGTCGGGCATGGCACAAACAATGTCGTGCACCCAGCTTGAGACGCCGCCCGCAACATAGGGATATGTCCCTTCCAGCAGCAGGCAGATATCAGCTTCCTGTGGCGCGGGCTTGTTCATTGCGGTGAACCCTTTTGCCAAAGGGCCATGCTATCAAGGCGGAACGGGCTGACGACCGGGTTTTTGCCGGTGGTCGTTTCGGGGAAATGGCGTGCGATCAGGTCGCGCACCCGGTCATAGTTTTTGGCATTGTAGTTTGCTTCGATCAGCCAACTGGCAATTGCCTGTTTGTCGGTTGAAAGGTTAAGGGCAACTTCAAACAGACGGGCAGCCCCCTGATAGTCACGTTGCTGGTTTAAAATACGCCCGATCCGGTAAGGCGGAATGGCATCGTCAGGGCGGTCCTTGCGGCATTGTTCGTAAGTTTCCAGTGCCATTTTCCGGTTTTCAATTTCGCGTTCACGGTCCAGCAGGCCGGTAAAGGCGTAATCATCATACAGGGTGGCCAGGGCCATTTTGCCATCGAAGTTATCGGGGTTCTGGCGGATGGTTTCCTGAATTTTTAAAACATTTGTCAAAAAACGGTTTTCGATCCGTGCCTTGGCCGACGCGGCAAGTACCCGGACGGTCGGGTCCTGGTCATTCATCGCCATGACAATGACATTGGCAAAATCGGGCCGGAAATAACGCGATACCAAGGTCACAATCGCCAGCTTTTCCTCGGTTTCTGCTTCCTGCATCAGATCGGTATAAACTGTAACACTGTGTTCGGGGCCAATGGCACGACTGCCCGAAATGATTTGCCCATATAATTCTTCGGCACTGGTGGCGTGGTCGGCCGGGAACAGTGCGATGTACCAGTCGCGAAAACGCCATTTATCGCTGCGGGTAAAAAACGATACCGTTACCAGCAGCACGCTGCCTGCCGTTCCCAGAAAGCCGCATAACAAATAGCCAAAACCCAGGACGCAATATTCGCGGATAAAAAACCCGCGTGATGCCCGCCAATAGCACAATAAACCAATCAGGCAGGCCGATGTCAGATGCAAGCCAGCCAGTTCGGGCCAGGAAAAGGCCATGCGGGCAAAGGCAAAAGCCACCAGACCCGACAAAGCCAGCGCCAGTATTGTGATCAGAAGAATCCAGACATAAGACGATAGCGGGCGCGCCACATAAACATTATCCCCCTTCAGGGATGCCGATAGTGTTGATGTGGGCCGATGATTGCTCATGGTACGGAATGTTCCCGGGGATGCACAGAACCAGGTTTGTTCACAAGTGTTTTCGTCACAAGTGCCAGTTGGCAAATGGTTTGGTCGCTACTGGCGCGCAAAAGCTTGTTTAATTTGCCACACACATTATCAATGCCTGCTTTGTCAGTGCCAAGAAGCAGAATCGATATGATCGTACCATGATCATGTCCGTCACGTTGAAAAACCAGATCGGTATTTCGCAATTCACGCGAAAACCCGCGGGCGATCTGGTCGGTCAGGCGCAGGGCTTCTTCGCTGGCGATGTTGTTTTCGATATTTCTGACATCAAGCTGCCATAACGATAATCCGTTTCGTTTACATACCTGGATCAACCATTCCGACAGGGACGGCCAAAGCTGGCTTGAAACAATGGCATGCCGAACTCCGTCGTCACCGATCCAAACCGAGTTTTCATAGGTTTCGGCTTTGGCAAAGGCGCTGCTGAGCCACTGGCGCACCAGATTGGCATTGATCAGAAGCGAACTGTTCAGTTTGTCGAAATCGATTTCCTCGATTCGGATAACGGCGAGAATTTCGCCGGTCTCGTTATTTTGAACCGGAATAGCAATAACGGCATCTTTCCCCAGAATGGCAGCGTCGTCTTGCCTGTTGATCATCAGGATGCGCCGTTCGGTGAGCAGGGACGCATAAAGCTGGCTTTCGCCGTGAATTTGACGGGAAAATTCAGTCGGGGTTTCCCAGCCATGTGACACCAGGGCATCAAGATTATTGCGGCTGGGGACAAAGACTGAAAACTTGTTCGGGGCCAGAATTTCATCCACCAGGCTTTCAATGCCGGTAATCACGTCGCTTACTTCAAGCTGTTCCACGTTCTGTGCCGCGCGAAACACGGTCAGAACCGTCTGTGCCTGGGTGGCGATTTGACGTTCCAGAAAATGCACCCGTTCCATGGTCGAGGCATAGGCCTTTGACAATGTTTGCTCGCGCAGTTCGGTTTGTGCAAGATCGGCACGCAATTCGGCATTTTGCACCAGTTGGCGACGTCGTAATTCGCCCAGCAACAACCCGGTCAGCATCCAGACAATGGGGCGCCAACCGATGTAAAGCAGATAATCGTAGTAATCCTGATCGACATTTTGCGGCGGAAAATGTCCACTGAGCAATGTAATGCTTGCGGCAATGGCTGCAATTAACCCGGTACTGGTCCCATATTGCACCGATAGCAAAATCACGACAGCCCATAGCGGATGCGGGGCTGTTGCCCAGAACCGGGTGCCCGTACCCATCGTATAGTCGGCTAACAGGAACAGACCGATGAAAACGACCAGTTCAATGATGGCAGACAAACGCAGATCAGACCCGGCGCTGCTGGCGCTTTGTCGGGCTGTTTCCACTTCGATGCGTTCATTGGTGTCAATAATGCCGGAGCGGGTCATTTTTCGCGTTACCGATCAGAATGTTTATTTGGTGGTTTTGGTCTGGCTCATAGCGGCGATCATGTGGTTGACCAGTCGCTGGGCAATGATGCTCACACTGTCGCGTGAAAATGTGCCCTGGCCAACGATGCCGGAACTTGCCGTCCAGACAACCGCCCCGTCGCTGATATCGACCAGCCGCATATTCATGCTGACCGATGGTTCTTCGCGCAGGCCATATTGATAGCCATATTCCGAAACACTGCCGGTCAGAACATATTGCACACCCAGTATTTCGCCCAGTTGGCGGGCTGAAACGGTGGTATGTGCCCCAACAGCGCTGGTTGCTGTATTTTCGTTTGCCAGCGAATCATAGGTTTGCGCCACGTTGTTTTCGGGCTGAACCGCAAGATCGGTGGTGGCCCGAAGCGCACTGACCGCCAGATAGGACGCAACCTGTCCGGCTTCTTCGCTGTTGGTCAGATTGTCAAAGGGCATTACGGCGATGGTATTGCCCTGTGCAAGGGAAACCGGGGTACTGGCGGTAACAATCTGGCGGTCACCCCCGGCGCAGGCGGCCAGCATCAGGCCAAGCGCGCCTGTTGCCAGCATATTGCGCCACATGCGAAATCGCCCATTACGGTGTGTTTTCATCGTGCTGTTCTTTCCCGTTCTAGAAATATTGTTTGATCGAAATGCCGATAAAGGTTGAACCACTGCTGCCCACACTGCTGGATGAATTGGCGGTATGGCCAAATGACAGAGTTGTTTCATATTGATCCGCCAGGTTGCCGATCAGCGCGCCTGAAAACCCGAAGCCCTGTTCGCCATAGCGGTCATAGCTATAGGCAATGCCGGTCGACAGGGTCAGATAATCGGCCAGGCGGAGATCGTGGCCGATTGAGAATTCGTGAACTTCACGCCGGGCGACCTCAAGCGGGCGAAATGTGGTGCCTTGTGCGGTTTTGTCGGTTTGCGAAAGCGGATATTCGGCATCCAGGCGGTATCCGGCAAAGACAGGGAGGGTGTAAATGTCGAAATTGTCGCGCACATAGCCCTCAAGCCGCAATGTCCGGGCCAGGTCTTCATCTCCGTCAAGTCCGTACCGGTTTAGGGATGTGCCAAGCCCGATGTCCCAGTCATTGGCGGTGGCAATGTCATAGTTCAACGAAAGATTATCGCGTGTGCCATATTGCACAACCGCGCTGGTCTGGTCCCAATAGGGCTGGTGGTAATCAAAGCCGATTGTGGCAATGCCGGGCAAAATACTGCGTTGCCATTCGGCCCCGATGCCGGGTGATTTTTGGGTGGCATAAGCCCGATATTGGAAAATATCGCGGGCGGAAATTTCCTGATCAAGTTTTAAGGCCAGTTTTTGCCGGTTTCCTGTGAAGCCTTCATTTGCGCCGTTGCGGTTCACAAACGGGTCGGCATCGATATTGCGGTTTTCAAGGTCCATCTGTAACAGCAAGTCATTGCGCACAAAGGCCCGGCCGCTCAGGGTGCCAACAATTTGGGTGTTGCTGCTGCCATTGTTTTGAAATTGCGCCCCGCCCCCCATATAGGATGCATTCTGTTTTAAAATATCCTGGCGGGCACGGACAATGGCCGGGTCGTGGTTTGTTGCAATAACCCGGCCATACTGGCGGGCCGCTTCGCGCCAGTTGCCGCTTTGATATTCAACTTCGGCAAGGGCGTTGCGGGCATCAAGGTTGTCAGGGTCATTTTTCAGGATGTGGCTTAGAATATCGCGGGCATGGCCATATTGGCCCAGTTCCATGCGGGCGCGGGCCTCGATAATGGCGCGGCGGGTTTCGGCGGCGGATGTTGCGGTGCCCTTTTGGGCAATTTGCGCCGGGGTATTTACGGCATTGGCCGGTTTTGAGGCGGCGGAATAGTCAACCTCAAGCTGGCCCGTGGTTTGCGAAATTTTAAAGGCACCCTCAAAGGCCATTTCCATTAATAAAACATCATAGCTCGTTTGAACGGTAAGCACCTGCTGCGGGTATTTTCCGATCAGGGTGTTGATGTCAAATGCGCCAATCGGATCGCTAAAACGCACGATCAGTTCGCGGCCATTAGGTGTAACCGTGTTGTTTTGGGAATTTTTAAGATCCAGCACCATGTTAAAATGCCGGGTACCATCACCGGTGATGCGGGCATCGGTAATTTCGGCACAAGCCGGTTGTGCCAGCCCTGTAATCCCGGCACACAAGGCGAAACCATACAGCCCTGTTAAAGTTGTTACCTTGCCCAAATTATTCCCCTTTATTGCCCCGGAACCCCAAAACCCTGTCATTGCTGGCGAACCCTTTGCAAGGCCCGTTGCGGTGATTTTTGCAAAAGCCGCGTTTCGGCAATATCGGCAATGACCCCGGCATCACCCGGCCTGTCGCGCAACAGGCGCGTGAAAATCGCAACCGCATCGTCATAGCGTTGCAGGCGTTGCAGCAGCAATCCTTCAAGATGGCGCATATCGAATGTGGGGTTTGGCTGCTGCTTTAACAGATCCAGGGCCTTGCGATAATTTTGCGTTGCGGCTTTTTGCCGCCCCAGCCGGTCATAAGATTCGGCCAGTTCATAATAGGTTTCGTAATCGCCTGCCGGTTTAAGCGCGAGATAGCGTTCAAGATAGGCCCGGGCAGTGTCAAACTGTTCTTTGCCAAAGGCAAGTTGACCCATAATCCGGAATGGTTCAGGGCCGCTTTTGTCAATGACCGTCAGGCGCTGCGCAATTTGCTGGGCCAGACCTTCAAAATTGCTGGCCTGTGACGCCGCCATCAGGGTTTTCAAGCGTGCCGGATCATGGGTTGCCCGTTTGCGTTGATCATCAAGCAGGCCGAGCAATGCCGCACGATTGCCTGCTTCCTGATAGGTGGCGATCAAACGGTCATTAAAGGCATCATTATCGGCATATTGGCTGGCATAGTCGCCCAGCAGTTTTTCCGCCCTTTGGGGGGCAAAGGTATTGCTGGCGATATCAAGCCAGGCCAGGCGGGTTTTGCCGCTGGTTTGGCTGATCCGGTCTGTCACCCAGTCGGCCTGTTTGTCGGTCAGGCGCGGGCCCCATAAAAATAACAGGGTTTTTGCCACGTCACTGTTTGGCCCGTCCTTGGTGGCAAGTTTCTGGAAAATCTGCACGCTTGCACTTTTCTCACCCGCAGCAAGCAGGCGATAGGCAATTTCCTGGCGGTCTTTGTCGCCCATATCGGCCTGTTGTGCCTGGCGGATCAAAAAGGCAAAGGCCTCTTTGCGACGGCCCAGAGACGACAGGGCATCGAAATAATAATTGCCCCATTCAATCGACTGGTCGGCCCGTTTGGACAGTTCGGGCAATACCACGTCATAGGCCTTAAGCCCGATCAGGTCATAAATAAGCTGGGTTTTGCGCGGTTCGTCGCTGTTATTTAAATCCTCGCCTAACAGGGTCACCAGTTCCTTGCGGCCTGATCCCCCTGTATTGACATTTTGACGCAGGGTTTCGGTATACAGGTTGCGATAATCGCGATTGGTAAGTGGCAGGTCACGGGCCAAAGCCAGCGCACTGGCAACATGCCCGGCCCGCAAATGGGCATCGGCCAGCGCAAATCGCAGGGCGGGCTGTGCCGGGGCCAGATCAAACTGTTTTTGTGCGGTCACTATTTCGGTTGCAAGGTCGCTGCTTTGGCTGGCAAGGCTTTGTAATGTTGCCAGATCGCCGGTTTGATCTTCGTGCCATGAATAGGTGGCAATCCAGTTGCGGATAGGGGCCGGTGTTTGCGGGCCAATTGCCAGAATGGCCAGGGCCAGTTGTGTCTCATAGCTGTGCGGTTTTGCCGCGACCCGGCTGATCAAATCGGCCCCGTCGCCGGTGCGGTTCAGGCTGCGAAACAGCAGGGCCGTTTCGGTCAGGCTGGCATCGTCAAGCGATTTGGCGTGCGCCAGGGCATCAAGTATTTTGTTCAGGGCTGCTGTTGCCTCGGCATCCAGGGGGGCGGGGCTGTTGGCTGTGTTCGCCGAATTTTCGGGGTTTGCCGTGGTGGCGGGTACGCCAATCATTTGCCAGATACGCGCCATTTGCAACAGGGCCGCAGGTGAACTATCGTTTAAATGCGTTAAGGATTTTTGTAACATCATGCGTGCCTGATCATACTGATGATCGGCAAATGTGGCCCGTGCGCGGGCAAGGGAAATCCACAATTCGTTACCGCGCAAGGGTGTTTCAAGGGTGAGGCAGGCCTGGGCAAATTTGATGTCGCCCCCGTCAAGTGCGCGGTCGATCAACAGGCCACGCAGCCAATCGGGCAATTCGCCATAGCGCGCCAAAATCACATCATGAAGGGGGGCGGTTTTGTTCAGTGTGGTTGCAGCTTCGATATAGGCCGCAAAGGTCGTCGCCGAAAGCAGGCTTGCAGGGGTTTTAAGGGCGAAAACTGTGTCGTACAGGTCCTGCTGGTGGTTGGTGGCCAGGGCCGCCGACACCCAGATGTCGGTAAGGTTCATATGGGCGGCAAAATCGGATTTGTAATTTTTCGCCAGGTCATAGGCCCGGGCGGGCTGGTTAACATCCATCATGAATTGCGCCAGCCGGGTGGTATTGGCGGGTGTCAGCGTTTCATCAGGTAACTGATCAAACGCGGCATTCAGCCGTGCCATATCGTTTTGCAGCCATATTGCTTCAAGCACCAAAAGCCGGTTATCCGGATTTGGCTGACGCCTGGTCATTTCCCGGGCAAGCTGTTCGGCAAAACCATATGCTTTGCCCTGTGATGCCGTGGCATACAAGGTTGACAGAAGATCAGCATCAAGCTGGCTTTCGTCGGCATCTGCCAACCATTTTTGTGCAAGATCACCATGCCCGGTGGCGGCATTTAACAAGGCCAGTGCGGCCTGATTCCGCAAAACAGGGTTATTTTGCAGTGCAGGGGCCAAAAGTGGCAGGCCATGTGCGGCTTCGCCCAAGGCAACATAAAGGCTGGCGATGCCAAAAATATCGCCATTTTCCGGCGTTGTTTTGGCAAGTTGATCCAGCACAGGCAGCAAATCGGTGGTGCGACCCAAATCGCTGAGCAGTGTTGCCAGTTCGTAGCGATCGTCGAAAGTCATGTCGGTTTTGGCCAGGGCAAGGCGGACCCATTTATTGGTATCTTTTTCGTCCTTGCGCAGCATGGCATAACGCGCCCACAAAACCGGTGCCCCCAGGCGCATATTTTCGGGGATATTATCGGCAAAGCGGGCGGCACTTTGCAGATCCCCCTTTTGCAAGGCAATTTCCAACCCGTAGGACATATTTTCGGGCAGGGCGGCATAAGGATGCTGGTCGATATAGGTGATGGCATCGCGCAGGTTTCGGGCACTGATAGCGGCGCGAACAGCAACAGCCCAGCCATCGTCAGTCAGACTGTTCTGGGCAATCAGCGGCGCGAGTATCGCCTGCGCGTCGGCGATGCGATCATTGTCGAGCAGGGCTGACGCGTAAAGAACTTCCAATTGCGGGTCGGTTTTATCGGGGATGTTGCGCAGATCGGCCAAAATACGGATCAATTGTTTGGGGGTGCTACGGCTCTGGTACAGGTTGGCAATGGTGCGTGCCGTGGCATAAACCGGTAGCTGGCGCATCCAGTCGTTGGCAAACTGTACCGCGAGATCCGGCTTGCCGGTGTCAAATAACAGGCGCAGTTTTAATTCGGCCAGGGTGGCGGTAAACCCGTTTGGTTTTGCCAGCAACTGATCGACGAAATCGACCGACTTTTCCATTTCACCAAGACTGGCATATAGATAAATAATTGATACCAGATCGTTATTTGTGGCCCAGCCACGATCAGCCAGTTCACGTAATACGCCAATCTGGTCGCGATAGCGGCCGTTGAAATTGTAAATGTTGGAAAGATTGCGCAGCAGGGCTTCGGTTGGGGCGATTTGGCGTAAGTCTTCCAGTGTGCGGGTATAGTCATCGGGGCGCTGGGCATATTGATAATATGTGCCAAGATCGGTCAGGACACGTATCGATGTCGGGTTTTTGCGGTACAGTTCCTCGAACAGGGTAATGGCGCGGTTAATGTCACCATCTTGCAAATAGATGCGCGATAGCGCGCCATAGACATCGATACTGCGGTCGCCTGCGGCGTATTCTTCTTCATAAAACTGGCGGGATTTCACAAAATCCTTGTCGCGGAAATAGATATTCGCCAATTCTCGCCTGGAGGGCACCAAAAGCAGGCCAGAGATAACAACCGTGCCTGTCATTGCAATAATGACCCCCAGGCTGGTTAAATTTATTGTCCCCAAACGCACGGTGTTGTTGCCTATTCCGTCACAGGTTCAAGCGTTAGCTCGGCACCGGAAATGCCATCGAGCGGGATGGAGAAATGCAACATGCCTGACGCATCTGCCGTTATGGTTTGCGACCATGCGGGCTGATTTTGCCGCGCCGGAACGGTAACGTTGAAAACTGCCGCCGGTTTCGTGCGCCATTGCATTTCGCCAGGTCCAAAACCCTGTATTTTCATATGGAGTGTGCCGTGGTCATTTTGTATCCCCCACGCCCGCCAGCGGCTGGAAATAACATAGGGTTGGCTTGCGAACGGGTAGCGTTCTTTGGCGGTACTCGTTTTTACCGCGACAATCGGTGCGTCAACGGCCTCGTCGAGGGAAATATAAAGGCTGCCCTGATAGTGGGTTTGCCCGATGACACCACTGGAATTGTCAAAATCGACAGACAGATGTGCGCCATTGTCAAAACGGACGGTTTCGGCTTGCCCCCGGTTGCGGATTTGCCAGCGTCCATCGATGGTTTTTTCAATTTCGGCGGTAAAGAACCCTTTGCCCACGCGGGCATAACGGCTGGCGGCAATGGGGATGATCGATGATTTTCGGGCGAGTTCCAGGTTGGAAATGACGGCATTTCGGCTGGCAACTTTTTCGCCCGAATAGGTGTGGTAATAAATGTTGAACGGACGCAAGCGGATGGGGCTTTCGGTATTTTCAACGGTACTTGCCAGATAGCGAAAGCCGAAATAACGATCCGACCACAGGCGGGTATAGGTGTTTTCGTTGCTGGTTGAGGCATAAATCTGCACGGTTTTTCCCACCCGCATTCCTACCGGTGCCACCCAGGCAAGCGACGGGTAATCCGGGTCCCAGCGGCTGTCGCCCCCATTCAGGTTTGGCAACCCGATGCTATCTGCCATTGCGATGGCGGCTTCAAACGGCGATGTATCCCCTGACCATTGCAGCAGTTCGACCTTTTTGCCTTTGGGGGCATAGGTGCTGATATAGTCGGCGGCGCCAATAATTTCCTGATGCAGGTCAAACGGGCGACGAATATAGGCACGCGGCAGTTCATAGGTTTTTTTCAGGCCGGTATCGGAGGCGTTGATATCATCGGCAAGACCTAAAAACTCCTGAACCCGGGCCGAGAGTTCATGGCCACTTTGCCCAAAATCGCGGGATTCGCGTTTGGCTGAGTAATTTTTGAAATAGCTCCACTGGAACGGATGCGTATAGGTATGCGATGCAGCTTCGACCTGGGGCAAGGCAAAGAGTTTGCGCGCGATGTCGCCGGTTCGTTTGGTGCCAACCCAGGCCGGGTCAAGGTCAGCTGCAATGGGGGCCACGGAAACAGGCAGGTCGGGATAGGGTGCAATAAGGTCGCGATAGACAACTTCGGAATCCAGCAAGGGTTGATCGTTATCCCCGCGTATCTCGCTGATATTACGCCAGCCATCGCCGTCAATGTGCGAATAATAGATCCGGCGTCCCATCAGGGTGGTGGTGTCTATTTTCGGGAATTCTTCCAGGTCAAAGGCGCGCGAAAAGAATTTGAACGGGTTTAATATCCATTTGCGGTCATGTTCATTGCGGCCAAAACGTACGGCATAACCGTCCTGAACAAACCCGCCCGATGGTCCAAAGGCGCCGAGAACATATTCGCTATTGCCTTGTGGTGGCTTGGCCGTGGCAAAAGGAACCGATGCGGTTGCGCTGCGCTCAACACTGTAAAAAGGCGGTAACGGTTTTACGATGTCGGCTTCGTAGTCGGTCATGTCGGGGTTTAAATGGCTCAGGCTGAAATCAAAGGTAAGCTGTTCCCAGTCGCCCGTATAGTGCCCGCCCAAACGGCTTAGGACCCGGTTAACGCGCGCCAGAGAGACGATTTTTCCGTCCAGATTTTGCAAAAAAGACCAGTCGCCCAGAAGAGCCACTCTGGTTCCGGCGTTCATTTGCGTTTCAAGCCATGCAAGGAACCCCTCCGGGTCGGGCAAACGGTCGATTTCCATCCAGACCAGAATGCCGCGAAATTCGTGCGGATCATCAAATTTTGGCAGCCCCTGGCCCAAATCAAAATGGGTTACAGTCAAACCCAAATGGTTCAGGACTGTTTCCGCCAGCGCATGGCCAGCGGTAAAACGTGGTTTGGGGTCTTCCGGGGAATAATAAACCGATGCAATTTCGCGTGACACCGGGCGCGCCTGTGCCGCCGACAAGGGGGCAAGAACGGCACTGCATAGAAGAAGGACACGGAAAATAGTCAGAAGTGAGGACAAACGTTCACCCGTTTATCTGCGCGAAGGACACCTGGCAGTGTTCAAATTAGATATAGTTGACGATCCAGAGAGCCCTTTTACGCCAAAAGTATAGTGAGTTACAGGGGAAATTATACTTTTGTTTTTGGCGAGGATGGGTTGATCACTTATGTGAAAATGAGTTTTATTTTCATTAGGCCGATGTGATGAATTTTTATGTTTCGGATTGATGTCGCATTCTGGGGTTTTTCAAATTGGCATATTTTAAAATTTATCTTATTTAAATTTGAATTATTATGGTTAATCGATGCGTGTCGTATGTCCTTTTTTGGTGGCTGCTTTGAGAGGTCAAAATCCCGTTTTTTTTACATGAAACTATTTATCTGCATGAGTTGGGTTTCTATTTTTCCCAAGTATTTTATTAGTGCGGTTTTTCTTTGATCTAAAGCCTTTCCATATTCGCCGGAGGGATTTTCGAGACCGTCTATTTCTTTGGTTATTTTATCGATTTGCGTAAAGGTATATGTTCTTTCTTCTTGTAAATTTTTTTTGTTTTTTTCAATTACATAGTCATGTGTTCTTTCAGTTTTGCCAGCTTTTTGTACGAGAGATGATATTCCTTGATAGAAGGAACATGCATTGTTGTATCTTTCTACATCAAGTATTGCGTCTTCTACTGTGTATTCTTCGATGACTTCTTTTCTTTTTTCTGATATTTTTTCCGATAAAGTCTTTCTGTTTTGATCAATCTCTGCGATCACTGCTGAAGCTATCATTTGTTGATAGACTTCTTCGTTCACTAATGAGCGCGTAGAGTTAGAGAGAGCGGCAGTACCTGCAAGAATGTTCGATGCGGTTTGTCCTGTTACAATGGCACCTGCGCCCGCTAATGCTGAGGTTAAAAAACCTGTTGAAACATTAAACATAGCAGCGTTGGTATAAATTGCTGCTTTGTGGTCTTCGCAAGCTCTTTCAGATCGTCGGAGTATTGCTCCTTGCAGCTCATTTCGCGCTTTTTGGTTATCCTTTGCTTCCGTGAAAGCTAATGTCTCATTCTCGCCAGGTAATTTGAATTCATTGAGATCTATTGCAAGATCTTCGGGCGCAAGTGTCACTGGTTTGACTTTTGACATTCCATCAAATCCGTAACAACCGGACAAACAAAGTGCAGCTGATAGCGTTATCGCGCGGCAAACAGGAGAACGCGTACGGGTTCGAGAAATACTTAATAGTTTCAGTTGTTTATCCGATAATAACTGCATTTGAACCCCGCGAACGAATGTTACATTTTTTCATTTTTTTTATCGAAATTATCAACCTCTGGTTATGGTAGCTTCAGGTCGATAAAAAGGAAAGAAAATTTTGCCAAATGTTGAATTATTTTATTCCTGAAAGGAAAAATATCTGATTCAAAGTAGTTTTAGTGCAAGTTGCATTGGTTAGAGTGCGTGGGAGAACACCGCGCGGGGCTCCTTCCAGATATTCCTTTCAAAAACATTCGGGTGGGTGCCGTTTGGGATTCTCACCAAGAGTTTCTATATAACCCAACTTATGAGAACTCACTCTATTCTGCCGACTTGCAGAGCTGGAATTTTATCGAGATTGTGACCTTATCCGACAGGAATTATACCAATTCTCGATGAGAATGACTCCTCAAGAATTGGGTCGGCGCGCCGTCGCCGCGCGGCTTTATGAGCGAAAGGCAAGGGCTTCGGAGAAGATGGCCCGCCGACTTAGCGGGGCGATTAGTTTGATCAGCGAGATTTGGTATTAACTGTAGAATGTGCTGGTACGGGGGATTCAAGAAAACCGGCGAAACAAACCGCGTCGTTCCCGGCAGATCAGGATTAAACCGGCCTGGCGCGCCAGATTAACCGCTGTCAGGGTGGGGCCGGAAAGGGTAACCAGCCCGCCAATACCGCATTGCACGGTTTTGGTGACAAGTTCATAGGAACAGCGGCTGGTCATTAAAATGAAGCCCCCTGCGGGATCAATGTTTTGCCGGGCAAGGGCGCCCAATACTTTATCAAGCGCGTTGTGGCGGCCAATATCTTCGCGGGCCAGCATAATGGTGCCATTGGCATCGGCAAAGGCGCTGGCATGCAGCAAACCACCGCCAGCCTTGTTGCGGCTTTGAAAGGCGGGCAGGGCATCGATGGCGGCAAGCACAATATTTTGCGCCATATTGCCCGGGGTGACCTGGCGCGTTGCCTGTGCGGGAATGGCTTCAAGCGATTGCACACCGCACAACCCGCACCCCGACCGCCCTTCCAGGGTGCGTTGGCGGCTGGCCAGCGCATCGATACAATCTTCGTCCAGATCGGCCTCAATGACGTATCCGCGCAGGGTTGATCGGATATCGCGCACCGCGATTTGGCTAACCGTCTCAATAATGCCTTCGCTGAGGCAAAAACCGGTGACGAAATCCTCCAGATCATAGGGCGATGTCATCATGACCGCATGGGATTTGCCGTTAAACACCAATGCTGCCGGAACTTCGGGCTGAAGCAACAGGGCATCTTCATCGCCATTGTCTGCGGTGATGGCTATGGCGCGGTCCCGGGTGTGGTCATCAATGGTGCGGTCATCGATCATATCGTTGGTATTGGCGGTTTTTGGGGCCAAGGGGGATGCCGTTTTCATTGCGGGGCCAGCTTTGTGCCTGATATGCCCGATTAGGCGGGTTGTTTTACCTTGCGAATGGCCGGGATGGCCTCAATCACCAGCGGGTCAAGGCCGTCGCCGCCTTTGGCAACATGATCAAACAGGGCGGTGCGCATCCGGGGTTCCCAAAAATCGCTGATATGCCCGGCAATGCCCGGCACGGCGGTTTCTGGCGGTTGCGATTTAAAAAAGGTCGCAATCTGATTGGCCATATAAACAAGTTTTTCAGGTGTCATGGGTGGTTTCTCCGGCCAACGCACAGGCGTTCATCATACAGAATTTTGCAGGTTTTACAAAGACACCCTGTTTGCGCCGATGGGGGGCAAAACAAACAGCGGGCTTTTGCAAGATCAGGCATGAAAGGACCTGCATTGGCGGTAAGGGGAAGGTTTAAGCGGGCGCGTTGTCATGATGGCGCGCCCGCATAAACGGTTTTTATTCTGCGGCGTCAATAGTTGGCAAAATACGACGGGCCTGTTTGGCCTGTTCGTCATATTCGACCTGCCATTCGGTTGGCCCGTTTGACGATGACACCTGCACCGCTGTTACCTTGTATTCCGGGCAGTTGGTGGCCCAGTCGGTAAAGTCGGTGGTGATCACGTTGGCCTGGGTGCCGGGGTGGTGGAAGGTGGTATAAACCACACCAGGTGCTACGCGATCGGTGATTTTGGTGCGCAGGGTTGTTTCGCCAGACCGCGATGCCAGTCGGACCCAGTCGCCATCACGAATGCCGCGTTGTTCGGCATCATGCGGATGAATTTCCAGAAGGTCTTCCTCGTGCCAGACGCTGTTTTGGGTGCGGCGTGTTTGTGCACCAACGTTATACTGGCTCAGGATACGCCCGGTGGTCAGCAACAGCGGAAAGCGCGGGCCGGTTTTTTCGTCGGTGGCAACATATTCGGTCACCACAAACTTGCCCTTGCCGCGCACAAACCCGTCAATATGCATGACCGGGGTGCCGAGCGGGGCCTTTTCATTGCATGGCCACTGAACCGATCCTTCGCGGTCCAGCAGGTCATAATTAACCCCGGCAAAGCTGGGCGTGGTGGCGGCAATTTCGTCCATAATCTGGGACGGGTGGGTATAGGTCCAGTTAAGGCCCATTGCGTTGGCCAGGTTTTGCGTCACTTCCCAGTCGGCATAGCCGTTTTTGGGCTTCATCACGCGGCGCACGCGGTTAATGCGGCGTTCGGCATTGGTAAAGGTGCCGTCTTTTTCCAAAAAGGTCGAACCGGGCAAAAAGACATGGGCGTAATTGGCGGTTTCGTTCAAAAACAGGTCATGCACCACCACACATTCCATGGCAGCAAGGCCTGCGGCCACATGTTTGGTATCGGGGTCGGACTGCAAAATGTCTTCGCCCTGAATGTAAATTCCGCGAAATGTGCCATCAACGGCGGCATCAAGCATGTTGGGAATGCGTAAACCCGGTTCGTCGTTGAGTTTGACGGACCACAGTTTTTCAAAAATATCGCGCGCACCATCATCGCTGATATGGCGATAGCCGGGCAGTTCGTGCGGGAAAGATCCCATATCGCACGCCCCCTGCACATTGTTTTGCCCGCGCAGCGGGTTCACCCCGACACCGGGGCGGCCAATATTGCCGGTTGCCATTGCCAGGTTGGCAATCGCCATAACGGTGGTTGATCCCTGGCTGTGTTCGGTAACGCCAAGGCCATAGTAAATCGCCCCATTGCCGCCGGTGGCAAAAATGCGCGCCGCCTTGCGAATCTCATCTGCCGGAACACCGGAAATTTTTTCAATTTCTTCGGGGCTGTTTTTGGCATCGGCAACAAAGGCCGCCCAGTCTTCAAATTCAGACCAGTCGCATTTTTCGCGAATAAAGGCTTCGTCAAACAGGCTTTCGGTGACAATGACATGCGCCAGTGCCGTTAGCACCGCAACATTGCTGCCGGGGCGCAGGGGTAAATGGGCGGCGGCCTGAATATGGGGGGATCGGACCAGATCAATCCGGCGCGGGTCAATCACAATCAACTGCACCCCGGCGCGCAGGCGTTTTTTCAATCGCGACGCAAAAACCGGGTGGCCGTCGGTTGGGTTCGCCCCAATCAGGATCACAACATCGGTATGTTCAACGCTGTCAAAATCCTGGGTGCCAGCCGAGGTGCCAAAGGTGGTTTTCAGGCCATAGCCGGTGGGCGAATGGCAGACACGGGCACAGGTATCGACATTGTTATTGCCAAATCCGGCCCGGATCAGCTTTTGCACCAGAAAGGTTTCTTCATTGGTGCAGCGTGACGAGGTAATGCCGCCAATGGAGTCCTTGCCATATTGTTCCTGAAGGCTGCGGAACTTGCTGGCGGTATAGGTCAGGGCCTCTTCCCACGAAACCTCGCGCCATGGATCATTGATGTTTTCGCGGATCATGGGGTTTAAAATGCGGTCCTTGTGGCTGGCATAACCATAGGCAAACCGGCCCTTAACGCAAGAATGGCCCCGGTTGGCCTTGCCATCTTTATAAGGCACCATGCGCACCAGTTCATCGCCGCGCATTTCCGCCTTGAACGAACAGCCCACCCCGCAATAGGCACAGGTGGTGACAACCGAATGTTCCGGCTGGCCGATATTGATAACCGATTTTTCCTGCAAGGTTGCGGTCGGGCAGGCCTGCACACAGGCCCCGCACGATACACATTCCGATGACAGGAAATCTTCGTGCATACCCGGCGAGACGCGCGATTCAAACCCGCGCCCTTCAATGGTCAGCGCGAATGTGCCTTGCACCTCTTCACAGGCCCGTACACAGCGCGAACAGACAATACATTTGCTGGGGTCATAGGTGAAATAGGGGTTGCTTTCATCTTTGCGCATATAGCGGGGGTTTTCCTCGCCATTTTGCCGGGATTTAACGTGGTTTCCCCCCTCATAGCCATAGCGCACATCGCGCAGGCCCACGGCACCGGCCATATCCTGTAATTCGCAATCGCCATTGGCGGCACAGGTCAGGCAGTCCAGCGGATGGTCGGAAATATAAAGTTCCATCACCCCGCGACGCAGCTTTTTAAGCCGGTCATTCTGGGTGCGCACCACCATGCCATCGGCAGCGGGCGTAGTGCAGGATGACGGAGTGCCACGGCGGCCTTCAATTTCAACCAGACACAGGCGGCAGGAACCAAAGGCATCAACCATATCGGTTGCGCACAATTTGGGAATTTGAATGCCAGCTTCCATCGAGGCCCGCATGACAGATGTGCCTTCGGGCACGGTCACGTCAAAGCCGTCAATATTCAGGGTGACGGTTTTGTCGGATGTGACGGCGGGGGTGCCGTAATCGATTTCTGTAACCAGGGACATTTTCTTACTCCGCTGCAATATCAAGCGCGCGAGGCTTGAAATCTTCGGGGAAGTGGGTCAGCGCACTTAAAACCGGATAGGGGGTAAAGCCCCCCAACGCACAGAGTGATCCGAATTTCATGGTGTCGCACAAATCATGAAGCAGCTCGATCTGACCGTCGGGATCATCGCCTTGGGCAATTTTATCGACGGTTTCAACACCGCGCACCGCACCAATACGGCACGGCGTGCATTTGCCACAGCTTTCAATGGCGCAAAATTCCATCGCAAACCGGGCCTGTTTCATCAGATCAACGCTGTCGTCAAACACAACAATACCGGCATGGCCGATCAACCCGTCGCGCTTGGCGAATTCTTCGTAATCAAACGGGGTATCAAACAGTTCGCGCGGAAAATAGGCCCCCAAAGGCCCGCCGACCTGCACGGCCCGCACCGGGCGACCGGTGGCAGTACCCCCGCCAATGTCGTCTACCAGTTCGCCCAAGGTCAGGCCGAACGCGGTTTCAAACAGGCCGCCAAATTTAATATTGCCGGCAAGCTGGATGGGAATAGTACCACGTGACCTTCCCATGCCGAAATCGCGGTAAAATTCGGCCCCCTTATCCATAATGATCGGAACGGATGCCAGCGACAGCACATTGTTGACCACCGTCGGGCGGCCCATAAAACCTTCAAGGGCGGGCAGCGGCGGTTTGGCCCGCACAATGCCGCGTTTGCCCTCAAGGCTGTTTAACAGCGATGTTTCTTCACCGCAAACATAGGCCCCGGCCCCGGTGCGGACTTCCATGTCGAAATCATAGTCCGAACCCAGAATGTTCTTGCCCAGAATGCCGCCTGCACGGGCCACCTTAACGGCCTCTTCCATGATGCGGATGGCATCGGGATATTCCGAGCGGGTATATAAATATCCCCTGGTTGCCCCGGTCGCGATTCCGGCAATTGCCATGCCTTCGATCAGAACAAAGGGCTCGCCCTCCATGATCATACGATCGGCAAAGGTGCCGCTATCGCCTTCATCGGCATTGCACACAATGTATTTTTGCGGGGATTCTGCCCCCAACACCGTGTTCCATTTAACTCCTGTGGGAAAACCGGCCCCGCCGCGACCGCGCAGGCCACTATCGGTGACTTGTTTAACAATATCGGCCGGTTTCATGGTGACGGCTTTATCCAGCCCGGCAAAACCTTGATAGGCGCGGTAATCGTCAATCGATAACGGGTCAATAATACCGCAGCGGGCAAAGGTCAGGCGGGTTTGTTTTTTCAGAAACGGAATATCCTCGGTCGGGCCAAGGGCCAGGGCATGGTCGCCCCCTGCGATAAAATTGGCATCAAACAGGCTGGCGACATCCCTGGGGGTGACCGGGCCATAGGCAAAGCGCCCGTTGGCTGTTTCCACCTCGACCATCGGTTCTAACCAATACATGCCGCGTGATCCGTTACGGACCAGTGTGGCGTCAAGGTTGCGTGCGTTAATTTCAGTTGTAACGGCGGTGGCAACATCATCAGCACCAAGCGCGATGGACCCGGAATCCAGCGGAACGTAAATTTTAAGGCTCATGACCGTGCCTCCGCGATCAGGGTATCAAGGCGGTCTTCATCCACACGGCCCACCAGTTTGTCATCTATCAGGGCGGCAGGCGCACAGGCGCACAGGCCCAGGCAATAAACCGGCTCCAGGGTTATGGCATCATCGGCGGTGGTTTCGTGCCAGTCCACCTTCAGGGCACGTTTGGCATGGTCGGCAACGCGGTCCGCCCCCATCGACTGGCAGGCTTCCGCCCGGCAGATTTTAAGAACATGGCGGCCCGGATGTTTGTCGCGAAAATCGTGATAAAAGCTGGCAACACCATGAATTTCAGCGCGGCTTAAATTCAGGCGGCTGGCAATAAGTTGCAGGGCAGGTTGCGGGACAAAGCCAAATTCCTTTTGCACATCGTGCAAAATTGGCAATAGCGGGCCTTCCAGCTCGGCACATGCATCAACGATGGCACCGACCCGAACGGACATTTCCTCGGTCAAAACAGATAAAGACAATGCAGCCTCTCTCACAAAGCAGTCTTTGATTATTTTTATCAGTGTCGGCAAAACCGCCACTGCGTTCAATAGAGCGTTCCCGTTACGCGATAGCAAAATCCTATCATAACCCTACCGGGACTAATGTTATTATCCGCAGGCAGGTGAACGCATGTCGGCGTCATACATCTTCGGGTATATGACGCCGATTTTTCATGTCTTTAAAGGTGATTTAGTTCCCTAAATGCGAGGGAATTGTGCCTCACATTTGCGTGCGGCCACAACAGAGGGCCGCAATGCGATTTGGTCCATATAGGCCCTGATACGGGGCCATGTTTTGAGGTCAATGTCAAAAAAACGCATCCAGTCCAGCACGGTAAACAAATAGGCATCTGCAACCGCGAAATTTGCCCCCATCAGACAGGCGTTATCGGCAAGATGATTTTCAATGAAGTCAAACCGGGCGAACAGCCGCGTTTTGAAATGGGATTTTACGTCTTCGGGCAGGGCTTTGTTAAATAGCGGGGCTGAACCGGCGTGAATTTCACCGGTGATGAAGTTCAGCCATTCCTGCAAACGAACCCGTTCAAATGTGCCCGGTTTTGGGGCCAACCCGGATTCAGGAGCCTGATCCGCCAGATATTGTACAATTGCCGGCCCTTCGGTCAGCACAGTGCCATCGTCGAGCATCAGGGCCGCGACATATCCCTTGGGATTGATCTTTCGATAATCTTCGCCGTCAGACATTTTTTTGCTTTGCATATCCACGCGCACAAGTGTGTAGGGCAATCCTGTTTCCAGCAGCACGATATGTGGCGATAGCGAACAGGTATCGGGGGCGAAATACAATTTCATGACAGAACCTTTGTCGTGTTTGGATAAGTCCCCCGATATTGACGGTGGCGGTAATATAAGACAAATTACTTTAAAATTTTTACTTCATTAGTTTTGTTAATATGAATATCACACAAATTAGAAGTCTGATTGCGATTGCGGAAACGGGCAGCTTTACCGCAGCAGCCCATCGCATGGGTATCACCCAATCAGCCATGAGCCAGGCCATGGCCGGGCTGGAGGAAAATCTGGCGGTAAAATTGCTGGTTCGGCAGTCAGGTGGTGTCTGTTTGACAGCCTTTGGCGAAAGGGTGCTTGATCACGCGCGACGTGCCATGACCCACTTGAACGCCATTCAAACAGAAGCGGCGATTGAGGCCGGGCAACCGCCTATGTCCCTTCGACTGGCGGCGTTTGCCAGTGTTTATTCCACCATATTGCCACGTCTGATTGCGCGGTTTCGGGGGCTGCATCCCGACATTACTCTTACCTTGCTGGAAAGCGACGACAGTGAAATTGAAAATCTGCTGGCGGCGGGGCATGTGGATTTGGGGGTGGTTTTGAACCCTGCGCCAGAGGATAACGCGCTATTGCTGGGGCAGGATGAATGGATGGCCATTTTCCCGCGTTCTCACCATTTGGCCCGTCGGCAGTCTGTATCCCTTGCTGACCTTGCCGGGCAGCCGTTTGTTCTGGCAACAGGCGGCTGCCAAATTCATGCACAAAGCCTGCTGGCAGACGCCGGGCTGACATTGTCCGATATTCGCATTCGTGTCCGGGACTGGAGCAGCGCGATTGCCCTGGTGGGTGCTGGCGAGGGCATTGGTCTTGTCCCGGAATCTGCCTTGCAGGGGCAAGACAGGATGATCGGGCAGAAAAGTCTGGCAACGGCGCGGCTTGATCCGGGGCTTTATCGCCAATTTGGGTTGCGGGCACCATTGCCCGATGAAATGTCGCATGCAGCGCGCTTGTTCTGGAACATGGCGGAACGCCGTATCGCCTGAAAGGCTGATCAGGGAAAAATTTCTTAAACCAGCGAGGATATTCTGGCAGCTTCTTTCAGCAAGGCCGAAACCACGGGCGTTGCCGGTTCGCGGTTAACCGCAATCAGGCCAATTTGATGGGTGGCATCGGGATCGGTGATGGGAATGGCACGAATGCGGTCGGGCAGGCCAAAGGTTTCGATCATTTTTTCCGGCATGATGCTGGCCCAGTTGCCGGTTTGCACATGGGAAAACAGCGCAATCATGGAATCGGAAACCAGGGTCGGTTTGGCTTCGGCCCCGGCTTCGGCCAGGTGATTGTCGATGATGCGGCGATTTTGCATGTCTGGCGTTAACAGGCACAGCGGCAACAGGCTGGCATCATGCCAGGTGATGCTGTCGCTATGGCCGTAATCGGCATGGATGGAGGTGACCAGCAAATAGCGTTCGTCGTATAAGGGTACTTTGGTGACCCGGCCTAACGGTTCATTGTCGAGATAGGTAATTCCGGCATCGATTTCCAGATTTTCCAGCAAGGTGCGAATTTCGCCCGATGTGCGCGACAGCACCGAAAAGGTAATATCGGGGTGTTTTTCGCGAAACGGTGTTGTCAGTTCCTGCACCATGGCAAGGGCGGTGGGGATAACGGCAATTTTCACCCTGCCGGTCAGGCCCAGCCGCATGGCGCGCATTTCATCGCGCATGGACCGTGCACTACCCACAATATGCCGGGCCCAGTCCAGCACCCGTTCGCCTTCCAGGGTTAATCCCTGAAACCGCGATCCGCGCCGCACCAGCATCACACCTAACTGGTCTTCCAGTTGCCGGATGGCGCTGGAAAGGGTGGGTTGGGTGACCCCACAGGCTTCGGCGGCATGGCCAAAATGCTGTTCGCGGGCCAGCACCATAAACATTTCAAGTTTGTCGATCATTGTTGCCCCGTCCCGGTTATTCCGGTCCGTTTAAGGTGGTTTTGTTGCAGGCAGGATAACCGATTTGGGGTGGATACCTGCAACAAAACCTTTTTCGTCATGTGGGTATTATCCGTCTGGCATAAAACCCGTCAGGCGAAATGTGGCGACCCGAAACGATCAACCCCATCCCTTTGTCGTCAGGCCCTGGATGCCGCTGCCGCACTATTGTCAGCCTCGTTCTGGTCGGCTGTTTCCATGTAGTGCTTGTCATGGATCGGTTTGACCAGGGCGTTGGCGATCAGGCCAATCACCAGCAGGCCTGCCATGGCATACATGGTGGTATTATAAAGGCTGGGTGTCGGATCAACTGTTCCGGCCGGGGCGATTTCCATCAGACGCCCGATGGTGACGGTTTTGGCGGCCACCAGTTGATCAAGCTGATCCATGCTGGCACCGAATTTTGCCTGAAAAGCTGCCGGATCGATATGGCTGGCCAGATCCCGGATCGAATTTCCGACCGAGGTTTGGCGCAACTGCGTAATGGCAAGCGGCCCTAACACACCCGCAGTACTCCAGGCGGTTAACAAACGCCCATGAATACCACCGACATATTTGGTGCCGAAAACATCGGCAAGATAGGCCGGGATGGCGGCAAAACCCCCGCCATACATGGTGAAAATAATCATGGTGGCACCATAGAACATGATCAGCCATGTCACGACCGGATTAACACTGACCTGGCTTGCCGCATAGGGGATCGACAGATACAGGATGATGCCCAGAATGAAGAAGCAGTAATAGGTGTTCTTGCGCCCGATATAATCGGAAATCGATGCCCAGAAGAACCGGCCGCACATGTTAAAGACCGAAATCATAAACACATAGGTTGCGGCAAAACCGGAATTGACGACCAATGGCAAGGTACTGCCAAAAATTTCCGACATCATGGTTTTGGCAACACCAATCACCCCGATGCCTGCTGTGACGTTAAAGCACAGAACGATCCATAACAGGTAAAACTGCGGGGTTTTTAATGCCTGATCAATATGGACGTTTTTATGCGTGATCATGCGTTTGGACGCGGTATCGGCGGTGGGCGGTGTCCAGCCAGCCGGAAGCCAGCCTTCGCGCGGCACGCGATAGGAAAAGGATGCAATGATCATGACAATGAAATAGGCAACGCCCAGGGTAAAGAAGGTTGAAGCCGCACCGGTATTACCGGTTCCAACCACATAAACCCCTTCTTGCAGCGGAACCGGGGCAGATGCCACCTGTGCGGCACCGGCAACAACCACTTCCACCATTTGGCCGCCAACGTCGGCCATGCGTTTGCCGCCTTCGGTGACCATTTTGATGGCACTTTCAGCCCCCAGATAATCCGGCGCCTTATAGAAAAACGACAGCAATGATTCCTTGATCGGCGTTGCGATCATGGCACCGCCGCCAAAGCCCATAATGGCCATGCCGGTTGCCATGCCGCGCCGGTCGGGAAACCAGCGGATCAGGGTTGAAACCGGCGACACATACCCCAAACCAAGGCCGCAGCCACCAATGGCACCATAGCCCAGATAGACCAGCCAAAGCTGGTGGGTCATAATGCCGAAGCCGCCAATGATGAAACCGCCGCCCCAGCAAAAGGCGGCAACCATGCCGACCATGCGCGGGCCAACTTCTTCAAGCCATTTGCCACCAAAGGCGGCAGCCAGGCCCAGAAAAACGATGGCAACAGAGAAAATCCAGACAACAGATTTAAGGCCCCAGTCCCCCGACGAGGCCGCAACCACGCCAAATTCCTTGATCAGGGGCGGATTAAAAATGCTCCAGGCATAGACGGAGCCAATGCATAAATGAATGGCGATGGATGCTGGCGGAACCTTCCAGCGATTGAAATCGTCATGCGCGACGATATGTTCCTTTTTCAGGCTCTCAAACATTCAGATTTTCCTCCCGGGTATTCTGTTTTTTCAGACCCTTGATCGGCCCGTCCGTGATTGACCGGAGCAAACAGCATCGCAAAACCCGTGCCATTTGCATTAACGGCAGGGAATTGGCGGGATTATTGGAAAGATTCTGATTGTTTTTATCTATGGGCCGATTGGGGCGCGGACAAAATGTCCATGTTTCGGCGTGCGATGTTGGCGAAAATGGACATTTTGTCTCTGTTGTTATTGTTATCCCGTGGGCCAGTTCTGCGAATTGCCATGAAAATGGCCGTTCTGAGCCTGCATACAGGACAATATTTCGTTTTCGTGGGTGATGCGCATGTTTAACAGGCGTTCCATACCCTCGAAACGGAGCGACTGCCCCAGAGAAGTTTGGGCGATGTTGATATGTTCGCCCGGGTCATTTGACAGATCGTGGATGACTGGGGGCAGGGTTGGAAAATGGACATATTTGAACGATCCGGTCCGCACGACGTGACAATTGCAAAGCTGACTGGGCAGGCCGAAATACCGTTCTGCACCCAGGTTGGCAAGATCGCGAAAATCGTGGCTCCAGAATACGCAATCGCGCCAGTCTGGCGGGGGTGCCCCGTTGAGAAACGGCATCAGGCTTTTACCATCCAGATTAACATCCGTTTCCAGCCCCAGCAGATCCACAAGGGTTGGGAACAGGTCAATCGACTGGGTGAAATGGTGAATCGATTGCGCGGGTTTTGCGCCGGGGACACGTATGATCAGCGGCACATGGGCGGCGGCATCGTGCCAGCCGACCTTGCCCAGCAAACCATGATCAAACATTTGTTCCCCATGATCGCCCGATACCACGATAATGGTGTTTTCCCAGAGATTTAACGTTTTAAGGTGGTCAAAAACACGCCCGATATGGTGGTCCACTTCGGCCATCAAGGCGCCATAGGCATGGCGGATTGTCGTTTTGGTCTGGTCGGTGGCGGTGTGAACCGGGCCGGATATATTTGGCGCAAAAGACGACAGATTTTGCGTGCGGTGGTGAAAGTCGATTAACGGGTGGGGTGTGGCACCGGTTTTAGTGTTTTTGATGCTGGCTATGTCGGGCACAGAAACGGTGTTAAGCCATTCCTGCGATGCGGCAAAGGGCGGATGGGGCGCAATATAGGACAGGTGGATAAAAAAGGGTTCCTGATTGTTTGACGAGAGATAATCCAGAACCTGATTGGTAAGAAAGGCGGTTTCTGAATCTTCGGCTTTTATGCATGTCGGTGCGCCAAACGGGGCCATTTGATAAACGCCATCCCTGCCCGCTTGCAGATCGGTGACAGGGTGGCCCTTGCTGATCAGGTCCGCGATCCAGGGTTTTGCACTGGCGGTTAACAGGCATTTGGCCGTAAAGCCCGGGGCGATGCCTTCTTCGTTTGCCCATGCCGGGTCATCCTGCGTTAAGGTGCGCGGGTCGGCCTGGGTATCGGTATAGCCAAACAAAACGGGCCGGTATCCGCGCGGGCGTGCGGCCTGGGCCAGGGTGCGGTAATGGGCATCAAGCGGAGATCCGTTTTGCACAACACGGTGTTTATGGGGGTAAAGCCCGGTCAGCAGCCCGGCCCGTGCCGGTCCGCACGGATAGGCCTGGGTGTAATGTTGGGCAAAGCGGGTGGCGTTGTTACACAGATCATTCAGATTGGGGGTTGGCCCCCACTGATTTTGCCGTGGAGCCAGGTCGCCGCGCCATTGATCGACGGTGATAAACAGGACGTTGGGCCGTTTATCATCCGTTGTGGCAGGGGGAACGAGCGTGCCTTTAACTGGCAAAGACATTGACGTCCTCCGGCTGGAAATTCACATGCACAGGGTCGCCAGGGTTTAAATGGCTGATGTCCCGGCTGGGAGCATCAATGCGCAGGTCCAGTTTCCCATGCGGTCCGTTCGCACAGACATAAAGCCGGGTTGTTTGCCCTTGAAAAAGACGGGCTTCCACCTGGGCGGGCAGGCCGTGGCCCGGCGGACACAGTTTGATGTCCTCGGCGCGCACATAAATCGATACCGGGGTTTGGCTTTTGGTGACGGCCCGCGAAAAAAACGGCTCCAGCCGGATATGCCCGTCAGATGGCATCAGGTCGATGACATTACGTGTGCCGATAAAGCGCGCGGCAAATTCCGACGACGGTTTATGATAAAGCGCCTCGGGTGTTGCGACCTGTTCAATTTGCCCGTCTTGCATGATGACAACCCGGTCGGCCACGGCAAGGGCTTCGGACTGATCATGGGTCACAAGAATGGCGGTGGTTCGGATCTGTTGCTGAATGCGGCGGATTTCGTCGCGCAAATGATCGCGGACAATGGCATCAAGGGCGGAGAGTGGTTCGTCGAGCAGTAAGACGCTGGGATTGGGGGCAAGGGCGCGGGCAAGGGCGGTGCGTTGCTGTTGTCCGCCAGAAAGCTGTGAGGGGTGATGGTTGGCCCGTTCGGTCAGTTTGGTCAGTTCTAACAGGTCATCAACCCGGCTTTTTCGTTCTTTTTCCGGCATTTTCGCGGCTTTGAGCGGGAAGGCAATATTATCGCGCACCGTCATGTTGGGGAAAAGCGAATAGCCCTGAAACACCATGCCAATATGGCGCTGCTGCACGGAAAGACGGGTGACGTCGGTATCACCGAATTTGATTTGCCCATCATCGGGGGCCGTCAGCCCGGCGATGGTGCGCAACAGGGTTGTCTTGCCGCAACCCGAACTGCCGAGCAAGGCGACCATTTCTCCGGCTTTGATATCAAGGTCAATATCCTTCAAAGCTGGCTTGCCATTAAAACTTTTGCTGATGTTACGAATATGGATCGGGGTTGTCATTTTTTATCCTTTTCCTTTGGCAAAGTTACCGGCATTGAGCCACACAACGCACACCGAGAGGAGCAGCGTTACACCGAAATTGATGATCGTCATGACGGCCAGGATGTTGTAATCGGCATCAGCACTTCTAAGCATATTAAGCAGATAGAGCTGAACGGTTTCAAAACGGCTGCCGATCAGAAACTGGGTCAAGGGGACTTCGTTAAAGGATGTGCCAAACGCCATCAGCGAGCCGGTGGCAATGCCAGGGCCAATATTGGGCAGGATGACCCGCCATAATGTATAGAATTCCGACGCGCCACAGGTGCGTGCGGCTTCGGCAAGATGTTCGACGCGGGCAGAGGACATGGCATTGTCGATTGCCCAATAGACGAACGGAAAGGCAATTGCGATTTGCGCAATCAGCACAAGGCCGACGGTGCCCTGGGCGGCGGGTATATAGTCGCCACTAAGCTGTAACAGGCCAAATGCAATGACCAGGATGGGGATAGCAAGCGGAATGGCCGCCAGAAGCTGAAGGATGTTTTTGATGCGCGGATTGTGTACCTTTTGCCAGTAAACAGCAGGTACGACCAGAAGCACCTCGCCAATTGAAACGACAAGGGCAAGGCCAAGCGAGCGTATCAAAGCCCCGCGAAAACGACTGTCGGCAAAGCCGTCCAGCCAGTGCGATGCGGTATAGCCATCCGGGACGATGTGGGTTGTCCAGCGGGTTGATACTGAATACAGAAATGTCGCCAGCATCGGCATGATGATATAGGCCGCGACCACGACCAACATTAACAAGACGGGTGTGCTGCCGGGAAAACGGCGCCAGACGGGGGCATGATAAGGTGAGGATGAAACCGTAAGGGTATTGTTTACAGCCATTTTCCCGCCCTTTTTAACATGAGTTTATAAAGGGTCAGGGCGCATACGGCGATAATCATTAAAATAACCGCCAGAACCGGCATTTGCTGGTTGCCAAGCAGCAGCCCTGTCATCGAGTGGCTCATTTTCAGGGTGATCAGGTTATAAGCCGGGCGGCTGGCCCCCAAAAGCGCAACCGGAAGACCATAAAGCCCCATCGACCAGGTGAAACACAGGATCCAGCTTGCTCCTAAAAAAGGCCCCAGGACGGGGATGCCAACATACCGCCAAAATTGCCATCGGCTGGCACCGCAACATTGGCAGGCCTCCCACCATTCATCGCGAATCAGCGCCATGGAGGGCAGTGTCAGCAAGACAAACATCGGAACGATGCCATATTCATAGGCAATGGTAAGGCCCCAGAATGACGAAGATGCCGGGGGAACGATGTCAATACCGACAATCTTCAGGCTCAGCGTGATCATACCATAGCTTCCCAGGGCGGCAACATAACCAAAGGCCAGGCCGATCCCCGAAAAATTGTTGGCAACGGTCAGCAGCCCCAGATTCAGCGCCTGCCAGCTGCGCGTCATGCGCGAAATGATCCAGGTCAGTGGGCCGCCGACCAGCAAGGCAATTGTTGCAACGTTAAAGGAGAGTAACAGGCTGTTTAAAATGGTTATTCGGGCTGATCGGCTGTTCATCAGGGATGACCAGTTTCCCAGCGTAAAGCCGCTGCCATCGGGCAGGGCAAAGCTTTGGCGCAACATCAAGGCACAGGGCACAACCAGCGTGAAGACGCCGATTATAATCAGGGGCAGTGCCGGGCCCCAGTTTGTCAACCAGCGCAGATACGGCGAGAGGGGGGCCGTTTCCGGCCCCCGCTTTGCGTTATCTGCCGCATATTGTGCGACTGCCACACCTAGCCTCCAACGACTTCGTCAACCCAGAACTGGGCAACCTGTTTAACGTCTACTTTCGACCAGTCTTTAATCTGGCGAACATGGGCGTATTGTTCGTCGGGTAACCAGTCTTTACGGGCATCGGCGGGCAAGTCGAGGTCGCCCAGAACCCAGCGGATCGGACGTGCGCCAAATTTGGCAAAGGCAATCTGGGCTTCATCAGACAGAACAAAATCCAGAAAGATTTTGGCGATGTTCATTTTATCGGTGTTGTAGCGGTTGATCATGGTCGCCGACGGCGCATAAATCGCGCCTTGCGGGATGATGATGCGGGTGTTGACGCCTTTTGCCTTCAGGGCATTGGCCTGGGCAATGCAATTAAAGTCGTATTTCAGCTGAATGGGCAATTCACCCCGTTCAAGGGTCTGGGTGGTTTTCGGGGCAGAAGACATTTGTTTGACCAGTTTGCGGGCAAATTCGGCCCCAGGTGCCAAGTCTGTCTCAGATCCGCCAAAGGCATAGGCCCAGGAGATAAAGATTGCCATATCTGTGCCGCCCATGCCTGATGCATCAATGGCACCGACTTTGCCTTTGAATTCCGGTTTCAAAAGGTCTTCCCAGCTTTCAGGCACGTTCTTGATTACATCGGTATTGACGATCATGGCCGGAACACCGGTAAAGGTCGCAACCCAGCCGCCCTCTTTGCCTTTCAGGCCGTTGGGCAGTTTGCTGGCCGACGGCGGCATATAAGGCGGAACAACTTTGCGTTCATCGGCAACCGGGCCAAACAGAATCCCGATATCCGATGAAATGGCCACAGGGTTGTTCTTTTCGGCGTCATATTTCAGGATTTCTTCCATCGAGCCCATGTCTGTATCGACATGTTCATAGCTATAGCCATATTTTTTTGCCATGAGCGAGAGAACCTCGCCATAGTTGGCCCAGCTATCGGGCATGCCATAGGTGGTATAAGTGGCTGCCTCAAGGCGTGCACTTTCGATGTCAAATGGTTTTGACCAGTCGGCCATAACCGATTTGGCAAACGCGATTTTCGGCAACATGCTGACGCCAGCGGTTGCGATACCCAGTTTCAAAAGGTTACGACGGCTGATGGTAAACGGGTTCGTCTTCATGGTGATAATTCCCTAAAACGGATACAGAAAACTAGTTCAGGCAACGGGGCGGTTGGGCTGCTCGCCTGTGGCAAGGCGATGCGAGATGTCATCCATCACCGGCAGCAAATCGGCGACGCTATCAATCAGGTAGTGGGCACCCTCGGCGCGCAGGTTTTTGCCTGCTTGTGCGCGAAGGGCATCTGTTTGGGCGGGGGGAAGTGTGCTGAGTTCTTCAAGGGAAAGGCCGGTTTCATTGCCGCTTAATGTCACCCCGACGGTCCAGCATCCGGCGTTTATGCCTTCGGCAATGCCAACAGGGGTGTCATCGATCTTGACGATCTGTGCGGCGGGCCAAACATCAAGATCAAGAAAGGTTTGATACATGTTAAGCGGACTTGGTCGCCCCGCAGGGGTTTCCCCGGCGCATACCAGGTTATCAACCGTAATGCCCTGTTTGTGCGCCAGCGGTAAGACCCCCTCCATGATGGCGCGGGTGTAACCGGTGGTAGAGCCGATTTTCAGTCCTTGTTCGCGCAGGGCTGCAAGGGTCGCGGCGGCTCCGGGGATGGCATCGGAATGCGCGATTGCCGATTTGGTGTTTAAGGGGATGAACATGTCATAGATTGCGTCAATCGCGGCATCGTCGGCCATTTTGCCATGCTGTTGTTGCCAAAGTTCGGCAATGCGCGGTTGCGTCAAAATGGTGGCAATATGGTCGCGTTTGGCGCGGCCCATCGGTGCCCGTGCTTCCTGGATCGAAATTTCAACGCCAAAACGGCGAAAAACCTCGACAAAGGCCCCCATCGGGGCGCGGGAGCCAAAATCAACAAGGGTACCTGCCCAGTCAAAAACGGCAGCGACAAGTTTGGTCATGACAAGGCCTGTGTGATTTCGGGGCTGGGATCAAAAAGGTCGGCAACGATTTGCTCGCCAAGGGCCAGGCCGGTTGATGCCCCGGTGCCGCCGGTTACAATCACCAGGCGGATGTTTTTGGCCGGGCGTTCCACCAAAATCGGTCGGTCACTGGCGACGGCATAGCTTCCGGTCCAGCGTTCGCTAACCTTGTAGCCAGGCAAATCGATCACATCGTTAAATGCGTCAAGGATCAGGTCTTCGGTTTTTCCCGAGGCAAAAGGCTCCGGGGTGTCGGAATAAACATGGCTATCCCCCACAATCAGGGAGCCGTCCGCGGATTGAACGGCAATCAGATGAATCCCGGCCTGACGCGTCTCGGGCAATTCCTGATCCAGGCGTTGTTGCAGCGCGCCAGAAGATGCCATGCCGGTAAAGCCTTCATACCGGCCAAGGGACAGGTCGGACATGACAGGTGCCTTAAGGCGCGGCATGTCGGGTGCTGCCAGCCGGAGCATTTGCAAGGTGGCGATTTTTAAATTGTGCCGGGCGATATGGTTCGGAAACAGCGTGCTAAATTCATTGCCCGGGCACACGGCCACGTTTTCTGCCGGAATGTGCCCGGCCGATGAAGTGACACCGTGATCTGTGATCTCACTGACCGAGGTGTTCCACATAAAGTCAACGTTATGGGCTTCTGCCAGCCAATTTTGCAGTTGCGGAATGGCCAATGCACTTTCGACGCGCAATTCATGCGGGCTGAACATAATTTCGCGAATGCCCGCCTGGCGCAGCAGGGGGATTTGGTCCTGTGCTGCTTTTGGGTCAATCAGGCTGCATTCGGCACCCATGTCGGTCTGCAAAAATTCATGCAACACCTCGACGGCTTCGGGTCGGTAAGCTGGAAGGACAAGGCCATTTTGCAAAACGGGGATTTTCGCCTTCGGGGCGATGTCGGCCCAGATGTCGCGGCTTCTACGCGCGCGCTGCCAATGCGCACCCGCTTTTTGACCGGTGACTGTTACAAAGCCGAAATTACGAATGGAGGCGCCATTCGCCCGTTTGTCGCGGTCGATAACGACAACGCTGAGGCCCTTTTGGGCCGCAGCAAGTGCAACGCCGAGACCGACAATACCGGCCCCGACAACCGCAAGGTCATAATGTTTAACCATCTTTCCTTCCAAAACTGTTTTGAGAGGAAAGCATAGTCTTTTTACATGTCAGTATTATGAAAGTTAGATTTCATAACTTTGAATTATACAATTTTTGAGCACCAAAATACTATCTGTTTGGCTATGCCGTGGTGCATGTTTTGGCAATTTCAATAAAATCGGCAACCTGGGGGCGCATTTCAGCACCTTTCAAACACAATAAGTAATGGCCAATTTCGGCGTCCTGGGCATCTAGGCGAACCACATCAATATGATCATCGGCAAGAACCTCGCCTTCAATGGCCGTTCCCAGCCCGATACCGGCAGCCACGGCGGCATAGGCAACGTCGATGGTATTAACCTCAAGGCTGACGGTCGGGGTGACATCGGCTTTGTCGCATAACTGGCCAAACCGCCGTCGACTGCCCGATTGCCTGTTCCAAAGCACCATGGCCTGTTTGTGCAAGTTTTCTAGCACCAGGGGGCCTTTTTGTAACAAGGGGTGGCCTTTTTTGCCATAAATAACCAGCGGCCTGCGGGTGAGTTCGATGTTGTGAAATCCGGGCTCAGGTTTGGATAATGAAACCGACGCCAGGTGAATATCCCCCTTTTTCAAGGCCTGTATCAGGGATAGGGTCGGGTTTCCCTGTGTGCTGAGTTTGATGTCTGGATGGGAACGAACAAACGCGGCCAAGGCTGGCATGATCAGGCGGTGGGCACTAAAACCAAGCGAAAGATGACGGGCCTCGCGCTGGCTACGGGCATCCAGGGTATCTTCAATTTCCTGCAATATTTGCAGGCCAAGCTGAATCTGCCCGATCAGGGCTTCGGCAGATGGCAGCAGACGGATGGTATATCCATCCCGGTCAAAAATGCGGACTTTCCACGTGGTTTCAAAAGCCTGGATCTGGTTTGATACCGACGGTTGGGAAACGCCAAGGCTTTGGGCCGCACGCGATATTTGCCCGTGTCGAACAACAGCATCCACAGCGCGTAATTGAGCCAGAGAAAGGGACATCATAACCTCATATAACAATAACAAGTCTGATTATCGGCAGCGTATTGTAGGTACGCATGCGGGCACGCCTTAATATGCCTTTGTCGCGCAGATGATGATGTATTTTTTGTCAAACCCTTTGTCCTGTTGGTCATAATGGGGCCTGTCTATCCAATATTGATGTTACCTTGCCTCTGGCAGCCAGATGGCAAATACAGTTCCCTCGCCCGGTGTGCTGGTGACATCAAAACTGCCCCCTTGCCGATCAATCAGGGTTTTGCTGATCGACAGGCCAAGCCCCGTGCCTTCGCGTCGTTTGGTGGTGAAAAACGGGTCGAATATACGGGCCATGACATCGGCTTTCATGCCAATGCCAGTATCGGCAATGGTCATTAAAATGCCCGGTTCGCCGTCGCGTGCCATATCCTGATCCATCAGGGTCAGGGTGCCGCCATCAGGCATGGCGTGAATGGCATTGACAATCAGATTGACCAGCACCTGTTGCAATTCCGTTCGGTTCATCACAATCAGGCGGGTAGAGGTATGGGTCAGTTTCACCTCGATTGCGGCCCGGTTTAACAGATGCTGTACCAGCGGCAGGCAATCATGGATCACGTCACCGACATCGTGACGTTGCACAAATCCGGCATATTCCTCGGGTTTGGCAAATTGCAAAAGCTTGGTCACAATCTGGTTGATGCGGCTAACCTGTTCATCAATCAGGCGAATTTCTGTTTTGGCAATCTCGGTCTTGTCTCCCAGCAGGGCGCACATCACATCAAAATTGCCCTGTAACACCGCCACCGGGTTGTTAATTTCATGGGCCACCCCGGCGGTAATTTCGCCAATTGCCGCCAGTTTTTCCGACATGATCAGTTGTTTGGTGGCGGCTTCAAGCTGCTGGTTGGCTTTTTGCAGTGCTGCGGTGCGTTCATCCACCCGGGTGTTAAGCTCATCATTCCAGTGGCGCAATTGCCGGTCGCGTTGCTGGACCTGGTTTAGCAAATCATCAAGATGCATGGCGACATGCGAAATTTCATCGCGTGCGGCAGGCAGGTTGGTGCGCGCGCTTAAATCACCATTTTCTACCCGGGCAATGGTGCGGGTCATGCGTTCCAATGGTTTGAAAATGCCACGCGCCCAGCGCAAAAATACCGGAATGGTAATGGTCGCCACCCCCAGAAATGCGCCAAATATTAAAATCAGGCTCTCATATTTGGTCCGGGCAAAGGGTTGTTCCAAAAAGCCGACATACAGCATCCCCACCCGTTTGCCGAAACTGTCCGTGATCGGTTCATAGGCCGAAATGTACCAGTCATTCACCACAAAGGCCCGGTCCAGCCAAACCTTGCCATCGCCTAGCACCGCCGACCTTACCGCGCCCGATACCCGCGTTCCCAGTGCCCGGCGATTTTCAAACAGGCGCACATTGGTCGATATGCGTACATCATCCAAAAACAGGGTCGCCGTGCCCTGGCTGCCTTCGGGCAGGCTGCTGGCGCGATAAACCAGATCATTGATGGTATCGATGAAAACAAGGTTCTGATTTAGCAAAATGCCGCCGACCAACGCGCCGGTGCTGCCATCGGGCAAGGTGACATGGCTGGCCGAATGCACCACCATGCCGCGGCTTTCAACGTTTTGGTCACTTGGGCTGGCATTGGGCGTGTCGATTAAATCAAGCCGGGCACGTTGGGCCATTGCAGGTGAAATCGCGGTCAGGTCACTGTTTTTAAAGATATCAACGGCGGTCGATGATCCTCCCGCAAGGGCCGTTTCAATGACGGGCCAATTCTGGTTGATAACGGGCCTTGCTGTGGCGGGCGATGCAGTGGCAACCAACGACTGGCTGTTGATGAGATATAAAAAATCCAGCCCCATCTTCTGGCGTTGCCGGTCCAGCAGGGTGGCAAGGCTCTGATCATGATGCGGGTCATCATCGTTGGCGCGCAAGGCATCGTGAAACGAAACCGATTGCCCCAAAGCCTCGATCTGCTTGCCGGTATTTTCCAGAATATGACTAAAATACTGATGCGCAATGGTTAAATCGCCATGCACTTTTGATGTCAGCAAGGCATCAAATTTGCCGTTCCAGCGCACCATCATAAAACCCAGCATCAACGGTAAAATAACCAGCGTTGGCAACAGGGCAATCGCCAGCAAGCGAAACCGTATCGATCTTCCTCCCGGCTTGACGGTACCGTATTTCACCGGCTCTGACGATGGCACGGCTGTTGTCATTCCTGCGGGCCGTTCCAACTGGCACATTTGCGATCAATGGTTTTGCGCGACACCCCCAGTCTGCGGGCTGCTTCGGTGCGATTGCCGCCGGTTTTATGCAGCATCGTCATAATGTGGCGGCGCTCCAGCGCGTCTAGCGTTTCGCTTTCGTTGCTGTCAGGGGTTTGGGCGTCGTCATCGCGAAATTCGGGCGGGAAGCGTCCCAAAATAAGTGACCGTTCAATCAGATTGCGCAATTCGCGGACATTTCCCGGCCAGGTGTAGCGGGTTAATCCGGCCCGTACGGCACCGTCCATCGCCACCATTGGCATGCCCAACTGCTTGCTGAGTTTGTTCATAAACAGGGCGGCCAGTTCCAGCACGTCATCCCCTCGTTCACGCAAGGGCGGCATCAGCATTTGCATGACATTGATCCGGTAAAACAGATCGGCACGGAAATTTCCGGCCTCAACCTCGGCTTCCAGATCGGCGTTGGTCGCAAAAATAAACCGTAAATCCACCGGGGCCTCGCGTTCGGACCCGACCGGGCGAATCCGTCGGTCTTCAATCGCGCGCAACAGTTTGCTTTGGGTGGCCAGCGGCAATTCGCCAATTTCGTCTAAAAACAACGTGCCGCCCTGCGCATGTAAAAACAGGCCATCGCGGGCATTGTTGGCCCCGGTAAAGGCCCCCTTTAAATGCCCGAACAGTTCAGCTTCGATCATATCAGTGGGGATGGCCGCACAATTAACCGGCACAAATGGTTTGTCAGCCCGGTCAGATAGCGCATGGATGGAACGCGCTGTGACTTCCTTGCCGGTTCCGCTTTCACCTGAAATTAAAATCGATGTCGGCAGCGGGGCGACCCGGGCAATGGTATCGCGAATATCCTGAATTTCGGGCGAATAGCCAATCAGCTTGTCGCGCAGTAATACATGGTCGGATGTGGACCTCAATTCATGGCGCAGCACATAGTTTTCCCGGCGTAACCGCATCCGGTCCAGGCAGCGGGCAACGGCATTCAAAATCTGGTTGGATCGGAACGGCTTTAACACAAAATCAACAGCACCCGCCCGCAACGCCTTGATCGCGGTATCCAGATCGGCATAGGCGGTCATAAGGATGGCATCGGCAAAAAAGCCGATTTTGCGTTGTTCGGTCAGCCACTCCACCCCGCTTTTGCCCGGCATGATGTTATCAAGGATCACGACATCAAAATGGTGTTCGTCCAGCTTGCGCGATGCTTCGCTGCTATCGGCGGCTTCTTCCAGCCGTTTGCAGCGCGGGCCAAGGGTACGGGCCAGAAAATTGCGCATGCCCGGTTCATCATCGACAATCAGGATTGAGGCCTGCGCCAGCCACGGGCCAAATTCCGGTCCCGGTCCGCTTTCGTTCTGGTCTTCTGTTGGCATCAATGATGCTTCCGTGCCGGGCGACGCGGTGGCTGTTTCATCCATTGGCGACATATCACCACGGCCGGTTTTGGTGGTACCGTCGTCGCGGTTTGCCGGGGGCAGGGGGGTATAGACATGCGCAGGTTTCCCCGGCGCACTTTGTGCGGTCGATTTCATCATGTTCCTCCGCCGATTTTATCTTGTTTTTTTCAGATTAGATCAGTCGGCGGGGAAAAGCAAAACCGGCAAACGGACAGGGCCGGTTTGCCTTTTGGTGGCAGGCGTTCAATCTGGCCCGAACCGATCTTGCTCAGTCGCTTGTGTTTTCAAGGACTGCGCCGGATAATCGATAATGACAGGACCATGGCTGGCGGGCCGATAGCGCCACGCCCGCTTGTGGCATCCCTTTCGGGGTTATGTCGTTGCGGTCAAAATAGGAGTTTACCGGCTCAATGCCGATTCCCTGAAAGTGGGGTGCCGGGCTGATGGCCTGCAAACCGGGATTGGCGACCCAGATCAGGCAATGCGGAAAATCCCGGGCATTCCAGTCAAGGGTGGTACTAAATCCTTCTTGTGGGTAATTCAGTGTCATCTGCCCCTTGCTGTCAAAAATCGCGATAATCTCCTCGCCCAACTGCGATGTCTGTCGCCAGATATTGCTGTTCTGCCCATCTTTGCGCCGGACCTGCCCGGTATCGCTAACGCGTTCATGTGCGCCAAGCACGCTGTCGCGCGGGGCAATATCATGCGGGGCGGTCATGACATGGCCATGTGCGCCAGGGCGAATGTCAAATGCCCCTTCTTCCTGCGGCAATTTGAAAATCGGATGCAGCCCGACCGGCAAGATGCAATCCTCGTTGACATATATATATAGTCCGCAATCGATGGCCGCCCGGTCGGGGGCCAACTCGATGGTCCGTACCAGTTTCTTCACCACATGCCCCGCCGGATACTCAATGCCAAGGCACAGGCTGGTCGCGCTTATATCCTCAAGCTGCCATGTGTTATCACTGCCATATCCATGATGATGGCGGTCATGGCGGGTGGTGCCAAAAGGGATGCAGGGCCATTCGCCGCCAATATTTTGAACATGCGGGGCAACATTCTCAAGTGGCGTATTATGCCATGATGCCTCGGCCAGTGGGGATACGGTTTTGCCATTGGTCAGATGAAAGCGCACATGATGCATTGCCGCCCCAATGGCAAAGACATCAAGGTCGCAAAATGCATTGGCAATATGCCACCGTTCCACGGGCGGCCCCGGTTTGGTCCCTGGGGCCGCCAGCGATGCATCCGCGAATGATGGGCGTTGAGGCATTCAGACAATCCTCTTGTGTTTTTGTGGTGGTCATTTCGCCTGTTTTGATCGCATTGGCAAGAATAGCAAGCGACCTAACTTTGCCCAAAGGTCATCTGGCGTCAATCTTTGCCACCCGCAGGTCCACTCCGGAACAGGAGTCTTTGACCTCTGGTTGCCAAATGCCTGCAATCATTCCCTCTTCTTTCTAAAACGCGTTTTGAACAGAAATTCAGCACTTTTCTAACCATCTGTTTTAAAACGATTTTCAATAAAAACGCCCTAAACGTCATTTTTGTTTAAAAAAGGTGTTTACAGGTTAGCGATAGGTGCCTATAACCCGCCTCCACCGACGGGGTGCGGCGCTACGAACTAG
>TARA_R110001583_G_scaffold1202_5_pt1 | contig 47512 bp, 33 predicted proteins | sample TARA_R110001583 | Tara Oceans TARA_R110001583 (sample SAMEA4398432) | marine metagenome | biome: Polar Biome; feature: [MES] marine water layer (ENVO:01000295) within the mesopelagic zone...; material: water (ENVO:00002006), including particulate matter (ENVO:01000060) such as...... | reverse complement strand
GCTACAAAACAATAAGAGCTTAACAATAGAAACAATAAGAAATAACAAAAGCCATTCTCCGCAGAGAATGGCTTGTTGGTTTTAACGGCCTTGCTAAGGTTCGTAGCGCTTTGAAACACTACATTTTCAACTTACAACGAGTTTGATTTTATAGTTTGATTTTCATTTCACTAATTTCTGCCCGCTTGCTTATACTTGCTGTTGGCGGTAGTTTGTTTTAATTAACCAATTATTTATTTATCAGAAATATAATAATTTCGAACCCATGCCATTATTTGATTGTCGGTCATGTTATCCGCTTTTTCAATAGATATTTTCTTATGGTGAAATAGGGAGTGCTTTTCCAATAATTCGTTATACAATTTTTCGCCTGTCTGCGAAGGACCAAAAATTACTATAGCATCAGCACCTTTAATAAATATGACTATATCCTTAAAGAATTCTACTAATTGATGCTTTCCCCTCTCTAAATATTTACTATCCTGAACCACATCTTGTGATCCTCCTTTCAATCTTGTTCCGCTTCCGCCACCTGGATGGAAATCTTCAATGTCAGACACAATCGTATCAAGGCGTTCATTTCCAGCTTCAATAGAAACAATTTTTGCTTCTCTTTTGTCGATCCAAATTCCTATGTTTTTCATGGTTTTATAATTTATAATTAATACTTACCGCCAACTAGTTTATATACGCAATACTGCATATATTAATCATATCTCTGTTGCACAATACATACAGTCGGTAAGTTGTATTGTGCAGCTTTTTATTCTCTTTAATAAATTTACAAAACAATAAGTGTTTAAAAAAAAACAATAAGGAAAAAGCCAAGCGTGAGGCTTGGCTTATTGGTTCTAAGGTGAGTACAAAGGCCTATTTAAAGCCTTTTATACATTATTATGAGCTTTTTTGCCCTTTCAGAATTTTAGCAATTCTATTATTTATAATTTCTGACAAGTTCCAATTGTACAGTTTAGAATCAGTTGTACTGTAGAACTCAATAACAACAGTATCAATGTCTTTGTGATATTTAGCAAAACTTTGGTATCCCGGAACCCAACCTCCATGTTCGTACTCATAAATGGAAGCATATATTTCCTGTTCTCCTGGCTCAAACAATGATCCATCGTTCAATGCCCTTAGGAAAGTACCCACGTCTTCTGCTGTGGCTAACATACCATGATCGTCTGTCTTTAAATCAAAGGGATGTCCTACATGATAACCACTCATCACATCGTCTATATTCACTTCACTTAGCGAACCGAAGGTATTGTTAAGGTTTAGCGGTTTTAGAATTTCTTCCTTAATGAATTGAAAGTTCCCATACCCCAATTCATTATCCATTATTCTATTGATTAACAGGTAATTTGTATTACAATATTCATAGTCTTTACCGGGCTTAAAGTTGGCCGGCTTATCCATAATCAATGCAAGACTTTCTTCATAGGTCTCTGTTGGAGCTCCCCAAAAATTCGGAGCGTCCGTAAAATTCGGCATGCCACTTCTATGCTGTATCATCAATCTCAAGGTAATTTTATCAGCATTTTCAATTCTTCCCACAAGCTCCGGTAAATAATCGGCGATGGTTTTATCCAAAGAAAGACGTTCACCTCTTACTAATTTGGTGACAGCGACAGCATCATATAACTTGCTAATACTGGCAATCTTGAATAAGGCGTGAGGGTGAGCAGGTATTTTATTTTCTCGCTTATGCCAGCCTGCGGCATAAAACGCTGGTGGCTTCCCAGCTTGATCTACATAAGCAATCATTCCGTCAAATCCATGACCAATGGCCTCATCCAACTGTTCTTGAACCGTAACTGGTAGTGGAAGTATCCATGCCTTTACTAAAAGCCATGGTACGAAGAACATGGAGGTTATTGTTCCAACAAATAATACTATTCTGAAAATTCCTTTTATTTTTTTCTTGGCCATACGACTTTAGGTTTGTGATTTTCTTAATTGCTCATCACGATTGTGTAAATGTACTTTTCTCTTCTATCGAATTTAAGAGGTTCGCAATACATCCCACATTAGTGTGCAGTTTTTTATTTTCGAGACTAAATTTACAAAACAATAAGAGCTTAACAATAGGAACAATAAGAAATAAGAAAACCACTCTCCTAAGAGAATGGCTTTTTTAGGGGTAGTTTATTACTTATTTTTCTGATAATTGAGTAATCAAGATAGATTAGGATCTATGAATTGAATTATAGTGTTACTTTTGCAAAAACGAAATATTTTATCATCAATCTTTAGTTTATGCCCTACCAAGATGTGTTTGTTCTTTTCTGGAAACAAGTTGAAGAAAGTTTACAAGAAGGCCGCTTTGCGAAGTTAACTATGGCAAAGACCATTGGTAAGCCTAACTTGAGAAATATATTCCTTAGGCCAGTCAATTCTGAAGATGGCTTTAAGGTCTTACTAAAATTGCGCTACAGGTCTAAAGAGACCGAGGATGAGGAAGACGAGCTTACATTAGAAGAGGCTTTTGTGGTCTTGAAATCACATCTCAGAAAGTCTTTTTCATCTGTTCTGTTATTCACCACAACAAAGGATGTTACTTTCAAAATTAATAAAAAGGGTGCCGGCAGCATTAGCGAGTCTTTGCCTACATTTACTGACGTTACGCCAGCTGAGAAGGATGTAGACTAGCAGAAGCGCCAGCATTGCAATGTCACGTACGTTTATTTATGTTGATTGTTCCTTTGAAAAATTACTCCTTTTTTTCTTAAAGTCTGTAGAGCTATACAATACAGAAGTTCTTTTGAATAGAGATTACCTCCTCGTAATAACGAAAAAGCCACTCTCCTAAGAGAATGGCTTTTTGTGGGATACTCACTTTCCGTAAACGGATTGCAAATTATTTATTCTTTTCACAAACCCATATTTCTCTAGCAAAATTTACCTTTCCTCTTTTACTAACGCTACAATAATCTGATATTGTGAATCCAATATTGCTTATTAATTTTGTAATATTAGAGGTAGATACAATAACAAGTCGATCTGTGATTTCTGCTGTCGATTCAATAATGTGTAAGATACCACTATCAGTTGCACTGGTGAACAAATTATATGGCAAGTCGATAATGGCAGCCTCATACCTTTTGCTAATGTCTTTTATATCGGAGTGATATATATTTGCAGTATAGTTAAAGTGAGAAAGATTTTTTCGTGCATTATTACATGTTTTCTCGTTAATGTCGCAACCCTCAATGTTATTTCCTGCAAAACAGGCTTCTAACATTATTGTTCCAACACCACAACAGGCATCTAGTAGCTTAGTTTCTTTGTTTGTCTTTGCTGCAATATTGACAAGAGCTTTGGCAATACTTACACTTATTGAGTTGCTGAATGAGCATGGTTTTTGCTTGTGTTCATGCCAAGCTATATTGTTTTTAATCGAAACACCAAAATACCAAATACCCTCGTAATAGCATAAAGCATAAGTTATTGTTGGGTTATAATAATCGTGAATACCTTCAATACTAAAGCCTATATCTCTCAACTTATTTAGCCTATCGGCATACCCAATTGTATCACCTTCAAAAACTAAATATTCAACTTTGAAACCTTCAACGCTAATACGTTCTTTTTTGATTTGATTTATTAGCGTAGAATAATCTTCAGAAAATGAAACAATATCGAGTCTTCTTTTAATGAAAGCACTGCATGAAGGTTCTACTTTTTTATCGGAAAAAACCAGTTTATCCTTTTCTTCCTTATTAAAAATATATCTCGATTCGAGCTTGCATAAATCCCTTTCAGTATCGTCACAATTAAGGACATATATATGGTTGTTTTTAGGCATGTTTTGTCATTCGTTCTATTTTCTTTACTATTCAACTTGTCCTAATAACAAGTTGATTTTGATTAACGGCTTGAGCTGAAAATTGTGTGGCATTTCGTAGAGTAGAATACGAGTGTTCACATTTAGCCAAAGCTTTGTTGTAAGCAGTTAATAGTTTCCTTTTAGTGTATACCGTCCTATTAATTTTATCGAGCCATCAGGCTCACACCCTAGTCTCTCACGAAGTTTGTTTTTTGAATCTTCGTGTAATTCATCACACAGTGAAGCCAAATAAATAGGCACATGCCCCTGTCTTCCTTAATTGGATTTCATTTCAAAGATCTTTACTGTATTATGGCATCTTTACCTGGCTTAGGCTTGTATTTCTTTTGCAATGCATTAAGAAAATATCTTAGGTACTGATCCAAAAAATCTCGATAGGATTTATGATCAGGATTACGAAAAAAAGCACTCAACTCATGTTTGCTTATCTTTTTATCTATTAAGGCTAACATATCTAAGATGTCATCTGATTTCAAATCCAATGCAATTTTTAGTTTCTTAAGGATCATGTTATTGCTTAAAAAATCTTCTGGCTCTGGTAAAGGACCTTCTCTTTTTCCGCGTTTCTCAATGATTAATCCGTTAAGGAAAGTGGCCAGTTCTTTATCTGTAATTTCTAATAATGTAGGGTCATCATCTCTTTTTAACCAGTCACTCAAATCCGCTCTACTTACATCGTGATTGGTTAATTTAAAAAGCGCAATCATTTTGAGATCACTAAAGTCAAACAGGTAACGAACACGTCTTAATATATCATTATTGGTCATATTATCTTTTATTTATTTTTTAATTCATTCATAATTTTCATTTTCCTAATCTAACTCCCTCGCTTATCATGCGTCAGCGGGGGTAATGAACACTTATTCTATTCAGCCCCCGAAACTACAAAACAATAAGAGTCTAACAAAAGAAACAATACGAAATAAAAATGCCACTCTCCTAAGAGAATGGCTTTTTGAGGGGTACCCACTTTCCGAAAAACGAAAAGTAAATTACTTTATAAATATGCGGTATTCCCATGCCTTAAGAGATATTGAAGTTTCTTTTGTAAGTTGTTGCTTTTCTTTAGTAAAAAAGTCGCCGTAAGTGCCTACATGTACTTCTGTGTTTAATTTCACATCAACAGCATTCTTACTTAGGTTAAGAACAACAATAACTTTATCCTTGCCTGCCTCACGAGAGAATGCAAAAACTTTTTCGTTCTGATCTGAGTTAATACGAACCAGTTCACCACCTTTTACACCATTCTGAAGGGCTTTATTATGCTTCTTCAGTCTAATTAAATCCTTATAAAATGAAGACATTTCCATATTAGTCCAATCAATTTCATCCTTTTCGAAGAATTTCAATCGCTTATTTAGTCCTGCTTCCTGACCACTATAAATTAATGGCATACCTGGCATAGTGAAGGTTAAAACAGCAAATGCTTTTCCACCTTCGCCCATACGCTCTTCTACAGTTCCATTCCATGAGTTCTCATCGTGATTGGTGATGAAATTCATAAGGTAAGAGTCAGCAGGGAAAACGGTATCAATCTTCGTAAAGAAAGCTTCCATATCGTTGGCAGTTTGCTTGCCTTTTACAACATCGTTCATAATATGGTGGAAATCCCATCCGTATCCCATATCAAAAGCATTTTCCAATAGCTCATGTCCGCCATCTTCAGCCAACATGAAAACTGGTTTCACAGCGTCTAATTCTTTACGAGCTTGCTCCCAAAAATCGGTAGGAACCATTCCAGCTACATCGCAACGGAACCCATCAACATCGGCATTGGTCAACCAAAACTTTAATGATTCGATCATATACTTACGCATCTCCTGATTCTCGTAATTCAAATCAGCCGTATCGCTCCAGTCTGTTCCTTCAGGAATAACAATCTCACCTTTCTCGTTCTGAGTGTACCAATCTTTGTGATCAGCCATAATTACATTATCCCATCCTGTGTGATTTGCTACCCAGTCAAGAATCACCTTCATATCCATATCGTGAGCTGTTTTCACAAGCTTCTTTAAATCATCCATTGTTCCAAACTCAGGATTCACTGCCTGGTAATCTGCCACAGCATAGTAAGAACCCATACTTCCCTTTCGGTTCTTTTCAGAGATAGGAAATACAGGCATTAACCAAAGAATGTCCACACCCATTTCTTTCAATCGAGGCATATGCTCAACAAATGCATTAATGGTTCCTTCTGGTGTGTACTGGCGAATGTTCACCTCATAAATATTGGCATTACGACTCCATTCTAATGGCTTTTCAATTTTTATTTCTTCAGCAGCCGTCTTTGCCTTTGGTGAATTTTGGCAAGACATAAATAAACTAGCCATCAGAATTAGGCTAAGTGTTGAATTGATTACTTTGTTCATATTTTTAGATTTATATTTTCTATTTTAAAATTGAGTTTGTAGTAATTTAAGAACCATCTTATCCGACCTTCATACTTTAAGTGCTTCTCAAATCATATTTCATCACTTTAAATCTGCGTCAGAATTTTTATTTACAAACTCTGTCAGGAACGACTACGTCGCACTCTTACAGGTTTTCAAGCAATACAATATCGAATTGAGTATCCATAACAATTTTTGAGTTTAGAACCTTGGCTGTTTTCCCAGAATAAGCATCTCTCAGTCGAGTTCCTTCTTCGAAACCTGAAACTGGAATTTCTTTCACTCCCTTTTCTAAATCAAGAGCTACAAGAACATAGTCTGAGTAGTTTTCCTGAGCAAAGCTTCGGCTGAAGACATAAGGCTTTTCTGAAATTATTTGATGCACTCCCGCTCCTACAGCAGGATGGTTTCTACGAAATTGTCCTAGCTTTTGCCAGTGACTCAATAAATCTTGAGTTTTACCATCCTTGGTAATAGCGTCCCAATTCATAAAAGAACGTAGTGTCGCATCGCCTTGTGTTCCCTCGATTATAAGGGGTCGAGCAGACTCATCTCCATAATAAACCTGAGAAGTTCCAGGACAAAGCAATAATTTAGTTGCTGTTTCGTATGTTTTTTCTCTTGCAGAATCGAAAGGAGAACCATCATCATGAGAAGTCATGTAATTCATCACACTCACGGTTTTCAGTTCCTCATTTATAATTCTTGAATAAGAAGAAAACAGTTCTTCATATGATTTTTGAGCATTATACTTGAATTCAAAATTGATCATGCTATTGAAACCATAATCGTAGTAGTTCACTTGCTTATCTCCAAAGTCGAAGGCCTTTGCAGCACTTACATTGAAATTATAAACCTCGCCTACCATATAAAATTCATTCTCATCTAGAACTTTGTCAGGATTGTTTTTCTTCCAAGTTCTGAAAGCATAATCACATTCTTTTTTCAGATCAGCCCAAACCGATTCCTCAGTATGCTTTACCGTATCGGCTCTGTAACCATCAATCCCAAATTCAAGGATGTAATCGCACATCCACTTTATCATATGGTATTTAGGAGTTCTTGGGTAGCCTGTTCGTACGAAGAAAGCATCCAATTCAGCCATCTCTTCGTCATAACGACCTTCAGCTTTCCATTTCTTAGCTAATTCCGTTGGAATTGATACCTCTTCTAAACTCTCCGTTTTAATATCTGGCAAGTTACTGGTCAGAGTACATTCAATTGTTGCTTTATAGCTCGTATAGTCACAAGTTGGGCAAGTTCTAACCCACGCTTCTTCCCAAGCTGGATCTTTCTCTGTTGCTGGCCCTGTGTGATTAATCACACCATCCAATAAAATACGGATACCCTGTGCATGAGCAATCTTAACAAGCTCCGCCAAATCAGCTTTAGTTCCAAAATTAGGATCAAGTGTTGTCCAATCTTTTGCCCAATAGCCATGAAAACCATAAGTTGCACCAGTGCCTTCGTCAATAGCACCATGAATTTGTTCGCTAATAGGTGTCATCCAAATGGCATTTATGCCTAAATCGTTGAAATAACCAGCCTTTATTTTTTGAGTTACCCCTTTTATATCGCCACCTTTAAAGCCACGTAACTTTGCTGTCTCCTTTGTTCTATCAAAATTGACATCGTTAGTCTCATCGCCATTATTAAAACGATCTGTCAGCAGAAAATAGACGTTCGCTCCTTCCCACACAAAGGGCTGTTTCTTTTTCTCAACTTTTGTCTCAGTAGAACAAGCTGAAAATAAAATCAGTAATACTGCAAATAATTGTATTCCGAAGTATCTCATTACTTAGCTATTTTTATTGTGATTGATTGATTTTCATTCTTACTTAAGACTGCTGTGAATTGAAGTCGTTTCGAGCTCTTATCCCAAGTAAAATCAACAGTTTCTTTTCCTATTTTAATCATCTTTGGCTTCTTCTCGATATGATGAATCACCCATGTAATTCTCTTATCCGTCGCTTTGTTATTTTCACCTAATTGAGTTTCAATCGCCAGCCTTATTTTTGATCTTGTACTCTTTGAAGTAAATCTTAACAGCTCGTATTCTCCCTTTTCAAATGCTTCCGGTGTTTCACCATTATCATCATATAACTTACCTGTACTTTGTTTTACTGATGAATCATGATAGTAATGTAATTCCATATCTTCCAAAGAATACGTCACCGTATTCATCATTCCTTTTTTCATTGGGATAAATGATCCTCCTCTAACAAAAACAGGAATATGATCCTCATTGGTATTGATAGAATATGTTGCTCCTCCTTGATGTTTCTTATCGCTTACGAAATCGAACCAAACTGATCCTTTAGGAAAGTAAACATCTTTCTGTTTCAATCCAGCATCGGTAATCGTCGAAACCAAAAAGGCATCGCCCCATAAATAGGTGTCAGACACATTCAACAAATCTTTATTATCCTGCTCTTCAAAAAACAAAGGTCGCATAAGAGGCAATCCGCTTTGATTATTCTCAAATGCCAAAGTATAGTTGTAAGGCATTAGCTGATATCTCAACTCTATTGACTTTTTAGCTAAAGCTTTTGTTTTTACTTCGCGGAATACAGGCTCTGAAGGCACTGCTTCCTGAGCATGTGGTCGGAATATTGGCTGAAAGACGCCATACTGTAACCAACGTGTATACAGTTCATCATCTAGGTTATCTCCTGCAAATCCTCCAAGGTCAGAGTGCATATAAGATATACCCTGCAAACCCATTTGTAAAGCAATTTCGATTTGAGGTTTCAGTCCATCCCAGCTTCGGCTTACATCACCTGTCCATGGAATCATACCATATCGTTGTGATCCTACTGCCCCTGCTCTCATCAAAATGAATGGTCGCTGATTTGGGAAATCTTTTTGATAACCTTCATAAACCAATTTGGCCCAGTAATGACCATAAATATTGTGTACTTCATCAGCTGATCCATTGACGTGTTGCAATTCTGAAGGATGCACTTCAGGCTCGCCCAAATCGCCCCACCAGCCAGCAACACCCATATTGGCTAAATCTTTATAAATATTCCAATACCAATCTATCGCTTGTGGCTTAAACACATCTATTAAGCCCGTATTTCCAAAATAAAAATCGTAGGTAAATGGTTCCCCTGCTTTATCTGTTCCTAAAACTTTGTTATCAACAGCCTCTTGCCATCTCTTCGAAGTCGTTAGAATAAATGGTTCTGTTATCAGAATAGTCTTAACACCTTTCGCTTTCAAATCAGCAATCATCTTTTTAGGCGTTGGAAATGAATCACGATGGAAAGCCAAGTTTCCCATTTCACCTTTCATCTCTTTTCCAAACCAAAATAAGTCTAGAATAATCGCATCAACCGGAATTGAATCCTTCAAAAACTGATCAATTGTTTCTACCGTTTCTTTTTGAGAATGATATCCAAATCGACTTGAAAAATTACCCAATGCCCAACGTGGCAACATTGGCTGACGACCTGTTAAGCTTGTAAATTCGTATGTAAACTTCTCCCATGTGTCAGCTGCAATTACTTGATATACTTTTCGACCAGAAATGGTTTCGTAAGTCAAAGTATTATCTTTCTTACTATCTAAATCTAGAAATCCGATAGGCGCATTGTCAAAATGCACAGCATATTTTTTTGAAGATATAATAACTGGCATGGTATAATTCATCAACTCTGAGCGAGTTCCATAACCGTAGTCTGCTCTGTTATAAAGTTGAAGTCTATTTCCACGACGGTTCATGCCCAATGCACGAGCACCACCGCCCATTAAGCTTTCATTCTTGTCTATATTAAACTCTAGACTCTCATTTTCGTTTGAAGCAACATAGCCCCTCTTTTCAGATAGTAGTTGTTCTCCTTTATAAGTATAGCTAATCTGGAAAGGTGATTTGCTTAATAAAACAGTCATTCCTGAACTTGCATAAATCAATTCAGACTTATTATTTCTCAGCTTAGTCTTAATATAACTTGGCTTTAAAACGACCGCATACGATTCTGGGTTAAAGGTTTCCCCATCAGGAATAAAACTCGTTTCAACAATATTCTCATCGTAAAACTTAATCTGGTACTGGCCATCATTGGTATTCACAAGCAAGTGCTCATGTTTTAATTCATGGCTCTTATAAATACGTTGAACATTCTGTGCTGTTACAATTCCAGAAAGGAATACGAACAAACACAGGATTTGAATTTTAAATAGGAAACTCTTTCTCATTGGTATATTATAGTATCAAACTCTAAACAATTAAACGCTGACAGGTCGAGAAGACGCTGTCAGGTTCAAGTACACTAATTCAATTCTAAAATCATTACTGATTTGGCAGGCACTTCAATTGTGCTAATATCATTTAGTTTCTCTTCTGTCATCACGTTCGTAGCTGATGTAAAACCTGCCATTACTTCGTCGAATCTTTTACAATCTACGGTTTTAGCAAACTCGTCACTATTGTTCAAAAGAACCATAATCATCTTCTCCTTATTCGATCTAAAATAAACATAGGTATCATTCTCAGGCACAAAATGCTTGAGTTTACCTGTATGCAATACAGGATTATTTTTTCGATAGTTCAAGAGTTTCTTCTGAAAATTAAAGGCTTCATTTTCAAGATCAGTTCTATCTTCTTGAGTAAAGGCATTTCTTTCGTCACCTTCCCAACCTCCAGGAAAATCAATACGCATCACACCATCACCATCAGATTTACGGCCTTCCATCATAATTTCACCACCATAATATAGCTGAGGAATACCACGAGTCGTCAATAAAAAAGCCAATGATATTTTAAATTTATTAATATCGCCATTCATTATTGTCATCACTCTATCGGTATCGTGATTCTCTAAAAAAGTAAAAAGCTTATCTCTATCTGGATATAAATAATCTGAAGCTAAAGAATTGTACAAACGTATCAATCCTTCATTCCAATTCTCCTTTTCATCAAATGCTTTGTGCATAGCATTCATCAGTGGAAAATCCATCACACTTGGTAAGCCCGACTCATAACCATCATTATTATTCGTACCTTTTTGCCAGTAAGCGATATCGGCTGGCGAAGACAACCATGTTTCACCTACAATATTAAAATTAGGATATTCATCCATAATCAGATTACAATACTCGGCCATAGCTTGAGTATCGTTATAAGGGTAAGTGTCAATACGAACACCACCTAAATCGGCAAACTCAATCCACCAAATTGTATTTTGAGTCAAATAAGTTAATAACAAATCGTTTTTCTGATTCAAATCTGCCATTGAAGTATCGAACCAACCATCAAAATTCTTTCGGTAATCAACTTCCGCCACATAAGGGTCGTTGGTTGTCGTTTTACGGTGATTCGAATTGGTAAACTCTGGGAAAATATGAATCCAATCTTTTGTAGGTAAATCTTTCATCATCCAATGCTCAGATGCTGCATGATTGGTTACAATATCGATAACCAATTTGATGCCACGTTTTTTTGCTTCGGCAGACAAACGGGCGTAATCGTCGTTTGTTCCATAGCGAGCATCAATCTTGTAAAAATCAGATATTGCATAGGTGTGATAAGATACCTTAGGCATATTATCCTCCATCATAGGTGTATTCCAAATGGCAGTAATACCTAGTTCTTGTAAATAATCTAGGTGATTAATAATACCCTGAATATCGCCACCATGACGGCCATCTGGATTTTCTCTATCTAATTTATCAGCCATTCCGTCAACTGAATCGTTATCGGGATTTCCGTTGGAGAATCGGTCAGGCATAATCAAATAAAACACATCGGAAGTATCAAAACCTTTTCGATCGGCAGAACCTGATCGTCTTTCTTTCAATTCGTACTTATAGGTCGCTTTCGTTTTACCTTTGTCGGTAAATAGAATATCAAAAGTTCCAGCCTTAGCTGATTTATCAATTAGGAGATTAATAAATAGATAATTGGCATTATCTGTTTTTATAACTCTTTCGACAGTAACTCCGGGGTAAGTAATCTCAACACTACAATCGGATATTTTTTCGCCATGAACCATGACTTGTAAATTGGGATTGGTCATGTTTGTCCACCAAAACATAGGCTCAACATGATCTAATTTTATTTTTCCTGCAAAAGAAGAAATGCCACACAAAAACATGAGGCTAAGAGTTATAAATATGGTTTTTAGTTTGTTCATGGTTAAGTTGTTGTTTTTCCGCTAAAATCGGAAGTCTGGTTGTTGAGTTGTGTGATTAGTATCCCATATAAAAATACACAAGATCTAATCCTGTTTCGTAATTACCTAAAAAGGTAAAAAAAAATTGGCTTGCAATCCTTGTTCTTATACACAATTCAGCAAGCCAATTTTTCATTAGAGCGATTAGTTTTCTATTACAAGACTGCTACTCTTCTCTATTTTATATTCATCATCTTTTATAAAGATTGAAACGTCTTCACCTTCTTCATTAATCACGCCAACCTCGTCAGCTGACACATAAATATTAAGCAGGTTACCACGGAATAAAACTTTAAAAGAATAAGATTTCCATTGTCCAGGAATAAGAGGTTTCAGGCTAATTTGTCCATTAACCACACGCATACCTCCAAAACCTTCTACAATCGACATCCATGTACCAGCCATACTGGTAATATGAAGACCTTCGTGAGCTTCGCGATTATAATCATCAAGATCTAATCGAGACGTTCTCAAGTACATATCGTAAGCGCTATCGATATCACCAATTTTAGATGCTAAAATTGAATGAATACATGGCGATAATGACGACTCATGTAGTGTTCTTGGCTCATAGAAGTTATAATTCTTCTTTATGGTTTCAATATCATAATTCTCCTCAAACAAATAAACACCTTGTAAAACATCGGCTTGTTTAATGAAACATGAACGAAGAATTCTATCCCAAGACCAAGATTGGTTAATAGGACGGGATTGAGGATCCAGATCGGAAGCCATCAACTGCTCTTTATCCATGAAACCATCTTGCTGCATAAATACACCTGTTTCCTCATCAGTAGGGAAATGCATGTTCTCAACAATATCGCTCCATCTAGCCGTTTCGGTATCGAAATCAAAATTTAAATTCTTAATAATTTCTTTGTAACGCGTAGGGTTGCTTTCTTTCACATATTTGAAAGCATCTTGAGTATAAGACATGCACCAACATGCAATAGTATTTGTATACCAGTTGTTGTTTACATTATTCTCGTACTCGTTAGGTCCAGTAACGCCAAGCATTACATATTTATTTTTCGCTGCAGAGTAAGTTATTCTTTGGCTCCAAAAACGTGAAATCCCAACCAATACATCAAGGCCATATTCGGCCAAGTAATTCTTATCGTCAGTGTGACGAATGTAATTGTAAATGGCAAAAGCAATGGCTCCATTACGGTGAATCTCTTCAAACGTAATTTCCCACTCATTATGACACTCTTCACCATTCATTGTAACCATTGGATAAAGAGCAGCGCCACTATTAAATCCTAATTTCTCAGCATTCTCAATCGCTTTTTGCAATTGTTTATGACGGTAGATTAATAGATTACGAGTCACCTCAGGTCGAGATGTACTCAAATAGAATGGCACACAATAAGCTTCAGTATCCCAATAGGTTGACCCTCCGTATTTCTCACCAGTGAATCCTTTAGGTCCAATATTCAAACGCTCATCTTCACCAGTATAGGTTTGGTTCAGCTGGAAGATATTGAAACGTATAGCTTGCTGTGCGGCAACATCACCTTCAATTACAATATCAGATATAGACCATTTTTCAGCCCATGCAGTTACATGCTCTTCCAATAAAGCATCATATCCCTTTTCGAAAGCTGCAGAAGATACCTTTGCCGCATTACAACTAAGCTCTGTTTTGCTGTGGTTTAATGAACTTAAAACACCTACGTATTTATAAAAGCTTATTTCCTCGCCTTGTTTTACGTCTAGTTCAACAGTATTAGCAACATACTTATCTTTCTCAACAATATCAGCTTTGGTTGCAATATCAAGTCCGTTCTTCAAAACTGAATAACGCATGTTCATACAAACATGGAAATCAAGCTTTTTAGTGCGAGCTGTAATATAAGCTTCACCTGTAACCGATTTGGTATTTAGGATATCCCAAAATTTCTCGTCGTAATTCGAATCTTCGTTTTTAACGTCAGCATCGATATAAGAATTGAAACAGATTTTACCTTCAAAATTAAGAGCAGTAACAGAATAGCGAATCACGCCAAGCTCAGAAGTCACAATGCTCAAAAACCTTTTAGCTTCAATCTTAACTTTATTCCCATTAGCTAAAGTCGCAACAAAAGAACGTTCCAATACGCCTTCTTTCATGTTTAGCGTTCGAACAAATTCGCTTACCTCACATTTAGCTAAATCAAGCATCTCACCGTTTACTTTAACGTCGATACCAATCCAATTTGGCGCATTAAGCACCTTAGCGAAATATTCAGGGTAACCGTTTTTCCACCAACCTACTCTGGTTTTATCAGGATAATAAACGCCAGCTATATAGGTTCCTTGTAGAGTCTCTCCGGAATACTGTTCTTCGAACATAGCTCGATGCCCCATATTTCCGTTACCAAGACTAAATATACTTTCAGATGATCGGTGATTTTCAGGATTAAATCCCTCCTCGATAATACACCACTCATCATGCTTTAAATACTCGTTCATTTTACTTCAATTTTAGATTACAGCACCAATAATCGATTGGGAACCGATAGTAATCTGCTTCTTAATATCGTATAAGGGATAAAATCCCATTCTACTACTTTTTTAAACCTGATTCCAATGTTTCAAAAGAAAATCCTTCGAAGCCAGGAACCACAAAATTGGCTTTACCTAAAACCTTAGGTGAGCCTATTCCGACACATCGCATGCCACCATTAATAGCTGCTTCAACACCAGCTTCTGCATCTTCGAACACAACACAATTCGCTGGTTCGAATCCTACAAGCTCTGCTCCTTTTAAAAACACTTCAGGATCAGGTTTGGCATTACTAACATGGGTACCATCAACAATGGCATCAAAATATGAAGTCAACTTTAATTGGTCAAGAATGATCATTGCATTCTTGCTAGCAGACCCCAAAGCGATCTTAATATCTTTAGTTTTAAGATCATCGAAAAGATTCTTCACTCCAGGAAGAATTTCATCTGGTGTCATTTTTAAAATGTATTCTAAATATTCCTCGTTCTTTTTAGCTGCCAATTTTAGTTGAGTTTCCTCATCAAGATCGACACCTCCTATTTCCATAAGAATTTCAAGTGAACGCATACGGCTTACACCTTTTAAACGCTCATTATCTTCCTCCGTAAAATCGAAGCCTAATCCGTTGGCTAAGCTTTTCCAAGCTATATAGTGGTACTTTGCTGTATCTACAACAACACCATCTAAATCAAAAATACATGCACTAATCTTTTCCATCTCAAACAAAAATTATTAATTAACAGCTTTATTTTGCTTAACAAAAACAACCGAGATTGCTCCAAGCAACATAGAAACTCCTGCAATCACCATAATGTAAATTGCCTCTCCTGCAAAAAAGTATCTCAATATTTCACCAGCAACGATTCCACTAATAATTTGTGGCCCGGCAATAGTAAAATTGAAAATCCCCATATAAACGCCCATCTTATCTGCTGGTAGTGAATCTGATAATATAGAATAAGGCATAGCTAAAATCGCAGCCCATGCAATTCCTACACCAGCCATAGGAAGCAACCATAGAGCAGCACTAGAAGGAATATCAACCTCCGTTATTAACAAGTTTAAATGAATTAAATCACCACCACTAAATAGGTAAGTAGATAAATACCCTACACCTCCTAAAAGCAATGCGAAAGAATAAACTGTTTTTCTACCAAACTTGTTTGCAAGACGTGACATGAAGATTGAGAAGATTGCTGCGAATAAACTATAACCAGCAAACAAAATTCCAACCCAGTCTCCAGCATCCTGGAAAGACTCTGATTTTACATCTTCAATAGAACATCCCCATGAATGTTGAGCTAATGCATAAGTTGTGTAAACCCACATCAGATAAAGAGAGAACCATGAGAAAAACTGTACCACAGATAATTGCATCATAGTCTTTGGCGTATTCTTCAAAAGTTTTAAGAAGCCACGTAAACTACCCTTTTCCTTTTTTTCTTTTGATTCAACTTCCAATCCCTTATACTCTGCATATTCTTTTGGTGCGTATTCTTTAGTACGGAAAACTGTCCAAATTACAGATAATAGCAATATGCCTCCTCCTATATAAAAAGACCAAATCACCGATGAAGGTACTCCTCCATCAGGATCAACATTGCTAACTCCAAGAACATTAGTCAGTACAAATGGTAAAATTGATCCAAGTACAGCTCCTGTATTAATTAAGAAACTTTGAATAGAATATCCAGCATCTCTTTGTCCTTCCGGAGTCATATCTGCAACAAGTGCTCTAAAGGGTTGCATAGTTATATTGAAAGAACCATCCATTAAAGCGAACATCACCGCACCAAATACAAGAGGTGGCATAATTTTAACAGCTAGACCTGCATTAGGCATAAAAAACATAGACAAAGCTGCAATAATAGCACCGCCTAATATATATGGACCTCTACGTCCAAAACGATTCCAAGTACGATCGCTTGCCCCTCCCACTATTGGCTGAACGATTAAACCCATTACGGGTGCTGCCAACCAAAATAGAGATAAATGATGCAAGTCTGCTCCTAAACTAGATAATACACGGCTTACATTTGCACCTTGCAAAGCAAAACCCATCTGTATTCCTAAGAATCCAAAACTTACATTCCAGATCTGCCAAAAATTTAAACGAGGTTGTTTATTCATTAGATTTTCATTTTGTATCAATTGATACATTTAAAATGAGGCATTCTTCTCTTAAAGCAATGCTATTAAAAAGAACAACCATTTTTCACAAAAAAATATCACGAAGATTGAAGCACATGAAAGACTAACTCAATATGTGCTACCTAAAATATAAGGTACCAATCTCAATTAAACATAGCTTCTGCTAGGTTTTGAGATCAATAATAAAGGAAGTAATTATTATAATATAGTCGGAATAGAGGTTTCCCTCTGAATTCAAAAATAGATTAAATTTCACAGAATATCAAAAAATCAGTAGAACATCAAACACAAAAACACCTATAAACATTGAGCTACATCGCATTTCAAACGGTTGCGGAGAAATAAAAAAAAACCAAAAAAAAAAATCTCTACTAACACGAAATGGTTAATAGAGACTCTATTCAAATTTATATCTTAATTCTACTTTGTAGACTCTCGAACGACCAATGATGTTTTTACGACACGAGTAACGGGTTCATAATCCATACCTCCCTCTTTCATTCTTTCGAGTAGTAATTCGGTTGCTTTTAAACCAACTTCACGACCATGCTGCTCCAATGTCGTTAATGCTGGATCAGTAACTCTAGATACTATGCCATCGGTAAAACCAATAATTGAAATATCTTCAGGAACACGCAAGCCTGCTTTTTTAACTACAATTAATGCTCCTGCTGCTGTCAATTCATTTACAGCAAAAATCGCATCAGGACGATCTGGTAAAGCCAATAAACCTGGAACTAACTCTTTAGCCTCATCAAAACTATCACACTTAATAACCAAATCGTCATCAATAGGTAACTTATTCTTAAGCAAAGCCTGTCGATACCCTTTTTGTCTATTTTGCCCTAAAAGCATGTGTTGTGGAGCGGATAAATGTACTATTCGCTTACATCCTGTATCTATAAGATGCTGAACAGCTGAAAAAGCTCCAGCAAAATCATCAACAATCACATTATCCGAAGAAAGTTCATTACAAATACGATCGAAAAACACAATTGGAATTCCATTACTTCTTAACTCTCTAAAATGCTCAAAGTCCTTAGTTTCTTTTGACATTGAAACCAAAACACCATCAACACGGCTTGACAATAAGGCTTGTACATTATCTAGTTCACGCTTAAAGGATTCGTTTGACTGAAAAATCATTACATTATAACCAGCGTCGTGAGCAATTTTTTCAATACCACTTATAACAGATGAGAAAAAATGATGTACAATTTCAGGAATTATCACACCAATCACATTACTCTTACTGCTCCTTAAACTTAATGCAACTGCATTAGGCTTATAGTGCCAGGCTTTTGCTAAGGCATTAACTGCTTCTTTAGTTTTAACACTAATATCAGGATGATCTTTCAAAGCTCTTGAGACTGTTGAAGCTGAAATGCCTAATTCTTTAGCAATATCCTTAATGGTGACCTGTCCACTTCTCATATATTTTTATTATATTACTACTACAATTCACACAACGTAAAACCCTTATAATCTTATTAATATGAATATAGATGATAACTAATGTAATTCCTACTAAGTGTAAATATAGTAATAAAACAACAATTTGTTAAAGCTTGTTAATGAACCAATCATATTAACATATGCGCATATGAAAATATCAAACGTTTGCGGTGACGTTTGCGACGATTTTAAACTTGTTAACTACCAATCAACTAAATGAATAATTACACATTTTTTAACTTTAAGTCATAAAACAATTAAGACTAGCTTAAGGTTTAGTTAAAATTAGCATACAAAAAAGGAGATTCATAGTCGGAAACATTGAGTTCAATAATTGTAAGCTAAAACTAAATCGAAAACGGTGGTAGTATATAATAGATATGTATTCAGGTTTATTTAACGGAAACGTTTTAAAACTGATTTCATCTCAAATATTATCATCAGATCTAACTTCTTATTTATCTTAAATTTACATTTATGAAACTTAACATTAGTATGTTCAGAAAGCTGCTTCTCTTGTTGGTTATGGTGTGTTCAATTACCATTTCGCAAGCTCAAGAGAGAGTAGTAACTGGTACAGTTACCGATGCAAACGATGGCATGGGGATACCCGGTGTTTCAATAGTTGTTAAAGGTACAACAGTAGGTACAAGTACCAACATTGATGGTCACTATACTATCTCAGCGGATGCTTCTTCTACTTTGATATTTACTTTCATTGGATACAAAAGACAGGAAATGCTTGTTGGCGATCAAACACAACTTAATATTGTTTTAAGTCCCGACGTCGAAAACCTTTCCGAGGTTATGGTTATTGGTTATGGTCAAGTAAGAAAAGACGATGCTACTGGATCGGTATTTTCAGTAAAAGCTGATGACTTTAATCAAGGATCAACCAGTTCACCTCAAGACCTAATTGTTGGTAAAGTTGCTGGTGTACAAATCATCAGTGATGGAGGTGCTCCAGGTTCTGGATCTACAATTCGAATTCGTGGAGGTTCTTCAATGTCTGCAAGTAACGATCCATTAATTGTAATTGATGGAATACCTTTAGATAACAGGGGAATTGATGGAATGAGTAATGTTTTAAGTTCATTAAATCCGAATGATATTGAAACCTTTACTGTATTAAAAGATGCATCGGCAACTGCTATTTACGGATCGCGAGCTTCCAATGGTGTAATTCTTATTACAACTAAAAAAGGTAAAGCTGGTCAAAAATTACAAGTCACCTATGATAATAAATTTTCGATAGGTACAATTAAAGAAACTATAGACGTTTTAAATGCTGACGAATATAGAGTTTTAGTTAATGAGAGAGCTTTAAATAATTCTTCGGTTAACCCTGCATTAATGGGTCAAGCATCAACCGACTGGCAAGATGAGATTTACAGAAATGCATCGGGTCAAGAGCATAATGTTGGTATTTCAGGTTCTTACAAAAACATCCCATTTAGAGTTTCTGCTGGTTACACAGATCAGAATGGTATTTTGCAGACTTCTGAAATGCAGAGAACTACAGGAACTTTAAATGTTAATCCTAGCTTTTTAGATGATCATTTAAAGATTAATGTAGGAGTAAAGTACATGATGATCGAAAATCAATTCGCTGATAATGGTGCAATTGGGAATGCAATACGTTTCGATCCAACACAATCTGTTTTTAATCAGACTGGAATTTATGGCGGTTATACAACATGGTTAACAAGTGATGGATCTAGAAACGTGAATGGAACACGTAACCCTGTTGCTCAACTACAACAAAGAGATGATAAATCGGAAGTATCGAGAGTAATCGCAGATTTTCAAGCAGATTATAAACTACACTTCCTTCCCGATTTACAAGCAAGTATGAAATTAGGATATGACTACTCTGATAGTGATGGTAATGTTGATACAGATCCAGATGCCTCATGGGTAAGAGCTTCCTCTACAGGTGTTAAAAGAGATTATACTCAGGAAAAGAAGAATGAATTAATCGATTTCTACCTAACTTACAACAAAGACCTTCCATCATTAAGTAGTAAAATAAATGTAATGGCCGGTTACGAATGGCAACATTTTTGGTCTAAATCTACAGCTTTCGAAGTTGACAGAAATAATGACCAAATTGAAGATTCAAAAAATGAAACAGAAAACTACTTAGTTTCTTTCTTTGGTAGAGCCAATTATACCTTTAAAGATAAGTACATCCTTACAGCCACTTTGCGTAAAGATGGTTCTTCAAGATTTCATGAAGATAACAGATGGGGTACTTTTCCTTCTGCAGCTTTTGCTTGGAGAATGAGTGAAGAAGCTTTCGTTAAAAATATTGAGGCAATTAGTAGCCTTAAAGTTCGATTGGGTTATGGTATTACTGGACAGCAGGAATTAAATAGTGGTGACTATCCATATTTAGGAACTTATCGTTTAAGTGATTCAAGAACAAGATATCAATTTGGTGATCAATTTTATACTCTTATTAGACCTGATGGATTCGACGAAGGTTTAGAGTGGGAAAAAACGACAACCTATAATGCAGGTATCGACTATGGATTCTTAAATAACAGAATTACCGGTACATTCGATGTATACAAACGTGAGACTAAAGATCTATTAAACACAATCCCAGTGCCTGCAGGAACAAACTTCACTGACAGACTGCTTACAAATGTTGGTGACTTGGAGAACAATGGTTTTGAATTCTCTATCAATGGTGTCCTAATGGATAAAGACGATTTGTATTGGGAGGTTGGATTTAACTTTTCTTATAACAAAAACGAAATTACCCGTTTGACAAACTATGAAGATCCTGATTACAGAGGTGTAGAAACAGGTGGAATTAGTGGTGTTGGTGTTGGTAATACTATCCAAATCAATGCTGTTGGTCACGCGCTAAATACTTTCTATGTATTTGAGCAAGTATATAATGCTAACGGCAAGCCTATTGAAGGACTTTATGTAGATAGAAATAAAGATGGTCAGATAACATCAGACGACAAATACTATGCTAAAGATCCTGCTCAGGATTATAATATGGGATTCTCATCTTATATCAAGTATAAAGATTTTGATTTTGGATTTAACGGTAGAATTGGAATCGGTGGGCAGATATACAACAATGTTATTGTAGGTGGTCGTTACCAAGAGATGACAGTAAATGAATATTTGACAAATATGCCTTCTGAGATTAATAAATCAAAGTTTGAGACTGCGCAACAATATTCTGATTATTTCCTTGAAGACGCATCATTCTTAAGAATAGATAATATTACTCTAGGATATAACTTTACTAAGATATTGAAACCTCTTCTAGGTTTTGACATGAACGCGAGAGCATTTGCAACAGTTCAAAATGCATTTGTTTTCACTGATTATAGTGGATTAGATCCTGAAATTAACAGTGGTATTGACAATGATGTATATCCAAGACCAAGAACATTCTTGTTTGGATTAAACGTGAAATTTTAATTAATAAATGTTATTAGTTATGAAAAAAAGATATTTTAAAACAAATTATATCATGATAGCATTTGCATTATTATTTGCATGTGTGTCGTGTGTCAATGATTTGGATACGGTACCTCTAGATGAGGATATAAAAACGGGTGATAATGTACTAACAGATGCTGATTCCTATAAACAACTTTTAGCTAAATGTTATGCAGGCCTAATTTTAGGAGGACAAACTGGCGTTGATGGAGATCCAGATATCAGTAGTATAGATGGTGGTTTTTCATCTTATTTAAGACTATTATGGAATCACCAAGAGCTACCAACTGATGAAGCTATTGTTGCATGGAATGATGGAAACTTAAGAGATTTACACGATCAAGACTGGGACAGTTCAAACGAGTTTGTTACAGCAATGTACTATCGAATAACCCTTCAAATTACATACTGTAATAACTTGATTAAACTAACAGAAGGTAAATCTGAATTCAAAGCTTATAGTGATGAAGCCAGAGCATTAAGAGCTCTAAGTTATTATCATATGTTAGATATGTTTGGACGTGGTCCATTTGTAACTGAAGAAGATGAAGTAGGTTCATTTTTCTTTCCAGAAATGGCTACACAACAAGAATTATTTAACTACATCGAGTTAGAATTAACAAGCATTGAATCTGATTTAGCTGACCCAATGACAAATGAATATGGTAGAGCTGAAAAAGGTTTAGCATGGGCAATTCTAGCAAAGATGTATCTAAATGCTGAGGTCTATATTGGAGCACCTAAATACACAGAAGCTATCACTTACAGTAACAAAATAATCAATGGTGGTTATTCTATTGAGCCTGATTATGCCAATTTATTTTTAGCAGATAATCATTTAAGAACTAACGAGATAATTTTCCCGATCACTTCAGATGGAAGCAGCACTCAAACTTGGGGTGGTATGACCTTTATAATTCACTCTACAGTTGGTGGTGATATGCCTGCTAGCGAGTCTGGAATTGACGGAGGCTGGGGTGGTAATAGAACCACAAAAGCTTTTGTAAATCTTTTCCCTGATGTAACAGGAACAGATAATAGAGGTATGTTCTACACAGAAGGTCAGAATCTAGAAATCGGCGATATTTTCAACTTTAGAGATGGATATGCTCTACGTAAGTTCAAAAACATAACTTCAACTGGAGCTGTTGGCTCAAATCTATCATTTCCTGATACAGATTTCCCACTTTACAGATTGAGTGACTTCTATTTAATGTATGCTGAAGCTGTTCTTCGGGGTGGTGCAGGTGGCGATATGACTACTGCAACAGGATACGTTAACGAACTTCGAGAAAGAGCATATGGAGATACATCTGGAAACATTACAGAAGCAGACTTGACCCTAAATTTTATTCTTGACGAAAGAGCACGTGAGCTACACTGGGAGTGTCACAGAAGAACCGATCTTGTTAGATTTGGACAATTAACAACTGGCGATTACAATTGGCCTTGGAAAGGTGCTGTTGCAGATGGTAAAACTACAGATGCGAAGTATAATGTATTTCCTATTCCTTCGTCAGATATAAATGCAAATCCAAATCTGTCGAATATCTCAGGTTATTAATAGATCTAAAAAATACGTTATGAAGAATATAAAATACATACTCATATTACTTATCGCAGTAAGCTTTTTCGCATGCGATGATGATGATATAGTGAAATTAAATGATTCAGAATATACACCTGCAACTAATATCGACGGTTTCGGGGAGACTTTGGCAATATCAAAGGCTACTAAAACTGAGTCTATTGAGGTATCATATACACCTGCATCTTATGGTGTTGATCTTGTTGTAACACATAAACTTCAATTTTCTACTACATCTGAATTTACAACTCCTATCACTTTTGATGTTGATGCATCTGATAATGCATTCACATTCACAGTAGGTGCTATTAATGAACTATTTACTGAGTTATTAGTATTAACTGTAGATGAAGAAGCGACTGTTTATGCAAGAGTTATGACCTCTTCTCTTGATGGAGTTGAAACATTATACTCATCGGTTGCAGACTTTAAAACTACACCTTACCTAGATATTCTATTTGCACCAAACACATTATACCTATTTGGTGATGGTGTAGGACGTGTAGCACAGAATAATAAGCTTAAGCTAAACAAAGTTAACAGCGAACCAGATGACAATTGGATGATTATTTGGATGGAAGCTACAGGAACTTTCAAAATTTGTTCTGATGTTGACTTCAAAGGTGTTATCGGAAGAATTGGAGATCCTGTTAGTGGTGAGTACACTTTAGGAACAACTGGTGACAGAGGTGTAGATATACCTGTACCTGGAACAGCTGGATATTATACTGTTGGTGTAGATTTGGCAAATAACAAGTTACTAATTGAACCTGCTAACGTTTATATTGCAGGACCTAATGTTGATGCATGGCCTACTAGTTCTGTTATAGAAGAGAATAAATTCCAGTTGAATGCTGAAGATAAAACGATGACCCTAACTAAGAACCTTTTAGGTGGCGAGTTAAGACTTCATGTAACCCATCCATACTTAGGAGACTGGTGGCATGCTGAATTCATCTTCCTTGATGGTAAAATTGAATATAGAGCAGATGGTGATGATCAAGAGAGATTTAATCTTGATGCAGGCGAGCAAACTATAGTTCTTGACTTTATTAATCAAACAGGTAAAATTGAATAAAAATGAAAAATATAAAATATCTATTTATATCTCTATTGGCTGTTTTCTTCATCGCTTGTGATGACGACTTTGAGACGCCAGGTATAACTGAGCCTGTTCAAGGAACTGCCCCAGTGCTTGAGGGACTTACCGAAGAAATCGATTTAGTTCTTGAAAAGAAAAATGAAGGAAATACTATCGTAGAATTAAACTGGACGGACGCAACATTTGCGGATCCTATCGGGGTTAGATACTATGTTCAGGTTGATACTGTAGGTAATGAATTTCAAAGCCCTTTAGAATTTGATCGCGTTAATGACATAACAACATCAATTACAGTTGGAGGTCTAAACACGTTAATATCTAGCAGATATGCTCCTGCCCAAATGGTAGAACTTGAAGGTAGAATTAGAGCCTTTGCTAACGAGGATCTTAATAGTTTGTATTCAGCTTCATTTTCAATGAAGCTGACTCCTTATCTTGATGTACCTATCCCTTCTGAATTATTTATGTTTGGAACGGCTACAGGTGCAGAACAAGTGACTGGAGCATTAAAGGCCTATGGTAGCGAAAGTGTCTTTACAAAATACCTAAAGCTTACAAAGGATGGCTTATTTAAATTTTCAGACAAGCAAGCAGAAGATGGTTATGATTATAACTTCGCTAAATTTGCTACTCGATCAGAAAACATTGAAGCTGCTGGAGATGATGCAGGGAACTTCAAATTTACTGGAGAAACTGGATGGTATGCTGTAACTGCTGATTTTGTAAACAGTAATTTAACGATTGCAGCTTATGAAACCTATGTTAGTGACTATCCAAACATTTACCTTGTTGGAGATTACAATGCGACTGATCCTGCGTGGAGTCCTGGTACATCGCCAGAACTGACTCGTAAATCAGAAGGTGTTTATTCTCTAGAAGTGACACTAAAAGATGGTGCAAACTTTAAGTTCATTAATCAGCAAAATTGGGATGGTTTAGACTGGGCTGATGCAGGTTCTGACGGAAACACAGGAATTTTAGCTCCAAAGGGTAAGAACAACAACATCGCTTTCGATGGTGCTGATAAAACTTACATTATCACTTTAGATCTTAACAAAGGTGTTTACACTATCGAAGAAGCAGCTATTTACCTTGTAGGTGATGCTACTGAAGCAGGATGGAATATCGATAATGCTATTGAGTTAAAATATCGATCAAGTCATAATGCTTATATGGGATATATCCCATTGAAGAATGGAAACCTTAAATTCTTCCCTGCTAAAGGCAGTTGGGAAGGCGGTATGGGTAGAATTACCGATACTGAAGATCCTAAAGGCGGTTTATTAGGTGGAGACAACAAGGATATTCCTAGCACAAACACAGGTGATGATTTCAAATTATACAGAGTTGCTGTTTGGTTTGATGCAGATGCTAGTTCTTATAAATACTCTATTCTTGACGCTGAAATGACTCTTGTTGGTGATGCGACACCTGCAGGTTGGTCTATTGATAATGGATTCAATATGGTATATGCTGGCGAAGGCAAATGGACAACATATGTGGACATGAATGCAACTGGTGGTTTCAAATTTTTCTATGAGACTGGAAACTGGAATTCAGGTTACAAGGAAATTAGCGATGGCAATCTATCTCTTGAAGGTGGAGATCCAAATATTGCAACGCCTGGAGCTGGCTATTATAAGTTAACAATGGACACTTATAATATGACCTATACTAAAGATCTTATTGCTAATAAAAAGATGTATCTAGTAGGTTCTCCAAATGGTTGGGATATTAACGCTGGTATTGAACTAACTTGGGATGACACCAACAAAGAGTGGACCCTTACAACAGATCTTGCGGCAGACGATGCATTTAAGATATTTGCTGAATCGGGAAACTGGGATAGTGGATTTAAGTTCAAATACGAGATGCTTAACTTTGAAGGTGGAGACCCGAACCTATCTACTCCAGATGGTGTAGGTAACTACACAATCAAATTTAGTCTAGCTAATAGAACTTTAACATTTACAAAAAATTAGAACTAAAATAAAAATAACGGGAATACTCTTCCCGTTATTTTTTTATACTAATAATTTATAACTTACCAATAAGACTTAAAGATCAACCAATTGACAATAAGGATTAACTCTCATTTATGAAAAAAATCTACTCCATATTAATTCTTCTAACACTCATATTAAGCTCTCAAATAAGCTGGAGTCAAATTGTCACTACCTCTCCTACCTTCCCTACTGAAAATGCTGCTGTAACCATCACCTTCGACGCCAGTCTTGGTAATCAAGGGCTAAAAGATTTTACAGGTGATGTTTATGCTCACACAGGTGTTAACACCGATAAAGGTGATTGGCAATATGCTCCAACATGGGGTGATAATGATACCAAATACAAACTAACTAGTATAGGTAATAACAAATGGGAATTCGAAATAATACCGAGTATTCGTGAATATTACAGTGTCCCTGCTGGTGAAGAAATTCAAAAAATGGCTTTTGTTTTTCGTAGTTCCGACAATTCAAAAGAGGGTAAAGATGTTGGGAATGCAGATATTTTTATTGAGCTCAGTACTGAAGGCTTAAATGTTAGCTTCACAAGTCCTATAAACAATAGTATTATTGAAAAGTCTACAGATTTCACAGTGAGTATTAACTCTGCAGCAAGTGAATCTTTAGAACTTTGGGTAGATGGTGTTCAGAATGAGAGCATCAACTCACTTTCTATTGAAAAAATATTTAATTACCCAACGGCTGGGGATCATGAATTCGTAGCTGTGGCCACTTCTGGAAGTGAAGTAAAACGTGATACTCTAAGTATAGTAATCCGCCAAGAGACACAAACAGAAGTTCGCCCAAGTGCACTAAAAGATGGAATTAGCTATATTTCAGATACTGAGGTTACCTTACAATTATTTGCTCCAAATAAAGGCTTTGTATTTATTATTGGTGATTTTAATGATTGGCTACTTAGTAACAATTACCAAATGAAAAAAGATGGTGATTATTTTTGGTTGACAATTAATAACCTTACTCCTGCTAAAGAATACATTTTCCAATACTTTATAGATGGTGAAATAAAAATAGCAGATCCTTACGCTGACAAACTACTCGACCCATGGAATGATCAATACATCTCAAACACGACCTATCCTAACTTAATACCATACCCTTCCGATAAAACCACCGAATTTGCCTCAGTTCTTCAAACAAATCAAACAAGCTTTACTTGGAATGATACAGGCTTCATCATGCCAGATCATGATGATCTTGTCATTTATGAATTATTAATCCGTGATTTCACAGAAGCTGGTAATATTAAAACAGTAACTGACACGCTTGATTATTTACAACGACTAGGTATTAATGCTATTGAATTAATGCCTTTTAACGAATTCGACGGTAACGATTCATGGGGATATAATCCTGCCTTTTATTTTGCTCCCGATAAGGCATACGGAACTAAAAACGATTATAAGGCTTTCATTAATGAATGCCATAAGCGTGGTATAGCTGTAATCATGGATATGGTTCTAAACCATTCTTTCGGACAATCACCCTTTTTAAGAATGTATTCAGAAGGGGGAAAACCTTCTACAGATAATCCTTGGTACAATGTTGAACACAACTTTGAAAATCCAGATGCACATTGGGGAGCTGACTTTAACCATGAGAGTTTAGAAACACAAAAATTAGTTGATAGAATCAACACCTATTGGATAGATGAATATCATATCGATGGTTACCGTTTCGATTTCACCAAGGGTTTTTCAAATACGCCCCACACGATCTCCGATGATATTTGGGGGAGCAAATATGATGCTGATCGTATTCGATTACTAAAACGTATGACAGATCAAATTTGGGCTGAAAATGATAAAGCTTTCATTAGTTTTGAACACTTATCAGATGTTTTTGAAGAAAAAGAACTAGCAGCTTATGGTATTCATTTGTGGGGAAATGCCAGTGGTAATTACGGCGAAGCCACAATGGGATACAACGAAAGTGGTAAATCAGATTTAAGTTGGACATCGTGGAAAGAACGTCAGTGGGTAGCACCTAGATTGATCTCTTATATGGAAAGTCACGATGAAGAACGCCTGATGTATAAAAACCTACAATTTGGCAATTCTTCAGGCACTTACGATGTAACAAACTTAACGACTGCCCTTTCGCGTATAGAAACGGCTGGTGCTTTATTTTTCACCATTCCCGGTCCTAAAATGATCTGGCAATTTGGTGAGTTAGGCTATGATTTTTCTATTGATGAAAACGGTCGTACAGGAAAGAAACCCATTAAGTGGGATTATCAAAACGATCCAGATCGTCAACATCTTTATCAAGTATTTTCAGCTCTTATTAAACTGAAAACGCAAGAGCCAGCATTCTCTTCTGAGGATTTTAACTTAAGCGTTGCTGGCGCTCTCAAGCGTATTGAAATAAACCATTCTGATATGGATGTGCGCGTGATTGCCAATTTTGATGTAAAAGCTGGTTCTATTACGCCTAATTTTAGCAAAACGGGTACTTGGTACGATTATTTTAATGGTACGGAACTTTCGGTTTCGGATATCAACATAACTATCAACCTAGAGGCTGGAGAGTATCGTCTGTTTACTACAAAGCAATTGGAAACACCTTCTATACCTGAAGCACCTGTTGCAAGTGAGCTAGTATTGAGTGGTGATTTCAAACAGGATGGAATTATAAATGCTTCATACAACTATTCTGATGTTAATAAAGATCCAGAAGGCAGCTCAGTCATTGAATGGTATCGTTCAGACGATCAAGCAGGAGAAAATGAAGTTACTATTCCAGGAGAAAATACACTTGAATACGCAATTTCTCGTGACGATGTTGGTCGTTATATACGATTCTCAGTAACTCCGGTAGCGACAAGTGGCAATTTACTTAATGGTGAGAAAATTTATTCTGACTATTCTCAAGCAATTGACTACTCAACAGGAATTGAGGATATTTTAGATGAAGAACTGAGAATATATCCAAATCCTGTAATTGATTTACTTCACCTAGACAACCTTAAGCACGTTAAACGCATTAATCTTTATAGTTTAACGGGAAAAACAATTCTCTACAAAAAGAACCCAGATAGTAATGAAATTCTAAATCTCAGCCATTTGAATCAAGGAGTCTATATTATGGTTTTTGATCTTGATGATGGTAACAAGTTGACTAAAAAAATAATTAAGCAGTAAATCATTTTTCATACATTGGGAAGATCCCACTTAGCTCAAGTTAAGTGGGATTTTTTTACAAGTAAACAATTGAAATCCAGTCTGCGACAATAAGGTCATTATCTATTTATATTTTTTAACAACTTATTTAGATATTTAAATATACCATTGATTACATTTGTTTGTCAAAAAAACATCTATTTCATCATTTTGAACAAGTACATATGATTAATAAAACAATTTTATTTAGCATTATTCTAATATTAGCTGGTTTTTCTAATGGATTCTCACAAATAAATCAACTTGAAAAAGCCGCACAATTAGCTAAGCAAGAAAATAAACTTATATTCATGAACTTCTCAGGATCAGACTGGTGTAGGTCTTGTATGATGTTAAAACAATCAATATTAAACACAGCTGAATTTGAATCATTTGCAAATGATAAATTAGTTCTGGTTGATGTTGATTTTCCAAGAAAGAAAAAAAACAGATTGAACAAAAAGCAAACGCAGTATAATGAAAAATTAGCTGAGAAATATAATAAAGAAGGTCAATTCCCTACAATTATCATTCTCGATTCTGATTTAAATATAGTCGCTAGAACAAAATATAAACACTTGAGTCCAACTCAATATATCGATCACATTAAAACTTTGATTGGAAAAGCAATATGATCCGAAATACAGCAACCTTACTCCTAGTCTTTTTATCACTATGCAGTCTAGGACAGAAAGAATCTCACACCAAAATCCTTCTTCTTATGGGATCTCGATTTGAGATAACTGCAGTTAGCCCAGATCAAGATACCGCGATGAAAGCTATTGAAGAAGGCATTACAGAAATCAAACGAATCGAAAAATTAATTTCATCTTGGGATACTAATTCACAAACTTCAGAAGTTATAAGAAATGCTGGGATTAAACCGGTTATTGTTGATCAAGAACTTTTCAATTTAATCCGACGTTCAATCAAGATATCCGCCCTTACACATGGTGCATTCGATATCAGCTATGCTTCAATGGATAAAGTTTGGCATTTTGATGGGAAGATGAAAGAATTGCCAGACTCTAGTACAGTAGCGGCTTCTGTCGCAAAAATCAATTATAAAAACATCATCCTTAATTCCGAGAAAAGAACAGTTTTCTTAAAGGAAAAAGGCATGAAGATTGGCTTTGGTGCTATTGGAAAAGGATATGCTGCAAATAGAGCTCTTGATATCATGTCAAAAATGAACTTAAAAGGAGCTTTAGTTAATGCCTCAGGGGATTTAATTAGCTGGGGAAAAGATGAAGGTGAAAAAGATTGGAAGATTGGCATTATCAATCCTAAACAAAAAGGGAAAGTTTTTTCTTGGCTCAATATAAACGAAACAGCAGTTGTCACTTCGGGCAATTACGAAAAATTTGTTACTATAAATGGTCAACGCTACTCACATATTATCGACCCGAGAACAGGCTATCCTGTTAAAGGTTTAAGTAGCGTAAGTATAATATGTCCTAATGCTGAACTTGCAGATGCTTTAGCGACTTCTGTTTTTGTGCTTGGGAAAGAAAAAGGAATTGAATTAATTAATAAACTAAAAGGAATTGAATGTCTCATAATTACAGACAAACAAGAACTTTTCACATCTGAGAATTTACACTTAGATTATATACAGAAACCGATAGCTAATCATAAATATCAAATCAAAATTGGAAAAGAACATGCGAAATAAGAATAAATCCAAGCTTGCACTTGGAGGCTTATGCTTGTTGTTTAGCCTCAACTCTTGTATGTCAGTTGCAGCCTACCAAAAAGCAAATCTTAACGACGAGGCAATGGCTCTTCAGGCTAAAAAGCTCGAAAGCTATGAATCGAATTTTCAATCTTACCGTGAAGGCGCTGCTGGCGCAAATGGCGGTAAATCAGGAGGAGGTTGTGGATGCAATTAAATAAAACAATTCTACTAGGCGCAATGCTATTAGCTTCAATTGCGGCCTCAGCACAAACTGATAAGAACAGTATTGATGACAAACAAGACGAGAAGCGAAAGAAAGTAAAAAAATCAGAGGCTGACTTTAAAGATACTGAAGTGAATTTCTTATTTAATTATTACGAACAAGATGGTGATCACTCTCCTGTCACAGGTGGTCGTGGAACTGAAAAGTTAGAAAATATTGCTCCAACATTTGTAGTTCATATTCCTATGGATTCAGTATCGAGCTTAGATCTGAATTTTGGAATTGATATTTATTCGTCTGCTTCAACAGATAATATTGATATTTTTGACGGTAATAAATCTGGAGCATCGGGTAAGGATGTTCGTGCACATATTAATGCTTCATACAATAGGAACTTAATTCAGTCTGGAAATGCATATAGTTTGATGGCTGGTTTTTCTCAAGAATACGACGTATCCTCTTTAAATTTTGGAGGTTCCTATACCATCAATTCTAAAGATAAGAATCGTTCCTTAAGCTTGGATGCTCTTTATATGAACGACACCTGGACATTAATTTATCCAGTTGAATTACGAAATGGAACTGAATGGCTTAAAGATGATACTCGTTCAACAATGAAGTTTGGCTTGTCGTACTCACAAGTAATTAACAAGCGCCTACAGGCCTTGTTTTCGTTAGAAGTTGTATCACAATCAGGTCTTCTGAGTACACCATTCCATCGCGTCTTTTTCGACGATGCTAAAGATAAAGAAGGAATGGATCTTAAAACCTTTAGCAATGTTGAAATGTTGGATGATAATCGTTTGAAAATTCCAATCTCAATGCGATGGAATTATTACTTGAATGATTTTATGCGATTAAGAACATTCTATCGTTATTATACAGATAGTTGGGGAATTACTGCACATACAGCAAGTATAGAACTTCCTATGCAAGTTACACCAAGTTTAATTGCATCTCCTTTTTTCAGATATCACACACAAACTGCGGCTGATGATTTCTACGAATTTGGTCAAGCTAGTAACAGTCAGAAACCTGAATTCTATACTTCGGATTACGATTTATCGGACTTAAGTAGTACCAAAATAGGTTTGGGTTTACAATACTCTCCTGTAATGGGAGTTGGAAATTTTAAATCTCCCTTCAGGAAAAATAAGCAGGCTCAGTTAAAAAGTATTGGCTTGAGAACCGCCTATTACGATAGAAGTGATGGATTAAGTGCTTGGTTAGTTAGTCTTGATTTTGCATTCACATTTTAAGAAAAATATAGTGTAAAGAGTTACAATTAACTCTTTACACTTCTACTATATTTTCTTGGCTTAATTTTCTATTACCATCCCAACGGTAAGCAACTAAATGCCCTCCATTAGCAACACAAGCATCTACACAGCAAAGATTATCTCTTACTACTCCTGCTTGTTCATTCAAACAATAATGTCCGAAAAATACGGGTAATTCTTGCTCAGAATATGATGGAATATCAGTACAAAGTTCTAGTGGAATAGTATAATTAGGTAACTTAAATCGATTTCCAAAAGCCAAAGAACTAAAGCTCTCCCCTTCCATTTTATTCCACCATTTTATGCGAAACATACTGCGTTTAATACCATAACTGTCTTTTATTACAAGATCGTTTGGCAATGCAAATTCCCTTCCTTTCAATAATAACATACAGGCACTATATAGCTTGCCTTTATTACCATAAATTTTTCTAAGAAACTTCTTATTCAATCTATTTTCAGGATGTTTCACTTTCATTAAATCGATAGCCTCTTGATCCCAACAAGCATGAACCACTCTAAAGTCATCAAACTCTAAAAATAATGGTAAAGATCTTAGCCATTTCAGGTAGATTTTCTTCGCCTCTTTATTAGCCTGAAACTCAAGATAAGTCCTTCTAATCTGTGCTTTATTCTTCATGCTATGCTCACGCAAAGGAATCCCTTCATCATCTTTGGTATAATAGGCTAGAACATTAAGTTCATGATTTCCAACTATGGCGTAAGCAGAGCCATAATCAACCATATTTTTTATCAAGCAAAGACTATCTATTACGCGAAATCCCCTATCTACAAAATCTCCAACAAAAACAGCTTTCCTTTCGGGATGAGTGTAAACGCCATCTTCTTTTCTATATCCCAAAGTTTGAAGCATCTCCTCCAAGCTCTCAAATTCACCGTGTATGTCTCCTATTATATCGTACAAATCAGTCGTATTAGTCATTAACAATTAAATCATGAATTGTCTTAGTTGATTACAATCCTCGGCCTCATCACCTTTTCAAAGATATAAAAACAAAAGAACCAACCGAACAAAGTAAATCCATGAACATCTTATTAAATTATCTGGGAATAAAATTTCAAGAGTCTCAATTTTCTCCTTTACACCCATAATTTTTGCCTTAACATGCATCCTTAGCCTTTAACGTTCTCAATCTTGGGTTTAAACCTTCGCATGCCGCCTTTAACGTTCCCAATCTTGGGTTTAAGCTTCTCAATCCTGCCTTTAACAGTCCTAATCTCGGCTTTAACTATCTCGATCCCACCTTTAACCTTCCCAATCTCGGCTTTAACTATCTCGATCCCACCTTTAACCTTCCCAATTTTGGGTTTAACCTTCTCATTCCCGCCTTTAACGAGCTCAATCCCGACGGGTTTGAGCTCGTTAAAGCCAATTCTACAGGCTTGTAAGACTATTATTACAAATATAACTCATATTAATTTTTATTTAAAAGCAAAAAAACATCTGTTTAAGGCATCTATAACGAATACATTGGGTAAACCAGGGTTATATTGTGTTTAGGACACTCACAAGTCCGCTAAGTACTTTATATACCCTTAATAACCTCCCACATAAAATAACATAGAGCAAAAAAAACTCTCCCTATTGCAATGCAATAAGAAGAGTTTATATTTTTAATTACCAATATTGAAAGTTGACTGCTATTACAGTTTAAACAATTCGTTAATATTTGGTTCTTTTTTAACTTTATTAGGACCAGCGTAAGTAAACTCATTCGTTTTGCTGCTGTATTCGTAATCCTTCTTCCACTCATCAAAATTAGCGACGATTTTCTTGATAGACTCCGCAAAGTAAACAACTTCTTTATTAGTAGTAGTTGGGTGTAAAGACCAACGTACCCATCCTGGCTTATGAGTTAAGTCACCAGCAGTAATTTCACATGTAATCGACTGTGATTTCTCATGAGTTACATCAAGCATATAATGACCATAAGTACCTGCACATGCACAACCACCACGAACTTGAATTCCGAAATGATCATTCAACAGCTTCACTAACAAGTTAAAATGAATATACTCAATATAGAATGACATAGCCCCAATACGCTTTTGTCCATCATCAGCAAGAATTGTTACATCATCAACTTCACGCATCAATTTAAAAGCAAGGTCAAGTAGTTCTTCTTCGCGAGCCTCAATATTGTCAGTACCCATTTGATTTTTCACTTCAATAGCCAAAGCTGTTCTAATAGATTGAAGGAAACCTGGCGTTCCACCATCTTCTCTAGCCTCAATATTGTTTATAAATTTGTACTCACCCCATGGATTAGTCCAGTCAACAGTTCCTCCGCCTGGATTATCAGGAGCAGCATTAGGATCGTAAAGTGCTGAATCAAAAATCATAACACCAGAAGATCCTGGTCCTCCCAAGAATTTGTGAGGCGAAAAGAATATACCATCTAAACCACACTCTGGGTCGGCTGGATGCATATCGATATCAACATAAGGAGCAGATGCTGCGAAATCTACAAAACAAATACCGTCATGCTTATGCATCATCTTAGCCATTTCATGATAAGGAGTTATAATACCAGTTACATTTGAACAAGCACTGAATGAACCAATTTTCATTTTACGATCAGCATATTTCTCAAGCTGCTTTTCCAACTCATTCAAGTCAATTGTTAAACCTTCTCCTGGAGGCACAACTACAACATCAACATTGGTTTCGTACCAAGATGTTTGGTTAGAATGATGCTCCATATGAGTAATAAACACAACTGGTTTTTCCTTATCTTTCATGCAGCTTTTCGAGTTCATAGGACCACATCCTTTTAAACCCAAAATACGTTGTAACTTCACAATAACAGCTGTCATACCGTAACCCGCATGCATTAATACATCATTAGGTCCAGCGTTACAATGCTTTTTTATTATATTCTGAGCTTCATGGTAACTTTTTGTCATTAAAGTACCTGTTACATTTGTCTCAGTATGTGTATTTGCAACATAAGGACCAAAGTCCTTTAGCATTCTTTTTTCTAGAGGCTTATATAAACGTCCGCTCGCAATCCAGTCGCCGTAAACGATAGTTTGCTTGCCAAAAGGAGAATAAAATCGGGCTTCGTTTCCCACAGTATTCTTTCGGAACTTTTTGAAATGGTTCTCCAAATTACTCATGTTCAAGTTAGTTTTATTTGTTTTGTTGTTTATTCAGATTTGGGTTATCTCAAACCAGTTCATATTCAGATCATTTAGTCTGATTTAAGATTGGCCGTAAATTTAGATATTATGAAAGGGAATACAAATAGTGATCGTATATATTCCATTATTTCAGACTATTTGGACTCACATAGCATTCTAAACAAATCATCCATTACACTGATTATAAACAACAATTATTAAGAAAAGACACCAGTAGCTTTACAATAAATAATCCCGTTTCTTATTTAGAATGGATGCTATTTATTAAGAGTCGAATAAATTGAAGGGAAAACATTAAATTTGGCTTCATTAAAATATAATGGCCCAAGATTTACAACTAAGTACTTACGGAAGACAACTAAATATATGGAGACAATTATTCAACTCTTCGAAAAAAGTGTAGAACAATATCCTAACAACCCATTTTTATGGGAAAAAAGTGATGGAGATTATACTTCTCAATCCTATAAAGAGCTTCACACCGAAGTACACCTACTTGCAGCAGGATTATATGCAATGGGCATAAAAAAAGGAGATCGAATAGGTTTATTATCAGAAGGTAGAAATGCCTGGGTTCTCTCTGAACTTGGTATACTCTACACAGGAGCTGTCAATGTTCCTTTGTCTGTAAAACTAGATGCTCAAAACGAATTAAAGTTCCGCTTACAACATTCTGAATCGAGATGGGTTATTGTTTCAAAAAATCACCTTTCAAAAATTAGAGAGATTAAAGATGAACTTAAACTCTTAGAACAAATTATCGTAATAGATAATGATGTTGTATTGGAATCGAAAGAAATTTACTTGTCTTCAATAATTGAATTTGGACAAAACATTCTAGAGTCTGATAAAAATGAACTTCAAAAGCTTTGGTCAACTATTGATGCTGATGATAGTGCAAATATTTCTTACACTTCAGGAACCACAGCCGATCCTAAAGGCATCATTTTATCGCACAACAATTACACCTCGAATGTCATACAGGCTTCCAGTTTAATGGACATTCCTGAAACCTATAGAACCTTGCTTATCCTACCATGGGATCACTCCTTTGCTCACACAGCAGGTATTTATAGTTTCATGTTAAAAGGTGCTTCGATTGCCGCTGTTCAGCAAGGTAAGTCGCCTATGGAGGCTTTAAAAAACATTCCGAATAATATTAAAGAAATTCAACCCGATATTATATTAAGTGTTCCAGCTTTAGCTAAAAACTTTAAAAAGAATATTGAAAAAGGAATTAAGGCTAAAGGTCCAAAGGTAGAGCGAATGTTTAACAAAGCTCTTGATGTTGCTTATCGTTACAATGGTATGGGAATCGACAAGGGAAAAGGTACTCGTAAGTTCTTAAAGCCAATTTATAAGTTCTACGATAAGATTCTTTTTTCTAAGATTAGAGCTAATTTTGGTGGTAATCTTAAATTCTTTGTCGGTGGAGGTGCCTTACTAGATATAGAATTACAACGATTCTTCTATGCAATTGGTATTCCAATGTATCAAGGCTATGGTTTATCAGAAGCTTCACCCATCATTTCCTCGAATGCACATCACCGTCACAAGTTAGGTTCATCAGGTTTCCTGGTTGATAACATGGATTTTAAAATTTGTGATGATCTTGGTAACCCACTGTCTACGGGTAAAAAAGGCGAAATCGTAATTAAAGGTGGCAATGTGATGAAAGGCTACTGGAAAAATGATAAAGCAAGCGCCGAGACTCTAAGAAACGATTGGCTACACACAGGTGATATGGGGCATTTAGATGAAGATGGCTTCCTTTATGTTTCTGGACGTTTTAAATCCTTATTGATTGCCAACGATGGTGAAAAATTCAGTCCTGAGGGCATCGAAGAAGCTTTTGTTCATCAATCACCATATATCGATCAGTGTATCTTATACAACAACCAAGATCCATATACCATTGCTATGCTTGTGCCAAATAAGGCTGCAATTCAATCTTACCTAAAAGAACAAGGACTAAATTCAAAAAGTAATGAAGGGCAAATTGCAGCGCTAAAGCTTTTACAGTCTGAACTAAACGAGTACAAAACAGGTGGCAAGTATCAAGACATGTTTCCACAAAGGTGGATGCCAACTGCTATTGGAATTCTTCCTGAAGCTTTCACGGAAGAAAATAAGCTTGTGAATTCTACAATGAAAGTTGTGCGTGACAAAGTAATTACCTACTTCAAAGACTACGTAGATTTCTTATATACGCCAGAAGGGAAAAACATTTTGAACTCTAAAAATAAGGAAACAATCCAGAAGTTTTAACTGCAGATTGATAAAAAACTACCGACTAATAACACACAAATAGTAATGAAATTCAATTCAGATAAACTCACTAGTCTATTAACTCTAGGTTTGATGCTACTTGCTTTTACCGCAAGTGCACTTGATTCAAATATTGAAAAACAATGCCAAAATTATAAAGGTAAAGCACCGAAGTACATCTTCTATTTTATTGGTGATGGAATGGGCTTATCGCAGTCAAATGCAGCAGAGGCCTACTTATCTGCCATAAATAATAAGGATGGAATCCAAAAACTTGAGATGAACAAATTTCCTCATCACGGTTTTTACACCACCTATGCTAGCAACCGATTTATTACAGGATCTGCAGCAGCAGGTACGGCACTTGCAACTGGTTATAAAACCAGTATCAATACCATTGGTATGGATGCCTCAAAACAAAAACCAGTAGAGTCTATTGCCGAAAGAGCTCGAGATTTAGGTTATAAAGTTGGGATTGTTTCATCCGTGTCGATCGACCATGCTACACCTGCATCATTTTATGCACATCAGCCATCGAGAAGTATGTATTACAATATCAGCTTAGACTTAAGCAAGTCGAACTTCAACTATTTTGGAGGTGGAGGCATTAAGCATCCTGAAGGTGATGGTAAAATAGATAAGAATAACCTTATGGCCAATTTTGGTCAGGGAGCTGATAAAAAAGTTGTCAACAAACAAGCCAACTCTATAGAGCTTGCAAAAGAACGTGGCTACCGACTTTTAAATACTAAAGCTGAGTTTCAGAGCTTAAAAAAAGGAGATGACAAGATCATTGCAATTGCCCCACGTTTAGCAGGAGGCAAGGCCTTACCTTATGCTATAGATCAAACTAAAGATGATATTACCTTAAGAGATTTTACAAAAAAAGGTATTGAGCTTTTAGATAATGATAAGGGATTCTTCATGATGGTTGAAGGTGGTAAAATAGATTGGACCTGTCATGCAAATGATGCAGCAACAGCCATAAAAGAAATTATCAACCTTGATTCTGCCGTTAAAGTAGCACTTGATTTCTATAAGAAACATCCAAAAGAAACACTTATCGTTGTTGGTGGAGATCACGAGACTGGTGGAATGGCACTAGGCTTTTCTGGTAGTCATTACGACTCTGCATTTAAAATTCTTCAATATCAAAATATCTCTAACGATGGTTTTACTGAACTTGTTGACAAGTACAAAAAAGACAATTTAGGAAACTACAAGCTTGAAGATGGAATGGCCCTAGTTGAGGAACATTTTGGTTTAGGTGATAAAGAAAAAGGACTTGAACTTTCTAGTTTTGAAAAAGAACAGCTCAAAAATGCTTTCGAACAAAGTATGAACTACAAAAAAGAATTCAAGAAAGATGATCAGTTCTACTTGCTTTATGGAAGCTACAATCCTCTCACAACTACTGCTTGTCATATTTTATCGCAAAAGGCTGGTATTGGCTGGACTTCATTCTCACATACAGCTACCCCAATTCCTGTTAGAGCAATTGGTGTTGGAGCTGAACTATTTTCTGGTTATTACGATAATACGGATATGGCAAAAAATATTTTCAGGTTACTAGAATCTAAATAATTACTCAACAAGAACAACTAATTTATCCTTGTTTACTTTTCAGTCTTCATGTTTAAACTACCACAAAAATCAGATTTAATTCTAGTGGGCTTACTCCTATTCGTTTGTATAGGTTTATTTTTAGCACCTAATGGTTTCGATAAAACAACCGATATAAATTCTCTTAGAGTTAAGGCATTAGTTTTATCTACAAATGATGACTTAATAGTTGAAACTGGCATTCTAAAAACAGGGACACAAGTCCTACAAATCAAAATTCTTAATAGTCAATTCAAGGGTAAAGAACTTAAAGCTTTCAACCAGTTAGTTGGTCGTATGGAGTTCGATAAAATTTTTGTCAGAGGTGATAAAACACTTACGGTGTTGAATCTAAATAATGATCAAACTGAAATTCTCAGTGCCAATGTTATAGACCATTACAGAATCAATATCGAATTGTGGCTTTTAGTTCTCTTCGTTATTTTATTAATTGGTTTTGCTGGTTGGACAGGTATTAAAGCCATACTGTCCTTCATGTTTGCTGGACTAGCAATATGGAAACTACTTCTTCCTGGGTTCTTAAAAGGCTACTCTCCTATCCCTTTATCTCTTGGAATAGTCGCTTTATTAACTTCTGTAATCATTTTTTTAGTTGCTGGAACAAATAAGAAAGGGACCGTTGCATTCTTAGGCGCAATGAGTGGTATAGCAATCACCTGCATAATGGCTATCATCTTTGGTGATTTATTTAATATACATGGAGCTATTAAACCTTTTTCAGAAACCTTGCTTTATTCTGGATTTGCTCACCTGAACCTCACCGAAATATTCCTTGCAGGTATTTTTATTTCCTCATCAGGTGCCGTTATGGATGTCTCTATGGATATTGCCGCTTCACAAGCAGAGGTGATCAACCACAATCCTAATATCGGTTCTAAAGAGCTTCGTCAATCTGGTTTCGAGGTTGGAAAAGCTGTTGTTGGTACCATGACAACAACTCTTCTTCTAGCTTACTCAGGAGGCTTCTCAGCTCTACTAATGGTTTTTATTGCACAAGGTACACCTATGACTAATATCCTAAACCTTAACTATGTTTCAGGAGAACTGCTTCACACACTAGTTGGTAGTTTTGGACTTATTCTAGTTGCTCCATTCACAGCGATTATTGGAAGTTGGATTTATACACGACAGAGAAGATAAGGCATTAAAACTAAAAAAGAGGCTCGAAAATCATATGGTTTTCGAGCCTCTTTTTTTTAATATCGTCTTACTTTAATCAACCGCTTCTACTTCTACCCTTTGGTTCATTACGGAGAAATTCCAATTGTACTTTCGAGCTAATATCACTAAAATAACAACAGCTGCTAATGACATCACAATTAGATCTTTTACTGGATCAGAATGGTTATTCACAAACAAAGCTGGCGTTTGTAATACCGATGCTTTAGCTGTAACAAATATTGCAATGAAAATATTGTTCGCTGCATGTGCGCCCATCGCTGTTTCAATACCATCATCTAGTACAGACATTAATCCGAATACCAATCCAAAAATTATATATTGAGGCATTACAAGCCAAAATCCGTATTCCTTTACTTCAGGATTAAATATATGTAATAAACCAAATAGTATAGCTGGTAAAATAGCTACTAACCATCTGTTTCTTGTCCATCGAGCAACAGCTTGTCCTAAATAGCCTCTAAAAATAATTTCCTCGAAACTGGTCTGAAAAGGAATAATCAGTAGTGCAATTACAATTAATGGAATAAATGAAGACCAATTTAAATTCAATTCGTAGTGACTTGAATTCAGGTAATAGTCAGCAACCAACAGACCTCCAGAAATAGTGGTCCAAACGGCAGCTGAATAGAAAAATCGATTCCAACGTATGCTTTGTGTTCCATTGATAACCTCTTTAACACTTTGCTTATGAAGAGGCTTTATAATCAATATAAAACCGATAAGCCCAACAATAAAAGGGAACATCATTAAAAATAAACTTGTATTCCCATCAAAGCCTAAACCACTAAGGTCAGCCAAATTATTTGGGTTAAGTTCACCCCCTTTTGCCATTCCAATTACTACAGCAATTCCCAAAGGTATAGCACCAATCGTATTAGCAATAGCAAAAGCTATAACTGGCAATAGAATATATTTCCACCACTCATGTGGTCCAGACAAGGCACGTTCTAAAAATTTCATCTAATAGCAATTAATTTATTTCGGATACCAAACCTAAGAAAAATAACATAAAGCAAAAAAAAAACGCTCAATTGAATTGAACGTTTTTAGATGATATCCTTGTATCAAACTATAAAGTATGTTGATAGCAAGATTTATATTTTAAGAAATATTATTTCTTTTTACGCTTCGCATTTCGCTTGGCATTTCTTTTATTAGTCTCTCTTTGTTTCATCAAACCTTTTGACCCAGAAGGTGTTTTAGAGTTTTTAGCTGATTTCTCATGGAAACCACTTCCCTTTTTAGCAGCCATTTTTACTCTAACATTTCGAGTCTGTTTCTTCTCATCCTCCAAAAGTTGAGAAGTTAACTCAACCCCTTCAGGAATTTCTTCCAATAAAACAGGCTTCCCAATTAAAGCCTCAACCTTTTCCATTAATATCTCTTCATCAATACTCACAAAACTAATAGCAGTACCTGATTTATCGGCACGACCTGTACGACCAACACGGTGAACATACTCCACGTAATTATTTGGCATATCGAAGTTAATCACATGACTCACATTCTCGATATCGATACCACGAGCTGCAACATCAGATGAAACCAACACACGAGCCCTTCCTTCTCTAAATGAATTCAAGGCATTCAAACGTGTAGTCTGAGCTTTATTACCGTGAATCACACTTAAATTATCACCCAATACGGATTCCAAACGATCTACAATTCTATCTGCATTTCTTTTGGTTTCAGTAAAGATCATCACCTTATTAAAGACTTCTTCATCTTCAAGTAAATGTTTTAAGAGACTCACTTTACTCAAAATATTCTTAACATGATATTGTTTCTGAAAAATATTCTCAACAGTACTTGCCTGTGGAGCAACCTCAATTCTTACAGGTGACACTAAAAAGTCATCAGCCAATTGGTCAACAATATCTGAGAAAGTTGCTGAAAACAAAAGGTTTTGATGTCTCTCTGGTAGAATCTCGAAAATAGCCTTAAGTTGAGGCATAAATCCTAAATCCATCATTTTATCAGCCTCATCAATCACTAAAGTTCTGATATTTGTGAACTTTAGAATACGAGACATATAGATATCCATCAATCGACCTGGTGTAGCAACTATAATATCGACACCTTCGTAAACTTGCTCTTTCTGCGTATTAATATTAACCCCACCATAAAGCGCTAAAGCCCTAATATTCAAATAAGGCGTCAATAACTCAATGGTTTCACAAACCTGAACAACAAGTTCGCGTGTAGGCACAACAATAAGGGCTCTTGGATCCATACCCTGAGCATAACCTAACTTCATAAGAATAGGCATCAGATAAGCCAAGGTTTTTCCTGTACCTGTTTGGGCAATACCAATTACATCCTTACCAGAGCGAATAGGTGAAAAAACCTCCTTTTGAATTGAAGTGGCTTTTTCGAAACCTGCATCGGCAAGTGCCTTTAATATTTGCTTACTTAATTTGATGTCTTCAAATGAACTCATACTCTCTTTTTTATTATAGAAATTTGCGCAAAAATAGTCATTTTATTCCGAGTAGACTGATATTGACTAAGATTAAACTCGGAAAGTCCTATTTCAATCCTAAAATAAACTTTGAACCTCTTCCTTCAAGAATGCAATGGCTTGAGCGTGAGCAGAATTCTTGTCCTGCATATGGGCTTCAATTATTGCCTTACTAAGGTTGATAGAACTATCAGAAGGAACTAATTGCAATGCTTCTGCATTTACAAGTTGCACTAGACTTTCCTTTGCCGCTTTAATAAGCATCCAAGACTGAGGCGTTACATACAATTGTTGAGAAAGGTTGTGCTCAAACTCTCCTCTTATCATCGCCAACAAAACTTTATGAAGTTGTTGATTGCTCATATCAGCTTGATTCTCTCGAACAATTAAAGATTCTGGGTGAATCCTTTCCAAAAGGATAATTAAACGCTCATAAGCTTGCAAACGAATAGGCGTAATAGCTTTCTGATTATTTAGGAAGACATCTAACTTCATTTTCTTCTCTTCCTTTATGAGCATAGCGCGAATTAGAAAATAAGCCGTTGCAAATACAACCAAGGCAGGTAGAGTGTACTTTAATAGTTCAAGCATAATAGGTATATAAAATTGAATAAAACCAGATTTCTTTCTTCACATCAAATTACAGAACATGTTCGCTGCAACTTGTAATTCATACTAAATAAAAATAAGATCGTTTGCATTAAAAACCTATGGCTCATACAAATTTATAATCACCTCACATTCAACAAAATTCAGCAACACGTCTTTTAATTCATAATTGAGATTAAAATGGCCATACATCTAAGTTTAAACACATTCACATTTACGCAAACGTTTGAGTTATTTTAAAAAGATTACATTTATATCTCAATTTAAAAATTTGATTACTACAAAAGTATCAAGCTATTTTACAAAACCATAAAAAAACAAGCACAATGTTAAAGCTTTCGAATCGTATTACTTCAATGGAATTATCACCAACCCTTGCCATGTCTCAAAAAAGTAGAGATATGAAAGCTCAAGGAATTGATGTGATTAATTTAAGCGTGGGAGAGCCCGATTTTAAAACGCCTACTCATATTAAGGAAGCTGCTCACAATGCTATAACAGATAACTATTCATATTACTCACCAATTCCAGGGTTTGAAAAACTGAGAGAAGCTATTTGTAACAAGCTTAAGCGTGATAATAATCTAGAATTTACACCAGAACAAATTGTTGTCTCAAATGGGGCTAAACAATCTATTCTTAACGTTATCATGTCTGTAATTAATCCAGGTGATGAAGTTATTATTCCTAGCCCTTATTGGGTAAGCTATGTCGAAATCGTAAAATTAGCTCAAGGTACTAATGTGTTTGTCCCTGCTGGAATAGATCAAGATTTTAAAATTACGCCAGAACAACTTGAGGCAGCTATAACGTCTAAAACAAAAGCCTTCCTTTTTTCTTCTCCTAGTAATCCAACTGGAAGTATCTATTCAAAAGAAGAACTAAAAGCTTTAGCTCAGGTTTTCGAAAAGCACCCCGATATCGTTATCATATCAGACGAAATATATGAGCACATTAACTATGTTAATGCACATGAAAGTATCGCACAGTTCGAAGAATTAAAAGATCGCACTGTCGTGATTAATGGTGTATCTAAAGGTTATGCCATGACTGGATGGCGCATTGGCTACTTAGCGGCTCCTCTATGGATTGCTAAGGGTTGTAACAAACTACAAGGCCAAATGACATCTGGAGCATCTTCAATAGCTCAAATGGCAGCAGTAGAAGCTTTCAATGGTGATCAGTCTTGTACTCAGGAAATGAAAAAAGCTTTTAAACAAAGACAAGACATTGCTTTTGACCTATTAAGTCAAATTCCTGAATTTAAACTTAAGAAACCAGAAGGTGCTTTCTACTTTTTTCCTGATGTGTCAACACTATTTGGTAAAAGTTATAATAGCACAAGCATAAATAACCCAACTGACCTAAGCCTATACCTATTAGAAGAAGCTAGAGTTGCAACCGTAACTGGTGAAGCCTTTGGTGCTCCTGCTTGTTTAAGACTTTCGTATGCGACTAGCGAAAAGGTTATGACAGAAGCCATTTCAAGAATCAAAAACGCAATTGAGAAATTGAATTAATATCAAGATAATAAACACGAAAAAAGACTGTCTATAAATATATGTATTCGTCATTCTGAACTTGTTTCAGAATCTTTGCGCATTGATTATGAGATCCTGAAATAAATTCAGGATGACGTTCAATGTTGAACTTTCATATTTATGGACACCCACTTTTTTTTAGTAGGTACCCATACAAAAGTAAAAGCCATCCCGAGGGATGGCTTTTATACTCTATATCAAAAATTCCAATTTAGTTTCCAGCGATAAATGCCGATGACCAAAGATCTTTCTTTTGATCTTCAGGTGCTAATTCAATAGATTTTTTAGCCTGAACTTTAGCATCGCCAGCACCAACTGTTTTGTGCTGAATATTGCCATCAGCATTTAACCACAATAAAGTAGGGAAAGCACTTACACTGTACTTAGCCATTAAAGGCTTACCTGCTTCCGACTCCATATCCATTTTTGTCTTCACTCTTTCTAACTACCCACGCAAACAGATAACATTTATCCAAATTTAATATTAATCAAACTTAAAAATACGGTATTTGTTAAACTTGACAAACTTGACAGATAAATTGACAACCTATTTTACTTAACTTCGGTATCGTTTTGATTATGGGGAGAAATTGCTCTGCTGATTAGAACAAAAAATGTAACCCATCGGCAGGTCATCAACCTGGTAAAACTTTGGACGGTAGCACTTGGAAGATGTGGCCGATGGGCCCTCGCAAGATAAATTTAATACGTAATAAAATGAGTTTACGTTATGGATTAATTCCAAATCATTTGACAGATGATCCAAATGATTACATGGGTATTGTTACAGATAACGATACAGTAAATGTTGAAACAATTGTTCAGAGAATGACTGGCAAAGGTTCAACAATAACAAAGGCAGAAGCGCTCTCAGTAGTTGAAGAGTATGAATATGCTGTAGTTGAAGCTGTAAAGAATGGAAACAGTGTAAACACAAAGTTGTTTAAAATCAACCCGAGTGTTTCTGGTGTTTTTGTTGACAAACACGACGGTTTCGACCCCGCCCGACATGCAGTTCGATTGAACATGAATGCTGGATCGCGATTAAGTGAAGCCATCTCGGACATTGAGTTGAGAAAGGTAGAGATCACTTCTCCACAACCAGTCATTCAACAGTTTATTGATCTTAAAACAAATGTGGTGAATGAATCGTTCACTGCAGGTCAAATTGCCTCAATTCGTGGCTCTTTGCTAAAATTCGATGAAGTAGATAGAGCCCAAGGCATCTTCTTTATTGCTGCGGATGGTACCGAAACACGAGTTGATAATGTGGTAAAAAACAAACCTTCGGAGTTGTTATTTTTTGTCCCAGAAGCTTTAACTAGTGGAACATTTCAGGTGGAAGTAAAAACCATTCTCCAGAACACTAAAAAACTTCGTACTGGCAGGTTCCTAACAGATTTGGTTGCTGCACAATAAGAAATAATTAGTGACATTACTAAAGGCTGCAAATCTAATTGAGATTTGCAGCCATTTATATTTCATACTACCGATAGTAGGTAGTTACTGCTACCAACAACCGATAGTAGTAACTATAAACAACCAATAGGCATAACTATAAATCACTTATAGTAGTAACTATCATTTAAAACAAAATAGCCTTCCAATTTTAAACTGCAC
>TARA_R110001583_G_scaffold139104_4_pt1 | contig 47551 bp, 48 predicted proteins | sample TARA_R110001583 | Tara Oceans TARA_R110001583 (sample SAMEA4398432) | marine metagenome | biome: Polar Biome; feature: [MES] marine water layer (ENVO:01000295) within the mesopelagic zone...; material: water (ENVO:00002006), including particulate matter (ENVO:01000060) such... | reverse complement strand
CCCAAAGCAGGCGCGATAACCGGGCTACGCTACACCCCGAAAAAAATACAGTATTAAACTAAAACTGCATTTTTAAAACAGAGTGCAAATATAATTTATTTATATAATTGCAGCCTATATAATTAGTATATTTTTTTGAGTCAAGCCAATCTAGTTTTTAAATAAATTACAACTTAAAATCTTTAATTTAGTAAAAACAAACTTTATGATTTTTAAATACAAAAGACCTCTATTAATTATTTTTTTACTTATTAATTTTCATTTTTCGTTTTCACAAATTAGTACGAAAGGAAAGGTGGTTGATAGTGATAATAGAGTTTCTATTGGCAATGTCAACATATTAAATCTAGAAACTAATGGGCTGCAGAATACTGATAACGTTGGAGCGTTTGAAATAACACAAATAGGGATTTATAGATTCAGTACGAAAGGATATCAAGATAAGGACGTAATTATTAACTGCTCTGATTACCTAGTTGTAGAACTTGATTTAAACCCGTCGGAGTTAAATGAAGTTATTGTAAATACCTATCTTATTCCTCAAAAACTAAAAAGTTCAGTCACAACTATTGATATCCTTAGCTCAAAAACCATTAAAAATTCTAACAGCACTAATTTTAATACTATTTTAAATCAAGTTCCTGGTGTTTTTATGCAAACCGGTTCATTAAACACTAATAAAATATCCATTAGGGGTATTGGCTCTAGGAATTTATATGGGACCTCTAAAATAAGAGCCTATTATAAAGATATTCCTTTAACAACTGGTAACGGTGAAACAACTATTGAAGATTTTGAACTTAGCACTATATCGCGTTTAGAAATAATTAAAGGAGCTTCAAGCATTTACGGTGCTGGCCTAGGTGGAACTATTCAACTTATACCCCAAAACTCTTATCTAAATCAAACTAATGTGCAAAGTGACTATTCTATAGGTTCATTTGGGTTAACAAAAGGTATTGTAAACATTAATTTAGGAAACCAAAAAAATAGTTTCAAAAGTATTTACAGCAATACACATAGTGATGGATATAGAGAAAATAATAAATATGATAGGCAAACTTTTACCTTTAATTCAAATCATTATATCAACAAAAAAAATCTATTAACTTTTTTAACTAGTTATGTTGATTTAAAATCATTTATTCCTAGTTCAATTAATGAAGATGATTATAATAACAATCCTAAATCTGCAGCCTTTACATGGAAACAAGCAAAAGGATATGAAGATTCACAGAGAGGTGTCTTAGGAATATCATGGGAACATGACCTCAACAACAAAATAAAGCAAATAACTAGCGGATTTTCATCATTTAATAATTCATATGAACCAAGACCTTTTAACATTTTGACAGAAAAATCATTTGCACTAGGTATTAGAACTAGATTATTGGGAACACAAACTTTATATAATGAAGAATTAAATTGGACTTTAGGAGCTGAACTATTTAAAGACATTTATACGAATGGGACTTATGAAAATTTATATCAAGATTTTCCTGAAGCGACTGGAAGCGTTCAAGGCAATCAACTATCTAATTTCAAAGAAAAAAGAACGTATTACAACTTCTTTTTTGAAACGCAATATAACCTTACAAAAAACACAACGGTTTCCGTTGGATTAAACTACAACAAAACACTATATAAATTAAAAGACAACTTTGTTACTACTGAAAACATAGATCAGTCTGGTTCCTATACTTTTAATGGTATTCTGTCTCCAAAATTTGGATTTTTCCATAGTTTTTCAGAAAACATAAGCCTGTATTCAAATATAAGTCATGGTTTCTCACCACCTACAACCCAAGAAACCTTATTGCCTAATGGGTTAATAAATACCAACATAAAACCAGAAACCGGCTGGAATTATGAAATTGGGATACGCACTTTGTTTATAAAGAATCGGCTTCAATTAAATATGGCTGTATATAGATTAGCGGTAAGAAATTTACTCGTAGCCAAAAGAACTTCCAATGATGAATTTATAGGAATAAATGCAGGTAAAACACAGCATGATGGCTTAGAATTATCCGTAAATTACAAATGGCTTAAATCTGAAAATTTTACTATAAACCAGTACATTAGTTATGCACCAAATAATTTTATTTTTAAGGAGTTTGTTGATAATGACAATAATTATTCAGGAAATAAATTAACCGGAGTTCCATCAAATATTTTTAACTCCAGATTCGATTTTAATACAACGTTTGGTGCCTATGGAACCATTGGTTTTCAACATGTTGGAAAAATACCAATAACCGATAGTAATTCGCTTTTTACAAAAGATTATAATCTCACAAATCTAATAGTAGGGTTAAAATTAACTATATTTAAAAACTTTTCATTAAATTACTATTTTGGTCTTGATAATGTTTTTGATGAACATTACGCCTCTCAAATTTTAATCAATGCAATGGGCTTTAATGGAGGTTTGCCACGATATTATTATCCAGGAAACCCCATAAATTATTATACAGGAATTAATTTAAATTACTTATTTTAACAAAAAAAAACAATGAAAGATTATACAAAATTACTCGTATTTGCCCTTTTAGCCTATAATTCATGTGCGCAACCAAATGCGACAAAACCAATCGCTGAAGATCCTGTTTTAGTTAATTATAAAGCAGAACTGGTTGTTTCTGATTTAAACATACCATGGGGAATGGCTTTTTTACCTGACGGAAGTATGCTTGTAACAGAAAAATCAGGAGAACTTTATCACATTATAAACGGTGTGAAAAATAAAATTGAAGGAATGCCGGAGGTTTATGTACGCGGTCAAGGTGGACTAATGGACATTGAATTACATCCAAATTATAAAGAAAATGGCTGGATTTATATATCTTTTGCTTCATCAGAAGGTGAAGGTGAAGGCGGTAATACTGCCATTATGAGAGCAAAGCTTGATGGCAAGTCATTGGTTGAAAAAGAAATTCTTTATAAGGCGAGTCCTAATTCTACTAAGGGGCAGCATTTTGGATCTCGAATTGAATTCGATAATAATGGATACTTATATTTCTCCATTGGCGAACGTGGTAATCGTGATGTAAATCCGCAAGACATTACAAGAGACTGTGGTAAAATTTACAGGCTTTATGATGATGGCCGAATTCCTGAAGACAATCCATTTGTAAATGAACCCAGTGCAAAAAAAGCTATTTATAGTTACGGACATAGAAATCCGCAAGGTCTTATAAAACATCCTATTACAGGTGAAATTTGGGAGGGAGAGCATGGCCCTCAAGGAGGTGATGAAATTAACATTATCCATAAAGGAAAAAACTACGGTTGGCCCGTTATATCGTATGGCATCAATTATGATGGTTCATCTTTTACAGATATAACAGCTAAAGAAGGTATGGAACAACCATTTTTCTATTGGGTTCCTTCTATTGCGCCTTGCGGCATGGCTTTTGTTACTTCAGATATTTATCCAAACTGGAAAGGAAACCTATTGGTTAGCTCTTTAAAATTTAATTACATTGAACGCTTGGTAATAGATAACAATAAAGTGATAAAACGCGAAAAACTCCTTGAAGGTATCGGCAGAGTCAGAAATGTAAGGCAGGGGTCCGATGGTTATATTTATGCTGGTATAGAAGGAAAAGGAATAATTAAAATAGTGCCAACAAATTAAGTACAGATGAAATTGTTAATAGTTGGTCTTATAACATATATAACAATCGTTTTTGCTTTAACTTATCAAAAAGACCCTTTAAACGAGAGCATTGCAAGGGGTAAAGACATTTATACAGATTTCTGTATAAATTGTCATCTCCCTTCAGGTCTTGGACAAGAAAACATCTATCCTCCATTGGCAAAATCAGATTATTTGACAAATAACAGAGAAGCAAGCATAAAAGGTATAAAATATGGGCAAGAAGGAAACATGACGGTAAATGGTAAAATTTACAATAATGTTATGGCGCCTATGGGTTTAACAAATTTAGAAGTGGCAGATGTAATGAATTATATAACGAACAATTGGGGTAATACAAATGATAAAATGATTACACAAGAAGAGGTTTCTAACATTAAAAAATAAATTATTGAATGTCCGTAATTTGTCATAAGTCTGAAAATGTAATAATTTTGTCATTCCGACAAAGGAGGAATCCCATTGGTTTTCAATAGATTCTTCATTTCGTTTCACTCCATTCTGAATGACAAAAATGGTATTATGAATGAATACGGACATTCAAATAAATTATAAAGCATTTAATTAACTTCTCAATTAAGTAACTTTGTAAGTTGATAAAATATAATTTTCATGCTCATTATAGGAATTGCTGGCGGAACAGGATGCGGTAAAACAACCGTAGTAAATAAGATTTTAAACGAACTTCCCGAAGGTGAAGTTGGTGTAATTTCGCAAGATTCTTATTATAAAGACACGACACATTTAAGTTACGATGAACGCATTAAAATAAATTTTGACCACCCAAGATCTATAGATTTTGATTTGTTGGAAAACCATTTAAAAGAACTAAAAAAAGGGAATCCCATACACCAACCTGTCTATTCGTTCGTTAAACATAATAGAACCGGCGATACCATAATCACCATTCCACGAAAAGTCATGATTGTTGAAGGTATTTTAATTTTAACCAATCCAGAGCTAAGAGAGATGTTCGATATAAAAATATTTGTTCACGCCGATACAGATGAACGCTTAATAAGACGATTAAAACGTGATATTTCCGAGCGTGGCAGAAATTTAGACGAAGTTTTGATGCGTTATCAAACCACTCTAAAACCCATGCACGAGCAATTTATTGAACCCATGAAAGAGCATGCAGACATTATTATACCAAATAATAAGCACAACACCGTTGCCATTGATATTGTACGATCTATTATAACCCAAAAACTTTAAATGCCTTTATTTAATCGTCATAGCAAACTATTTAAACCATTTAAAAATGTGTTTGTACTTGTTTTGGTGGTTTTCGCTATTTGGATGTTGTTTTTTGATGCCAATTCTTGGTTAATCCATCATGAACTCAATTCTGATATTGATGATTTAAATAACGAAAAAGACTATTACAGAAAAGAAATTGAAAAAGACAAAAAAGCCATAAAAAAATTAAGCACCCAGCAAGGCTTGGAAAAATTTGCTCGTGAAGAATATTATATGAAACGCGATAGTGAAGAAATTTTTATTATTGAATATGAAGATAGCTTAAAAACAACCGATAATGAATAAGTTATTATTTAATGAATTTGATTCTGTATCGTCTAAACAATGGAAACAAATTATCCAGTTTGATTTAAAAGGCCTCGATTATAATGAGGTGCTCATTTGGAAATCAAATGAAGATATTGCCGTAAAGCCTTTTTATCACGCAGACGAATTTAAAGAAGCACTAAAAACATCAAATACCAAAGCATCTCAATGGGGTATTTGTCAATCTATATTTGTGGCAGATGTTAAAAAATCCAATAAAAAAGCATTAAATGCGATTGAAAGAGGTGCCGAAAGTATTAAATTTATTATTCCTTCCAAAACGGTTTCCATTGAACATTTAATTCAGAATATAGACCTTTCCAGGACATCTATTTATTTTGAATTACAGTTTCAATCAGAAGCATTTATCAATTCATTGTCCAGTATTCCTAATAAAGAAAACATCTTTGTTCTATCGGATATTATTGGAAATCTCTCACGCAGTGGCAACTGGTTTAGCTCCCTGCAAGAAGACCATAGGAATTTTGAAACCATAGTCAAGAACACCAATACCATAAGCATTGATGCATCGTTATATCAAAATGCCGGGGCAACCATGGTTCAACAATTAGCCTATGCCCTAGCTCATGTTAACGAATACTTAAATCATTTTAACAATGTCACTGCGAGGAATGAAATGACGTGGCGATCTTTTAAAATAATATTCCAGGTTTCTGTAGGCACCAATTATTTTTTTGAAATAGCAAAATTAAGAGCACTTAGAATTTTATGGGAAACCATACGTTCAGAGTATCAAATTATTTCGGACTGTTTAATTATAGCGACTCCAACCAAACGAAACAAAACCCTGTATGATTACAACACAAATATGTTACGCACAACCACGGAATGTATGAGTGCCGTTTTAGGTGGTGCCAATACAATTTGTAATTTACCTTACGATGCCATTTACCATAAAGACAATGAATTTGGCGAACGTATTGCCCGCAATCAATTATTGGTTTTAAAACACGAAAGCTATTTTAATAAAGTAGACAATCCATCAGATGGGTCCTATTACATTGAAACCTTAACCAATCAAATGGGGGGGGAATCTTTAGAATTGTTCAAGAATATTGAGTCAAGTGGCGGTTTTTTAAAGCAGTTAAAAGAAGGCACAATACAACGAAAAATTAAAGAAAGTGCTGCAAAAGAACAACAGTTATTCGATGAAGGAAAGGAAATTTTATTAGGAAGCAATAAACATCCTAATAATAAAGACCGGATGAAACATGAATTGGAATTGTATCCTTTTGTAAAAACAAATCAGCGCAAAACCATAATTGAACCCATTATTGAAAAACGATTAGCCGAAAAACTTGAACAAGAACGATTAAAAAAAGAAGATTAAAAATGAATACAAAAATTTACTTTACAACACTCTTATTACTATTTACTTTAGTTAGTTGTAAAAAAGAAAATACATTAGCTGAGTACAAATTTGCCGATAAACCAATTGCATTACCTTGCGATAATTTAAATATTAAACTTTATAATGAAGCTCTATATAGCTTTGAGAATGACATCTCTAACTTTTATAGTGTTGATAAAAAAAGCCTACTCAGATCGTATTCCCAATTTCTAAATGCTTCCAGATTTAATAGAGTCGACTTTAAAAAAATGGTTTCAGAACATACCTTACAAGTATTTGAAGCTCTTAAAAACGATCAAGATCTTTGGTCTTTAAGCAACACAACTAGTAAACTAAATTATAATAGCCCTTTAATGGATTGCATCTCAAAAAATATGGACAGCAACCATTTAAAAACCACATTGAACGCCTTATTAACAACCAATAGTATGAGTGCAAAGCTATTTACACCAACAATACTATCAAATAGTGGTTTAGTCTTAAGAGACAAAGTTTTGGCAACGTATGTAGCTTTTGATTTGTATTATGCTAACCTTTTTGATATTGATTTTTCTGAAACAAACCCTTAAATGACAAGAAAAAACCTGCAACATATTGCATTAAATCCAACAGGGGTAGAATTAAAAGAAACAGCTTCTACTTCCCAAAAGGCTTCAGCAGAAAAAACATTTATTACTGCGGAAGGAATTACATTGAAAACAAATTATAGTCCAGAGGATTTAAAGCATATTGAACACCTTAATTTTGTAGCAGGTATTGCCCCATTTCTTCGTGGGCCCTATGCAACCATGTACGTTCGCAAACCATGGACCATTCGTCAATATGCCGGGTTTTCTACTGCCGAAGACAGTAATGCATTTTACAGAAAAAATCTAGCCGCCGGCCAAAAAGGGCTGTCTGTTGCTTTTGATTTAGCGACACACAGAGGTTATGATTCCGATCATAAGCGTGTGGTTGGTGATGTTGGTAAAGCAGGCGTCGCCATTGATTCTGTGGAAGACATAAAAATCCTGTTCAACCAAATTCCATTGGATAAAATGTCGGTTTCTATGACCATGAATGGTGCTGTGTTGCCCATTTTAGCATTTTATATTGTCGCTGCCGAAGAACAAGGTGTTAAGCCATTGGATTTAGCAGGAACCATTCAAAACGACATCTTAAAGGAGTTTATGGTGCGTAATACGTATATCTATCCACCAACGCCTTCCATGAAAATCATTTCAGATATTTTTGAATACACGAGTAAGAATATGCCAAAATTCAATAGTATTAGCATTTCTGGATACCACATCCAAGAAGCTGGTGCCACGTGCGATATTGAATTAGCGTATACCTTAGCGGATGGATTGGAATATATAAGAAAAGGACTTGATGCCGGCATGGATATTGACACCTTTGCCCCTCGCCTCTCATTCTTTTGGGGCATTGGTATGAATCACTTTATGGAAATCGCAAAAATGCGTGCTGCACGCATGCTTTGGGCTAAAATAGTCAAGCAATTCAATCCTAAAAATGAAAAATCGTTAACGTTAAGAACTCACTGTCAAACCAGTGGTTGGAGTCTAACCGAGCAAGATCCTTTTAACAATGTAGCCAGAACGTGTGTTGAAGCTACCGCAGCTGTTTTTGGAGGCACACAAAGCCTCCATACCAATGCTTTAGATGAAGCCATAGCCTTACCTACCGATTTCTCAGCACGAATTGCTCGTAACACACAAATTTATTTACAGGAAGAAACCAAAATCACAAAAACAGTTGATCCCTGGGCTGGCAGTTATTATGTTGAATCTTTAACCCATGACATTGCTCAAAAAGCATGGTCTCTCATAGAAGAAGTGGAAAGTTTAGGTGGCATGACCAAAGCTATTGAAGCTGGAATTCCTAAAATACGTATTGAAGAAGCGGCTGCAAAAAAACAAGCTCGCATAGATTCGGGACAAGATATCATTGTAGGTGTTAACAAATATCGACTTGAGGAAGAAGACCCAATTTCGACACTTGAAGTTGACAATCAAACAGTACGAGCACAACAAATTGAACGACTTAACGCCATTAAATTATCTCGTGATTCTGAAAAGGTAACAAAGACCTTAACAAAATTAACCGAAGGCGCTCGTTTAGGAACCCAAAATTTATTAGCTTTAGCTATTGAAGCAGCGAGAGAACGTGCAACCTTAGGTGAAATCAGTGATGCCCTTGAAACTGTCTTCGGAAGATATAAAGCACAAATTAAATCCTTTAGTGGTGTGTACAGTAAAGAAATAAAAGACGATGCCTCCTTTAAAAAAGCACGAGAACTATCAGACATATTTGCAGAACAAGATGGTCGAAGACCCCGGATTATGATAGCAAAAATGGGACAAGATGGTCACGACCGCGGTGCCAAAGTTGTCGCTACAGGTTATGCCGATTTGGGGTTTGATGTAGATATTGGCCCTTTATTTCAAACACCTCAAGAAGCCGCCAAACAAGCTGTGGAAAACGATGTGCACATATTAGGCGTCTCGTCATTGGCAGCAGGGCATAAAACCTTGGTGCCACAAGTTATTGAAGCCCTTAAAAAATATGGCAGGGATGATATTATGGTCATTGTTGGTGGCGTGATACCAAAACAAGATTACCGGTTTTTATTTGATGCCGGAGCGGTTGCAGTTTTTGGCCCCGGAACCAAAATAAGTGAGGCTGCTATTAAAATTTTAGAGATTTTAATTGATTAATATAAAATTACAGCTTGATTGTCAGCTATCTAAAAATATTTTATATAATCCCTCATCTTTTCGATGACTGTTAACAATTAGGGTTTTTATTCCTCATAAATAATTGTATTTTTACCGCTCATAAAACCAAATCATTAATGGGTAAAATCATTGCAATTGCTAATCAAAAAGGCGGTGTAGGAAAAACAACAACGTCTATAAATTTAGCTGCTTCATTAGGAGTTCTTGAAAAAAAAGTGTTACTTATAGATGCTGACCCTCAAGCAAATGCTACCTCTGGATTAGGAATGAATGTTGAAACTGTTGAATTAGGAACCTACCAACTATTAGAACATTCAAGTACTGCTAAGGAAGCTATCATCCCAACAGACACGCCTAACTTGGATATTATACCTTCTCATATTGACCTAGTGGCTATTGAAATAGAACTAGTTGATAAAGAAGAACGGGAATACATGCTTAAAAAAGCCTTGGTTGACATAAAAAACGACTACGACTTTATTTTAATTGATTGTGCCCCTTCACTAGGATTATTAACACTGAACGCTTTAACAGCGGCCGACGCCGTTATTATTCCAATACAATGTGAATATTTTGCCCTTGAAGGCTTAGGTAAATTGTTGAATACGATAAAAAGTGTTCAAAAAATTCACAACCCAGAGTTAGATATTGAAGGCTTATTGCTAACCATGTACGATTCTAGATTACGATTATCAAATCAAGTCGTTGAAGAAGTGCAACATCACTTTAACAATATGGTGTTTCAAACCATTATACAACGAAATGTGAAGTTAAGTGAAGCTCCTAGTTATGGTGAAAATATAATTAAATACGACGCCACTAGTAAAGGTGCCGTAAATTACTTAAGTTTGGCTAAAGAAATTATCAATAAAAACTCCTAAATTATGGCTAAAGCAACCAAAAAACAGGCTTTAGGTAGAGGTTTATCAGCACTTTTAAAAGACCCTAGTAACGATATTCAATCGGTACAGGACAAGAATGCTGACAAGGTTATTGGTAATATTGTTGAATTGGATATTGATTCCATAGATGTGAATCCATTTCAACCCAGAACTAATTTTAATGAAGAAACACTTCGTGAGTTAGCGTCGTCCATTAAAGAATTAGGGGTTATTCAACCCATTACTGTTAGAAAATCAGGTTTTAATAAGTACCAATTAGTATCTGGCGAACGCCGGTTTAGAGCCTCCAAGTTAATTGGTTTAGAAACAATTCCGTCTTATATAAGGATTGCCAACGACCAAGAATCTTTGGAAATGGCTTTGGTTGAAAATATTCAACGACAAGATTTAGACCCCATAGAAATTGCCTTATCCTATCAACGATTAATAGATGAAATAAATCTCACCCAAGAGCAAATGAGTGAGCGCGTAGGCAAAAAACGTTCTACTATTGCCAACTATTTGCGGTTATTAAAATTAGATCCAATTATTCAAACTGGTATGCGCGATGCGTTTATTTCTATGGGACATGGCCGTGCCATTATTACTATTGAAGACCAAACAGTTCAACTTGACATCTACGAAAAAATACTATCCAGCAAACTTTCTGTTAGAGAAACCGAAGAATTGGTAAGAAACTTAAATAGCTCAAAAGAAGTACTAGTGACTGCTAAAAAGGAAATCGTTACCGAAACTCCAGAATACATAAAAAAAGGTGTAAAAGAATTTTCAGAATACTTTGGCCACAAAATAGACGTTACAGTTTCAAAAAACGGGAAAGGGAAAATTACGATTCCTTTTCATTCTGAAGAAGATTTTAATCGTCTTAAAAAATTAGTAAAAAGTGCCAAGTAAATTCTTAATAGTAAATGTAGTTCTCTTTTTAGGTTGTTTTACAATTATGTCACAAAATGAAGAAGAAAATAAGATAACAAAAGCCTTAAAAACTGCAGATACGATTGAAGTTAAAAACCCTATTGACCCATTATCACCAGCTAAAGCAGCTTTTTATTCTGCAGTATTACCTGGGTTGGGTCAGGCTTACAATAAAAAATATTGGAAAATTCCCATCGTCTACGCTGCCATGGGGACTGGTATTTACTTTTATGTAACAAATAACAAAGAGTATAATAGATATAGAGATGCCTACAAAAGTAGACTTGCTGGCCGTGAAGATGATGAGTTTGTTGGAGCGGTTACCATAGACGGATTACTGAGAGCACAAAAATTCTATCGGAAAAATAAAGAAATTTCACTATTGGTGACGATGGGGCTTTATGCCTTGAACATTATTGATGCCAATGTGGATGCCCATTTACTACAATATAATGTCAATGAAAATTTAACATTATCTCCTCATTTTAAATATAACGAGATGGATGCAAAAAGTGATCTTGGATTAACTTTAAATTTTAAATTTTAAACAATAAACTAATGAATATTGCTTTACTTGGTTACGGAAAAATGGGTAAAACCATTGAACAAATAGCAATACAACGCGGTCATAGTATTGTACTTACGGTAGATAAAGATGATCATATTTATGATATTACAAAGGCAGATGTAGCTATTGATTTTAGTATTCCAACGGTAGCTTTTAAAAATATTTCAAATTGCATAAACAATAACGTTCCTATTATTTCCGGCACAACAGGTTGGCTACACGATTATGATAAAGCGGTTACACTTTGCAGAGAAAAACAAGGCGGTTTTATATATGCCTCAAATTTTAGTTTAGGGGTCAACATTTTTTTTGAACTTAACAAAACACTTGCCAGAATGATGAGTAATCTTGAGCAATATAAAGTGAGTTTAGAAGAAATCCATCATACACAAAAATTAGATGCTCCTAGTGGAACGGCTATTACTTTGGCAAACGGCATAATCGCAGAACATTCGAGTTATGATAATTGGAAATTGGATGAACACAGAGAAAAAACCATTCCTATTTCAGCAAAACGTATTGACGATGTTCCTGGCACACATACTGTTACTTACCAGAGTGAGGTAGATACCATTTCTATTGAACATATCGCTCATAATAGACAAGGATTTGCTCTGGGAGCCATAGTCGCAGCAGAATGGCTTGTTGGAAAAACGGGGGTGTTTACAATGAATGATGTGTTAAATATTGGTTAATTAGTTTAAACACGGTAACGTTTTAAAAAAACAAGCCACTAACAAACAATAAAAATTTTACTTATGACACTAATGCAATGGTTTATTTTTTTCTTGATTATTCAAGGAATTCATGGTTTAGGTACATGGAAATTATATATAAAAGCCGGTAGACAAGCTTGGGAAGCTTTTATTCCAGTGTACAACGCTGTTGTTTTAATGAAAATAATAAATAGACCTTGGTGGTGGACTATCTTATTATTCTTGCCCATTGTAAACCTCATTATGTTTGTTGTAGTCTGGGTTGAAACTGCCAGAAGTTTTGGAAAACATTCTAACCTTGATTCTTTATTAGCAGTTATCTCTTTAGGGTTTTACAATTATTACTTAAATTATGTCGCTGATGTTAATTATATTAAAGACAGGAGTTTACACCCTAGAACTGGCTTAGGTGATTGGGTAAGTTCAATTTTATTTGCTATTGTCGCCGCTACCATTGTACACGCCTATTTTATTCAACCGTTTACGATCCCTACTTCATCTCTTGAAAAAACATTATTAGTTGGTGATTTTCTGTTTGTAAGTAAGTTTCATTACGGGGCTCGTATACCTATGACAACCATTGCAGCTCCTATGGTTCATGATACAATTCCCATTCTTAAAACTAAATCCTATGTTGCGAAATATGAATTACCTTACCTAAGGATTCCTGGGTTTCAAAAAATAAAACATAATGATATTGTAGTTTTCAATTGGCCGGTTGATACGATGCTGGATATGCGGCATACAGATAAATATTATTACAAACCCATAGACAAAAAAACCAATTACGTAAAGCGTTGTGTAGGCCTTCCTGGGGATTCCTTAGAAGTTAGAAATGGTTTTGTATATATTAACGGTAAACAAAATGTATTACCCGAAAGAGCCAAACTTCAGTTTTCGTATATGATTGAAACCAATAATGGCCCTTTTAATAACTATCAGCTTGCAAACCGATATAATATCACAGATTTTCCACAGTACAATCAAGACAGATCGGTAAGTTATTTTCCAGCTATTACAGATGAGGATTTAAGTATATTCAAAAATCATCCTAATATTAAAAGTATTACCCCATTAAAGGATGAAAAAGGAAAAAGAGATTCAAATATTTTTCCAAGTGATCCAGATTACAACTGGAACAACGATTTCTTTGGTCCGCTTTACATTCCGCAAGCTGGAAAAACGATTGATATTAACTTAAATGTATTGCCGCTGTACAAAAGAGTTATTACTTCTTATGAAGGAAATACTTTAGAAGTTCAAGGCAATCAAATTTTGATTAATGGTAAGCTTGCCACAACCTATACGTTTAAACAAGATTACTATTGGATGATGGGAGATAACCGGCATAACTCACAAGACGCCAGAGCATGGGGATTTGTACCTTTTGACCATGTGGTTGGCAAACCGGTTTTTATATGGATGAGTTGGAACACCAATGGTAAAGGATTGGACAAAATTAGATGGAACAGATTATTTACCACTGTTGGTGGTAGTGGGCAACCTATTTCTTATTTAATTCCATTCTTGGTTGTTGTTTTAGGATGGACGGGCTTTAATAAATGGAGAAAACGTAAAAGTTGATTTGTTTATTCGATAATTTGTTTATCTGTTTATTTAACAATGTTTATATACAGTTTTGAAAAATTAGAAGTCTGGATTGAAGCAAAAAAACTTGCAAAAGACATATATCTTATTACAAATAATTTCCCTCCAGAAGAAAAGTTTGGGTTAACATCTCAATTGAGAAGAGCAACTATATCAATATGTTCAAATATTGCAGAAGGTTCAGCTAGAAAAACCAATAAAGACAAAGCCCATTTTACTGTAATGGCTTTTAGTTCTGCTGTTGAAGTTTTAAATCAAATTATTATTGCTCACGACTTAGATTTTATTGATTTAAAACAATACACAAGTTTAAGAGAACAAATTGAAAGTATTACAAATAAACTGAATGCGTTAAGAAACTATCAAATAAACAGATAAACGCATCTACAAATGAACATAATTCTCCATCCAACTTATTTTCCAAATATTGCACATTTTGTAGCTATTGTAAAAGCTAAACGGGTAACTTTTGAAATGGATGATAATTTTTTAAAGCAAACGTATAGAAATCGAACATATATTTATGGGGCTAATGGAAAGTTGTTGTTGAATATTCCCGTAATTCACACGCAAAAAAAGCGTCAAAAATATCGTGATGTAAAAATATCACAAGATACTAATTGGCAAGATCTTCATTGGAAATCGCTGCTTTCAGCCTATAGTACATCGCCTTTTTTTGAATTTTATAAAGATGACCTTGAACCCGTATTTAAAATGAAGACCGGTTTTATTTTAGATTTCAATTTTAAGTGTTTTCAAGTGGTTTGTGATTGTTTACAGCTTGACATCAATTATACAAAAACAGATTTCTATAAAAAACCTGTAGAAGACAAAACCGATTTTAGATTTCTGGTGGATGCAAAAATGGAAGAGCCAAAATTTAAACCTTATACCCAAGTGTTTTCGCACAAATATGGATTTATAAACAACCTAAGTATCTTAGACTTATTATGTAATGAAGGACCAAATGCTCTAAATTACCTAGATTCTCAAATATTAAAAGTACCATAATGATTCAAACAATTGCGCATTATGGATGTCATATATTGCTGCCACTTCTTGTGGCTTTGATAGCTTATAGAAAGATGTGGATTTCTGCTTTTTTAATCATGCTATCCGGAATATTGATAGACATAGATCATCTGCTAGCAAACCCTATATTTGATTCTCATAGATGTAGCATCAATTTTCACCCGTTACATTCCTATTTGGCAATTGGGATTTATGTTTTATTGTTAGTTCCGAAGAAAACCCGTTTAATTGGTTTAGGTTTGGTAATCCATATTGTTGCAGACCTTGTAGATTGCTCCTTTATGTAAACCTATAAATCTACTCTTTTAAACTAAGGGTGGTCATAATTGGGTAATGATCGGAAAAATGATCATCAAAGGTTTTAAAGGCGTCCACTGAAAAGGCGTCATCGGCAAAAATAAAATCAATTCTCACAGGAAAAAACTTAAAATCATAGGTCCTGCCAAATCCATTTCCTGCTTTTTTGAAGGTGTCATTTAAGTGTCCTTTAATTTTTCTATAGACATAAGAAAATGCCGTATTATTAAAATCACCACAAATAATCATTTTATGTTTACTCTGCCTTTTGTGCAATAAAAACAATTCTGTTTGAAATTGTTGCCTTTTAAAGGTTAATCCAGCAAGTTTAAGCAACCGTTCTGAGCCCTCTTGTTTAAGTTTATCAACATCGGTATCAATACGTAAGGACTCAAGATGTATGTTATAGACCCTAATAGTGTCTTTATTTTTAACAACATCAACAAAAATGGCATTATTAGCGGTATTTGGAAACTCCACAGAACCCGAATTAATAATAGGAAACTGTGATAAAATAACTTGTCCGTGCTTGGTTCTATTACCTGAAAACTTTTCGTATTTATATTTGAAAAAAGAAAAATCAATATGCGAATCGGGATGATATTCTTGTATGCTTAATATATCGGGTGCTTGTTTCTTAATAAAATCCACAATTTTTATGTCAACATTCTTTTCTGAAATCCAATTGTACAAATTAAACAACCGCACATTATAATTCATTACTTTAAAATCCTGATTATTGGGCAAGACTTCTTCTGAAGAGGATGAAAACTTATATAACGACCCATAAAAGACATAGCCAATAGTTAATACCACAAACGATAAGAAAAGCTGTTTTTTAATTTTTAATAACCAGTATAAAAAAAACAATACATTAAAAATAATAAGAATTGGCACACTTAAACTAAGAACGGAAAGAACTGAAAACGTTTTTGGTGGAAGAAAAGGTAAAATAAAGGATATTAACAAAACGGTAGCCACAATGGCATTAAATACAAATACAATTTTATCAATAAGATGCAGTTTCCTCATTGTAATTATTTTCCGGATTTGAATAAAAATTCTTTTTCTTCAGCGTTTAGACTATCGTAACCACTTTTGCTTATTTTATCTAAAATAACATCGATTTTCTTTTGGTGGTTAAATTCATTAAAATCACTTTTGGTATAGCCACCAACTTTGGATTTGTTTTTATGAACCGTTTTTAAAGGTGATTTCTTAGATTTTTTAAATAGGCCAACTACCCAATCCATCATACGTTCAAAACCTTTTCCAATATCATGTCCCTTTTTTAATTGAATAGCATAAAAATAACCTAATGCCGCCCCACCTAAATGAGCCACATTCCCACCGGAATTTGTTCCAAAAAGTCCTATAGTATCGAGAATTACAATTGCCAATCCAAAATACCAAAGTTTTAAATTAAACGTAAAAAATCGAATTTCCTTAGATGGAAAATAGGCACATAAAAAAATCAATAAAGCTCTTATAGATGCAGAGGCACCTACCAAACGGTTACCAGTAGCAAAAATTTGAGGAAACAAACTGTAAGATGCTATAAATAAGAGGCCGCCACAAATAGCTCCCAAAAAATAAACGTTCAATGCCAGTTTTGGATTGAATAAATTCAAAAATAATTGACCAATAATATATAACCAAAGCATATTAAAAAGAATATGCAAAAAATCATAATGAACAAATGCATAAGATATAATAGTCCAAGGTTCGGCAATAAAGGTAAAAAAGTCGCTCTGTAATTCCAACCAGCTTAAACTAGATTGCTTAAAGGTTCCCTGTGTTAATTGCAGCAGTAACCCCAAAACAAAAATTACCACATTAATGATAATAATCTTTTCTAAAACATTAAGCCGAGATAATTTATCCTTTATATCTTGAGTGAGGGTCATTAATTCCAACGGTTTTTATTAAACTGGTTTTTTTTCCAATACCACATAATAACAAAGCCTATTAAAGCGCCGCCAACATGTGCCATATAAGCCGTATTACTTGGGCTAAAAAATGACTGACCTGTAAGTCCAGAAATTAAATCTAAAATAATAATACCTGGTATAAAATATTTTGCCTTTATTGGAATTGGTAAAAAAATAAGCATCAATTCAGCATTTGGGTTCAACATTCCATACGCTACCAAAATTCCCATAATACATCCTGAGGCCCCAACCATGGTCGTATTAAAAACTGGAAAAATATGTTGAAGATCCAAAAATTGTGCTTGAGAAATACCTTTAACAACTTCATTATTGGATAACATTTGGGCTATTTCAATGGGTGTGAGACCAGAACCAATCAATGCATTATAAGAAGGGAAAAATTGAAAATAATAATACCCTAATTGCAATGCTGCCGCCCCTAGTCCAGCCGATACATATATAAACAAAAACTTTTTCCAACCCAAATAATGTTCAACCGGCGTACCAAACATCCAAAGTACAAACATATTGAATACTATATGCATTACACCACCATGCATAAACATATGTGTGATGATTTGCCAAGGTTCAAACGCTGGGTTTTTAGGAAAATGTAAGGCAAATAAATCATAAAACAAAGTACCGTTGCCTATGGTCAAAGTTCCTATGAACATAATCGTATTAAGTATTATTAAGTGCTTTACGGTTTCTGATATTCTTATCATATTCAAATAAATTTTTTATCCAACTCTTCAACATTCATGGTAACAAATGTTATTTTATTGGTAGGTGATACATTTGGTTCTTTACAAGCAAACAAACTATTCAACAAGTGTTCTTGCTCGCTCCTTTTAAGGGGTTGCCCTGTTTTAATTGCCAAACTCTTTGCTAGTGATTTTGCAAGTAAATCGGTAACACTAAAATTGCTGTCAGGTACCTCATTTTCTATATCACTTATTAATTGTTCCAAAATTATAGACACTTCACTTTCAGGAATACGAATAGGCACTCCAGTAATCTCAACCAAATCGCTAGTAATATTTGAAAATATAAATCCAGCGTGTTCAAGATCGTCTCTTAAACTTTTTATAACCTCAATTTCATGTAGTGAAAAATGCAGTTGCAGAGGAAATAACAATTGCTGACTGGCAGCTCCTTTTACCGTTAAATTCTTTAAAAAATCCTCATACAAAATACGCTGATGCGCTCGATGTTGATTCATAACCAACATGCCTGATTTAATAGCGCTAACTATATATTTATTATGAAGTTGATACGTTGTTTGAATGGATTCCTGTTTTATATCATCGAACAAAGATTCGGTTTCCGTATCACTTTCAAAATGTACTTCACTAAAATCCTGTTGTGTTTTTGTTCCTTTTGATTCCAATCCTACGTATAAACTGTCCCAACTTGATATAGACTCTTTTTTATAGGACTTGGCATTTCCATTTGAACGTTTCTCTTCTTGAAACGGATTAAAGCTTCTATCAACTTCTATAGTCGGCCCATTATTTAAATCTCTACTGTAATTATAGGGAGTATCAAGATTGGGGTCCCGTTCAAAATCCAAAACAGGTGCAATATTAAACTGACCTAAACTATGTTTTACTGCCGAACGCAATAAAGCATACAAGGTGTGTTCATCATCAAACTTAATTTCGGTTTTCGTAGGATGAATATTAATATCGATGGATTGAGGATTAACCATTAAGTTTAAAAAATAACTGGCATGGGTGCCATTTTTAAGCAGTCCGTCAAATGCCGACGATACAGCATGATTTAAATAGGCACTTTTTATAAAACGATTATTTACAAAAAAATACTGCTCACCTCTCGTTTTCTTTGCATATTCTGGTTTACCAACAAACCCTGTAATTTCAAGAATTTCTGTGTCCTCAATAACAGGAACCAATTTTTCATTGGTTTTATTTCCAAAGATATTAACGATGCGTTGCCTGTAATTGCTAACTGGCAAATTAAATGTTTCGCTACCGTTATTGTAAAAGATGAACGAAATGTTTGGATGTGCCAACGCAACTCTATGAAACTCATCAATAACATGGCGCAATTCAACGGTATTGGATTTTAAAAAATTTCGTCTTGCAGGAATATTAAAAAATAAATTTTTTACCGATATAGAAGTCCCTTTTGGGGTTACAACAACTTCTTGAGATACAATTTCACTGCCTTCAATAACTACAGAAGTACCAACCTCATCAAGAGCTTGTTTGGATTTTAAATCGACATGTGCAATGGCTGCGATACTAGCCAAAGCTTCACCACGAAACCCTTTGGTATGCAAATCAAATAAATCCTCGGCGGTTTTTATTTTAGATGTGGCATGTCGTTCAAAACTTAATCGGGCATCTGTAGCGCTCATCCCCTTACCGTCATCAATTACTTGAACGAGTGTTTTACCGGCATCCTTAATAATAAGTTTTATGGTTGTTGCATCGGCATCAATGGCATTTTCCAGTAATTCTTTAACGACTGAGGAAGGTCGCTGTACAACTTCTCCAGCAGCAATTTGATTGGCCACATGATCGGGTAATAGTTGAATAATGTCAGCCATTTATTTTTTTGAAAAGAATATTGATAAATCAAATTCGATGATAAATAGAAATACCAAAATTAGAATGCAAACTATAATAATTATTCGCCTATTTGCGGTTTTATCTGGATGGCTTTTAAAATCATCTATGGCGTTATTAAGCTTTGTTTTCAATCCGGTATTACTTCCAACTGTTTTTCGAAAATCATCAAACTTATGCTTAATTCGAAATGGGCTGCCCTCTCCTTTATCATCAAAGTGACGAGGCGTATAACTGAATTTTTTATTTTTTCTGACTTTAAAAATCCCCATAATTCCAATACTATCTATACTTAATATCTAACCAGTAGTAAAGACAAATCACAACAAGGATTAAAACCAAAAACAACACAAGTAATGGCTTTCCATTTTTTGATTTTCTGGAACCTAAACCTTGATGAAGTCTCCATTTTGAACTTAAGTCTCTAACCTTTAAAGATTCCTCTAATTTAGTTTTAGTTTCACCGTCTTTAGAAAATCTAGGGGTATAGTTAAATGATTTATTTTTTCGTGGTTTTAACAACATACATCTATCTCATATTCCTCAAAAATACTTAAAAATAGACAGATATAGCGAAAGGAAATGCCAAAAATTGTTAACAAAACCCTCCTAATTGAATTAGTTATGTCTCTGCGAATTTTCCTTTTTTTGTAAAACGTGGCAGTCTATTTATGAAGAAAGAGATTACCACAATCGTTCCTCCCTCGTAAAATAACTGTCTATTTGATAATTGGAATTTAAAAGGAATTGCTTTTTAACTGTTTTTGCGCAATTCCGCCATTTTTATTGCCGCAACTGCAGCTTCGGTTCCTTTATTGCCATGCTTTCCACCCGATCGGTCTATGGCCTGCTGCATGTTATTATCTGTAAGAACACAAAAAATAACAGGAGTTGCATCCAAAACATTAAGGTCTTTTATTCCTTGCGAAACCGCTTCACAAACAAAATCAAAATGCTTCGTTTCACCTTGAATCACACTGCCAATAGCGATTACAGCATTTACCATTTGCTTTTGCATTTTTTTACAACCATAAATAAGCTCAAAACTACCGGGAACATCCCATCGAACAATATTATTTGGCAGAACACCATGCTTAATTAATGTATTATATGCACCATCAAATAAGCCATGAGTAATAGTAGGATTCCATTCTGAAACAACAATCCCAAACCGATATTTTGTCGCGTTTGGGATTGTTGCTTTATCATAGGATGATAAATTATGATTTGCCGTAGCCATATTAATCTTTATTTGCCAATACTTTTGCTTTACCTATAAGCACTTCAACCATCTCAATTTCAGAAAATTCTGGATATTTTTCTTTAATAGTTTCAAAGTAAGTCAACGCTTTATCTGCTTTCCCTAAATCTAATGCAATAGTCCCTGCTTTATATAAATACATAGGTGTTGTGTAATTGTTATCACGCATTTTAGCGGCTTGATCGTAATAGTCTAAAGCATCATCTAATTGATTTAGCTGTACAAACGCATCACCAATATTTCCCTTTGCCAATGGCGCTAACACCTCATCATCACTTGAAAATTCATTTAAATATTCAATAGCATTTTTGTAATCTTTCAACTTTAAATACGCCGTTCCAGCATAATAATTAGCAAGCTTTGCGGCTGGTGTACCACTATATTCAGAAATAATATCTATCATCCCAAATTTCCCTTCACCGCCATTTAATGATAAATTTAATAATGAATCTTTTTCAGTATTATTTACCGCGTCTACTGCTTCATCAAAATATTTTTGAGCTTGAAACATATCATTCATTGCATTTGTTTGCTTTGGTTTTGCAATAAATTCGTTGTATCCTAAATAACCTAATACTACAGCAGCTACCAATCCAATAATAATAAAAATAACTTTTTGGTTTTTTTCTACGAATGCCTCTGTTCTAGATGCAGTAACATCAAGAGTATTAAAAACTTCAGCAGTTGTCGAGCCTGATTCGATATTATGCTGTTTTTCTTCTTTATTTTTTGGTTTAAATCCTCTTTTATTATAAGTGGCCATATATATTAAATTTATGCGGTGCAAAAATATAATTTTTCTTCATAAATTAAAGGTTATTTATTTGTTATTTTTGAATAATTTGGACGGTATTTTCAATACATGTACAATAATAAAGACCATAAGTAACCTATTATATGATTTTAAAATCCCTTTCATTGCTCAACTATAAAAATTTTGACAGTAAATCCTTCGCATTCAATGAGAAAATAAATTGCATCGTTGGAAATAATGGAATTGGGAAAACCAATGTGTTGGATGCTATTTATCATTTATCATTTGGAAAAAGCTATTTTAATCCGATAGCCACCCAAAACATTAAGCATGATACCGATTTTTTTGTTTTAAATGGAGACTATATTAAAGATAATAAAAATGAAAAAGTTATTATAAGCTTAAAACGAGGTCAAAAAAAAACAATAAAACGCAACGGTAAGGCCTACGAAAAATTTAGTGAACATATTGGCTTTTTGCCACTGGTTATCGTTTCGCCCGCCGACAGGGATTTAATTATTGAAGGTAGTGAAACCAGACGTAAATTTATTGATAGTGTAATATCACAAAGTGACAAAAGTTATTTGACTGATTTAATTAACTATAATAAAATTGTAACCCAACGTAATGCCTTATTGAAATATTTTGCTTTAAACCACACGTTCAATGCTGATACATTAGATGTTTACAATAAACAATTATCTGATTATGGCTCAAAAATTTTTGAAAAGCGTGAGGCTTTTTTAAAAGATTTCGTTCCTATATTCAAATCGCGGTATAAAGCCATTAGCAATGGCAATGAAGTTGTAGATTTAGTTTACCAAAGTGATTTATTTGAAAGCAACTTAAACGCACTTTTAAATAACCATATCAATAAGGATAGATCCTTACAGTACACAAGTGTTGGGATTCATAAAGATGACTTACATTTTAATATTGAAGAACATCCTATTAAAAAATTTGGAAGTCAGGGACAACAAAAATCATTTTTAATCGCTTTAAAATTGGCTCAATTTGATTTTATTAAAAAACAAAGTGGCGTGAATCCTATTTTATTATTAGATGATATTTTTGATAAATTAGATGAACAAAGGGTCTCACAGATTATACGATTGGTTGATGATGAAAACTTTGGGCAAATATTTATAAGCGATACGCATGCCGATCGCACTGAAAACGCAATAAAACATGTGCACCAATTATATGATGTTTTTAAACTTTAAAAAAGATGAAACACCCATGAGAATCAAGCTTCACACACACGAGAATGATTATTCAGGGCGTTCCGTATGACCGAAATATATAATAAATATAAACATATGAAACGGCTAATATTTACAACAGTAATTCTTATAACCTTGGGTTGCAAAGAAAATCCGGACAAAATGGTCACGTATTTAAATGGATACTGGGAAATTGAAAAAGTTACTTTGCCATCTGGCAGTGTACACACATATAACTATAACGAGGTTATAGATTATTTTGAAGTTACCGATAGTTTAACGGGGTTTAGAAAAAAACTTAAACCACAATTAGATGGCACCTTTGAAACTTCAACCGTTTTGGATCATTTTTCTTTACAGATAGAACATGATAGTCTGAACATTTATTACAAAACAAATTTTTCAAGATGGAAAGAAACAATTTTATTGGCAACAGATAGAGAGCTTAAAATAATAAATGAGAATAAATCTGTATTTTTATACAAACCCTACACCCCTTTGAATTTAAAATAATGGCCAAACGAAACAATGAACATATAAGTATTGCAGATGCATTAAAGGAATTTGTTGAAACCAATAAATTGGAGACAGGCCTAAATAAAGTTAGTGTTGCCGATGCTTGGGAAAAACTTATGGGAAATGGTGTCAACCATTACACAAATACGGTTCAATTGGAGCGAAATACGCTGTACGTGCAATTAAGTTCCAGCGTACTAAGGGAAGAATTAAGCTATGGTAAAGAAAAAATCATTGCCATGCTAAATGAGGAGTTAGGAAAAAATATAATTAAAAAACTGATTCTTCGATAATTGCAAAAAAAAATAATAAACTAAAAATTATTATTATCTTAATAATTAGTTTATCTTTGTGGCTTAATTTTTTTAATATTTAAATACAATGAGTAAAGGTACCGTAAAATTCTTCAATGATTCAAAAGGATTTGGATTCATCACTGAAGATGGCAACAACAAAGAACATTTTGTACACATTTCTGGATTAATCGATGAAATTCGTGAAGGTGATGCAGTTGAATTCGATTTGCAAGAAGGCAAAAAAGGACTGAACGCAGTAAACGTAAAAGTAATCTAAGTATATACTTTAACAATTTACAAGTTAGAGCCTATCAACATGTTGATAGGCTTTTTTGTTGATTGGAAGTTTTTGTCAATAAATTTTAAAACATGTCTCTTCCTGAGAAATGAAAGGCCCCTTCAATAGCTGCATTATCATCGCTATCACTACCATGCACCGCATTTTCACTTATTGAAATTGCAAATAATTTACGAATCGTTCCTTCGACTGCATCGGCAGGATTTGTAGCACCAATTAAGGTTCTAAAATCATCAACTGCGTTATCCTTTTCTAAAATAGCGGCTACAATTGGTCCGCGTGTCATATATTCAACTAATTCCCCAAAAAACGGACGTGCCTTATGTATCGCATAAAATGTTTCCGCATCATGCTTTGTCATTTGAGTTAACTTCATTGCTACAATTCTAAATCCTGAAGCTGCAATCTTATCTAATATTGCGCCAATGTGCCCTTTCTCAACAGCATCTGGCTTCAACATTGTAAATGTTCTATTTGTTGCCATTTGTTAATTATAAATTTATTCAGTTCTTATTTGTTCAGTTCTTAACTATTTGATAAATATGTATTCATAAAAGTGCAAATCAAACTTTCAGAAAATATATTAGAAAACTATCTTGTGATTTTCGTGCAAAAGTAACGTATTTCTTATTAAAAACAAGTCAATCCACTTTTAAAAAAATTGTATATTCGCTTTCTATGACACTACAGGATATTAAAAAAATAAAACAATTATTGGCCACTCCAAAGCACATTGTAATTGTTCCACATAAAAACCCAGATGGAGACGCTATCGGTTCAACCTTAGGATTATACCATTATTTACTGAAACATAACCATAATGTGACGGTTATTGCTCCAAATGATTATCCAAGTTTTTTAAAATGGATTCCAGGTGAAAACACGATTTTAAAATATGATTCTCAAACAAATGATTGTAATGATTTAATTGAAAAAGCAGATATAATTTTCACGCTCGATTTTAACGCATTGCATAGAACAGGGAATATGGAAGCAGTTTTAGAACAAAGTGAAGCCATTAAAATTTTAATTGACCACCATCAAGAACCAGATAGTTACGCTAAGTATGTGTTTTCCGATGTTAGCATGAGTTCAACATGCCAAATGGTGTATCATTTTATTGAAATGCTAGGAGATCTGGACAAGATAGATGCAAATATTGCAACCTGTTTGTATGTTGGAATCATGACTGATACGGGTTCGTTTAGGTTTTCATCAACTTCCAGCACAACGCATAGAATTATTGCTGATCTTATAGAAAAAGGTGCAAACCATACCAATATCCATAATAGTGTGTACGACACCAATAGTTATGAGAGATTGCAGCTTCTTGGTTGTGCGTTGAACAATTTAAAGGTGATTCCTGAATTAAGAACGGCTTACATTTATTTAACACAAGACGAACTCAATAAATATAATTTTAGGAAAGGAGATACCGAAGGCGTCGTTAATTATGGTCTTTCATTAGACAATATTGTATTGGCAGCTATTTTTATAGAAGATAAACAAGAAGGCATTATTAAAATCTCTTTACGATCAAAAGGAAATTTTTCGGTAAACGATTTTGCTAGAGCGCATTTCAACGGTGGTGGACATATAAATGCTGCCGGCGGCAGGAGTGATTTATCATTAAATGACACAATAAAAAAATTTATTAGTATATTACCAAGCTATTCAAAAGCCCTAAATGATGAATAAGATCCTGCCTATTATAGTTATAATTCTAGCTCTAGCCAGTTGTAAATCGCCCGAAGCACGTAAACCAGTATCTGTGAAAACAGGCTCTTTCATAGATGCATCAGTAGAACGAAACAAAAAATTAAACGCCAAAGAGCAAGCAAAAATTGAAAAACTTCTTACCGATGAGAAACGGGATTATATCGCATCTCAAAGTGGTTTTTGGTATTATTATAATAACAGAGTTGACCTTGATTCCTTAAAAACCCCAACTTTTGGTGACCTTGTACAGTTTAATTACAATGTTAAAGCATTAGATGGTAACTTAATATATTCCAACGAAGATATTAAAACACAAACTTATTATATGGACAAAGAAGAACTGTTTACAGGGTTACGTGAAGGTTTAAAGCTTATGAAAACCGGAGAGACTGTTACATTCCTTTTTCCATCACAGAAAGCATATGGCTACTATGGCGATCAACACAGGATTGGCACAAACATCCCATTAATCTGTGAAGTAACAGTACATTCCATAACCGATAAATAGTTCAAGTAGCGTATGCGTTTCTTTAAACACAGTATAAAGATTTTATTTCTTGGAATATTGTTTATTTTTATATCCTGCAAAGAAAAATACCCAAATCTTAAAGATGGTATTTATGCAGAATTTGTGACGACAAAAGGAACCATGGTGGCTAAATTATTTTATAAAACAGCACCACACACCGTTGCCAATTTTGTCTCCTTAGCCGAAGGAACCAATACACTTGTTGATAGTGTCTATAAAGACCAAAAATTCTATAATAACACTATTTTTTATCGTGTAATTGACAGCTTTATGATACAAGGTGGCGACCCAACAGGAACTGGTTTTGGAAATCCAGGATATCGCTTTGATGATGAGTTTAACCCAAATTTGAAACATAATAGACCAGGTGTTTTAGGAATGGCAAATGATGGCCCCAACACGAATGGCAGTCAATTTTATATAACTGAAATACCAAAACCCAATTTAGATAATACGCATAGTGTTTTTGGTCAGATAGTTTTAGGGTTAGATGTTCTGGACTCCATTACAAATATAAAAACCACAATAGAAGGCAAGCCAATTAAAGATATTGTTTTAAAAGAATTAAACATTATAAGAAAAGGTATTCATGCCAAGACATTTAATGCTCCAAAGGTCTTTATTGACCATTTTGCAAAACTTGAGCGTCTCAAAAAAATAAAAGAAGCTAAAGAACAGGCCTTGTTAAAAAAAGCAAGAGAAAAGTTTAATGCTCAAAATGATAAATCCGTATTATTGCCATCAGGTTTACAATATGTTGTTACTAAAAAAGGAACTGGTAAAAAACTAACTGAAACTTCAAAAGCACGAGTGGATTATGCCGTATATTTTGATAATGGCAAATTAATTGAAACCAGTAAGCTAGAAATTGCTGAAGCTCAAAATGCTGTTAATGAGAAACGTAAAGCCACAAATAAATACAAACCAATAGTGGCCGATTTGAGTCCAGACGCAAGAATGATTGCAGGATTTAAAGAAGGCTTACAGCAATTAAATGTAGGCGATAAAGCCACACTTTTTATTCCATACCATTTGGCATATGGTTCCTCTGGAAACAATGCCATTCCTCCAAAATCTGATTTAATATTTGAAGTTGAAATTTTAGAAGTTGTAAAATGATTATTGAATGTCCGTATTCATTCATAATACCATTTTTGCCGTTCAGAATGGAGTGAAACGAAATGAAGGATCTATTGAAAACCAATGCGGTTCCTCCTTTGTCGGAATGACAGAATTATTATATTTTCAGACTTATGACAAATTACGGACATTCAAATGATTATCTTTTAATTTTCTAAAAATATTCTAAAAGTTATAGCAATCCATTATCTTTACATTGAAAAACAAAAATCTATGCATGTATTAAAATTTGATTGGAATCCATTAACCGGAATTGATATTATTGGGAATTTTAAGCTTCATTTTTACAGTGTGATGTGGATTGTTGCCTTTATTCTAGGATGGTATATTATGAAACGTATTTTTACTAAAGAGAAAGTGTCGTTAGAATATTTGGATCCCTTATTTATCTATACTGTTTTAGCAACAATGATTGGTGCACGTTTAGGACATGTATTATTTTACCAATCGGAATTAATCTCGCAAGACTTTTTTAGCATTTTTCTTCCTTTTCGATTTCGTCCTAAATTTGAATTTACCGGTTTTCAAGGCTTAGCCAGTCATGGCGCAGCTATTGGTATCATAATAGGAATGTATCTTTACAGAAAAAAACACCATTATAAGTCACTATTATGGATTCTGGACCGCGTTGTTATTTCAGTTGCTTCTGGAGCTATTTTTATACGAATAGGCAATTTTATCAATTCTGAAATTATTGGAAAAGTGACCGATTCAAATTTTGGAGTTCGTTTCATTCAAGATTATTATTATAAAAGTGAAATTGTTGGACTTACTGGAATTAAAAATGTTCAAAAGGCCTACAACGCCGTAACTGAAAATCCCCAGTTTCAAAATCTTTTGGATGCCGTTCCTTACAGGTATCCGGCTCAATTATATGAATCCTTTAGTTATATTCTTGTGTTTTTTATTTTATGGTTTATTTATTCAAGAACAACCAAAAAAGATCAAACTGGTTTTTTATTTGGTTTATTTCTAGTCATGCTATGGACCATTCGATTCTTTGTTGAGTTTATTAAAGAACCGCAAGGTGATGAGTATATTAATTGGTTTGGCTTCAATACCGGGCAATGGTTAAGCATTCCATTTATTATCGTAGGTTTTTATTTTATGTTTGTTTATAAACCAAAAACAGGAGTCAAATAAACCACTATGGATTGGAAATCCATAGTTTTAATTGGCAGCCTGGAAGTCTGCTTCGTGAAATGACTCGTGAAATTCAAAACACAGCACACTATTAATTCGTGTGTTCGTGGCTAAAACGTTTATAGAAACTAAAGTAACTGCAATAAAATTGCAGGGCTTTAGCCTTTAACTTGAAAATAAAAAATGTCTTTTAAAAACAGTTGTTTACATAGTCTATTAACTTTAGGCTGTATTTCAATAAGTATTACTTCTTGTAAGCAAGATCATAAAATTGTAAAACCGGTGGACATTACCTTTAAAAAAGAAGGCACACTAAGCCTTTATAAAAAATCTACCAAAGATTCTGTAATAGCAACGTTGGATATTGAAATTGCCGATAATGATTATGAGATTCAAACAGGGTTAATGTATAGAAATGCCATGAAGCCTGAGCAAGGTATGTTATTTGTTTTTGATGACATCACTGAGCGAAACTTCTATATGAAAAATACGCGCATTCCCTTAGATATCATCTACATTGGCGAAAACAAAAAAATTGTCAGTTTGCAAAAAAACACGAAACCATTTGATGAGACCTCTTTACCATCTAATGCACCCGTGAAGTTCGTGTTAGAAGTAAATGCAGGAAACGTAGATACTTGGTCCCTTACAGTTGGAGATAGTCTTTCATTTTCTGAAATTAAATAAAAGAGGCTGTCTTAAAAGTGTTTTGATTGTCATTTTGAGCGTAGTCGAAAAATCTTATTTACCAATTATCAATGATTTGATTTTCAATGGATTCTTCATTTTTATTCAGAATGACACTTTTAAGACGGCCTCTTTTTAAGAAAGATTTTTATTTATTTTATATTCTTTTTCTCTTTATCTGCTTTGTCCGCTTTTTCTAACGTGTCATACATTAAAGGTGTTGCTATAAATAATGACGAATAGGTTCCTACAACTATTCCTACTATTAAGGCAAACATAAAGCCTCTAATAGAATCTCCACCAAAAATAAAAATGGCCAATAAAACAACCAATGTTGTTGAAGATGTATTTAAGGTTCTACCTAATGTACTACTAAGGGATATGTTTACTACTTTATCGAATTTCCAAGTGGCATGTTCATTTAAATATTCACGTATCCTATCGAAAACAATTACGGTATCATTCAAGGAATACCCGATTACCGTTAATATGGCTGCAATAAAGGCTTGATCTATTTCCATACTAAATGGCAAAAACTTATAGGTTAACGAGAAAACACCAAGCACAATAAATACATCATGAAAAACTGCTAACACAGCTCCTAGTGAAAATTGCCATTTTTTGAATCGTAATAAAATATATAAGAACACCACAATTAATGAGCCTAAAATTGCCCAGAAAGAGGCTTGTTTAATATCATCTGCAATTGTCGGGCTCACTTTATAATACTTCATCAATCCAACCGTTTTTGTATCTGCATCACTTTTAAAATCTTCATAAGACAATCCGTCTAAATGTGGCTGTAAGGCTTTATATAAATCAAGCCGTATTTCCTCATCTACTTCAGCACTAGTTTCATTTACCTTATATTTTGTAGTGATTTTTAGTTGATTTGAAGCACCGAACGTTTTTGCATCTGCGCTCCCAAAAGCATCTTTTAAAGTGGCCCCAATTTCTGCTGCATTAACGTCTTGAGCAAAACGAACTTGATACGTTCTACCTCCAACAAAATCGACTCCTTGATCTAAACCTTCTGTGAATAACGAGCCTAAACTAATTACTAGAAAAGTTCCTGATATGATATAGGCGACCTTGCGTTTATTTAAAAAATTAATATTTAGATTTCTAAACAGATTCTTTGTCATAGCTGTTGAGAAGTCTAGCTTACCACCTCTATTAACATACCAGTCGATAAGTAATCGAGTAATAAAAATGGCAGTAAATAATGAAGTACCTATACCAATTAATAATGTCGTAGCAAATCCTTTAATAGGTCCTGTTCCAAAAATAAATAATATCAAGGCTGTTAAACCAGTTGTTATGTTAGCGTCCAATATCGAGGAAAGGGCATTACTAAAACCATCTTTAACAGCCTCTTTTAGTCCTTTTCCTTTTGCTATTTCTTCTCGAGTACGCTCATAGATAATTACGTTGGCATCGACCGACATCCCTATGGTAAGGACAATACCCGCTATGCCTGGCAATGTTAAGACCGCTCCCAATCCAGATAGTATTCCAAAAATCAACAAGAGGTTTAACAACATAGCAATATCTGCGTAACCACCTGCTTTGCCATAATACACTATCATCCAAATTAATACTAAGGCCAGGGCAATCATAAATGATAATTTACCATTATCTATAGCCTCTTGGCCTAAGGACGGTCCAACTACTTCACTTTGAATAATATCTGCTCGAGCTGGTAATTTACCCGCACGTAATACGTTAGCTAAATCGACTGCTTCATTTAATGTAAAACTTCCTGAAATTGATGAGTTACCACCTGCAATTGGCCCAGTAGTTACTCCTGGAGCAGAATACACAACATTATCTAAAACAATAGCAATTTGAGATCCTTGCGTGTAGGCACGTCCAGTCATTTCTTCCCAAATCTTCGCCCCTTTAGAATTCATTTGCATAGAAACTTCTGGCTTACCAGTTGGTCCAAATTGATTTCGTGCATCAACAACCACAGCACCACTTAGCTCTGGAATATCATCTCTATTTCCTTTTAAAGCATATAAATCAACTAATTCACCATCCTTTTCAGGTTTTCCAAAGGTAAATTTCACATAGCGTTGTTCGGCAGGTAGCAAAGCTCTTACTTGCGGTAAATTTAAATACTCAAGAACTTTTTCTTTATCCTTTGCCTCAAATTTAGCGATAACTGGACCGCCTTGATATCCTTGTCCTTTTATTAAGTCGAACAATGGATTTACTGCAACTGCTGTCGTATCTGTACTTGTATCTCCTAAAAGTTCATCAATTTTTGAATCTGTTGCATTCTCTTGATCATCCCCTTTAACTTCTTCACTTACAGGTTTTTCTTTAACACTGTTTTTTAAGACATCGTTGGCTTGACCTAAAAACGCAAAGAATTGCTCACCTTTAAAGACATCCCAGAACTCCAATTGCGCTGTACTTTGTAATAATGATGAAGCTCGTTCGACATCTTTAACTCCTGGTAATTCAACAAGAATCCTACCCGATGTACCTAAACGTTGAATGTTTGGAGAGGTTACACCAAATTCGTCGATACGCTTGCGCAATACCTCAAATGCAGAAATAATAGATTCATCGATCTTTGTTTGAATAACTTTCTTAACCTGTTCATCAGACATGCTTCCATCTATTTCTCCATCTAGTGCCTTAGTATAAAAAATATCTGGAGAAGCCAATTTTGTATCTCCTTTAATTTTATCAAAGGCAGTAAAAAAGTCTTCTAAATATGTGTTCTGGCTGTTTTTTTGCATTTCTGAAGCATCATCCAAGGCTTTATTGAAAACTGGATTGTTGCTTCCATTGGCCAATCCTTTTAAAATGTCTTTAACAGACACTTGAAGAATTACATTAATTCCTCCTTTAAGATCCAGACCAAGATTCATTGCTTTTTCTTTCACTTCATTATACGTGAATTTTGCAATTCCAATGTTAAAAACAGTATCTGTGGCAATTGATTCTAAATAATTAGCTTCTTCATCACTTCTCTTGACCCTGAAATCAGTAACGGTATCTGAAACTTTACTAATAGCAACGTCTTTTGCATGTCTTTCTATTTGATTCGCCTTAAACGTAAAAGAGAGTTGGTATATACTCACTAAACCGAATAAAACAGCAAATAATTTTACTAAACCTTTATTTTGCATTTTTCTATTTTTTTATGTCAAATTTATTAAGTAACAATTATAGTTCTCTTACTATTTGACAATTTGTTTTTATGGTTAAACTGTATTACTAATATTCTAAAAATTATCTTTAGAGATATTTAGAATAAAAAAATTGATTGAATTTTTATAAGGAAGCACATTAAACGTTCTATCTACAAAAATTAAATACATAATGTTCATTTAATTTTTGAAAAACCATGCATTCCTATTTGCGGTAGGTCCTGCCCTAACTTCTGGAATATTGCGTGACGTATTATCTATTGCTATTGCAATATTTTTGAGAACTTTAAATGTTGTTTCTACTATTTTGCTAGCATCCTTGGCATCTACGTCATTATTAAAAATATAAACGTTTGGATTGTAAAATCTATCGAAATCTTGATTTGGACTTAAAACATATTTTCCATCTAACCCCGATTCTAAATCCTTGCTTTTATGGATTTCAAATACATCAAGTTTGTATTTTTTTGATTTCTTATCGGAAGGAATATTTGAATCATTCCCACTTTCATTAATTGAAGAATAACCAATTACAATATTGTTTTCTTCTGAAAGTGTTCTTTTAATGCTTTCAACATCAGTTGCACTATAATAGGTTATTTTAAGCTGTCCATCTTTTAGCTCTTTTACTTGAACTTTATTGACACCTATTGCTTGTAATTGCTTTTTAACAACAACAATAGCACTTTGAGCCTCATCAGACGTTATATTAACATCTGAAAATTTTAAAACAATCTCCTGATTAGGTTCAGAAATTTGATTCTGATAAACACCCAACAAAATAAAGAGAGTTAATAAAGCACCAAAGTACCATGTTTTTTTCATGTGCCAAATATAAAAATAAAGACTGTATAAATACAGTCTTTATATAAATATCTATCTAAAATGCTGGATATTATAATTCTAACAAATCATTTACTTTTTTAACCGCTTCAGCACTCGATTTCATATTGTCTTTTTCTGCTTGATTAAGTTTGGTATTTACAATTTTTTCAATACCGTTTTTACCTAAAATAACAGGAACTCCAAGACATATATCATTTAATCCGTATTCTCCTTCTAACATAACTGAACATGGAAACATTTTCTTTTGATCGCATGCAATGGCTTGTACCAACGCAGAAACAGCAGCGCCAGGTGCATACCAAGCCGAGGTCCCCAACAACTTCGTCAGGGTTGCTCCACCAACTTTGGTGTCTTCTTTAACCGCATTTAATCTGTCTTCAGATAAAAATTCAGAAACAGGCACGCCATTTCTTGTTGCCATACGTGTTAATGGAATCATTCCAGTATCACTATGCCCACCAATCACCATGCCATCAACATCACTAATTGGTCCTTCTAATGCTTCCGCTAATCTATATTTAAAACGAGCAGAATCTAAAGCTCCTCCCATTCCAATAATTTTATGCTTTGGCAATTTTGTGGATTTATGTACTAAATATGCCATAGTATCCATTGGATTACTTACAACAATCAAAATTGTATTTGGAGAATGCTTTATTAAACTTGACGAAACGGTTTTTACAATCCCTGCATTAATTCCAATTAACTCTTCACGTGTCATACCTGGTTTACGTGGAATGCCAGATGTAATTACACAAATATCACTTTTTGCTGTTTTACTATAATCATTTGTAATACCTGTGATTTTTGTGTCGAAACCATTTAAAGATGCCGTTTGCATTAAATCCATTGCCTTGCCTTCTGCATATCCTTCCTTTATGTCCAATAAAACCACTTCGGAAGCGAAATTTTTAATGGCAATATATTCTGCACAACTTGCACCAACTGCTCCTGCTCCAACTACTGTTACTTTCATAATTTATTTATTTAATATGAGTTATTTTAAAGATTGTAAATTTACGAATAATAATGCTTTAAATAAAAAAAGTGCAAGATTAAACTTGCACTTTTTCCGACTAATTCAAATAAATAAAACTAACTAAAACTAAACATTTATTTTTTGTTTAAAAGTTCTCACTTTTAAACTATTTTTTATCTAAACCCAAAGTTTAACCCTACTGAAAAAGCATTAAACTCTGCCAAATGATATTCTGCATTTAATCTGAAAAAACCTAATTTCAGTTTAGTTCCAACGGTTCCTCTTGCTCCAGATATTTCGCTAGATACCGAAAACGGATCAACAATATCATTTGAAGTTATAATGCCATTTGATACTCGATAAGTTCCTAATAAGTCTGAATTTGATTTCCCTTTGATGTAACCTACACCTCCGTAAAAATTTATCACTTTTAATTTTGTTGAAACTATTAATTGATACAACCATGTATTGGTTGCTGATTCCAAACGCTGATTTTCACCACTTACTCCAGAAGAACCAGTTAAATCATAAGCCCCACCTAAATGTGTATAAGCTACCAATCCAGAAATAGAAATTGGCCATAATTTATCGGCAGGTAGCCATTTTGTGAATTCATGTTGTAAGCCAACACCATAGATATTTAGTGAAAAGTCATCCGTTTTTATTTTCGGAATAAATCGTGCCTTAATTTCAGTTCCTTTAATAAGACCAACAGCTCCTTGAATAAATGCTGTAGGCAATAAATTTGCACTGGCATTACCAATCCCATTTGGTAGCGTTATTTGTTCGGTTTGTTGTCCAAAAATCGGATCATCATAAGTTACTTCTACAACAACATCTGGATTATTTTCTCCTAGAGCAGTGGCAACCATTTGCGGATTCCCACCTTGAACGAAGGTTACATTATTATACAAATCTGTATTCATTAAGAAGGATTTGTTTTCACTACCTATAGTAGCAGCATTGGCAATGATAGAAATTTCAAAGCCTCCTAAAGGTTTTGCATCTGCTGAATTAAACCAGTTAGCATTTATACTGTACATCAATCCATTTGTTGCAGGTGCTAAATAATCGTTGGCAAAATGCTGTGCATCTGCAACGCCAGCAGCGAGAAGCGCATCTAAATCATTCTGGGCCTTTGCTACTATTGCAGTTAAAGACAATAACAATATGAAAGCAATTTTTTTCATTCTAATAAATTTGGTCAAACAAATATAGGAAAATATTTTAACATATTACATTTTATCGTTAAAATTTTACATTTTATCTGATTTTTTAAATTAGAAATTCATTCTAAAGCTTAAATTTGGGGTAATAGCCAGTGACTTATTATCTATTTGAATCGCTAGATTAGAATCATTTGGATCAACTTCATAATATCTATTGATCCTGTTTTCTCTATCCATAATATTTAAAACCCCTCCACGTAAAGATGCTTGAATGGATTTAGAAAGACTGAAATTATAATTTAACGACGCATCCAATCGAATAAATTCGTTCAAATTCTCACTATTTGGGGTATCATAATTCACAACCGTTGTACTGCCGCTTTGAACTGTTTCATTTTCTTCAACTGGTTTTGTGTATGGTTTACCAGACCTCCAAATACCCCCAACCGATATTTTTAAATTTTCTAAAATATCATAATTAAAAGCCATGGACAAAGAATGCCTGATATCAACGTTGTTTGGAAAAATAGATGGTATAAAAGTTTTAAATTCATAATCATTAACACTATAAGTATAACTTAACCAAGTACTATATTTATTGGCTGTTTTGTTTACTAAAAATTCTATGCCTTTTGACGTATAATTTCCTGTTGCATTTATGTATTGAAAATTATTATAAAATCCCTGATTGGAAGCCGTAATTCCTTCAACAAATTTATAAAACCCTTGAACATCCAAAACCAAATTACCATGGTTAAAGTCAAACCCAAAAGATACCTGTTTACTTATTGAAATAGGGATGTTTTGCGCATAGGGCTGTTTACTTTCTAAATTGGGTTTATTTTGCTCATTGGCCAAAATCCAACGTCTATTTTCAACACCTAAAAAATTATCTTGAAAATCAATCACCTGTGTTGTCGATTGATTTTTAAATTCTCCCTGCAACTTCACAGCAAACTGATTAGTCAATTTTTGCCTAAAATTCAATCTAGGCTCAATAATTATTTTATTGAATTTTTTAAAATAATTGGCCCTAACACCAAGTCTCAAATATGTGGTGTTTTTTTTAAATTCCACCTCAGTAAAAAATGCATGATTGAGCAATACATCTTTTTTTGTGCGTTCATAAGATGGTGCACTTACCGTGGTTCCGTTTAAAATACCAATTTCATCAAATTGATAACCATTTAACAAATTTAGATTCTTGTTAATTTTATAATTGGTCTTTAACTTTACGCTTGTTTCTAAAACCTCATTGGTCTGGGTTAATCTCTGGTCTGTTTCAATTCTATAATCAATAGCATCCACATTGTATTTTGAATAAAATGCACTGAGTTCTGTGCTAAAATCAGGCGTCCAAATACCACTCCAATTAACTCCAGCTCCAATATTTTGTTGTTTCAAACTACTGGTTTTAGATTCTTTTTCACTAGCATTATCAATAAAGCTTTCCTTATAATAAAGGGAGTTATTAATACCAATAACATTAGCTCTAAATTTATGTTTTTCATTAAGGTCGAATAACAATTTGGCAGTATAATCATAAAAAAAGAACTTAGAAGATCTATTACTTTCACTTATATTATCACTATTAGTGGTTAATTCGCTATCTTGAAAACTGCGCTCAAAATACTTATCATATACTGGAGATTTATAAAAATCGGTAAAAGACCGTCTTCCTGAAATATGTATGGCCCATTTTTTGCTTAACGGTATTTCAAAAAAGGCATCTCCACTAAGTAAATTAGTACCAATCCCCCCCGAAACCTCTTTCCCGATTTTGTCTTTTGTAAACATACTTATAGTACTTGACACACCATCACTAAATTCACTGGATGTACCGTTTTTAGTGACAATGACCTTATTGGTCAAATTAGGATTATAAGCTGAAATAAGTCCAAAAAAATGACCCGCATGGTACATTTTAATATTATCCCAAAGTATTAAATTCTGGTCATTGGTGCCACCTCTAACATTAATATTGGCTATGCTCTCATTAACACTTTCTACACCTGGCAATGCTTGAATGGACTGCAGAATATCGGGTTCTATAAGTCCTGGTAAAATGCCAAACTTTTCGGTATTTAAAACCGTGCTACCATCAATGAGTTTTTGCATCCCTGTGGTTAAAAATTTAGAAATCAATACCTGATTAAGCACTTCATTCTTCTCACTTAGTATAATTGTTTTACAATTGCCATTAACATTCCATAGTTCTTTAGCTGTAAACGTTTGTGCTTCATGACCTAAAAATGATACAACAACAGTTTCATTTAACGCAACATTATCAAGTTGAAAATTGCCATCTTCATTGGCAATAGTGCCTTTTGCTGAGTTATTGATTACAACCGAAGCTCCAAATAGTGGCTCATTATTGGTTTCAGCAATCAACTTTCCACAAATGGAAATTGTTTTATCCAAAGTAGAAATAGTAATATAACGTTCATTAAGAAATTTAAAATTTAAAAGGGTCTTGGCATTAAGGTCTTTAATAATTTGATTTAGCGTTTCCGATTCATTTGGCATATTAACCACAACATCTTCAACCTCATTAACCGAATATGAAAATTTCACTTCAAATCGTGCTTCCAAAGCCGATATAACATCAATTAATGATGCCTTTTCTTGAGCTTGAAGAGAATAACAAATGAAAAATAAAGCGAAAAAACAATTAGTGCGTTGCATAGTTAAATAATTCAACTTTTTTACCATTTATTTTATAACTTAGTTTTAAAGGAATGGTTACAGATTGTAATGCTATGTTTATATCATTATGCGTAAAACTTCCAGAGAACATGACTGATGTATCAATATTTTTAGATTCAACAACAATATCATATTGCATTTCCAATTCGGCAATAACTTGCCATAATGGGACATTATCAAAAGTTGATTCCTTATCCAACCATGACGGACTTTCAGCATTAAAATCTTTAACCGCACTTATCTTGCCATTTATAACCCTAAATGTTTTCCCTGGTTTTAATATGGTTTTATCACTACCATGAGTAACCCTTACCGAACCTTCATAACATTGTACTTCAAAATAATTTTGGCGTTCTTTCACATTAAAATGTGTGCCCAAAACTTGTATGGTTCCAGTATTTGTATTTACTGTGAATTTTTTGCTTTTGGTTACTTTAAAATAAGCCTCCCCATCTAAATCAAGAGTTCTTTCCTTTTTCCAGAGCTTTTTGTTATAGGTTAACTTTGATTGCGCATTTAAAATAACTTCGGAATTATCTGGTAGATTAAAAGTTTCTGTTTGTGCTATTTCTGTTGAATAAGACTTCATATTATTAAAGAATAAAAAATAAGAAGACGTTACCATTAACACCAAAATAGCAGCAACTTTCATGAATGTTTTAAAATTTAAAGAAATGACTTTAGGTTCATGCTTAACTAAGCTTTTAGTATTAAAATCTTCCAAGGCTTTTTGTGCATCCACTCTAGGTACATCTAACTGTTTAGCATAAAAACCTGCTTTTTCAAGTGCAGAAAAATCTTCATTTGGATATCGTTCCTTAATTTCCTCAGTAGATATTCCGCCTTCAAACCATTTTAATATGTCATGTTCTTTATTCATTAATATAATGCTGTATATTGTTAAGACACTAAAATATTTGTTTTCCCTACGGCAAATAGTTAAATTTTAATGTCCTCTGTTTTTTCACGTAATATTTTTAATGCAGCCGACATTCTTTTTTCTACTGTTTTTTGTGAAATATTTAGTAATTCTGCAATCTCCCTGTATTTTTTATCTTCCATTCTGTTCAATAAAAACACCTCACGCTGTTCTTCTTTCAAATCTGAAATAGCTAAAAGCAATTTCTTCTTAAACTCATCTTCTTCCATTAAATATTCAGGACTTAGATTTGTTTTATCCATATAAGGTGCTTCTTTTGCATAGTTCATAACCACCTTTTTGTGACGAACTGCATTTAAAAACATATTATTAACGGTAGTAAACAAATAGGTTTTTGCTTTGGCAAAGTCAATCTTGGAACAATTTTCCCAAATCTTAACAAAAGCATCCTGAACGAAATCCAAAGAAACCGCTTTGTCACCACATTTATAAAATGCAAAATTACTGGCAGCCTGAATATGTTCTAAATAAAACGAATTGAAATAAGATTCTTCACAAAGTTTATGCTTTGGGCTATCCATAAGGTTTTAATAAAGTAGATTAGCACAAAAATATAAAATAAAAACCTAATAATTATTTAACTAGAAATCAATACTTTACATATTTATATCAAAAATAAAAACAAAAATCATAGGGTAAATTTAAGTATGGGGGTCTTAAATATAGAAAGCGAAAAAATTCGCTATGAAAAAGAATTAAATAAACCCAAAAAAATTAGAATTATGAAAACATTAAAATTATTTACAGCAATCTTATTTATTTCATTTTTAGGATTCACGTCGTGCCAAGATGAAATTGATAATGAGAACGGGCAAAACCCAAACACAAATTCAGCTGATTCCCAAACAGCAAGCAACCTAGAACGCTCATCTATGTACGATGGCAGTTTTGACGACTTTTTAGATGGCATGTCTTGTTCATCTATTTTATTTCCTATTGCAGCAACCGTTAACGGTACCCAAGTAACCTTAATTAGTGAATCTGATTACAGTATGGTTTTAAACCTACTTGGTCAGTTTAATAATGATGACATTGTTTTTCAATTCCCATTGTCGGTAAAATTAAGCAACTATACAGAAGTAGAAGTTGCAAATCAAACTGAATATGATGCCTTGATTAATGCCTGTACCGAAGCTGAGAATGCAGGAAAAGAAGCCATTAATTGTTTAGATATAGATTTTCCCATAACAATTTTAACCTATAGTCTAAATTTAGATCAAACGGGTAGTGTAGTCATTCAATCTAAAGAAGAATTATATACCTACATGAACACCTTTGGCAATGATGAATTATTCTCTGTAAATTACCCAATAACAGCTACCTTAAAAGATGAAAGTAATACAGTTATTGAAATAAGCAGTGATACCGATTTACAAACTAGAGTTGCTGAATGTTTATCTAATGATTCCGCTAAGGATGATGCAAAAGATAATGCAGATGCATTAGGAAACATTCTGGTTGATGGCGCATTTAAAATACAGTCATTTGTTTCAACTGGCGTTGATACTGCTAACGATTATGCAAATTACACCATAGATTTTGCTAACGACTTAACATGTTTAGCTCGCAATACGGTAAATGCAACCATTAATGACGTAGAAGGAACTTATGCGGTAACATCAGAGCTTGACGTATTTTTAAAGTTGACCTTTTCAGGAAATGCCTCTTTTGAGTTACTGAATGACACTTGGAAAGTAACAAGCTATTCTGGAAGCACAATCTCTCTACAAAGCGCTACAAATGCTGCTATTACTTTAGTTTTAACCCAAATTTAAAAACTAAATAAGCATTTGCTACCTATGTTAGGGCAAAACAGCTGTCATTTTTGGCAGCTGTTTTAAAAATAAAAAAACAATGAAATGCCCAATAACAAATTTTTACAAACAAACCTAAATGTTTAAAAAGGGCATTCCATCCCTGTGCTGAGCGCAGTCGAAGTATGACCATTGAAAAACAAGTAAATTTATGCAGATGAAACATAAAATTTTAATATCAATATTATTCCTATTAGTCATTCTTGAGGCTTGTACAAAAGATGACATTACAAATAGAAATTCCGGAAACAACAATAATTCTATTAATATTATTGCCAACAAACAAGCTACAGGTAGTTCCTCAAACGATCTCCTGTCTGATGCAACATTTAAAAGTATGGTTATAGAGGTTGTATATGTAGAAGGGTTTGAGCCAACTACAGTTGCCATTAATAATTTTAAATCCTTTTTGGAAGCCAGAACATATAAACCAAATGGCATTACAGTTGAAAAAAGGGCTATCCCATCTCTAGGGAAGGCTATATACTCCATTGAAGATATTAGTGCTATTGAGGACGCTAACAGAACAAAATATAATACAGATACCCAAATTGCAGTTTGGGCATTTTTCGCCAACGGAAAATCGGATAAAGATAATGGAAATTCGATGGTTTTAGGAACTGCCTACAGAAACACATCATTTGTGGTTTTTGAGGAAACCATTAAAAATTCAAGCAATAGTCCTTTTGAACCCAATAGAACCTTACTTGAAACCACTGTAATTAACCACGAATTTGGGCACATACTTGGTCTCACAAATTTAGGTACGCCATTGCAAAGCGAACATGAAGATGCAGAACATCCAAAGCACTGTAATGCTGAAAGTTGCTTGATGTACTGGGCTGCAGAATCATCTGCTGGCATTGCCAACATGGTCAATATGAGCTCTGCACCTCCATTAGATGCCCAATGCCTTGCCGATTTACAGGCTAATGGTGGGAAATAAAAATCATCCAAATCAATCATTAATTTAAATTCTTTAAAAATGAAAACCAATTTTTTAACACTCATAATAATCATTTGTGCAATATTTTCCTTGAATGCACAAAACAACAACAACAAATCAAATACATCTAATGCAGGACTTAAATTTGGATATAATTTGGCTTCTGTTAGTTTTGATGGCAGTACAGAAACTGGGCAACGGCACGGATTTCATATTGGTTTTTACGGCGAATCCTTTTTAACTGAAGCGACTGCTCTGCAAATAGAACTACTATACTCGCAGCAAGGATATGAATTGAATGATGATAGCGGAACGTTTACACAAAAATTAGACTATATAAACTTGCCGTTATTGTTAAAAATATATCCTTCTGAAAATTTCTATTTAGAAGCTGGCCCTCAAATTGGTTTAGCAATTTCTCATAAAGAAACATTTGATAGTGGTTTTGGTCTTTTTGATACTTCTCAAAAATTTGATCCCCAAAATTTTGATTGGGGTTTTAATTTTGGAACTGGCTTTAAAACAGGCTCTGGCGTAAGTTTAGGTGTTCGCTATCATTTAGGGCTGGGCAGTGTTTACGATGAAGGAAGCCCTAAAAATAGAGTTTGGCAGTTCTCCTTAGGGTTTGATTTTTAAAAAACTGAACCATCAAATAAAAGCCATGTAGGGTAAAAACGATTTAAAGTGTCTTATTATTGAAAGCTCATTTAGAGCAAATTATTAATAATATTAAAACTAAAGTCATGAAATTATTTAAAACATTAACATTTATTATAGCATTAAGTTTTTCATTAGTAGCACAAGCCCAGAAATCTGAAGTATCTAATGAAACAACAATTGATAAAAAAACGTACTATCAAAAACGAGCCGTAGAAGACGCTAAGTATGAACAACAATTCAGCACAAAAACTAAAGCTGAAGAAGAAACATTTTGGAAAGAACAAAAAAACTACGAAAACGATTTAAAACGGAAAGACAGAAAAGCTTATAAAGCCTATATGAAAGGTAAAAAAGATGCTTATGCAAGCCATTATGAGCATTGTGATAATCATTGCCATCACAGTGATTACTATTATCACAACGCTTCATTTTATTATTATGGGTATGACAGATATTATTATGGCAGATATCCACAAAGAAGCAGCGGAATTCAAACAAATATTAGAGTGAGCTCACCAAATGTGAGTTTAGGTTTATTCTAGTCACTAATTGATTTTATTTGAATTATTTAATCTGTACTTAAGTTAAAAAAAGAGGCTGTTTAAATTGCTTTAAACAGCCTCTTTCTAAAAATTTAAAATCAAAATTACGCATCAATATTAGCATAAATTGCATTTTTCTCAATAAACTCTCTACGAGGTGGAACATCGTCTCCCATTAGCATAGAAAAAATTCTATCTGCTTCCGTACCATTATCAATTTGAACTTGTCTTAATATTCTAAAGTCAGGATTCATAGTAGTATCCCATAGCTGTTCCGCATTCATTTCTCCAAGACCTTTATATCTTTGAATACCAGCGCTTCCCCCCATACTTTCAACTACCTCATCGCGTTCTTTTTCAGACCAAGCATATTGTTTTTTAGCTCCTTTTTTAACCAAATACAACGGAGGTGTTGCAATGTAAATATGGCCGTTTTCTATAAGCTCCTTCATGTATCTAAAGAAGAAGGTTAAAATAAGTGTGGCAATATGACTCCCATCAATATCGGCATCACACATAATCACCACTTTATGATAACGCAATTTAGAAAGATTTAAAGCTTTACTATCTTCTTCAGTTCCAATAGTTACACCAAGGGCTGTAAATATATTTTTAATCTCTTCATTTTCAAACACTTTATGTACCATCGCTTTTTCAACATTAAGAATTTTACCTCTTAATGGAAGAATGGCTTGAAAGGCTCTATCTCTACCTTGTTTTGCGGTCCCACCAGCCGAATCTCCCTCAACGAGAAACACTTCGCACTTTGTTGGGTCTTCTTCTGAACAGTCACTTAATTTTCCTGGCAAACCACCCATGCTCATGACTGTTTTACGCTGTACCATTTCACGAGCCTTTTGTGCCGCATGTCTTGCTTGTGCAGCCAAAATAACTTTTTGCACAATAATTCGGGCGTCATCAGGATGCTCTTCTAAATAATCTGAAAGCATTTCAGAAACGGCTTGACTAACAGACGCTGACACTTCTCTATTTCCAAGCTTAGTTTTTGTTTGCCCTTCAAATTGTGGCTCCTGAACTTTTACGGAAATAATAGCCGTTAATCCTTCACGAAAATCATCCCCAGCAATATCAAACTTTAATTTATCTGTTAAACCCGAACTATCTGCATACTTTTTAAGGGTCATGGTTAAACCACGTCTAAAACCAGAAAGATGCGTCCCACCTTCGTGTGTGTTGATATTATTTACATAGGAATGTAAATTTTCTGCATAAGACGTATTATAAATCATGGCAACCTCAACAGGAACACCATTTTTTTCACCTTCAAAAGATATTACCGTTTTCATTAAAGGCTCTCTGTTTCCATCTAAAAACCTTATAAACTCTGGTAAGCCTTCTTCAGAAAAAAACCGTTCCCCTTCGAACTCACCATTTTCCTTTTTACTTCGTCTATCTGTTAAGTTTAAGGTTATTCCCTTATTTAAAAAAGACAATTCACGCATTCTGCTTGCCAGTGTGTCATAGCTATATTCAACCGTTTGAGTAAAAATTGTATGATCTGGTGTAAACGTTACCGTAGTACCTCTTTTATCGGAGGTTCCAATCGATTTAACAGGATACATTGCTTTTCCTCTTTCATATTCCTGTTCCCAAATTTTACCATCTCTGTAAACCGTTGCTCTTAAATGCTGAGACAACGCATTTACACAACTAACACCAACTCCGTGTAAACCTCCAGACACTTTATAAGAATCTTTGTCAAACTTACCGCCTGCACCAATTTTAGTCATAACCACCTCTAGAGCAGAAATCCCTTCTTTTTTATGGATATCTACAGGGATCCCTCGACCATTATCTTCGGTAGTTATGGAATTATCTTCATTTATAATTACAGAAATAGTATCACAATGTCCAGCTAATGCCTCGTCGATAGAGTTATCCACCACTTCATATACTAAATGATGAAGCCCTCTTACACCTACGTCACCAATATACATCGATGGGCGCATGCGTACATGCTCCATTCCTTCCAAGGCTTGAATATTATCCGCTGAATAATCTTGTTTTTTAATGTCGTCACTCATATTTTAAGTCCTTTAAATTTGATTTCATCCCATAAAAAAATGATGCTATTGGCACCATTTTAGGATACTTACAAATATACGGATATATCATTTTTTTTAAAAGCAATTTATGGATTAAAACTATAAATTATCAACATTTGTTAATTACTTAAAAGCGTCTTAAATCGCTTAAAAAAGAGCTTAAATTTGATTTTAAGAATTTTTTATTGATTTTAAAAAATGAAATACTACAGAGTCGCTTAAAAACGATGTATCAATAAAAATGTTAATTGTTTTTGCTCTTAATTTTGCCATATAAAACTTCATTAAACAAAAAAACCAATAAAATTATTGATCTTTTTTAATGCGATTAATTCGTTTTATGCCTTTACATAAGCGTCTGTATGCACATTAGCAACAGCTCTTCCGCTTGGATCATTCATGTTTTTAAAAGCTTCATCCCATTCTAAAGCAATTTTTGTACTACACGCCACAGAGGCTTCTTGAGGTACACATAAAGCTGCGGCATCACTAGGGAAATGATCTGCAAAAATAGATCGGTAGTAAAATTCTTCCTTTGATGTTGGTGTTTGCAATGGAAACTTATATTGAGCATTAGCCAATTGTTCATCACTTATTTCAGTTGCAACCAACGCTTTCAACGTATCAATCCAACTATAGCCAACACCGTCACTAAATTGTTCCTTCTGTCGCCATGCAACGCTTGCCGGTAACATATCTTCAAAGGCTTTTCTAACCACCCATTTTTCCATACGCTCGCCATTAATCATTTTGTCTTGTGGATTAATACGCATGGCAACATCCATAAATTCTTTATCTAAAAACGGCACACGTCCTTCAATACCCCAAGCGGCTAAACTTTTGTTAGCGCGTAAACAATCGTACATATGAAGTTTGCTTAATTTACGAACTGTTTCCTCATGAAACTCTTTTGCATTTGGTGCTTTATGAAAATACAAATAGCCGCCAAACAATTCATCGGCGCCTTCTCCAGATAATACCATTTTAATTCCCATAGATTTAATTACTCGAGCCATAAGATACATTGGCGTCGAGGCTCTAATAGTGGTGACATCATAAGTTTCTAGATTATAAACCACATCCTTAATAGCATCCAATCCTTCTTGAATGGTGAATTTTATTTCATGATGTATAGTGCCAATATGATCGGCAACTTTTCGGGCCGCTGCCAAATCTGGAGACCCTTCCAAACCAACAGAAAATGAATGTAATTGAGGCCACCAAGCAGCTTGTGTATCGTCAGATTCTATTCTTTTTTCTGCGTATTTTTTAGCAATAGCCGATGTTACCGAAGAATCCAAACCACCCGATAACAAAACTCCATAAGGCACATCGCTCATTAACTGTCTATGCACAGCAGCTTCTAAAGCCTCTTTAATTGCTTTAATACTTGTTTCATTATCCTTCACGGCTTCATATTCTGTCCATTCTCTAGTGTACCATTTTACAAATTTGCCATCGGTACTAGACATGTAATGTCCAGGAGGGAATAATTGAATTTTAGTGCAGACGCCTTCGAGTGCTTTCAATTCTGAAGCCACATAAAAGGTTCCGTTTTCATCCCAACCAATATATAAAGGAATAATTCCCATATGATCGCGAGCGATAAAATATTGATCTTTTTCGACATCATAAATAGCAAACCCAAATATCCCATTCATTTCATCAATAAAATGAACTCCTTTTTCTTGATATAAAGCCAAAATAACCTCACAATCACTTTCGGTTTGAAAGTTATATTTGCCAGTAAATTGCTTACGTAATTCACGGTGATTATATATTTCACCGTTGGCGGCCAATATTAGTTTTTTGTCTTCACTAAAAAGTGGTTGTTTTCCAGATGCAGGATCAACAATTGCCAAACGCTCATGAGCCAATATGGCTTTATCGTTACTATAAATTCCACTCCAATCTGGTCCACGATGACGAATTCTTTTAGACATTTCCAATAACTGCGGCCTTAAATCTTCTGATTTCTGTTTTAAATCAAATGCGCATACAATTCCACACATAATATCACTGTTTTATTTTAATTAGTGATGCAAATGTGCATATATCATATATAATTTGAAACATAAAACAGTTAAATGATTACATATTATAATACTATTTATGATTTATACTAAAATATGTAATTTAAATATAAAGATTAAATTAATTCTTATTAAAAATCAAATTTTTAACCTTTGATTATTTTTAATATGCCATTTAAGAAAATCACAAATTTGACTTTGTAAGAAAAAAAAA
>TARA_R110001583_G_scaffold57547_2_pt1 | contig 47619 bp, 28 predicted proteins | sample TARA_R110001583 | Tara Oceans TARA_R110001583 (sample SAMEA4398432) | marine metagenome | biome: Polar Biome; feature: [MES] marine water layer (ENVO:01000295) within the mesopelagic zone...; material: water (ENVO:00002006), including particulate matter (ENVO:01000060) such as...... | reverse complement strand
TAAGTCAAAATCAGCTGTGAAGGCTGAATTAGCATAACCAAAACTAAGTGGATTGAAATCTGAACCAAGAGAAAATGCAGTTTGCAATTCTAGATTTAGTTTATCTGCAAGGTCACCCAGACCAGCACCTTCGGTGGCATTTAAAAATGTGCGCGTATCACTAATCGCTTTACCCAGTTTCTCAACAAAATCAGCACCATCTCCGAGTAGATCAGCAACTGAACGATCAATAATATCGATATTTTGATAAAGTGAACCAGACTTAAGTAAACCGTTGGTTAAGGTTAAACTTTTACCTATCCCAACAGCAATTTCATCGGCTATTGATGTGTTTTCTGTAAATGTTCCTTGAGAATCTAGATAACTACCTACTTGGGTCCAATGCTCTTGATAAGCAACAAACTGGGTAACACCATTATCGTTAATCTCTTCTCTTCCCCAGAAAGAAACAGAAGGATCACCCGTCAGGTATTTGTTTAAAGTAATGTTTACGCCTTGTGCATTTAAGACATTTTTGGTGCTGGTATCATCACTATCACGGCGATACTGTGAAACAAACCCAATACCGGTGAGCGCTAACACGGAATCAATTTCAGAATCGAAAAGGGTTAAAGTGCCAGCATCTTCATAACCAAGAAAACGCACATCGCCTGTTGCAACATCTTTCCAAGCGCTTATGGTACGGACTGATCCTGAATCATTTACTAAGAAAGATGAGATATTGCTATTTAATTCATAATCACTCAATGATGTTGTAGTTAATGAGCTTGATGAAGGCATTTCATATAAGGGGACGCTATCAACGCCATTAATTTGTACTGGCACGTAACGTTCATCATAAATATCATTTGGACTGGCGCTATTGACCCAGACTTGTTCATTGGTACCCACAAGGTCGGTAAACATATCTTCCAAGGCAGCCAAAATCATATCGAGGGAAAGACCCGATAATTTTAAAAGCTCTCCCATGCCTTCTACATTTAGGGTAGTGGGAATGGATGAAAATAATTCAATAATACCGACATCGGTGCCTAAATCTGCACTGCTAGCAGAAATGAAACCTGTATTGGTTTCTAATCCTGGTAAATCAAATTTAGGTGTCACAGGCAACAATAAACTGTAACCTGCGCTGCCATCAATATTTGGCAATGAAATACGGGCACCTTCGGAATCATTTAGTAAATCAAACATGGTCAAGGTGCCATCAGTAGAAATACCAAAACTTGCTTCCATGGCCATAACCGCATTTTCAGCCATCAAACCAACAGGCCCTAAACTGACACTCATATCAAATGTACGTTGCAGTGAACCAAATACATTTTCAAGGTCGACATCGATGTTTTCTATAAACACCAGTTCAACTTCAGAGGACTCATTGACCTTGATGTCTTCAATGGTGTAATAACCGGTATTACCAGAGACACCATCCCAGAAAAGCATTTCACCTACAGCGTAATCTTCAACCTCGCCTTCTACCGTGACGGTTCTTGTACTTTCATCAACAGCTGTGACGTAATTAAGTCCGCCACCTACTTCAAGTCCCCCTTCAACGCCAATATTGGTAACATAGAAAGTACCCGCTGCATCGATGCCAAAAGCAAAGTCAAGGTCTATGCCGGCGGTGAAATCAAAATCATGTACACCTGCATCGAAACTAAAATCAAGCGGTAAGTTAAATTTTGGAATGGGTAAATCTAAACCAAGCTCAGCTAAATCAAAGGAGATTCCATCATCACCAAAAGAACCCAAGCTTAGTGTTTCTTCAACCAGTTTAAGTTTTACCGCTATTTCTGTGGTACCACCGCCAGCGTTTCTTTCAAAGGTATAATCTGAATTGGTATTGGCATTCAAATAGTCGATTAGTTCTTCAATTGACGCACCTGCTGCCACAGTACCAAAAAAGTTATCTGTTGCCATTTTAATGACATCAACTTTATCACCAATAAAGGTACTATCCAGTGCATCACCAACAATTGATCCACCGAAAATATCAACGGCACTTAGTCCAATAAGCGGTATTTCGAGGCCATCAAGATAACCGTCTATTTGGTTACCTAAGTTATTACTCCAGTCTGCAAAGGCATCAAGACCGGTTGAAAGTTGAGATGAATTACTACTAGCCGCGGTTAATGGTAATAAACTTCCATCGATGCCCGTTAAATCGTAGCGTACACCTTCATTAATTTGACTGGCTAATAAACCAGTATCACTATGATCCAAACCAAGTGTATGGCCAATTTCATGCATCATGACGGTCAATAGATCAATACCCGTTTCTGCTGCATTACCAGAAAGTGCAATACCATTGGCATCAAATTCTACATCATCAGTCACTGTGCTATCGATAAACCAGCCATAACCTGCAGCGCTATCATCAAGCGAGATTTTATCAGTAGATGAGTTTGCAATTAAAGTTGAAGAATAAACCGATAAATCTTCAAATTGATAACTTAGTGCATTAACTATCGCACCAGAAACACCCGCCGTAATCCAGCGGTTTTTAGCCTCTTCCCAGAGATTATTTGTATTAACATCTTGAATTGTTGCCACTGGATTAGCAGTTCCAACAACGCTAACATTTAAAGGTTTTGTTGGGATATCTGTAATGCCTTTATCAGCATCTAGTTCCACGCGTAAAAATGACACATTGTAGAAACTATTTGGTGTATCTATTTTTTCGATGCCTTGAGCGATAATGGTACTTGTCACCGATCCATTGACTATGGTGATGACCTTAAGGTTTTCAGAAATTTGTTGTTCGGTAATATCACCTTTAATATTTGTTAAATCTAGGGTGTCTTCTCCCTCGCCCCCAATAACAATATCAGTTCCAAAGCCGACTAAATTACCATCACTGTCTTTAAGAGAGTCATCAAAGACGAAACTATTTTTTTGGTTATTACCAATTAGCAGGTCATTTAAACGACCTCCCCCTAAATTCTCAATAAGCTCCATGGTGACGTTTTGGGCTGTGTCTGCAGATTTGATTAAATACCCAATTGCAATGGTTTCAGAAGAGGCGTTATTTTCAATGATTTCAACATTAGTACGCTGATAACCTGCTATATTGAAATCAGTAAAAGTAAGTATAAATCCATCAGTCAGGTTACCAGACACCACAATACTAGGATCTGATGCGTCATCTCCGTAAGCGTCATTTATAGCGTTCTGTAAAACAGATAAGTCAGTCAATGTCGAAATATCGATAGTGGCTGTTGAAGTAGAAGGAGCGATGTTTGATAGATTAACAATAAGAGGTAATTGAAGTTTGAATGTACCTGTTGTACCTGCAACTACATTTAAAATATAGGTTTCTGAACTTAAAAGTGATCCTGCATTTGTCTTATTAAGCATGATACCTTGATGTTTAATCTCAACATTTTCATGAATAATATTTATTGAATAAAATTCATCACTACTATTTTTAGCTGCATCAGCAATAAATATTTCAATAACATTTCCGGTAATATTTACCGCAACATCAGTAATATTCGCCAAATTTTGTAAAGCATTTTGAATTATTGATGCAGTTGCAGGCCAGCCCATTGCAGCGGTAACTTCAGTGCCGTATTGCAACGCAAAAACCCCACCATCTGCATCCACTTCAATTTTAACAGTGCTATTTAGAGCCCCTTCTCGCGTTTCGCTGATAAATGATTTATTCAATGTTACATCAGTATATGTAATTAAAGGTTGCACACCATTATCAACAAAAGAAAGGCTAAAACCAGTTGCTAAATCTCCACCGACCAAAATTGTCGAAGCAGATACAGTATCACTGAAGGCGCTATCAATTGCCGTTTGTAATGTTACTAGATCAAGTGTATCTGCAGTCAACACATCGGTTGTGACAGCAGGATCAATACCATTAGGTAAGGTCAGCGTGAATGTCCCCGTTAATCCCGCTGCAAGTTGCAAAGATTGAACGGCAGGACTAGCTGCATCAACACCAGCAGTCACCTCTGTAATAACAATGGCGATAACAGCACTATCAACAATACTGATAAGTTCTCGATCTCCACTATTATTAAAAGTGATGAGATATCCACTAGCGTCAGCAATGACGGCGACACCACCGGCAACAGTAATGGATGTTAAGGTATTTAATTGCGTTTCAAGTATGCTAGCGGATAAGCCAGTCAAAGACATTGTTATATCGTCATCACCAAATTCTAGCGTGATATCACCACTGAGCCCTGTAATATCTAAATGTTGTTTTTCAGTGGTAGAGGTTGATTGAGTAACACTAGCCGTGACTGCTTGAGTACCTGTAGCGTTATCTAACCAAGCTTTACCTTTGTTGAGGTCTGCAACCACCCCAGTTGTGCTGTTTGCAAAGGTGACTGTATCCGAGTCAGCGGCTTTGCTATTAAAGATAGAGAGAGAATCAGGATTGCCATCTCCACTAACCGTATCTGTGCCACCAGCGCCTAAGATAAAAGTATTATTACCGCTATTTCCTTTTAAAACATCATCAAATTGACTGTCATAAACACCTGCCAGATTAGTAACAGCAAACTGAGTTGTTAATCCACTAAGGCCCAACCAGGTATCAATGCCAAGAAGACGATTACCATCAACACCTGTTGCACTTCCAAATATAAGTTCTGCTGCAGGAATTGTCCCAAATGTACCAGCAGGTAAACCAATCTCTTTGGCAAGATCTAATTCTGGGTGAATCTGAAATTGAAATTCTGCGCCATTAACATTTGCCGCGATTGAAGACTGAGAATAATCAATAAACAACTGACCAGAAGCTGCTAATGTGCCAGGTAAAGTCGCACTTCCATGGAAAGTGATAACATTATTTTTCTTACCGCCAATTAAATTCTCAATACCATTTGCGAAAACATAATTGCCTAACGGAATGTCACTAGGTACTAACTTGCCTAATAACCCATCAAAACCGAGACTACGAGCCATAATGATATTACTACCGATAGCAAACGGCGCATCAGTTGGTTCGGTACCATCTGCATTTTGTAAACCATTAAATAAATCCACAAATTCATCTAAATTATCAGTGGAAATTTCGTAAACATCTATTTGCATATCAGAGTTAACACCAGACAAATCTAAGGTGTCATAAAAACCTGGTGCGACGCCATCAATTTTAATGTCTGGAATTTCAGCAACAATGCCAACGCCCCAGTTACCACTAAACTGATAGGTATCTCCGCCAGTCAAACCTGTCATGACATGTATACCTGGTGCAAGTACGTCACCAGTTAGTTTTTTAATGAGATAATTTTGAAGAGCCTGAGAAACATTTGCATCACCACTAACGCCTCTGGCATTAGCAATAATATTTCCTGTTACAGCAAAGGTATTTCCGCCAAAAGAAATAGAGCCAACAGCGGCACTCATAATGGCTTTGATAGAGTCAACTTTACCCGTTAATGAATCATTCGATTCGAACACTTCATAAATTTTCTTGGCATCTTCTGTTGAAAAACTAATATTGCTTCCGAGCATAAAATTAGCGCCAGCACCATAATTTATATTACTAATGTTTTCAATCGTGCCAGAGAAACCGGGTAATCTTTGTGTATAGTCAGCAGCGGCAACAACACTCTTAATCAGAGGAACATTGGTATTGTAAGCTGGTATATTGGGATGATCAGCAGGATCACCATCAAAAGAAACCGTCCAGATAGTTTCGTTTCCATCAATACTCTTAACCACTGAAACTGCAGAAGATGTTGTAACCCCTAAAGCTTTGTTAATAGCCGTTTTTATTTCATCCGCTGTGCTTGTATTTTGCAAAGCAACGGTGGTATTACCACCTATCGCTAAACGGAAAGTTTCGCTGTCATTGAGCTGGCTTGTTATTGTTTGTACTTGTGGTTCAATTAAAACACCTGCAGTAACAATTCTATCTTGAGTAATCGCTATTTCTATATCTTTGAAGACCACTTCTAAACCATTTTTCGCGAAGTCTTTAGGATTAGTAAATGTGACCGTCCAAACCTTTTGGAATTGGCTATTACTTCCTTCAGTAACATTGACAGCGGTAATACCATCAATTGCGTTAATCGCATTCTGTACTTGTAATGCCGTTGCATTATGTGCAATTTCAACACTGGTTGAATCGCCAAATTGTAAATAAAAACTCCCACTGGACAATTTACTGGATATTGTTTGAACACTTGATACGTCCACCGTGCCTTGGACGATTTCATTGATTAATACACTGTTTGTTTTACTTTCCATTAAGCTGGCAACATTAATAAGGCTCTGAGCCGCAGATTTCCATCCTTCAGAGGATGGGTTAGAAATGGCAGAAGAGAAATCAATCGTATTAATGACTGTAAAATTAGGGATGGTTAAATTCAGAAAATCCAGTAACGATGGTCCTTTACCGGTTATCGGTGTCAGTGCTAAATCAACTATTTTTGAAAGGTTGACCATACTTAGACCAATATTTTTATTAGAACGTAAACCTTCTCCCCCAACTAAAGTGCCATCAAAGGTGGCATCACCATTCACTTTGAATATATTTACATTACGTCCACCGTAAATAACAGTATTAGCATCGATATCTGAAAAAATAATGGGATTAACGCCTTTAGAACCACTTGTTACTTTTAAACTTGTATGGATACGTCCATCAGTATCCACTACTTTATTGAATACAAATTTCAGTTCATTATTAACATCCCTAAAATCAATAACCATCGGCTGATTATTATTAGACATAGCTGAAGTATCAATATTTAAGGTTCGGTCTGGAGCTGAAACAAATCCACGAATCCATTCTGGTATTTTAGAAGTGACGGCACCACCTACGCCATCATAAGGGCCCCAATCATCACCGAAATAGAAGTTTTGAGCCCCACTACCAACGATGATATTTTCTAGAAAGTCAAATTCAGTATCTGACACCGAGAGTGTGTTTGCATCAGTAGCGAAAGTCGCCTTAACTTCACCATCGGACTGCTGAGTGCCTATTAGTTGATCAGGTGAAATGCCACCCGTCCAAGTCAGTTCTCCTGTTCCTGAAGACAAACTGCCTTCGGATAATATCCATGATTGCTTCTCTGATACGCTTGAAAAATCAACCGTATCGGTACCACCATCTTTTAGCTCATGTAAGGTATCCTGGCCCCAATTCTCTGCGAATATATAGGTATCATCACCCTTACCACCATAAATATTGTCGTTACCTGCATTTGCAACGACGGTATCGTTACCTGAACCTAATTTAATTTCGTTATCTTTCAAATTAGAAAAAAGTAATACACCGCTGTTTATACTTGATAAATCAATATCTGCCGGGTTATCTGTTAATGGACCATTAATCGAGATAATATCGCCCTGTTTAAAACCAGAACCTACCGTTTCAAGGTTAGCAAGCCCCATTTTTGTGATAACAAGCGCATGTTGTTTTTGGCTATCAGAATTAAAAGATGATATTGCGTATTGAAAAAGTGATGAAGCGCCACTAATAAGAGTCTGCCCATTACGACCAATGACTGAGTTAATTTGTATGTCATGCTGATTATTAAACTGAGCCGTACTGCCATTTGTCTTAGTGGCAATTTGATCGTTCATTTTGAAAGACGTTATAGTGCTAGAAGCGGTATTCAAAGATTGCACCGTAACTGTTAACACTTTTGCAGTAATATCAACCGACAAAATTGTCTCGCCATTAGCAAGCAAATTAAGTGCAATTTGAAGCTCTTTAGCAAATTGCGTGGTAGCTGTTGCGTCGTTAAAGTCAACGCCGCTAATATTGGTTATTACACCCGGTTTTAACTCGAAAATTAACTCATTATCAGCAACAATACTATCCAGGCTAATAGTGTAAGATTCTTTGGTTAAGGTCGTCGAAGCATTTAACCCTGTTGCGTAAGTGAGTTTGTCATCATCAATCGATATGATATTAAACTCACTACTTTCTTTAAAATTTGAGTAGTCGAGAATATTTTCATAATTCGGCAGTTTAATGGGAGAATCGTTTTTAATGATGTGTCCAAGTAAGGCATTGTCATCATAAATTTGATAAACATTTTTACCCTGACCCGTTTTTATATCTAAAATTCCCCACACTTCAAGGGTATACGTATTATCCGTGGTATCATCAAAAGCGGTTACAGTCACATGACCGTTTGCTTCAAGCTTAATCGTTAAGTCATGAGTGACATTACTCAGATCAAGCATCGATATCTGTTTGTTGATATCTAAAAATGTATCGTTAGCAATGCTTACCTTTCCACTTGCCCCTACTTTTTGATAAGCCCAATGATCAAAAACAGTATAAGTATTCGCGCCACTGCTCGGAATGATTTTTTCAATAAATCCTCCGTTGGCAACGTTACCGTTATTGTCTGTTATATTGAGGCCTAAAGTTTGAGGTGAAGAAGGGTTTGTGGTGCTTCCTGAAAGAGCAATTGAGCGTTGTAATTGAATTTTTAACTCATTGTTTAAATTACTAAAATCAAGGGTATCGGCAGTGCCTGTAAGGTTAGATTCAACAACAGTATCTGTGCCCCATTGTGAGAGGAAAGTATAAATATCATTTCCTTTGCCCCCTTCCATCGTATCGTCACTGGCACCACTGCGAATAACATCGCTACCAACACCGGTGAAAATATTGGTGGTTTCATCTGATTCTTCAATGATGTTAACAAGGTTATTACCTGCATCTACAGAGACATAAGTAAGATGTTTAAGAGCAAATGCTTGTTGCACGCCTTCTTTATTGCCATCGACGCTTATTTTATATTGGCTGGTGGTACCCACTTGAGTGACTTGACCATCAAGGCCATCTAAAAAATGCACAGATAAATCAGGATTTCCAACTAAATCGAGATCGCCTACTAATCCTCCTTTGGCAATCAGTAATGCGATACTTTCCGTTGAATTACTAATTGTTCCCGCTTCAAGCGAACCTAATGAGCCACCATCAAGCACAACAGCAACTTTAGTCCCTTGTAACAAGCTAAGAGGCACACCAGAAATATTCTCAGCAGGATTAGTGCCTGCTTTTGCAACAGTATCGACGGCTTTTGTTGGTGTCGTTCCTTTAGATGAAGAGGTACTCAGGTTGCCTAAGGCAACAGAAACTTTACTCATCGCGGTTACATCAAGGTTTTCTAGACGAGACTTAAGTGTAATGGTTGAACTATCATCAATGATCAGCTCTTTAAGCTCCTTACCTTGATCAAATTCAATGGAGACCGTTTTACTGCCGACAGTAATATCCATACGCAACTTTGCGTTGACTTCTTTTAATACAACCGAAACATTCGTAAAGGCGCTCAAATCGATGATGGTATTACTGGCATTAACCACTAATGAACCATTTTCAGGGTGAATTAAGTTTCCGTTGTCTAGATGGGATTGAGTAATGACTAGGGTATTATTGACCACTGCTACGTTTTGTGGAACAGACTCAGCAAGCGTTCCTTGAAATCGGGGATCATTAGCAGCAAAATACAGTTGTTCCGTAGACATTAAATCAAGTTTTTCAGAGATATAACCTGATTCAGTTTCAAGTATCCAGTCACCACCAATAAAAGAATTACTCGTCAAATTGTCTGAAGCCGCAATATCAGCATCCGTGACACCTGCTAATCGGTCCACAAAACTAATGCCAACCTCACCCTCGGCGATATTACAACCATAAATAAGTATGTCGCCATCAGATTTTAATGCATTACCCCAAGCTTCAAGCTGTTGGCGATAACGCTCCAACGAAGCGCTATTGAGACTCGCAGTGCCTAGACGAAGCAGGCCTACCGCACCATGCGATAAGACATGTAATGCTGATACCTGTTGATACTCCGAGAGGACTTCAGCCAACTGATTAATGCCATCATCCTGCCCATCTAGTAAGACAACTGTCACACGTTGTGCTTGTGAATTGACAACAGTAGTGTCAATTAACTCATCACTTTCTTGGGTTTCTGACAGTATCGTGGCGTCAGTGTTTTCATCACTAGGATACCAATCAGCAACAAGTACAGAGCCAGAACTTGTCACTTCACTGTGCCATTCTAATTCGTCACTAGCATCTCCCATGAAGGTGCTTAACAATGCGCGGTAATCTTCAACTGAGCGATCAACAACAATAAATTGGTGACCGTTTAATTGCTGTATGTGTTGAATAGTATTGGCAGATTCTTCAGTTTGGGTATCGCCCTCTGTAGAACTATTTTCAGTGGCTAAACTGTCATTTTGTAATTGTTCATTACTAGGGCTGTTTTCAGTGCTTAAAAGCGCTTCGTCGGTGTGAGAGTTATTGAGTTGCTCGGTAGAATAAGCTTGTAGATCTATGGGTTTAAGTGCAGTTATGGCGCTAGCATCAACATCTGTGATGGTGTCAGTTAAATCAGCGCTATAATCATGTTGTCGAACAAGTTGTAAATCCTGTTGATTACTTGCTTCAATTAAGCCTAAGTCAATCAACTGTTCGACCATTAACTCATCATTAAGCAGTTCTGCACTTAAAGCAAAGGGAGCTGCATCTGCTGAAAGTAAATAACGATTTTCCATCTGCTCCATTAAATAGGTATTACGTCGGCGAGTGGTCATTACCTTTCTGTTCCAAAGGTATTGACGCAAATTTTGCAATTTATCGTAACGAGATCTAAATAGACGATATAAAATAGCTGACATAATTGATTCCAAATTAATTCTTTGTTAGCAAAGAGCTCATTGGAAAGAAAGTATTAAACAGTGATAAAAATTAAATTATAATCTAGTTTTTGTCTGCACTTTCTCGGTAATATGCTCTACAAGTAACACAAATGAAAATTACAAAAACGAAATTAAATAACAAAATAATCATATCGATTAAATTATCAATTTCAGAGACTTCGGCTAACCAACTGCAAGCCAACTATTAATCATCTCTATATCCGATTCGAGTAAATCACCAACAGCAAATTTTAGTCTTAATACATTAAGCACATAGTTATAACGCGCTTTAGTTAAAGCCTGTTTTGCTTGAGATAAGTCCTGCTCCACATCTAATACTTGGAGTAAACTATTTTGACCCGCTCTATATCCAGACGATCTAGATTTTAAGAGGCTTTGTTGCGCTTTGACTGATTGACTAAGCGCATTAATTTGCTCAATGGCTTCACCGATACGGTGATATGCATCATGAGCTGAACGTTCAACAATTCTTTGTTTATCATTACGATCTTGCATAACGCTATTGCGTTTTTCTACACCTTGTCTAAGCTTTGAAGATGTTTTGCCGCCAGAATAAAGAGGTACAGTTAATTGCAACATAATGTTGATTTCATCGATATCACTACCACCACCAAATACCGAACCATCGGTCTCAGTATTTTCGGCAGATGCAATAAGATCAACTGTTGGATAGTGTCCGCCTCGCAGTGCTTTTATCTCTTGTTTGGCTTCATCGAGAGACAAATTTATGGCAAGCAGTTCAAGATTGTTTTTAGCTGATTTGATTACCCATTGATCAGGGTCAGCAGGGATTGGTAATTGAAGTTCAAAATCTGATCGCAACTTTGATAATCTAGCCGGCATAAAACCGACGGATTCACGAAGTGCATACCAGCTATCCATTAAGCGACTTTTTAATTCCACTTCCTTACTCAGCGCATTCAGATATTTCGATCTTGCTTCTTCAACATCTTCTTTTCTCCCGAGGCCACTTTTACGTTTCTTTTCTGAGACCTCTAAATGTTTACTCATCGCTTTTTTTTCTGAATGAACAGTTTCAAGTTGGTCACCACGTTCAAGCACCAAGAAGTAACCTTCAGACAAACGTAACAAGAACTCTTGTTTGGCAAAATTAAATTCTACTTGTGCACGATTAGCACTAATTTTTGACTGTGAATAACGTTGCCAGCGAGTGTAATCAAAGATTGATTGAGTTAAAGATAGACCGTAGGTAGTTGTATCGTATTTATCAGAGCCGGAACTAAAGACAGCATTATCTGAGTCATTAATTGTTTGATCCGTCCGTTTATACTCATATTGAAAGTCAAGGCTAGGTAATAAATCTGCACGGCTCTGTCCGATTATCTCTTGATCTGCCAAATATCTGTGTGAGGCTGAAAGGTACTTGGAATCTTGTAAGGAGGCTATCTTCATTAAATCAACCAGATTCTCTGCATATGAAATTTGAGGCAGTATAGTGATGATGCCGCCAAATATAAGCAAACTAACCTGTTTGGACATTTTTTTATTTAATGATGGCTTTGCTGAATTTATATTCATATTCGATAACTTCCCTTTAATTATGTATATACACAACACTAAAAAATAACGTCATCGTTATCTATCTTTTAGGTACAGTCCGTATGTCGTAAAAATGGTCATCTGATAGGTCTAAATTGTAAAAATGGATAAATGGATAAATTATTACCAATGATAACGCTCACTTTGTGAATAATTATCATTTCATACTAATAAGGTATTTTAACCCTATTTTAACCCTTTTACCTATTTCTCATTAACCAAAGCACAACTATTGACCATGATTATTTATAAAACATGATCTTCATTAACAAATTTTATAAAATATTTTAAATTCTAAACTACAATGTTTACTTTTTTATGAGTAATTTAGGCAAGTTGTAAGGATTGCTAAATTAGGCCTTTTTTAGATGCCAGAAAATAACCATGAAGCTGAATCCTAGAACGTAAGAAATAAACTTTTAAATTATCAGTGGCTTAATGTACTGTTTGCTTTAATTATTAATTAAAAACTTCAAGTCATAAAATAATGAGCACCCGATGATCACTTTTATTAATGCACTGATTCCTATAATGGCCCTTATTATTCTTGGGTTCATTTTAAAACGTATTAAGTTTTTGCCTGAAGAAACTTGGTCAGGTATAGAAAAACTGACTTATTTTATTCTTTTTCCTGCATTGCTGATCAGAACACTTGGCCAACAATCTTTGAGTGGTATGCCCTGGACATCTATGCTTTTGGTAATACTTGGCACGTTAGTTATCTCAGCAATCATATTAATTCTATTGCGTAATAAGCTGACAAATAACAATGCTGCTTTTACTTCTATATTCCAAGGGGGTATTAGGTTTAACACCTACATTGCATTTGCGGTTGCACAAAGTTTATATGGTGCAGTCGGTCTGGCGATGAGTTCTGTAGCAGCAGGCTTTATGATTGTATTGATTAATCTTTGGTGCATATCAATCTTTGTTATTTGGGGAAAGTCGTCAATTAAAGGCATCTTACAATTTGTCAAAGCAATTATACTCAATCCGCTGATCATCGGTTGTAGTATTGGATGGTTTTTGAGCCTCAGTGGGATAGGAATACCCGATATGGCTGGGGATATTTTAGAAATAATAAGTCGTGCTGCATTACCATTTGGTTTATTGGCTGTTGGCGCAGCGTTAAAACCTGAATCAATCAAAGGTCACTTTGCTGCCATTGTGTTTTCATCAGTAATACAGTTTGGCCTCAAACCGCTCATTGCTATTGCACTTATTGCTTATACCGGTTTAACAGGTATTGCGGCGGCCGTTTTGATCATCGCATTTATCGTTCCGACAGCGCCTTCTTCATACATATTAGCACGGCAATTAGGGGGCGATGTTGAGTCAATGGCCTCCATTATTACCGTGCAAACTTTGTTAGCGTTTATATTGATGCCTTTATTAGGAATGTTATTACTGTAGTGACCTAGTTGTTTTGAGCTGCTAACCATTCATTGATATTTGCAGCTCGGTTTAGCTAATATTCTCCTTTACCATAAGCAGGTTTACCAGACACCATTTCAAAATTTTTCATAGTTTGTTCTCGACTGGCATCATCCGCTTTTAACGTCGTTTTTGTTAAATATCGTCTTAAAGGTTCCGGTAATCCTTCAATATCTTTGACAATACATAAATCAGTGACCATCTGCTCTTTTAAGCTTTGTTGTGGATTTATTTTATCTAATGCCAGAAGCCCACGCACCATGACAGCATCGTTTTCTGAATGATTGAAGGTATATGAATACTCACCATAGGCGGATTTATAATAATAAGTACCTTTTTCAATTTGAGCGGTGTTGGTGAAAACTACTGCCGGTTTTAAACGGTTCAAATTATTTAAATCTTCGCCACACATTAATCCATGAACGATAAGGTCCATTTTTTTATCAAGATAAATATCTGAATAACCTTCAACGGCAAAAACTGACATACTTGTTGTTAACGCTAATATTGTTATGATTTTTTTCATATTTTCACCTTTAAATTAATGTTTATTTAAATTCATGTTAATTAAAATAGTGCTAAATAGTATTTATATTACTCACTACAAGGGCATGATACGGCTGGAAGATAGTTAAGCTTATTTTCTTTGAATAACGTAAAAACTAATAATAGCTGTCTATTTAAGAAAATGATGAAATCTTGTTCATTTTCAGGAACAGCATGCTTTTCACTCTCATATAACCAACCGCCACAACCATAACCCACTAAGGGGAGCTCTTCGGGTGTTAATTGTGGGTCTTCTGCTATTTCAATAATTAATGAGTCCCTCTTTGACAATAAAAGCCACGGATATCCATTTATTTTACCACTGGCTTTTGATACTTTGCCGTAAAGTAAACAACCAGACCAATTTTCTCCTGATAATTGAATCATCATACTGCCCTTTGAAATATTAATAATAATGATTCTAGTTTACATTATTTAGAGAATTAAAATTTTAACAACGTTAATATACTCATAAAAAGATGATTACCTCGATTTTTATATTTAAATGCCTGTTAATATGGTTTTAACAACGCTCATTTAAATCTTACTAATGAAGCTATTGAGCGAAAATTATACAGATTAAGAAACTAAAAATGTATAACCCTGTGTTGGTTAAAAATCGATATTAGCTAACAAGTGGAAAATAAATAACCCATTAAATAGTTAAAACACTTAATACCATTCTGCATAATATTGTGATTAGAGCTTGTTAAGGGAAAATGATGGAGAGCAAGGCGCATGATTGAGTAATAGCTGCTATTACGATTGAATGCAACGACGCTATCTATTCTTTTAACCAACAAGATAGATCAGATACTTATGCAGATTGGTATAACATTATACTTTAAGGATATTTACTGTGAGAACAAAATTAGAGTTTCCGAGCCAAGGCCAAACATTAGCAGGGCTATTAGAAACACCCGATCAGACCATTCGAGCCTATGTTCTATTTGCGCACTGTTTTACCTGCGGAAAAGATGTTGCTGCAGCGTCACGTATTAGTCGATTTTTAGTGCAACATGGTTTTGCAGTGTTTAGGTTCGATTTTACTGGTTTAGGTAATAGCGATGGCGATTTTGCGAATACAAATTTCTCTTCTAATACTGAAGATTTATTATCCGCGGCGAGTTTTCTCGAGCAACACTATAATGCCCCTGAATTATTAATTGGTCATAGTTTAGGGGGCGCAGCTGTTTTAGCTATCGCTTCAAAATTACCTAAAGTAAAAGCCCTCGTCACGATTGGTGCTCCCTATGAAGCAAGTCATGTGTTACATAATTTTGGTGCCCATCTTGATACGATAGAGAAAGATGGTTTAGCAAAAGTTAATTTAGGGCCACGTGAATTTACGATAAAAAAACAGTTCATCGATGATTTACGAAATCAGACAACTGATCATATAAAACACCTTAATAAAGCATTATTAGTGATGCATTCTCCCGTTGATGCAACCGTTGAAATTGCTGACGCAGAAAAAATTTATAAAGCTGCGAAACATCCTAAAAGTTTTGTCAGCTTAGATACAGCAGATCATTTATTATCGAAATCAGTAGACAGCGAATACGTCGCACAAACGATTTCTGGTTGGGCAAGTCGCTATATTGAAGAGCCTAAAATCACGGCACCTAAAGTAACCAAAGGTCATGTTTTAGTTTCTGAATTAAATCATAAATTTCAGCAAGAAATATTTAGTGATCACCATCATTGGTATGCAGATGAACCAACTGAAATGGGCGGAAATAATACTGGCCCAGATCCTTACGAGCATTTGCTGGCAGCATTAGGTGCTTGTACTGCAATGACCATCCGTATGTATGCTAATCATAAAAAAATACCGCTTGAACATGTGGAAGTGTCATTGTCTCATGACAGAAATTATATCAAAGATGCTGAAAAGGCGAGTGAACAAGGGCAAAAGATGGAATCCTTTATTCGCGAAGTTCAGTTAATTGGCCCACTGAGTGAAGCCGAAAAATCACGATTGATAGAAATTGCAGAACGTTGTCCAATTCATCGCACTTTACACAATAGTCCTAAAGTCATTACTAAATTAATAAATGGAAATACTTAAATGGAAACATCTTCAAATAACTTTGTTATCACTAGCATGCATTATCTCACGACTTTATTTGTGTTGGCGATTGGCCTAGCAGTACTTATTGTCGTGATATTGTTCATCTTAGATATAACCCAGAATAAAGATGCTGTACGCCGTAATTACCCGGTTGTCGGAAGGTTTAGATATTTGTTCTCAACCCTAGGAGAATTCTTTCGACAATATTTTTTTGCTATGGATCGTGAAGAAATGCCCTTTAATCGTGCTGAACGTGAATGGATACATAAAGCTTCAAAAGATGAAGACAATACCATTGCCTTTGGATCAACGAAAAATCTAACGCCACCAGGGACCGCTATTTTTGTTAACTGCCCTTTCCCAACATTGAGTGAAGATGCAATCGGCATGCAAAGTTTAGAAATAGGCCCTTATTGTAAAACACCTTATCAGGCCCCTTCTTTTTTTAATATTTCAGGCATGAGTTACGGTGCCTTATCAACACCAGCTGTCCTTGCATTATCAAATGGCGCTAAAATGGCTGGATGTTGGATGAATACTGGCGAAGGCGGATTATCGCCTTACCATTTACAAGGTGGTTGCGATATTGTGTTGCAAATTGGTACTGCAAAATATGGTGTTCGAGGTATTGATGGAAAATTAAGTGATGAGAAGCTAAAAGAAATGGCTGCTCACGAACAGGTACGTATGTTTGAAATCAAGATGAGCCAAGGTGCAAAACCCGGTAAAGGTGGGATTTTACCAGGAGTTAAAGTGACCGCTGAAATTGCAAAAATTAGAGGCATTCCAGAAGGAGAAGATTCAATTTCACCTAATCGTCATACCGATATTAATAATATCGCTGAAATGTTAGACATGATACAACGTATCAGAGAGGTAACAGGTAAACCGGTTGGCTTTAAAGCTGTTATTGGTTCTTTTGAATGGCTAGACACCCTTTGTGAAGAAATTCATCGACGCGGTATTATAAGTGCACCAGACTTTATCACTGTCGACAGTGGCGACGGAGGCACTGGAGCTGCGCCTATGCCTTTAATGGATAATGTGGGATTAGTGATTAAAGAATCACTGCCCTTGGTATCGGATATTCTGCGTAAATATGGCTTACATAAACGCGTTAGGTTAATTGCTTCTGGAAAATTAGTCACACCATCTGAGGTTGCTTGGGCTATTGCTGCAGGCGCTGATTTTGTCACTTCTGCTCGTGGTTTTATGTTTTCTTTGGGCTGTATACAAGCATTAAAATGTAATAAAAACACCTGTCCAACGGGTATTACAACCCACAATAAACGTTTACAGAAAGGTTTAAATCCTGAAAATAAAGCGGTTAAAGTCGCCAATTATTGTCATAACATGATCCATGAAGTTCAAGTTATCTCTCATTCTTGTGGTGTCACTCGACCTCGATTATTGAAACGTAAACATGTACGTATTGTACAAAATAATGGCCGTTCAATTCATATGGATGAATTATATCCTCTGCAAGATATTGAGCCGAAATATAACATATCTGATATTTTGTAAATTGAGATAATTTAACTTCAGATCAGGATAATGCGTTTTGCAATCACCACAAAACGCAAGTTACTGTTACTGATTGGACTATCAAAGGGATAACAAGTGATCAACGTGATCACTTCTTCTTCTGTTAATGCTAATACCGACAGATCTAATTCATTAATCACTTTAGTTTCGCTGACCTGATAACGATAAATTTGCCGATCTGCGGACTTAACACTAATGTCGTCACCAATAACGATATTTTTCAATTGATTAAAGTGAGTATCGTTATGCGCAAAAATAACGCTATTACCACCACTATTAAACGCCGATGAACCAGCTAACCAGCTTGGTGCGAAGGCTAGATTACTACCTGTTGCACCGCTTAATATGATCAGAGGATCTTGATTATTAATGCTTATTTTAGCTAAAGGATAACCATCAGCCCAGGACCAAGCTTTATGGGGTAACAAATCTTGCTGTTGTTGATACCATGCTAACTCTAAAAGCACTTGAGCCACTTGAGCTTTGATTTGAATATAAGCACCTTTTCCAAAAATAAGTATCGCAATTAGCAAATAAATAAAGAGAAACTTATAGAATAAAGATACTGCTCGGTACTTTTCTATTACCTTGATATTGTTAATCGGAATAATGCTTATTGATTTCATATTGACTTCCGATTGCTGTTTGAGGACACAAAAGTGAAGTGACATTTTTCTTTGATAAACCAAAGTAATAACGCCAATAATTGCATCAACAAACCGATTTTAATGAGCCAATCACTGGCAAAACCGGTTTGTGGAAGCGCTTGCTGACTACCTTTAGGCAACATCGTTTTCACTGCAACATCTTCATTTTTTAAGTGAAGCGGACGTATTGGGGTTTTATCTACTGCGACCAAGCTGGTGAACTTAGTAACGATATGATGTTGCATGCCAAGCTCAGTAATCAATGACTGTTTTTGTTCGCTTGTAAATTGCTTATTCAAAGATATAGCTGCGATTCTCTCTCTTGCCCATAACTGTGCTATTCCCTTATTTTCATTCTCCTTTTTGATGTTTTTATCTGTGCTTAAACTTGCATTTAAAGTTAGACTTTTCATCCACAGTGTTTTTTCACCATTTTGAAGTTGATATGCACTTAAATTAATTGACTGTCCTTGCTTGTTGTTAGGAATTTCAAGCACCACCTGTATGGCATCTCTTTGGTATAAATCGCTTACTGGTTTTGGCCAATAATCCACGCGAGTACCATCCTGCCAGGTTATATTAATATCTTGTAACACCGGAGATGCTATTTTATTAAACAAGTTAGAAATCTTATCTTTTACTTCTTCTGTCTTTCCAATATAGGTATATGTGCCTTTACCAAACTCAGCACTGCGAGTCATAAAATAACGATTAGGCGCAGAGCCAATTCCAACCATAAATAAGCGTTGATCATTTATCTCGTCTCTGATTTTTTCCAATAATTGATCTTCATTACTGATACTGGCATCAGTCATAAAAATAATTTGCTGTAGTCTTTTTTTACCTTCAGGTTTTGTTGCTAATGCCAAGGATAAAGCGGATTCCATATTAGTTCCCCCAGAAGCACTTAACTGAGCAATATAGCCTTTAGCAATCTGTTTACTGCGTGAATTTGCCATTAAGAATTCATTTGAAAATAATTTTGCATCGTTATTAAAATCTATAACATTAAATCGGTCATTCACATTTAACTGTTCAATACCATATTGTAAGGCTGCTTTTGCTTGCTCCATTGAACTGCCGGACATAGAGCCAGAGGTATCTATAACGAATAAAATATCTTTGTCGAAAATTTTATCTTCTGCATCGTATGGATTTGTATTTTGAGCCGGTAAAAACATTAACTGACCATAGTGTTTATTACCAACATGCTGCTGTGAAAATAATGCATTATTTTGATCACTTGTATTTACTTTCCAAGTCAAAACAAAGTCTTGATTAGCAATCACAGGTTCATTTAAAGAAATCAAATACTGTGTTTCATTCTTCAATGGTGAGTGATTGTTGGTTAATATTGTTTTCTTTACTTGATGATAAGCACTCTGGATAGATTCCAATTGAAGTGCTGAATTAATATGAACACTCAGATTCATTAACAAGTCGGGTTCATCATTTGATGTTATTGATTTACTGGTTTTGTTGGCAATATCTGTATTTTCTTGAGAGATAAGCCAGTCATTAATTTTATTTTTTGATGGCGTATTTGACCAAGTTGAAAGTGAATCATGATCATTATTTTCATCTAATTGGTTAATGTTTGATTGTTCAGAGGTAGCTCTTGGTAAGGGGGCGGACACTGAGCGATACAAGATGAAATCATCGCCTTCTATTGTATTAGTCGAAGGAGCATAACGGGGGGTAATGGTCATCGGATAATGTAAACTAAATTGCCCCTCTCGAAACAAGATTGACTCTTGATATTCAATTTCTACCACAACCGTTTCGTATGGCGCAATATTAGCTACTTGCGTAGTGAATATATTGCTGCGTTGTTGTGTTATTAAACTCGCTTTTTTGCCAGATGTTTTTGCTTTTTGATATATTTTTTTAGCTTGTTCGGTTGGTTTGATAATACCATCAATGACTCGCTCACCAATCTTTAAACGTAAGTGATCAACAGCAGCTTTTTCAGGTAATGGAAACAGGTAATTTGCATTTATCCATTGATCAGTTTCATTTTTAAAAACCTGCTTAACGGTGACACGATTGATTAATCCGTTTACATTCATAGTGACATCACTACGTAAAAGCGCTGATGCTGTGGCTTTACCTTGCGAGTCAGAGAAAATGAGTCCAGCTATAGGTACGTTTTGTTCGTTTACTTTTTTTTCAATTAACTGATTTTCAATTGAATTGCTTTCTATTACTGAGTTCTCTATTGCATAGCTATTAACACTCGATACTAACATCAAACCAGATAATAATGTCATGATAAATTGGGTCATAGGGCCATCCTCTTTTTATGCTATTGATGACATTATTAAAGCAAAAGCAGATGGCAAGAAAGAGTAACTGATGTGGCAATGTAATGATCAATTGTGGCTAAATAAAGGCTTAGCCACAATTGAAAATGACAAACAAGAAAAGAACATAAAAATTTTAAATGTACAAAATAAGAGGATAAGCATTTAAAATTGAGTTTCTTCCAAAATTAACTGATAAATGCTTAATTATTATCAATAGCTTTTTGTTTAAACTCTGTCGCTTTAATTGATTGAAGCGCGTCTATTTTTTGGATGGGTTGGTTTCTCACACACATTAAGGTCTCTACCATATATTGGCAGGTACCGATAAATAAATCATCGTGTCCGCCTTCGTATTGGCAGGCATCTGAGCGGACTTTATCGGTGCAAACCGTGATTGCTTTTTCATTAAGATGCCCTGCATGGGCATCAACCTGATTGGTTGTGAGCATAAAAAAGCAACTCATTAACAATGACAACAAGATACGAGATGAAAATAAATGAGACATGGATTTTTAAATTCCTATTGTATTGTTAATGTTAATGTTAATTCATAAGTGATCTTCTGAATCAGACTAAATTTATTTAGCAGGAGGATTGCCACCTGGGGGCCCCCCAGCATGTGAATTTTTCACTTTAGCGGTTTCGCCATGCATACAACCAATAAACATATTTTCACTCGGACTTGCAACATGGTAATGATATCCACGAATATTATCCGTTGTACCGCGACATTCATCGAGCGATTCTTCTTTACCCTGCGCGTTTTTCATCGCATAAAGTCCATATCCATCCGCAGCATAACCAATCAGTGCAGCATGGCCATCATTCGTTGACTCAGTTGTTTTATCTGTGCACCCGGTCGTAGAATGGTAATGATAACCTTGATGTACATTAATGTGCCCACCACAGTCATCAAAAGCAGCAATAGTATAACTGCCTAATATTGCATCCACAGGAGCAGGGCCAGATAACTCTGCACCATCAAGCGCAATACCAACAGTACGAAGTCGGCCAGGTTTAGCACCCGGAATGGGTGTGGTTGGAATAAGGTAAGTTAATGAAAAGTCGTCATCGAGATAAGATAACTCACACTCGATACAATTTTGTTTGTATTGTTCTTCAACATCAGGACGAGCTGCGCCTAAACAAGCGGCTTTCGTTGCGGTATAACGTACTTTATTGGTTTTTGCATCATAAACTTGCCATTGTTCATCATCGTAATACTCGGCAAGTTTTAAAATAAATTGACCGGTAATATCAACCAGCTCCCCACTTCCTTCTTTGCTAAACCATGCTCCACCTTCTTCTGCACCATCACTTAGGTTTCTAGGACAAAATGCACCCGGTAAACGACCCGCAGGTGCCCCTGAGGTAACTAATTGATAACAAGTAGTCACTGTGCCTTCGTTAGTGACACACTCCACTATTTTAGGTTCTTCAGAAAAAGAGCCTTATGTAAACATTGATAGGTCAAGACCGCCAATCGCTGCTATTGAAGGGATTTGAGCATTAATCTCATTGTCACTCAGGGCACACCCACTAAAAGCAAAAGTGCTTACACTGAACAAGCTAAGTGATAATTTTTTTGAAGTTGATAGCATTTTATTTCCTTACCAATGAATCGTTATATTCCAATAATGTTACTCAGTATAAAATCATTAAGGTTAAGGCAAGGTTAATCCCAGTCCCATTCATAATACGCATCAATCGCTTGATCAATACCACTTGACGCTTCAATATAAAATTTCTCAAATAGCTTGTACCGTATGGCAAAAATAGAGAAGCTATCAAACACTCCAACGCCATAACTTAACTCAATACCCGGCGCAATTTCACCTCGCACACCAACAGACTGCTCGTCACCAGTACCACTCGAAGATAACGATAAATCTTTAATGCCCACGCCTTCGCCGATACTACTCATTAAACCATCGGATTGTCCGGCGGCAATATCAATTAACATATTTGCCATCGAGCTGCTTTCGGAAGAACTATCAAGCGATTTACCCCGTGTTAAATAAGATAATGCTTGTTGTTGTGCCATCGCGGGATCTGAGAAGATGACTAACTCTAATTGATCAGGCGTACCCGTTACACGAACCCCTGCTGTCACATCATCTTCAACTTTATCAGGGTCTCGAATCGCTTCGATTGAAAGGTAAGGAGATTCAGGAGAGCCTTGAAAAACAACACGGCTATTTTGTAACACCAGTTGTTGTCCTAATGATCGATAGCTACCATCAAAGAAACTGAGCTCACCATTAATCGTTAAATCTTTTTTTAATGCTTGTTTGACCAGTAATTTACCATCGATATAAGTATCTAATCCTAACGCCACTAATTGAAACTCTTGTCCCATATCGAGTGTTAAATCAATGACCATCGGTAATTCAGGGACTATTTTTTCTTTTTTAACATCAACAACGATGATATCTTTTGATTCAGAAACAGCACCCGCAGGTAATTCTTTGATCACTAACTTACCTTTATCAATCATTAAATTACCTTTAATGCTCATGGTGTCATGCATTTCAAGATTGATGTCGGGGCTAATTAATAAATCTATTTTTCCATAGTCATATATTTCAAGCTTATGGCCAGAAACATGAACGTTTCCCTTTAATTTATCACTCCAATCAAATTGTCCTTTGACTAATGCTAAGCCTGCAATAGCATCATTTGGGTTTACGATTGTTTTGCTATTATCTTGTTGAATAATAGTCGCACCCAGTTTTTTAACGGATTTATCTAGCAGGCTGAGTGTATTAGTTAATAATGGAATACTGACCACTTTTTCGCCGATTGTGTTTGTACTACTGGTATTAAAAGAGCCCTCCAAATCAGCATGTGTATCATTAATTTTTACATTGCTTGTTAATTCATATATTTTCATCGGCAAGGCTGGTGCACTAACCAAACCATTTTGGATATTAATTTCACCATTTAGTTTGGGTTTGTTGAGATCACCCGCCACGTAAATTTGACCAGATAACTTGCCTTGTAAATTGTCTAAAGCAGGGATAAGTGGCAAAAATAATGCAAAGTCAGGAAATTTAATATCAATAGTTGAATCTATCATAGGGCGACTATCGTAGGGTGTTACTTGCCCATTTATTTTTATATTAAGCAATTTTTCAGAAAACACCTTCGCATCGATTAATATTTTTTCATTATTACCTTTTAAATCGAGGTTAAAGCTTTCAAGTGGATATTCATTGATAGTTTTGGTTTTTAAATCACTGTTTATTTTTACAAACGTATCCTCTGAAAAGAGTTTCACCGTAAAATTAGGCTTATTATCTTTTTCCCAAAGTACATCAGCTTGAGCAGACAAAGCCCCCGTTAATCTTAACTCTTCAGGTAAAAATGGATCCAAGTTGGTTAATAAATATTTATCGATCTCAAAGGCGACTTCCCCTGCTTCACCGACATTAAAGGTATTAAAACATAATTTCCCAGATTCTTTTGGGGAAACTTTACCATCAATACTGGCATTAACTTGCCAGCAATGATCCGTTAAAAGGATATTATTATTGGTTTGTGTCACCGAGAAAGGTTTTAATAAAGACAATTCTTGATGTGGTAAATAAAAGATCGCTTGATTAAATTCAGTCAATAATTGATCTTTAGTTTGTGTCATATAAAGCGTTAAATCCGTTGACACTAATTCACTATTTACCAGTAAATCTATTTGATGTTTTATTTTATCAGCACTAACCACTTCATTATCAATATGGATCTCAAGATCATCAATAAGTTGGTTGTTTGCTGTCAATTTTGTCGCAGTTAAATCTAAGGATAGCTGTGGATTATCGGTCAACAGGACATGACTCTCAAGATTCAATCCAGCTACCTGATATGTGTCATAGGATAAGTTTTCTGCACTCAACTCACTGTTAATGTCTAACGCATCCATTGCTCCAGTCACTTTAATGTTGCCTTTAATCAAGCCACTTGTATTTAACACCGCATGGCTTAAATCGGTTATATTCAAGGCAATATCAAGGTTATTCTGTTCTGCTAACAAACCATTAACTAATAACGTGTTTTCTGCATTTTTAATGTTCACATTTTGGAAATTTATACCTGTTTTGTTATTACCAAAAACACGTCCAGAAATATTTAATGGGCGTGCTAATAATTCACCATTTACCTGTAAACTTGGAAAGTCAAATTGCCAGTCTGGCTCACTATTTTCATAAACAACCACTTCAACTTTTTGCTTAATCAGACCTGAAAAATGTCCATCGTAGGCGGTTTCAAGTGTTTTTAAGTCAATATCTGTTACTTTCAACTGACCTAACCAGTTAATTTTATCTTTCCAAGTTAATAATCCAGAAAAATCTATTTCACCATCAAGGGTATTTACTTTGAGACTTTTAACATCAAGATGCTGTAAATCACCTTGAGTTTTTAAACTGACTTTACCGGAGGGTAACCCTGCCAACGTATAATCTGTTTGCAAATTCATTTTCTGGTCTATTAAAGAACCTTTACTACTAAACTTGCCTTGTTGGCTGCTATATTGACTTTCACCTGTTAATGGCCAATGCAAATTTTTCCAATCAAGATTAATACTGTGAGGTAAGTTATCTGCAAACAAATTTAAGTGTGACGTTAATTGCAGGTCTAATTTTTTAGATAAGGTGAGTTTACTGGTTAAATCTGACAAGCTGCCCTTTGATGTTAATCTGTAATCTAGATCCGTCAACAAAGTTTCAGGTTGAAGTTGTTTTACTTTTTTAACTTGCCCATGAATAGTGAGCGACAAGGGGTAATCACCAACAAAATTAAGCTCCCCTTCTATATTTAACGTTGTTTCAGGGATATCTAAGACAAATTTATTAAGTGCTAACGTGCTTTCTTTAAAGCTTAAGGCGCTATCAAAACTGTTTAATTCGAATAAAGAGGTTTTATTTTGAACAAGCTTAAACTGCTTTAAAACAAAAGAGTCAATTGTCAGATTAATCGGTAACTTAATCTCAGGTAACATGCCTGGAGTTAATATCGCAGGGATATTTGCGATAGTTAAATCCATTTTTTTCTTTTTTTGATTGTTGGGTTTTGTGACAACAACATTTGTCTGATCAGTATCAGGCAAGGTCACTAATAAGCCATTAATTTGCGATGATAAAGAAACGTCATTACCGCTAGCATCAGCTTGTAACGTTAAGTTTTTTAAATCAACACTCAAATCACCCATCATAAAATTGATACGCGACAAACTAATGTTTTCTATATTGATATCGATGGGTAAATCAATCACAACTGCTGTCGTTTCTGGTTCAATGGGTTCTTCAACTTGATCTGTTGGCTCAGGTAATTTAATCACTGCACCGTCAATGGCTAAGGACTGTAAACAAACCGTAGTGAATAAACATGACCATTTGAACTGATAATCGAGTGATTCAATTTCGATATTGGTTTCACCATCTTGCCAAACAATATTTTCAAAGTGAGGTGAACTAAAAAATGACCCTTCGACTAAATCAATGCTTAAACGACTTTCAAATTGTTTAACCAGCGAAAATACTGTGTTATTACCCGTGTGAGTAAAAAGCAAAAAACTCATCACTAACAACAAAGTAATCAATAAAGACCCTAAGGTAATAACGCTATATTTAAGCGTCTTTAATATGTTTTTTTTGATACTCATAATTCTGGCCCTATCATGAAATGGATAGCAAATGAGTTGATTTCATTGGTGATAGGTTTAGCAACATAAAATCGAATAGGTCCCACTGGTGATGCCCAAACAACACCGAGTCCCGCACTACTAGAAAGGGTTTCAGAAAAGTCATCCGTAGCAGTACCGATATCCGTAAAAGCAGCTAATTTCCATTTTTCAGTGAGAGGAAAGCGATATTCAAAGCTAGCGACGCTTAAATATTTACCGCCAACCAAATAACCATCATCATCTTCTGGCGCGATACTTTCGTAATCAAAACCACGTATGCTTTGATCTCCGCCAGTGAAAAATCGCATTGAAGAAGGCACGCTATAAATAGAGTCTGTTTGAATCGCGCCTAACTCAGTTGAAGCAACAAATTGATGACCATCATAAGTACGTAGTAATTTATATTGTCCATAGACTTTGACTAAATCATCACTGGATAACCACCATTCACTAGCCACTTCTAGAGAGCCTAATAATTTATCTCCCCAAGTAGTATTAATGCCACCGCGTGCACGTGTACGGCTATAACTGATGCCAGGAATAACCAAAGCATTTCTAAAGTCTTGTTGTCCTTGCACCCCTGTTTCATGGTCATAACGGATGAATATACTTCTGATCCAATTATTTTCTAAGCGCCAATAACGATTAACACCAAGAATATATTGAATAGTGTCGGTATCATTATCATCATATAATTTATAACCATATTGCAAAGACATATAATTGTATAAGGGATCTTCCAAAGGAATTTTATAAGTCAAAGACACTTCTTGTTGGGGAATAGAGGCCACTATATTTGCTTCTACAGAATGTCCATATTTATTAATCCAAGGGCGAGTCCAGCCAAATTTTCCACGAACACCTTCATCCGTAGAATAACCTAAACCAGAGGTAAAAGAATCCTCCGGTCGCATAGTCGCTAATACCTGCAAAGGGATTTGTAATGCTTGTTTATTGGAGTATTGAGGTAAAATAGTGATGTTTTTAAAATACCCTGTTTGGCTTAAATCTGCATTAAATTCACTTAACTTTCGAGCATCATAAGGTTCACCAACCTGAAAGTTTTTTAACGACATGACAAATTGATCAACCGCTAAGGTCTCATTAAAAACAAGTTCTCCAAATTGATAACGCGGACCAGTATCAAAGACCATAAGAACGGTTGCACTGTTATTAAGTGATTTCACTTCTACACTAGATTTAATAAATTTAGCATCAAAGTAACCGTAACGGCGAGCAAGACTTTTTAAACTACTTTTAGCGGATTCATAATTAACATGTTTTAAAACAGTACCTTCAGAGAGAGAAAATGACTTTAACAAATCAATAAAAAAGGGAGCGTCTTTACCTTCTCCCAGTATGCTAACCTCTGATTTGGTAATTAACGTTTGCGGGCCAATATCGATCACAAGATGAACAGTTTGCTTGGGGCTTTCGCCTGTTACTGTCGTATCGATGACTGATTGGTAATAACCAAATACTGATAACGCGGACTGTGTTGATTTTTTTACTTCGTCTAGATAGTCGTTATTATCAGCTTTTTTAGGTACGTCTAAGGCTTGTAAATATATTTCTACATTTGTCTTTGCTTCACCACTTATCCCAGCAATGTCATATTTTATTTCAGCATAACTAAAACCGCTATATACAAATGAGAGTAAAATGCCTAATAATTTAATTTGTTTTTTCATGGGTAATATTTAAGTCTACGGTTTTTTGAATAAAAGAGTTTGAAATTCCTGTTTTGCCATCGGCAACCCAACAAGATAACCTTGGAATTGTGTACACCCCTTCTCCAATAAAAATTTAAATTGTTCTTCTGATTCTACACCTTCAGCAACCACTTCAAGGTTTAGAGATTCAGCCATTTTTATGATAGTACTGACAATCACTTGTTGATTGTCATTTTGCATAAGATTAACAATAAAAGATTGATCAATTTTAAGTGTCGAAACCGGTAAAACACTGAGATAAGAAAATGAAGAGTAACCCGTACCAAAGTCATCAATGGCAAAACAAAATCCTAATTGTCGTAACCGATTTAGTTTATTAATGGCTAAAGTTTTATAGGTTAATAAGACATCCTCTGTAATTTCTAATTCAATTCTGTTGGCATCTACTTGTGTCGTTTCAAGGTGTTGTTTAATTGAATCAGTGAAACCAACTTGTAATAATTGTTTCGGGCTGACGTTAATTGAAAGCCGAGTAAAAGTGTCAGGTAAACCTAAACGTTGCCATTCAGCCAATTGCTCAAAGGCGGTTTTAATAATCCAATCACCCAAAGGCAAAATAAGACTGCTGTCCTCTGCAACAGGAATAAATTCCGACGGATTTACCCAACCTTGTGAACCATGCAACCAGCGAATAAGTGCTTCAGCACCAATTAATTTACCCTCAATATCAACACGAGGCTGAAAGTAAAGGCTGAATTCATCATTATCTATTCCATGATGGATTTGTTTTTGTAATTGTTTACGTTTTTGTATTTTCTCTTCTATTTCTTTAGTAAAGAATGAAATATTACTAAAGTGGTTATCATCAGAGAAAATAATCGCCTTTTGAGACTGGCGTAATAAATCATTCGCATTACAGCCAAGCATCGGAAATAACTCAATACCAAAAGCACATGATAAAATGGTTTCTTCACCATCAACAATAAATAATTCTTTTAAAGACTTATCTATTTTTTGAGTAAACTCAAGTGCCAACTCGGCGGCTTTTTCTTGATCTTTATGTAAGTCAGGTAATACTGCGACAAATTCACTACCGGAAAGATGTGCAATAAAATCAGACCCTGCTTTGATATCCTCTATACGACGAGCAATATCGAATAAAAGTGGCTCTCCGCGATAATTACCTTCAAACTCAGTGGTCGTTTTATATTGATTACATTCAATAAAGACAATAGCGCAATGTAAACCATGGAATTGAGCATGGGAACTGACTTGTTCGATATAAGACAGCAATTGATTTCGATTCGGCAATTGTGTTACTTCATCTATTTGCGCTTGATATATTAGTTTTTCTTGAAGCTCTTTGTAATTACTGACGTCAGTACTGGTACCAATAATTCGTAAGGGTAAACCATCTCCACCCCATGAAACGGTTTGACCTCGGCAGACTATCCAACGATATTCACCATTATGACAACGCAGACGGTGAGTAGTTTCAAAAAAAGAGTTTTTACCATTAAAATGTTCTTTTAACGCTTTCAACACTAAGATCAAATCGTCTTCATGAATACGAGATTCCCATTCTTCGATAGCATCCTTAATATCTTCACTTTTAAAGCCGAGTATTTCTTTCCATCGATCTGAATAATAAGTGCTGTCTTGTTCTATATTCCAGTCCCAAACACCATCTCGAGACCCATTGATTGCGTATAGTAGTCGTTGTTCGTTGTCTGAAATTTCTTCGATATTATGTTTAACTTTTCGAATTAAACCGGTAAAAGCGCGTTGCAAAACATCAATCTCACCCCATCCTGTAGAGCCAACATCAATTAAATTATTTAAATCAGAAGATTTAGTTGATTCGGTCAGTTTATTGAGCGGTATGATGACAAATTTATTCATGATATATATCAGCACAAAAAGACTGAATAAAAGAATAACGGTCATTTTAATCAGTGAGAAAAGAGCCTGATAGCGTAATTCTGTCATTGCGGTGGTCAATGAATAACGTATAAAAATCAAACCATTAAATTTACGATTTAAGCTATTACCTTTTGAAAGCATCTGCATTGGCGCATATACAATCAAATCTTGCGTTAACTCATTATACTGAAATATAAATTCATTTTTTTCGATCACTTGATTAAGTAATTGACCATCGTAATATTTGAGCTGAATTTTAGCGAACATATATTTATTACGTAAATTATTACTTAAAACAATTTGTTGATTATGGTCAACAACCGCAATACTTTTAAAATTTTGGTCAAGTGCCGTTTCAGAAACAATATTTTGAGCCTGCGCTTTTTCTAAACGCATTAAAGAATTAGATAACGTCGTTTGTAAATTACCAGCAATGCCTTTGATATATTGTTCTTTTTCACTATACAATTTCTGTTGCGCTATTTGATATTCAACAAAGAAAACAGAACCTTGTAAAAAAATAAAGACAATAAATAGAATTGACGGAATAATGATATTCAGTGAAAACTTATTAAGGTTTTGCATAGACAACTCCCTCTAAAATTCTGGTTGAAATGATAGATTGGAACTCATTTGGTATTTTGCCAAGCATGTTTTTTTCTGTCATAAATTGACTGAGTTGGTTGGCTTTTAATTCGATATTGGACGGAAACCCAGATAATCTCATTAAAGCATCCTTTGGTTCAATGAAGAATGCCCCTTTGAAGGACTCTTCTAATAAATAAGGATACATTTGTAGACGCACGGCGATAGTTGTTAGTGCATCTTTAGGTTTTTTTAAATAATAATAATAAGCATCGTAAAATCGTTTTAATAAATAGATTAATTGAGGCTCTTTGCTAAGCAGTATATCTTGACGTACCACCATGAGGTGTGTGATGCGATGTTGTAAGACATTCGAATTAAGTAATTCTCGCGCACCAAGTTGTATTAATTGTTGCTTTTCAGGCTCTCTAACGATTAAACCTTCAATATGCCCTTGCATATATACGTCTTTTGCTTCGCTTTGCTTCACTTCAAATAATTGTAAGGTTTGATTATTTAAGTTAGATAAAGTAAAAATTTCATTGAGCAGCAATGCACCCGCAGCTTTATTTTCATAACCTATCGAATGCCATTTTAAATCTTCGAGTGTTTTGATTTCCGGCTTTACCAGTAATGCATCACCGCCCGTTGACTGACCAATAACAGAAATAATACTTAAATCAATTCCCAGCGCCACCAGAGTTAACACTTCATCTAATGATAAAAAAGCCACATCTAACTTACCCGTTTGAAAGGCTTGAATGACACTGGTGGAAGAAGGTAATTCAGATAATGAATATTGATTTTCTGGTAAATAACCGAGTTCACCCGCGAGAAAAAGAAACTCAAAATTTGGCCAAGGCGCAGCCCCTACCATTAATTGACGATTATAAGGATCACAAGCGGATAATAAAGTTACCGAGGAAAATATAATCGTGATCAGTTTTAACTTTAATATTGAAAATTTCATAGAAGGCCTAACAACCACAAGGTAGTTAAATAGAGATAATGATGGTAAGGATCATGACAGAAATACAGATACAAAAAAACCGCTATTTAGAGATAAACAGCGGTTATGTTAACAAAAAATAGCAACTTGATTAACAAATCAGCCAGAAGACCAAAAGAAACTATTTCCAGTCTACAAATTTATTCAAATCAACAACATTGAGTATTAGCCTCATTGATGCCTTTCAGTCATTAATTCATTGCTCTTAAGGCAGCGATGCGGTCTTCAAGTGGAGGATGAGACATAAATAATCCGCCACTGCGTTTACCAGAAATACCAAAAGCCATTAAGCTACCTTCTAGTTGTGGTTCACGTCCTTTTTGCAGACGTTCTAAAGCGGCAATCATTTTGGCTTTACCGACTAATGAAGCCGCGCCAGAATCGGCACTAAATTCACGTTTTCTTGAATAGTACATCACAATCGTACTTGCCAATACGCCAAAGACCATTTCAAGTACAAACACGATGATAAAATAAGAAAACCCATGACCTGATGATTCACCATCTCGATTACCACTTAGGAAGTTATCAATGATCCCGCCTACGATACGTGCGATGAAAATAACAAAGGTATTAACAACACCTTGAATCAACGCAAGCGTCACCATATCTCCGTTAGCAACATGGCTCACTTCATGGGCTAATACCGCTTCTGCTTCATCACGAGTCATGTTATTTAATAACCCAGTGCTAACCGCAACTAAGGCTTTATTTTTATTCATACCCGTTGCAAAAGCATTCACATCCGCTGCATCGTAAATGGCAACTTCAGGACAATCGATGCCCACTTTTTTAGATTGAGCTTTAACAACATTTACTAACCAAATTTCTGTTTCACTGCGAGGAGTGTCAATAACAACCGCGCCCGTAGAGCGTTTTGCCATCCATTTTGAAAGTGCCAGTGAGATCAATGAACCACCAAAACCAAACACCATCGCGAGAACCAGTAATCCCCCTGTACTGCGAGAGCTCATGCCAGTAAAAGCAAAAATAATATTTAACACAATACCTAATACCAATACCACAGCAAGGTTTGTCATTAAAAATAGAATAATACGTTTCATACTTACCTCAATAATGAATAACAAAGGAACTGAAAAAGTAAACAATAATGTTCTTTTCATAAATTCTTTTGGTATAACGAGCCTACTCAAGGCTGATTTTTTTCAAGCCAATTTAGTAAACACCAAATAAAATCCAGAAGGATTTCACCAAGACATAATATGACCTTTATTGTTTTTTGCAAGCTAAATATTGATTGATCACAACTTTTACTTTATCGTTCGCACTCATCATTTATAAAAAGGAAAATCCCATGGCTTTAGCAAGCGCGCGTCATATTTTAGTAAGTTCTGAAGAAAGTTGTTTAACACTTAAAAGTGAAATTGAAGCTGGTTCTGATTTTGCAGAAGTAGCAAAAAAACATTCATCTTGCCCTTCTGGTGCAAAAGGCGGTGAACTTGGTGAATTTGGTCCAGGCATGATGGTACCAGAATTCGATAAAGTTGTTTTCAGTGCACCAATCGGTGAAGTACAAGGTCCAGTTAAAACACAATTTGGTTACCATCTTCTAGAAGTGACAGCTCGCTCGTAGTTTAAATATTCATGAGTTTCGAGTCATAAATAAACTTAAGCTTAGAGTCACGAGCTTCGAGCTACGAATAAACATAAGCTACGAGTTTTGAGCTTCGAGCTACGAGCTACGAATAAACATAAGTTACGAAGTTCGAATTTGTGTTTTCGAAGCTAATTGCTCGCCTCTCGAAGCTCTAAACTTCAGACAAAAAAATACCACTTTTAAAGTGGTATTTTTATTTATAGTGCTAAGTGAAATGCAGTTACATCAGAGGATCTTGGTCTGCGCCTTCTTTTTCCACAACTTCTGGAATCATATGATCGCGATTAACACCTAAGTTAACAGCCAATGCACTTGCTACATAAATTGAAGAATAAGTACCCACACAAATACCAATCAGTAATGCGGTCGAGAAACCGTGTATCAAAGCACCACCAACAATAAACAATGAAAGCAATACAAAGATCGTCGTTCCAGAGGTGATCATGGTACGGCTTAAAGTTTGTGTGATGGATTGATCAACCACTTCATCTGGCGTAGAGGTTGCCATTAAACGGAAGTTTTCGCGTATTCGGTCAAACACAACAATGGTGTCATTTAATGAATAACCAACTACCGCTAATAAAGCCGCTAATACCGTTAAATCAAATTCTAATTGAAATATCGAGAAGACACCTAAAGTAATGATAATATCATGTGCTAATGCCAGAACTGATCCAGCGGCTAGACGCCACTCAAATCGTAAACTAACATAAATCATGATACAGATAAGTGCGATGATAATCGCTAAACCACCATCTTCAGCAAGTTCTTCACCCACATTAGGACCAACAAACTCGATACGACGCATATCAACCGTGCCGTAATCAGCCGCTTGCAACGCATCTAATACCTGATTACCAATCACGACGCCTTTAACACCATCTTGTGGTGGTATACGGATCATCACTTCATGACTACTACCAAAATGTTGAGCAAGTGCATTAGAGAAATTGGCTTGCGCAAGTGTCTCACGTATTTCAGGTAGTACAGCGGGTTGCTGAAATCCAACTTCAATTAGCGTACCGCCAGTAAAATCAAGACCCCAATTAATTCGATTAATACCCAATGATGCAATAGAAACCACAATTAATAACATTGAAAGCCAAGATGCAGGCTTCGAATATTTCATAAAACGAATAGGAGTTGTCGCTTTAAATAATTCAAACATAATATTTCCTTAAGCCGTTTTAAATTGAAAGTTTCTTAATATCATTACGTCCACCCCACAATGCATTAACAATTGCACGTGTACCAAAGATAGAAGTAAACATAGACGTCGCGATGCCGATCATTAATGTCACAGCAAAACCTTTAATCGGACCAGTACCAACAGCAAAAAGAATGATGGCTGTAATTAAAGTGGTGATATTTGCATCCGCGATAGTTGAGAATGCATTTGAATAACCTTCATTAATCGCACGTTGAATTGATTTACCTGCTTTAATCTCTTCACGAATACGTTCAAAGATAAGCACGTTAGCATCAACGGCCATACCGACGGTTAATACAATACCTGCAATACCCGGCAAGGTTAATGTTGCCCCAGGAAGCATAGACATCAAACCAACGATCATGACGATATTAAAAATTAAAGCTAAGTTAGCAATGGCACCAAATTTTCGGTAATAGAAAAACATAAACAATACAACAGCTAACAAACCATAAATCATAGCTTTAACACCGTTATCGATATTTTGTTTACCAAGGCTTGGACCAATAGTACGTTCTTCAACAATTTGAATCGGTGCGATCAGTGCACCAGCACGTAATAATAAGGCTAAGTTATGTGCTTCAGCTGAATTATCTAACCCTGTAATACGGAAACTACGACCAAGTTGCGCTTGAATGGTTGCAACATTAGCAATTTCTTCGCGTTTACCAATCTCAGCTTTACCATTGGCTTTTTTCTTACCCGTTGGCAGGTATTCAATAAACAAGGTTGCCATCGGTTTACCAATGTTCTCTTTCGTAAAGCGAGACATTTTACTGCCGCCTTGTGAATCAAGAGAAATACTTACTTGTGGACGGCCATATTCATCATTACTTGATTGCGCATCAACGATGTGGTTACCCGTTAAAATAATGCTTTTCTTAACAACGACGGGCGTACCATTACGTTCTTTATATATAACACTTGATGACGGTAAACGACCGGCTAATGCATCGCTGATATCAGTATCAGAATCAACAGCGTGGAATTCTAGTGTCGCGGTAGCGCCTAATATTTCCTTAGCACGAGCAGTATCTTGTACACCAGGTAACTCAACCACAATACGGTCGGTACCTTGACGTTGGACTAATGGCTCTGCAACACCTAATTCATTAACACGATTACGTAAAATACTTAAGTTTTGTTGTAAGGCATCATCTTTAGTGGCTTTTAATTTATCGTCACTCATTGAAACTGTTAAAACAAACTCACTATTTTCTTCCGTATTTGAAAAAAGAAAACCAGGGTTAATAGGTTTTAAATGTGACTCAGCAGCATCTAATGTTTCTTGGTCTTTAAAACGTAATACAACGCCTGTTTCAGAGCTGTCTTCACGAATACCACGGAAACGGATTTTTTGTTCACGTAACTCAGAACGGAAATCTTGAACCATTTGCTCTTGCGCTTTTGCAATCGCTTCATCCATGTCCACTTCCATTAAGAAATGAACACCACCACGTAGGTCAAGACCTAATTTTAAAGGTGAGCCACCTATTGCTTCTAACCAAGCTGGTGTTGCAGGTGCTAAATTAAGGGCACTAACAAAACCTTCGCCAAGTTCATCACCAATGGTTTCTCTGGCAATTAATTGGTCTTCATCTGAATTTAGACGAACTAAAATTTGTCCGTTTTCAAGTACTGTACTTTTAGGTGTAATGTTCGCTTGGCTTAATAATGTTTCCACTTTACTAAGGGTAGAAAGTTCTACTTTTGCACCACGGGTTGCAGAGATTTGAATAGCGGGGTCTTCGCCGTATAAATTAGGCGCTGCGTAAAGTAATGTGATTAGCACGATAAAGCTAAGCAGCAAATACTTCCACATTGGATATTTGTTTAACACAATACAGTCCTTTATGTACTGCCAATAACACTTAAATTAACGTAGAAAAATTAATAGGAAATTGGCATAAAAAAAAAGGTGAAACTGTTTTCAGCTTCACCTCATTTGACTAGATAGATTTTAACGTGCCTTTTGGCAGGATTGCAGTAATAAAATCTTTTTTAAGTGCAATAACGTTATTTTCGTTTAGTTCAAGTTGAACGTAATCATTTTCATCACTAATTTTAACAATGCGACCAATTAAACCGCCACTTGTTAACACTTCATCGCCTTTACCCATGTTGCTCATTAGGTTTTTATGCTCTTTAGTACGACGAGCCTGTGGACGATAAATCATGAAGTAAAAAATACCCGCAAAAATTACCATCATAAAAATAAATTGAAAACCACCTGCTTCTGGTGCTGCTTCAGCTGCATGTGCTTGTGAAATGAAAAAACTCATTGGATATCCTCTAAATTAAAATTAAATATTGTTTTATTATACAATTATCATTAAACCGCCACCTAAAATGGCGATTAAATAATCGATTTATTGTTTTTCGTCTATGACTGGTTTTTCAATACCAATTCGTTTATAAAAAGTATCAACGAATTCGTCTAATGTACCTTGCTCAATGGCATCACGCAAACCTTTCATTAAACGTTGATAGTAACGTAGGTTATGAATCGTATTTAAGCGTGCACCCAAAATTTCTCCACATTTGTCAAGGTGATATAGGTATGCGCGTGAATAATTTTTACAGGTATAGCAGTCACAATCTGCATCTAAAGTACTTGTATCTTCGCGATGTTTAGCATTACGAATTTTAATAACACCATCAGTGGTGAAAAGATGACCGTTACGTGCATTTCGTGTTGGCATCACACAATCAAACATATCCACACCACGACGAACACCTTCAACTAAATCCTGTGGTTTACCAACGCCCATTAAATAACGTGGTTTTTCAGCAGGAATTTTAGTGGTGACGTGATCCAAAATACGATGCATATCTTCTTTTGGCTCACCAACAGCAAGTCCACCAATGGCATAACCATCAAATCCGATTTTTTCTAGGCCCGCTAATGACACATCACGAAGGTGCTCATAACAACCACCTTGTATAATGCCAAACAGTGCATTAGGATTTTGTTGTTCATCAAAACGCTGGCGACTACGTTCAGCCCAACGTAAAGAGAGTTTCATTGAAATGTCAGCTTCATCTTCAGTGGCAGGATAAGGCGTACACTCATCAAAGATCATCACAATATCAGAACCTAAGTCGTATTGAATCTCCATTGATATTTCTGGTGATAAAAAGACTTCAGAGCCGTTTACTGGACTACGGAAATAAACACCCTCTTCCTTAATTTTACGCATTTTGCCTAAGCTAAAGACTTGAAAACCGCCTGAATCCGTTAAAATTGGGCCTTTCCATTGCATAAAGTCATGCAAATCGCCGTGTTTCTTGATCACTTCCTGCCCTGGGCGTAACCAAAGGTGGAAAGTATTACCTAATAATATCTCTGCGCCAGTCGCATCAACTTCCTCAGGCGTCATACCTTTTACGGTTCCGTAAGTACCGACAGGCATAAAAGCTGGCGTTTCTACCGTTCCACGTTCAAAGGTTAAACGACCACGACGAGCGCGACCGTCCGTTGTTAAAAGATCATATTTCATTTTCATTTATATTCCTCGTCGGAAAAACAGTCCGACTATTATGGTTAAAACAGCTTGTTAAGCCTAATTGGTATTACTTTTACTAAAATTAAAAACTAAAAATTAAAAACTATCTACTAATAGCTGATAGCTGATAGCTAATAACTATTTAATTTCTTTATTGGTTAAAAACATCGCATCACCATAACTAAAGAAACGATATTGTTGTTCAATCGCGACTTGATAAGCCTTATCAATATGTTGTTTACCTGAAAAGGCGCTAACTAACATTAATAAGGTTGATTCAGAGAGATGGAAGTTTGTTAACATGGCATCCACCACTTGAAATTGATAACCAGGGTAAATAAAGATATCTGTTTCAGCAAAGTAAGGCGCCAAAGCCTTTCCTTTTGCTAAAGTAACAGAAGCGGCACTCTCAACAGAGCGTACTGAGGTTGTGCCCACTGCAATGACACGTCCGCCTTTGTTTTTGGTTGCGACAATTTTATCAACAACTTCTTGAGAGACTTGAGCAAGTTCACTGTGCATATGATGTTCAAGAATATTGTCGACTTTCACCGGCTGAAAGGTGCCCGCCCCGACATGTAAAGTGACAAAAGCTAAATCAACACCCTTAGCGGTTAATGTATCTAATATTGTTTGATCAAAATGTAAACCTGCTGTTGGTGCTGCAACCGCACCAGGGTTCTTATTATAAACCGTTTGATAACGTTCTTTATCCGCGTCTTCATCTGGTCTATCGATATAAGGCGGTAATGGCATATGACCAATATTTTCTAATACTTCTAAGACTGATTTTTCATCTTGGATATGAATTTCAAAAAGAGGTCCTTGACGTTGTACCATGATCGCATCAACCGCATTTTCTAAACGTAATTTACAACCTGGTTTTGGCGATTTAGAACTACGAACATGTGCAAGAAAACTACTTTCATCTAATACTCGCTCGACTAATACCTCAATTTTTCCACCGGTTTCTTTTTCACCAAATAAACGTGCGGGAATAACACGGGTATCATTAAAGATAAGTAAATCATCTTTATTGATTAAATCAATTATATCAGGGAATTGAAGGTGATTAATGTCTCCAGTCACGCCATCAAGTGATAAAAGACGACTGCCGGTACGTTCACTTTTGGGATAACGAGCAATTAATGATTCTGGTAGTTGGAAAGAGAAATCAGAGACTTTCATAGGTAAGATCCGCAAAGGCAAAAATAAAACGCGCAGTATACCCGACATCAGTAAAAGTGCAAAACTTTCAACGCAGAGATAGTTTCTTTTAAGCAGTAAAATTGATCAGTTATTTATTGGATTTGGTACCACATATCAATACAACAAAGAGACATAAATGATGATAGATATGACGTGCGGGTAATTAATTTTGCTCAGCGAGTTTTAGCATAGCAATCGGTGTTTTATTTTCTTCGATTTCTAAAGCATCTGGGGCCGATTCAAAAAATGGTTGGCTATCTTCAGGTACAATTTCAGGGTCTATTTGATTGCTCATATCGGGATTACTTTCTTGATGACTATCACTCTCCATAAAGGGTTGTTGATCGTCATTAGATGTTTCATCAATGGCAGTGTTTTGAACGACTTTTGTTTGCATTTTAGGCATGCTATTTTGAGAGATAACTTCATCTGATTCAAGTATGTTGGTCACTTCAACTATTTTTGTCGTTAACTGTTCACTATTAACGTCTACTTCACTTGGTTTTTTGTCAGTAAAGTGCATCACACCTTTAGCATCAACCCAGCTGAAAACTGTACCAGCCATTACGCTACTAACAGTAAGGGGTGAAAAAGTGACAATTGTTAAAAGCAACAGAAAACATTTCATCGTTTAATCCCTGAAAATACATTTTTATAAGACATTCTTATTTATGATTTAATGATCTGTCCATGACAATTTCCCATGTAGGACGATGAATTATAACGAAAGGTGGTATAAAAGGTAACAAGAGATATGCTGAATTATGAAAATAAAACGAGAGCTACACTACATTAACGCAGAAAGCTCTCATTTGTTGAGTATCATTGTCAACAAAGTTAATTGAAGATTTAATACTGATGGTGTGAATTACGATGCTTTATGAAAGATTAACTCTCTTTCGCTAAAAGTGAGTTTAGTTCTTCTTTAGTCGCATGACGAACATCGACACCTTTAACTAAGTAGACAATTTGTTCGCATAGATTTTGGCAACGGTCACCAATGCGTTCAATTGAACGAGCAGAAGCTAACACTTTTAAAATGAAAGGAATTGAACGGGGATCTTCCATCATAAAGGTCATTAATTCACGTAATATGCTTTCATATTGACGGTTTACTTTTTTATCTTCGTTATGAATGTTAATCGCAGCAGTGACATCCAATCGCGTAAACGCATCGAGAGAGTTATGTAGCATCTTTAATACAATCTGCCCCATATTCTCAAGACCGATCAAAGAAGGCATATCTGTTTTTCCATGATTATCAATGACCATTGATGCGATACCTGCAACCCCATCACCAATACGCTCAAGTTCTGTAATACTCTTCATAATTGATAGAATAAGACGTAAATCTGATGCGGCAGGTTGACGTTTAGCAATAATTCGTGAACATTCTTGATCAACTTTAGATTCAAATTCATTCACTTCTTTATCTTTAATAATAACTTGTCGCGCTAATTCGACATTATTATCAGCCATTGCAACTAATACATCATTAAGCTGTTGTTCGATTAATCCACCCATTTGCATGACTTGATTACGAACAAACTCTAACTCACTGTTAAACTGACCTGAAATATGACGGTTAAGATCTAAAGTTTCCATTATTTTTTCCTTTAACTAATTCTTTATTTAATCTACTGAATGTACATGACCACGAATTAAATATGTGTTCAGGATTAAGCTTAAATAGCGACGCCTGAATTTTTAGCACATATCTAGCCGTAGCGACCAGTTATATAATCTTCCGTTTGTTTCTCTATAGGTGCAGTAAACAATGTATTAGTATCAGAATACTCAATGAGTTTACCCATATACATAAACGCTGTTTGGTCAGAAACACGAGCAGCTTGTTGCATATTATGCGTAACAATCACGACCGTAAATTGCTCTTTCAACTCAGTGATCAATTCTTCAATCGTTAATGTTGAAATAGGGTCCAGTGCTGAAGTAGGTTCATCCAACAATAAGACTTCAGGTCCGATTGCAATGGCACGCGCGATAACTAAACGCTGTTGTTGACCACCAGATAAACCAAAAGCATTATCATGTAATCTGTCTTTTACTTCTTTCCAAAGCGCCGCACTTTTTAATGATTTTTCTGCGGTTTCATCTAAGATACGACGATCTGAAATACCTTGTAAACGTAAACCATAAACCACATTTTCATAAATAGATTTAGGAAAAGGATTCGGACGCTGAAACACCATACCCACTCGACGACGTAAAGCTGCAACATCTACTGATTTATCGTAAATATTGGTACCTTGAAGTTCGATACGTCCCTCGACACGACAAATATCAACTAAATCGTTCATACGATTAATACAACGCAATAATGTCGATTTACCACAACCAGAAGGTCCGATAAAAGCCGTTACTTTACCCTTAGGTATTTTCATTGATACGTCAAAAAGCGCTTGTTTGTCACCGTAATAAAGATTTAAGTCTTTAACTTCTAAGGCTGTTTTATCAGCACTAAGGTGTGTCAAAATATCTGTTTTTGTGCTTGATTCTGGTAATGTGATCATTTTTTATTTTCCTACAAATTCTATAAATATGTATTTAGCAATAACTAGTATTTAGTGCTCAAGTGCTCGGTATTTCTCACGTAAATTATTACGGATAGCAATAGCAGTTAAATTTAAGCCAATAATAACGGTAACGAGTAAAAATGAAGTTGCATAAACTAATGGTCTTGCCGCTTCAACGTTCGGGCTTTGGAAACCAACATCATAGATATGGAATCCTAAGTGCATGAACTTTCTTTCTAAATGCAAGTATGGGAAGTTTCCATCTAAAGGCAATGTTGGTGCCATTTTAACAACACCCACTAACATCAATGGTGCTACTTCACCCGCGGCACGCGCAACCGCTAAAATTAATCCAGTCATGATGGCGGGACTCGCCATCGGCACAATGATTCTCCAGAGTGTTTCAGACTTTGTCGCCCCTAAAGCAAGCGAACCTTCACGCAAAGTACTTGGAATACGGCTTAGCCCTTCTTCCGTTGAAACAATCACCACTGGTAGCGTCAAAATCGCTAATGTTAATGCTGACCATAATACACCAGGTGAACCAAAGGTTGGTGTCGGTAATGCTTCTGGATATAATAATTGATCGATACTGCCACCAACAATATAAACAAAGAAACCTAAACCAAATACACCATAAACAATCGATGGCACACCCGCTAAGTTAATCACTGCGATACGGATAAACTTAGTAATATTATTCCTAGGTGCATATTCATGTAAATAAATAGCAGCTACAACACCAAATGGCGTCACAATAACGGCCATCAACATGACCATAAATACCGTACCAAAGATTGCCGGAAATACGCCACCTTCAGTATTTGCTTCACGCGGATCATCACTCACAAACTTACCGGTTTGATGAAACCAGTGCAGCACTTTTTCAATAAAGTTCATTTTATTTGGAAGATAAAAATCAAGTACATCAGCAATCGGCATGACCACATCACGTCCAGTCATATCGGTAATCACCACAGAATCACGTTGTGCTTCTGAACGATATTCAAAAAGTTGTTTTTCAAGCACAAGATATTCATCTTGTAATGCTTTTGATTGCGTTTTGAATTCAGCAATTTTTGCTTCTGTTAATTCACCGTTTAAATCTAACTTACGTTGATTCAATCTGATTCTATCTAAATCAAAATTGATTCTACCGATATCACCTTTTAACAAATCAGTTTCTTTGTCATTAAGTTCTGATGTGATCTCTAAACGTTTTTCAAATTCTGTTTCAAGTTCAGAATCCAGCAATGGTAAAACCACACCATTCTCTTGGATTTCTTTAATATAACCGTAGAAATTACCATTTTTAGTACGCTCTAAAACAACAATGTTATCGCGTACATGTTTTTCCTTAATGACGGTTTCTAAAATCCATTGAAAATCTAAATCTACATATTCACGGTTACCCACTTTAATGAGATAACGATTTAATGATTCAGGTTGATCTTCAAGTCCAGAAATACCCGCATCGATTAATTGTTGCTTGAGGACGATTTCACTGTCGTAAATTTCACCAATGACATTACTATGCTGACCTTGTTGATCAACCATATCAAATTCATACACAGTCGCAGGCCAGAAAAAGCTCAGGCCACGCCATCCGATGAGAAGAAACAGTCCGACCACCATAATCAAACTCAAACTTACCGCACCACCTGTCATCCAGATCCAAGGGGTGCCCGATTTAAACCACTTATTCATATTATTTCCTATTAACACGCTACAGTTATTACTGGCAGATTATTCTTTTGCTTTAAATTAAGTTACAAGCTTGAATATTTTTCACGTAAACGCTGACGCACAAGTTCAGCCACGGTATTAAATATAAAAGTGAAGATAAACAGTACAAATGCAGCTAAGAACAACACGCGGTAATGAGAACTTCCAACTTCCGACTCAGGCATCTCAACGGCAATGTTGGCTGATAACGAACGCATACCTTCGAAAATATTCCAATCCATAATCGGTGTATTACCTGTTGCCATTAATACAATCATTGTCTCACCAACAGCACGGCCTGTTCCCATCATTACCGCAGAGAAAATACCAGGACTTGCGGTCAAAATAACCACTTTTGCCAGTGTCTGCCAAGGTGTTGCACCTAATGCAAGCGATCCCATTGTTAAACTTTTTGGCACACTGAAAATGGCATCTTCTGCGATTGAATAAATGGTTGGAATAACCGCAAACCCCATCGCAATACCGACGATTAATGAGTTACGTTGGTCAAAATCAATACCCAAATCGTTGGTCAAATACATACGTGTATCACCATTAAACAACCATAATTCAATCGTGTTACTAAAGGCCATCGAAAGGTAACCCGTTACCAATAATACCGGGATTAAAATAAGTGGATGGATTCCTTCAGGTATTTTTTGTCTGAAGGTCGCAGGTAATGTTGTCCATAAGATAGCAGTGATAAAAATGCTCAGAGGCAATGAAATTAACAACAAAATAATACCTGGCAAATGGCTTTCAATCAGAGGAGCTAACCAAAGACCCGCTAAAAAACCAAGGATTACCGTCGGTAACGCTTCCATAATTTCAACTGTTGGTTTGACATAAGAGCGAATAGATGACGACATAAAGTAGGCCGTATAAATCGCACCTGATATTGCAATTGGCACTGCAAATAACATGGCATAAAAAGCAGCTTTAATGGTACCAAATGAAATAGGCACTAAACTCATTTTAGCTTCAAAATCATCACTCGCTGAGGTTGATTGCCATAAATAAGCAGGTTCAGGGTAACCTTCATACCAAACTTCTTGCCACAAAGCAGACCAAGTAATTTCAGGATGTTCGTTATCCAACTTATACAAAGTCACTTGTTTATTATCAACCACCAAAATGGCATTTGCACGAGGTGAAAAAGCAACTGAGAGAGTTTCATTATCGCTGACTTTCTCACGTAACAAGCGTGTATTACCTGTTGTGTGAAAAATAGAAAGGTAACCTTCAGTATCGGTAGTCACAAAGCCTTTACGGAAATATTCAGGCACAATATTATTAACATATTGTTCAGCATCAAAATCACGGATATATGTGAAAGTACGCTTGTTATCTTTTAATACTTCAAACCATTGGCTGACGATTCCATTTTCATTCGCCACGATTAATGAGCTCGCACCCGTTAATAAGGTCATATCAGACACATGAGTATTAAGTGCATTAATTGGTAAGGCAGATTTAATACGAATATTGTCTACATTAGAAATATCATAAACAATCAATTCATCACCCGCACGTACAAACAAATTTTGTAAATTAGGGCTTAATAACATCTGAGACACATTTTGAGGTAGCGAAGGAAGTTCAATCTGTTGTTGTTCCCACAGTACTTCATCGGTCATCATATTCACGCTGGCTGTCATTGATACAAGCAAGCCACGTTTATCACGAGTAACAGCAGCAATGACGGCGCCATCATTCGAGACTTCAAAACTCGCGACATCAATAGCTTCACCTTGCGGGTCGATATCAATTAATGCTTCGCCTAATGGATATTCAATATTAGCTGAAATTAAACGTTTATTATTTGGATAACTTGTCTCAAAATCAGGTTTAAAAATAGCTACTTGACCCGTTTGGTTTGCTAACAAATAAATATTAGTACTCGGAGAAGATTGGGCAAATGCAACAGGTTGATCAAGCATCGTTTTAGTTAATAAAACTTCGCCTAAGTCTTTTTCACGTAAAGAAATAAAAGACAAAATACCCTGTTCAGTTACTTGATAACTAATATCATTTTGTTCATCCAAACCAAGTGCATAAACTTGATGGTTCTTAGCTTGTGAAAACTGTTTTTCAACTTCGATACTTACCGGTGCAAAAATCGGTAATACGACATAAAGTAAATATCCAAAAATAAGTAATAGTGTTACAAGCACTAAGGCCCCACCACTACTGATACTGTATTTGACTATTTTATCTTTTATTACACGTTTTTGATTTGCGCGTAACCGGTTTGATAAATCGCTGTGCATTAATACTCTCCAACATTATTGATAGCGTGGAGTATATTACTGTTTTATGACAGTTATATGACAGTGACCATTTTTGTCGGGTTTACACTTAGATTGTTCAGGTATTTAGTGGAATAATATAAAGTGTTTTGGGGGGGAGAATGACTGTTCATGAAATTTCGATACGTTTTAAACTAACTTTTTAGCCAAACACTTACAGGGGCGGGACGATAAATGCCAAAGCCTTGCAGTAATGAAACACCAGTATCAATAATGACCTGTTCCATTTCTTTTGTTTCAATGCCTTCAGCTAACAATTCAATGCCATGGGATTGACAATGTTGCACCAAATATAAAATCAAATCTCGACAAGCAGTACTCGATAACGACTCCCAGACTAAATCTTTGTCGATCTTAATTTGCAACAGTGGCAAGCGGAATAAACTGGTTAACGAACTTAAACCAGCTCCAAAATCATCTAAGGACAAATAAAAACCGCGACGATGCAATGCATGTAATTGTTCAACCCCTCGTTTTTCAAAATCTAATAGGTGTGACTCAGTGATTTCAAATATAACGCGATGAGGCATAAGCCCAAAACCGCGAACGATCGATTCAACTTGATTTGCAAATTCTCCATCCAGTAACTGTATCACTGAAACATTGACGTTTATTGAAGGTTGTTCACTATGCTTCAAATCATAATCAAGTAAAAACTGGCAACTTTTACGTAAAACTAACAAACCTAAAGAAGCAATATGCCCTTGTTGTTCTGCAATAGGAATAAATTCATCCGGCCTTACCATGCCAAGTTCAGAATGAGTCCAGCGTGCTAAGGCTTCAAAACTAATAATTGGTTTATTCTTAGCATCAACAATAGGTTGTAATTCAATACTTATCTCATCTCTAGCAATCGCATCACCTAAGGCATCAATAATTGCAAAATATCGGTCAATATTCTTTTTAATATCATTGGTATACATTGATATTTTTTTATTGATTCGCGCATATTCAACGGTTTTAAGTAATAGGCTTACCGGATCTTGTCCCGCAAAATCACGTTCATGAATAATGCCAATGGAAATATCATCACCAGAAATAACACTATCTGAATATGAGTCACTAGAGAATACGTTTTTTAGCGCATTTCCAATGTAAGAAGTCATATCAGTGCTAATTTCCGATCGACACCAAACGACAAATACATGGGAACTAATTCGATACAATTTGCTTTCACGAGGCAGAAAAGAGTGTAAACAAGCCTCAAGTATTTCAACAAACCGGTGCATCACTTTAACACCCCAACGACGTTGGTAATGATAAAGGTGCTCAATCGATACACCATAAACAACACCAGTACTTAAGAGGTCTGATTCACTGATATCATCTTCCCATTTTTTACGATTAAAGAGACCCGTTTCTCTTTCATGATAAATCGCATAGGATAGGTGCTCAGTTAATAACTTCTGTTCAGTAATATCTCGATGGCAACCAACCATATAGGTTTCATTATTTTCGGTTACGATTAAACCAGTGGCTTCAATCCAAATATATTTTCCATCACGGGTCTGCACACGATACTGGCTCACCACCCTATCGGTATTCGATTCCTTCTGAGACTTAACTCGCGCGTCAAAGGCTCTTTTGTCAAAAGGATGCATCAGTTTTACCCAGTCATCTAGCAATGAGTTAACAAGAGGTAAATCAAACTGTTCATAAAAGGTACTATTATAAAATTGAACAGTATTATCATCTCCCATATACCAAAGCCCATCTTTAGAAGAGTCAAAGATATGTATTAGCTTATCAAGCATGGCTAATTGATGAGGATTTTCTTTCACTTTAAACTCTCCTTGAATGGCTCTTTTAACTAAAGAAATCGATAAAATATAACAGCTAACAGCTAACAGCTAACAGCTAATCA
>TARA_R110001583_G_scaffold8952_2_pt1 | contig 47751 bp, 33 predicted proteins | sample TARA_R110001583 | Tara Oceans TARA_R110001583 (sample SAMEA4398432) | marine metagenome | biome: Polar Biome; feature: [MES] marine water layer (ENVO:01000295) within the mesopelagic zone...; material: water (ENVO:00002006), including particulate matter (ENVO:01000060) such as...... | reverse complement strand
ATCGCCAGATGCAAGCAATAAGTTAAAGGCTTCTTGGCTTTTATTTGTTGCAGAAGAAGCAACATTTTTTAAACTAACACCAGTCAATTTAGCAGCTTCTTTCTCAACTAACCACTCATTATCGTAAACATATTTTTTAGTATGCAAATGAATTGTTAAATCAAGTGGCTTATCTGTCACTTTATAGTTCTGGTCTGCAGTATCAGCTAAAACTGGAGCAGAGACTGCTAACGTAGATGCAACAACTGCTGCAACGGTTGAAAGTTTTATTAAACGCATTGTGTTTTCCTTTAGGTTATTTACATGTGTTTCTTGCTGTTGTACAAGTTGTGAAGGGATCATTCCTTAACACCTCCCATCATGATGCCTTTGTTGAAATATTTTTGAATCCATGGGTAAACGAGTAGCACTGGAATGATTGAACACACCATAATAGCCGCACTTACCGTTTCGAATGAATAAAGTGATTCAATTAATGAACTCGCAAATTCATCATCATCACTCAAGGTAGTAATGGTTTGACGAAGAAAAACTTGTAATGGAATTTTTTCGTCATCTCTTAGTAATACCATTGCCCAGAAGAAGCCGTTCCAGCGCGATACGATACAAAATAGCGTGATCGTTGCGATAGCTGGTTTTGCTAATGGTACAAACACTTTCCATAAAACTTGAAATTCATTTGCACCATCCATACGAGCCGCTTCTTCGAAGGACTTTGGAATAGCTTCGAAGAAGTTCCTAAGCAAAATAATGTTAAATGCATTTACCGCAAAACCGATGATGATACCTACATAGCTATCTAATAGACCTAGGTCACGCATATTAAGGAAGAATGGAATCATCCCTGCGTTAAACCACATGGTGAATGCAATCGCTAGATTCCAGAATCGACGACCAAGAAGTTGTGGTCTAGACAAGGCATAAGAGCCAGGAATAACAATTAACAAACTAACTATCGTACCACCAACGGTATAGATGAAAGTGTTCTTATAAGAAATCCAGAACATCGGTTCAGCTAATACCATTTTATAAGCGGCAAGGGTCATTTCAACCGGCGTCAATACAACTTGACCGGATGTTGCAGCAAATCCAGAACTTAATGAAAGTGCAGCAATGTATATAAAGGGATATAACGTACTTATCGTAAACATGCCAATTAAGAACATGTTTAGATAAACAAACATTTTATCTCCGCGAGAATAAAGGTTCATATTCATTTGCATGGTGTATCTCCTACCACAGTGAGGTATTAGAAAAACGTTTACTAATGGTGTTTGCAGTCATCACAAGGATAAAGGCAACAACAGCATTAAATAAACCGGCGGCGGCAGCTAAGTCATATTGGCCAGCCTGAAGACCCTGGCGGTATATAAAGGTACTGATAACATCGGCAGTTTCATAAGTCGCTGGTTGATATAGCAAGATAATCATTTCAAATCCAACTTCTAACAAGTTACCTATTTTGATGATTAACATGATCAATATTGTCGGTAAAATACATGGAATAGTTATTTTCCACATCATTTGCCAACGAGATGCACCATCTACCACGGCTGATTCATATAATGAAGGGTTAACACCCGCCATCGACGCTAAGAACACTATCGAACTAAAACCCGCTTCTTGCCAGATGGTTGAACCGATGAAAATAGGTTTAAACCATTCAGGTTTTGTCAGGAAGTAGATGGGATCAATACCAACTTTAGTCAATAATAAATTGACTACCCCAGAGGAGGGTGAAAAAGCCGTTATCACGATACCCGCTACAATTACCGTCGAAATAAAGTGTGGTAAATAAACGATCGTTTGTGCTGTTCTTTTGAATTTCGGATTTAAAACTTCATTAAACATTAACGCTAATAAAATAGGCACCGGAAAACCAATAAGTAAACTCAAACTACTGATAGTCAACGTATTACCGATTGCTCGGATGAATTGGTCATTACCAAATAATGTTTCAAAGTGTTCAAAACCAACCCATGGGCTACCAATAATACCTTTAAAAACACTGTAGTCTTTAAATGCTATTTGTAATCCATACATAGGTTTATATAAGAAAACTATGATCCAAATAATAGTGGGAGCAAGCATCAAATAGACTTGCCACTCCCGCTGCATATGTCTAATAAACCATTTAAACTTATCCATGTTATTTATCCTTTCTTAAGCATTGCTTGGGTGGCCAAGAGCCATACCAGATTCATGATCAAAAACAGTAAGGCGATTAACAGGGAAATGAATGTTTTCAATTCCTTGAAGATGATCAATATTGCCGTGCGTTTCTGCTTTAATAACGAAAGTTGTTCCGTGTACATGAGAATGTATCAACGCTTCAGAACCAAGAGTTTCAATTAAATCAACTTCAACAGGCACTGCTGTAGATTCATTTTCTTGTGGCTTTATTTGTACGTGCTCAGGTCTAATACCTAAAACAATCTTTTTACCAACGTAATCGATAAGTTTTTTAATTTCAGGCAATTTAACTTTAGAGTTACCAATCTGCGCGAATAATTCACCATCTTCTTGGATTAAGTCAGCATCAATCTGATTCATTGGTGGTGAACCAATAAAGCTAGCTACAAAAGTATTAATTGGGTAATTAAACAAAGCCATCGGCGTACCGACTTGTTCAATTCGTCCATCTCTCATAACAACAATGCGATCTGCTAATGTCATTGCTTCGGTTTGGTCATGGGTAACATAAATACTGGTAACACCAAGACGTTTATGCAAACGTTTAATTTCAGCACGCATTTGCGTACGTAATTTTGCGTCAAGATTTGAAAGGGGTTCATCGAATAAGAAAACTTTAGGATGACGAACAATCGCACGCCCCATTGCAACACGTTGACGTTGACCGCCAGACAGATCTGCAGGTTTTCTTTCTAAATAATCATCTAAACCAAGTATCGCTGATACTTCTTTAATAGACTTGGCAATTTCGTCTTTTGGCGTTTTACGAATTTTTAATCCGAATGCCATATTTTCACCAACGTTTAGGTGAGGATAAAGTGCATAGTTTTGAAACACCATCGCAACATCGCGGTCTTTCGGTGCGATTTCATTAACGATACGGTCTTCAATTTTTACAGTACCACCAGATATCTCTTCTAGGCCTGCAACCATTCTTAAAGTTGTCGATTTACCACAACCCGATGGGCCAACTAACACTACGAACTCTTGTGATTCAACTTCTAAATCGATACCGTGAACGACAGTTGTTTTACCGTATGATTTAACAATTTTCTCAAGTATTACTCTTGACATATAACCTCCATATTAACCTCTGTAAACCTTTGCATTTCTACAACTGGTCATTTTAAAAATCCAATTTTCTTAATGTCACTCATTTAGCCAGTGCGAAATGGTAAGACACTAAACACAATCTTCTGCAGTCATATTTATTAAAACGCTGCTTTAGAAACGATTGATTCCAGTATTGTCACTGAGAAAGCATTTAGTTAATTTGTCTTACAAACACACTTTAAACTTACTTAGTCTCTTTACTCTCATCTTCAACCTTCACAAATATTAACAATAATACTTAGTTATTCTGTTTAGGTTTGAGGCAACAATACACTTCGAAGATTTGGAATAATAGAGCACTTAATCATTTGTTACTGATTACAGGATAGAGCTCCCACTTTCATGACAATTCACATTTCTAAATGTGAAGGAGGCCTTTATATTGATAAATTATTATAAAATAATACAAATTGGACTGGTAATTGCTTAAACCAACAAATAAAAACAATAACTTATTGAAAATAAAGCATTTAATTACAAATTCAAAAAATATCCTAAGAGAATTAAACTCACGATTATATTTTAAATTGTATAAATACTGCATAATCTATTAACAAAAACAAAATGTCTTAGTTAATTTTTGGCATATTTAGGGAAGTTTTTTAGAGGGGTTTTGTGAAAATTAAGACGTCATTCAGAGGATATAAAAGCAACTAAAAAGTCACTAAACGGTCAATATAAAGCCTTTTCATGAGCCGTGTAAATGATAGTTTTGAGGGAAATATTTAGCATCAAAAAGTGTTAAATATGCAACATTTAAAAAAACCAATGGTATTACAATACTAATAATTATGGTTGATTTATTTCTGTTTTATACAAGTAAATTCGTATTTTGCATACAATATGAGTTGTTTTTATAATCTAAATATAGACAAAATAATAATTATTAAAACTTTTTCATTGTCTTTTTCATTAATATTTCATCAATAAAAAAATATATAACCTCAGTTCTGAATCATAACCTTTAACAGATTAAGCAAAGTATCACTCTCTCTGCTAAAGGATTTTTTGTTCACAAAGTGAAATTACTTTATTCAACACAAGAAAATTAGTAATGATATTAATAAGAAGTTAGAAGACGTAAATATCAAGAGAAGGGAATGTATGGGGTATGTGGGCTTAACGTCAGTGCTTATTAAGCCCACTAGATACTATGTTTTATGCTCTCGATTTGAGAGGGCACATTAGCAATAGCTGGTATTGTAAATCATTGAGGCTATTGCTTATTGTCTAATGACTAAAAAATTAGTATGAATATTTATAAATGAACAATCACTTCCCCAGTTAAAAAATCGAAATGAAAACGTTTTTTGACGGATGATTGCAATAATTCAATGATCAATTGATGACTATCCCATTGAGCAGACAAGAGTTGATGATTTCCATCTAAATCATGCAATACAATATTTTTCATTACTTTTTGTTTACTGCGCAGTAATACATAACTTAATTCTGATGTGGCAGGGTTATCAGGGGCAACACCTGTTAACCAACTATCGCCCCCCTCTGTTAACATCTGTTGCTGATAAAACGTCTCTTGTTCGACATTGTATTCAAAGGTTTGAACAACATTTGATAAGTGAGCGATGCGGCAATCTCTCATTCTTGCTAATGGGCCTTCTAATGTTGATAACAATACCTCATCATTTAGTTGAGAAGTAAAAATGCCTCGTGTATGCCAGGTTAAATCTAATTGTTGAGCATGAGGGTTAGTTATCTGATTAATTTCAATCGCAGCAGTGCCTAACCAAAGCATCGAACGTCTAAATTGAATATCTTTATAACTCTGCTCATCCCAATGCACCAAAGTATGGCTATCCACCGTTGCTAATGGTAACCCCCAATCCACTAGGGTATCGACAAAAGAGAAATCTTTATTTTGCTGATAATGAATCACAGTTGGATTTGCGGGTGGTTGATTACTTTGATTAACAACCAATGTATTATGTGTAGCACTATTCTTATAATAGCCATAATGTAGCTCTGCACCGTAACCCGTTGTACCTAAATCAGGCAGAATTTCTTTGCCATTTTTTATTAGCGTTAACCCTAAACGATCATAATGATCATGCTCTCCGCCATATAACGAATGTTTAAGCACTAATTGGTTATTACTATTTTGATCATTCCACATAGTGATACCAACAATCGGAAAATGCACATTGTTAGGCATTAATGCAGATGCTTTGGGTAAGTTTTCTACGCCATATAGCAATGCATCAATATTATCACGACTCCTATTTTGATAAACACTGGCTAAAGCAGACGCAAAAATAGGATCTTTAAATTCACTATAAGCAAATTCAAAAATATGTGTTTCTGTTATTTTTTCTTGGCCTGCAACACAATCATTCATACGCGGAAAGTCCCCGGTATTTAAGACTAGTTGCAGAGGAAAAGTGAGCATGGTGAAATAATTAGGATTTGAGCGTATGGAATAAGGTGTATTTCGGGCTAATTTTTCATAGGCTAATAACGCTTGCAACGCATAATAATGGTAATGAACCGAACCTTCAAACCAAAACCCCTCGCCTTTTAATCCATGGTTTAGTTGATAATGAAGTCCATATTCCGTATTTAATGCAAATTCAATGTAATCTTCATCTTCTAAAATTAAACCAATCACACCAATGGTTGAGTTAATCTTCATCTCATGGTTATGCAATTGCTTGGTCCGATGCGCCATGAGAAAGTCAGCACCTTCACGAAGCAGACGCGTTTCGATAGTTATGCGATCTTGACGGGTTAAATCTTCTCTGATGAAATCATAACCTAATGAAAAATCTAAGTGACAGTTAGCTTCACACAAGGTTTGTGCGTTTGCTTTACCTGGCCCATTGTAGGGAATACCGCCATGTACTTCATAATCAGGGTAATACTTCGCATATTGCAATAAAATAGCTTTCACTTTATCGAAATAAATCTCTTTCCCGGTCAATTTCCACAATAAACCGAGCTCATTACAGGCTTTAGCGTTTAAACCATTCAACCAGCGCCACCAGGCACCATCAAAAGGTTCACCAGTAAAAATTTTGCCATCAACAGGACAACAATGTTGCTCAGGCTTATCTCTATCCCAATTCAGCCTAATGCCATGATCAGGGCAAAAATAATAGTGATTCCAAGTTGCTCTATTATCCGGTGGCACTAAAATATCAGAACATAAGACGGTTTCATTATTATCAATAATGGCTTGAACCATCTCTTTACTCGCACGAGATTTGATAGAAGCAAACTGTTGTTGGTTAAACTGTAACATCATAAAATCCTTTTTATTTTCCCTGTATCAAGTGCAACAGTGAACGACCTAGAGCAATTGAAACAGAAAATTAACATGCTAAAAAACTTATAATGCAAAATAATTTTTAGCATTTTTATAGCAGATAGCTTCAACTGTATTTTTTAATAATACTTCATCATTAGGTAACTCCCCTTCTTCAACCCATTGCCCAAGCAAGTTACAAAGAATTCGACGAAAATATTCATGTCGAGGCATAGACAATAAACTACGAGAATCGGTTAACATGCCAACAAAACGCCCTAACACCCCCAAATTACCAAGCATTTTTAATTGGCCGAGCATGCCTTCTTTCTGGTCGTTAAACCACCAGGCTGAACCGAATTGAATTTTACCAGGCACAGAATCACTATCTTGGAATGATCCAATCAAGGAAGCAATGACGGCATTATCGCGTGGGTTAAGACAATAAATGATAGTTTTTGGTAACTGATGTTCATAATCCAAATCACTCAATAAATTGCCTAAATTCATCGCAAAGGTTTTATCTTCTATTGCACTCATTCCCGTTGCGCCACCGATTTCTTCAAAGCGACGTTGATTAGGATCTTGCAATACACCAATATGAATTTGCATTGCCCAGCCTAATTGCTGATTTTTCATGCCATAAAATTGAAATATTTGAGTTTTAAAAATATTGGCTTCATGTTCATCAATCGCCTGACCATCTAATACTTTACGCAATACAATATCCGCATCGTCCAAAGTACAAGATACATAAGGGACAACCTTGATGCCGATATCTGAAAGGCGACAACCATTTTCATGGAAATAATCAAAACGTAATGAAAGAGAAGAAAATAAATCCTGTATTGATAAGATCACTTTATTGGTTTTAGCCGAGAGACGCTCGACCCAATTTAAAAATTTGTCATTTTTTTCAATATAAAATAAATCATCAGCGCGAAAAGTAGGTAATACTTTAACTTCAAAGCCTTCTTGAGCAAGCGCTTTGTGGTGTTCTAAATCACTCAAGGGATCATCTGTTGTACATAAAGACTCGACGTTCATTCGTCTCAGTAAATTACGCGCACTAAACTCAGGTGTTGCTAATTGCTGATTACAAGATTCCCAAATCGAGGTCGCATTTTCTTCATTGATAAACAAATCAATATCAAAATATCGCTGTAATTCAAGATGTGTCCAATGTAAAAGCGGATTACCAATAAGATAAGGCATTGTTTGACACCACTTATCAAATCGTTCCCGTTCAGAAGCAATACCTGTTATAAACTGTTCTTCTATACCATTACTGCGCATTGCTCTCCATTTATAATGGTCGTGCCCTAACCAAGCCTCAGTGATCGACGAGAAATTAATATCTTCATTAATTTCTTTTGCACTTAAATGATTATGGTAATCGATGATAGGAAGCGTTTTGGCATAGGAATGGTATAAGCGTTGCGCCGTTTCATTGCGTAAAAGAAAATGTTCACCTATAAATTGTTCGACCATATTAGACACTCCTACTTTCAAAAATAAAAATTAGTTGACTGATAGTGTTAGGTGAAAAAGCGCTTTGAATAACCCTACTTTCAGTCATTTATTAAATTGTATTATAATATAATACCGACCTTGTAGTTAAGATTGAAATCACACTTCTTCATTTTTAAACCAACGTTTCATTTAAAAATAAAAACATTCCAGTTATTTTTCATACAAATCAGAGATTAAAGAGCACTAGAGTGGTAATGGAAACTAAGTTTTTATTTAAAAAATAACCCTCTCATAATGATTCCATTGATCCTAAACACATATATTTGTTTAAAAATTAAGCGTTTAGAACATTTTACAAAACGAATAATTTTATTCACTTTCCTAATTTGTGATAAGACTCTCTATCATTATTTTATGAGGGGAAACTATATGATCTACTTAACGTGTTTGAAGCCACTTATTATTTATAATACAAGTCACGGGGTTAGTACTGCTACGCCCTCGCTCTTTTTAAAAATTTTATTAACTCACTTAAAAACCATAATTTTATAGTGGTTAAAATAATTTTTGACTCCGTCAAATATTAGAAATAATTGTCACCTATAATAAAATATTGGCAATTGCATTCTTTACAAACAACTCCCTGGAGATTTATATGGCCCAGATTACAGATAGACATATTAGTAATTTAACTAAAGATACTTATGCACTCGTTTTAGCTGGTGGCCGAGGAAGCCGATTATTTGAACTTACCGATTCGCGCGCTAAACCTGCGGTCTACTTTGGCGGTAAATTCCGCATTATTGATTTTCCATTATCAAATTGTATTAACTCAGGCATTAACCGTGTTGGTATAGCAACTCAATACAAATCACATTCGTTAATTCGTCATATTAGCCGTGGTTGGGGTAGCTTTAAGGCAAAAGAGTTTGTTGAGATTTTACCTGCATCACAACAAAATGGTGAAGATTGGTATGTAGGCACCGCCGATGCGGTATATCAAAATATGGAGATTATTCAATCTCATAACCCTAAGTATGTATTAGTCCTGTCCGGCGATCATGTATACAGAATGGATTACGGTACACTTATCGCTGAACATGTTGCAAATAAAGCCGATATGACAGTCTGTTGTTTGAAAGTTGATACCAAAGAAGCTGCCGGTAGTTTTGGTGTAATGACCGTAGACGAAGAAAGCAAAGTAGTCGCCTTTGATGAAAAACCTGCAGAGCCTAATGAAATCCCAGGCTCGCCAGGTCAATGTTTAGCGTCTATGGGTAACTATCTGTTTGATGCAGATTTTTTGTTTGATCAGCTTTCAAAAGATGACAAAGCCGAAGGTTCAACACATGATTTTGGTCATGATATTATTCCTTCTATTATTAAAGAACATAATGTCTTTGCTTACGCCTTTAAAGATCCGGACAGTGATAACCAACCTTACTGGCGCGATGTAGGTACATTAGATTCTTTTTGGGAAGCAAATATGGAACTTGTTTCTCCTAAACCACAACTTAATTTATATGATCAATCTTGGCCAGTTTGGACTTATCAAGAACAATTACCACCTGCGAAATTTATCTTTGATAATGATGAACGAAGAGGTATGGCTGTTGATTCTACCGTATCCGGTGGTTGTATTATTTCTGGTTCGACTATTCGTAAATCATTGTTATATTCTAGCGTACATGCACACTCTTATAGCATCATCGAAGAATCCGTTTTATTACATGGCAGCCATGTCGGGGAACGTTGTAAGTTAAAAAAGGTCATTTTAGATAGTAAATGTAATGTACCAGCAGGATTAACCATTGGTTACGATAAAGAACAAGATATTGCTAATGGCTTTCGAGTGACTGAGAATGGAGTCACTTTAGTCACTAGACAAATGTTAAAGAATCTAGCTGAAAAAAAGTAGATTGATGACCATTCAACCAGCACTTAGTAAAATCAATGCTGGTTGAATGCTATTAATCATTAATGTATTTTTAAAAATATTAACGCATCTTGAATAATTCACAGTGAAAACGACTTTCTTTTAAACCTAAAGACTCAAAACGTTGTTGTAAACTTTTGGCAAAACCATTTGGTCCACAAAACCAAATATCTGCTTTTTCCCAGCCACTTACTTGCTGACAAATTTTCTCTGCTGATAAAAAACCATCAATATTCGTATCAACAAAATGAAAATTAATATTTGCCTGATTAGCTAAGTGTTGAATATGATCAATAAAGTCAGTATCGGGACATTGTGTACAATAAAATAAATCTGTTTGCTTGGATGGTGGATTAATCGCTAAATGTTCCATTTGTGCCGTAAAGGCAGCAATACCAATACCACCAGCAACCCATATTTGATGCTCGGTAGTTGATTTAAAATCAAAATAACCATAAGGCCCCTCGACTGATACTTCATCATTAATGCTTAAATGATCATTAAGATGGTTAGTAAAATCACCAATACCTTTAATTTGGAAGCGAATTTTGCCACTCTCATTCATCACCGAAGCAATGGTAAAAGGATGCGCCTCTTCACCAGGGAACTGTACAAATGCAAATTGCCCAGGATGATGACCTTTCCATTTTTTATCAGTATTGATGGTAATATCCAATACACGATTATCTGCATAAAAATCGAATGTTTCTACTTTACCTTTTACTTTATTCTTTTTACCTATTTGTCCCGCTAGGCTATAAACGGCAGCCAAAGATCCCATCGTCATTAAGCTTCCGACCAACCAACCAATCGGCTCAAACCAATAATTAAAATCCATTAAGATCACTGCATGAAAAACAAAAACTAAGTACACGACAGACATAATTTTATGCGTATTTAAAAATTTTGAATAACGAATAGTGTCTATCAAGGCAATGGCAATTAATGCGACCAATAAGTAGAATCCCCATTCGCCGATTGATTCAGCAAAATGACGAAAACCACCAAAGAAACCTTCCAGGGTTGTTGAATCAGGGGCATTAGATCCCGCTCCCCCAAATCCATTGCCAGTTGCATTTTCAAGACCTTTACCCAGTCCGCCACCACCTTGTCCCACCCCACCACTACCTTGACCAAAGCCACTACCTTGACCTGCATTTCTAGCGGGTTTATCTAACAAACCTAAACCAACCATATATTTTGTTACTTTTGCCCAAAACCAATGAACAATAATGAATATCAAGCTAGCTATGCCTAACCATTTATGTAACCGGTAGGATTTATCTAAGCCTTGCGTGAGTTTTTCAACAACACTTAAACGTAATGCCAAAATCATTAACAAGCTCATGACCGAAATAGCAATGATACCGCTATATTGCACAGCAAACCCCCTAATTGAAAAGTAAGACCACGTTAATGCCTCGAAATTTGTTGAAATACCCCATATTACCGTTAATAGCACAAACACAATGAGCATGATGGACTTTATGCGTTTCATTTTATACTTCCTTAAATATACGCCAACCTGATATCTAATGAGCGTATTTTGATAATGGTTTAATAGAGGAATTGAAACACTTTTACTTGTCAAAAGTGTGCCAGATAATAGAAATATTGTAACATCCTATGTCAATACATTGTTTTGACATACTTAGACACAACTCAACTTAAAATTTATTATTTAATTTTTTATAAATTAAATAAACAAAAAATTAAATTGCTAAATATCAACACGTTAAAACATTAAAGATAAATTTTAATAAATACCCTTATTTTTTAAGTTACATAAATAACGAATAGATCACATAAAATTTAAATAAAATTAATACTTACCTTGAAATAGTAATAAGATAAAACTAAATTAGATAAAACTTAACATAAGGCTTGTGATATGGACGTTAAATTTAGTTGGAAAAAACGATTTTTATGGATCCCACCGATTGTGATCGGTGCGTTGGTGATATTTTTTGCACCATCAATGAAGCAAAAACCTCCACAGACAAACAAGGTAGCCAGCCCTAAAGTTGTACGTATCATGGCGATAGCTCCGCGTAACATCCAACCTACAGCAAGCGGTTATGGCTATATTGAACCGGCTAACGATTGGCAAGTTCAATCGGAATTATCTGGCACTGTTATGTGGACATCAGAAAATTTATCACCAGGCGCTATTATTAAAAAGGGAGAGGTTGTCTTAAAAATTGATACCGCACCCTTTTTATTAACCAAAGCTCAACTAGATGCCCAATTAGAAGTGGCCATATTAAAAGATCAAACCATTCAATCTTCTCTGACTATTGCGCAACAAGATTTTGAACTACAAACTGCCGAGCTAGCAAGGTTTGAACGTCTCAATAACACAGGTAATATTTCTAAAATAGAAAGGGATGCGAGCAAGCGCCAATTGCTTAATAGCCAGCAACAATTACAGACATTGAAAAATAGCTTATTGATCAATCAAGCAGAAAAGAAAGTCATTATTAGTCAACTTGATGTCGTCGCCCTCGATATAGAGAAAACAACATTACGAGCGCCTTTTGATAGTCGCATCACCGAGGTCAATATAGGCATTGCAGAATATATTAACCGTGGTGAATTACTGCTTAAAGCTGATGGCCTAGATGCAGCTGAAGTTAGCGCCCAATTCCCTATTGGCAAAATGCGCCCGTTAAGAAAATCAGCACAAAGTAATGCGTTAAGTAATAATTTACATGCGGATTTACAGGCAACTGTTGAACTACAAGCAGCAGACCGAATCATTAGCTGGCCTGCAATTGTTGATAGAACAGGTGCTTTACTTGATGTACAAACTCAGAGCCAAAGCATTGTCGTTAATATTCCTACCCCCTATCAACAAGCGACCCCAGGAGAACGTCCTCCATTAGTGCGTAATACCTTTGTCAAAGTCACTTTAAAAGCCCCAGTATTAAAAAAACAATTGTTGTTACCCATGACAGCGATCCATGACAATAAGGTCTACACGCTTGATAAAGATAATAAATTGCTCATAAAATCGGTTGAAATTGACTTCATGCAACAACAAATTGTGGTCATACGCTCAGGCTTAGAGATCGGCGATAAAGTCATTTTAAGCCCTTTGTCTCCAGCGATTGAAGGTATGACATTAAAACCACAACAAGATACAAAATCAATTAACTGGTTAGAACAAACAACGGGTTTCAAGCTAGAAAAAAATAATAAAGAAAAGGCGCAGTTATGATCGCTTATTTTATAAAACATCCCACAGCAGCAAATGTTGTTATGTTTGCTATTTTACTGCTTGGCGTACTTTCTCTTCCCAAATTACAAAGAGATACCTTTCCGGTGACACCCACCAAGAATGTAGAAATACGCGTTGCTTACCCGGGTGCTTCCCCTCAAGAAGTGGCACAGGAAATTTGTGAACCCCTTGAGGAATCCTTAGACAGCTTAAGCGGAATTAATGAATTACAATGTGATGCGAGAGAGAATATTGCTATCGCTAATGCAGAAATGTCATCCGGCGAAAATATTGATAGCTTTACCACTGATATTCAACAACAAATTAATTCCATTAGCGTTTTTCCTGATCGTGTTGAGCAAATCAGCGTCACTAAATTAGACCGCACCGCCACTATTGCTAGCATCGCAATCACAGGAAAGTTATCTGCTTATGATTTATATCTTTATGCGCAACAAGTTAAACAACGTCTGAAAGCGAATACCTCAATTGCTCAAGTTTCATTAAAAGGTTTTTCTAGTCAAGAAATTGAAATACGCGTTTCAGACTGGTTATTAAAACAATACGATATTAGCATTTCCGATTTAAGCAGACTGGTGGAACAACAGAGCATTAGTTTACCGGCTGGTCTACTAACCAATCAGCTTGAACAAGCTAATGTTCGTTTTAATCAAAAAAATACCAGTGAGCAACAATTTAGAGATAGTATCGTAAAAAGCAGTAACGGTGGCACTCAGTTGCACCTTGGAGATATTGCTGAAATCCAGCAAAAATTTACCTTAGCCGAAGACAAGATATTATTTAACGGAGAACGCGCGGCACTGCTTGAAATTTCTAAAAATTATAACCAAGACTCATTAAAAGTCCGTGAGGTTATCCAAACCTTACTCGAAAAAGAAAGAACAATCGCCCCTGAAGGCTTAACACTAACTATCACTCAAGATGTAAGCGTCAATATCAAAGAGCGCTTACGTATTTTAACCAGTAATGGCCTACAAGGTTTAGTATTAGTTTTTTTAGTGATGTGGGCTTTTTTCAATATACGTTTTAGCTTTTGGGTCGCTATGGGTTTACCCGTTTCATTCCTTGGGTCAATTTTTGTAATGAATTTACTCGGATATTCACTCAATATGATGACCATGGTCGGCTTAATTGTTGCTATTGGTTTATTGATGGATGATTCCTTAGTGATAGCAGAAAATATAGCCGCCAAACGACAATCAGGTATGTCAGCCATTGATGCCTCTATTCAAGGGACAAAAGAAGTTTTTCCTGGTGTCATCGCCTCTTTTGCAACTACCATGGTGATCATTGGTCCATTGATGTTTTTAAGTGGGAAAATGGGTGATATTTTACGATATATCCCCATTATTTTATTGATTACCTTATTAGTTAGTCTAATTGAAGCCTTTTTCATTTTACCTTCTCACCTTTCACACAGTCACTTAAATACGCCAGATAATAAAATTCGCACTTGGTTTATTCAATTATTCGAAGGCTTACGTGATAAGGTCATATTACCTTTGTCACGCAAAGCAATGAAATCCCCTTACTTAAGTCTTGGGTCACTACTGATGTTAGTGCTGTTATCAACAGCCACTATTCCCTCTGGGTTACTAAAGTTTAAAGCCATGCCATCACTAGAAAGTGATACATTACAAGCACGTGTTTTTTTACCACAGGGCGGGCTTTTATCTCAAACTGAAGAAACAGTAGAAAAAATAACTAGCGCTTTATTTGAATTAAACAGTGAATATCAGGATCGTTTCCCGGACTCCGATCCTTTAATTAATAGCCATTCTGTTTTATATAGTGTCAACGTAGATGCTTTAGAATCGGGCCCTCACTTAGCCACCGTCAGTGCCGATCTTTTACCCGCTCAATTTCGAAAAGTCAGTATCAAAACACTCATACAAGATTGGAAGAAAAAAGTAGGCCCAATTGCTGATGTCATTGCACTTAACTTTACTGATAAAGAACGAGGGATTGCCGGAAATGCTATCGATATTCGACTTCAAGGTAATACCTTAGAAGAACTTAAAGCCGTCAGTTGGTCGTTACAATCTTGGCTGAAAAAATATGAAGGTATATTTAATCTGTCCGATGATCTGCATTATGGTCGTTCTGAATTTCACGTTTTTCTAAAAGATAATGCAGGTGTGATGGGCGTAAATGCTTCTCAGGTAGCACTAACATTAAGAAGTGCATTAAAAGGCAGTACTAACCTCAACATACAACAAAATGGTGAAAATATTGATATTGCGGTTCGTATCAATGAATTTTCTCGTGATGCTAGTTTTCAAGACTTACAAGATTTATCCATAACCGCTTCAAATGGTAACCTTGTTCCGCTATCAAGTGTGGCTGACATTAGACAAACAAAAGCATTTTCACGTATTCATCGTGTCAATGGGGTTAACACCGTAACCGTCACGGCCAATATTGATAGCAATGTTGCGAATGCACGAGAAATCATGCAACAATTTAACGGGGATTTTGTACCTAAAAGCAAACAAAAACACCCACAAGTTAACTTTGTTTCTCAAGGCCAAGATAAAGAAAGCACAGAAACAGGTACGTCATTAGTACAATTTTTTGCTATCGGTATTATTGGTATTTACCTTATTCTGACACTGTTGTTTAAAAGCTACACACAACCGATTGCAGTGATGCTTGCTATCCCAATGGGATGGATTGGGGTTGTTTGCGGACACTTGTTATTAGGGTTAGATTTGACGATCCCAAGTTTAGTGGGCTTCGCTACTCTCGCAGGTATCGTTGTAAACGATAATATTTTGTTGGTCAATTTTATAAAACAAAATTTTAGTCAAGACAATGATTTAGCCAGTGCCTGCATGAGTACGATTAAAAATCGTTTTCGCGCTATTTTTATCACCTCATTAACCACTTTAGCAGGACTTTTACCGCTTTTAAGTGAGTCAAGTACACAGGCCCAATTTTTAATTCCTCTGGTGGCCAGTATTGCCTTTGGATTAATTGCGACGACTTTATTAGCATCAATCATCGTACCTAATGTATTAATTATTTTAGCTGATATGGGCATATTTAAAATGCAAAATAAAGCAGGTCATCAAGCGTAAATTGATATAATAATCTTTTATTTAGAGTGAAATGTGACGTGCTATCTTTCCCTATCAAGGATAGCATCACTGATACCCTGCTTAGCGCAGCCGATAAAGCGATGTGCCAGTCCAAAGATTAAAAGTTAAATGTAAAGAACATCTTTCCAAAATACTTGCTACTGGTTTTTCTACAAGGTGGATTTAATGCATGGTGGTTATTGCGCATAAATAAGCGAAAACGCAGTAGAAATAGTCAGCAAACATTGCCCTTCGGGCTCACCACAAGACGTTATGCTCTTGCTCTATTTGACTACGTCAAACAGTACGCAATGCAAAGCCAAAAGATGCTTTACTTTTTGTTGGACAAAATTTGCTTAGATGGTCATTTAAATAAGAGTGAGACACTTTGTCCGCCTCGATCAAAACGCCTTGTTGCGAACAAAATTCAAACAGCAAAGATCAACCCTAGACACTTATCACAAATATATAGTTAGAATATTGAACTAAACAAACAACCTGTTACATTCCATTAACAAAAGAAAGCGCTTACTTTTATTTAAAAAGAAAAGTAAAAATGACTTCTTAAACACATTTATACCAAATCTGTTAATTTAATGATCAAATATTACCCAGGAAAAATAAACTATTTTAAACCAAGAGTTTATGTAAGCGGTTGTTTTTTATAAAAATAAAATTCGGGAATAGTTTATTTTAACCAGTAATATTGATCAGTTAGTTAGGGGGATTGGGATTAAATATGTTAATAATTTGGTAATAGTCCATTTTATGAAGAAGCAACATGGAAAATACTTTACAGCGCGAATAAATTCCTTAGGAGAAATAATGTTAAATTTAAAACTCAGTGGTAATTATAAAAAATGTTTAACTATATTTTTTATAATTACCTTTTTAAGCGGTTGTGGCTCTAGTTCGTCTGATGATGCTCTAGCCAATAATGATCCTATAAAAAATGAGCTCATAATAGATGATCCTGTAAAAAATACTCCTATAAAAGATGATCCTGAAAATACAGAGGTTTCTTTTATTAAACAGCGATTAATTGGTGGCACAGACTCTATTTCTCCTGGTTTTACCCTGTACGTATTTGATAATGATTTAGCTTCTCCAGGCACGAGTGTTTGTAACGATGATTGTGAAACAACTTGGCCACCAGTGCTGGTAGAAGACCTTGAAGCTTCTGGTGTGAATGGTTTAACAACGATAACGCGTAACGATGGTTCCATACAAGCGACTCATAACAATCGACCTTTATATTTTTATGTAGGAGATAGCCACCCAGATGATATTAATGGTGAAGGTGCTGGCGGTGTTTGGTGGCTTGTATCTTATGATGTTGTAACTGATATAACTCAACTTTACGATGCTTCCACCCTACTGCAAGCAGATACACAATTTGAAACTGAAGAGGCTTTAATTACCCGCTTCTCTGATCGCCCGCGTACACGCCACGCACGAGAAGATGAGTTTCAAGCCTACGATCACTACGTTAAATTCTACTTCGAAAATCGTGCGAGTAATATCGAAATCATTGATTATGTAGCCAAAGGTGGCAATAGCATTGAAATAAACGTGCGTACTATCTGGCCTTTACATTCTTTAGAAGCCGAAAACCGTTGGTGGTACTTAGGGCAAACAACCGTTGCTCAATATGCACTTAACCGCACAATGGAACATCTTGGATTTGATGGTAACTATTATAACTATCGAGTAACGGGCAATATGAATACCCGCCTAGGTCGAGAAATTCGCATAGGTGATAAAATGGAGTTTGAGATCAGCCAATTTAGTGCACCGGGTATACCCCGTGGGCAGGAAAATTACTACGGTACAACCTTCCTTTATATCGTAGGTGAAGGCATCGTCCCATGGTATGCAAAAGCATCTGGGCAATACCCAGAAGACAGTGAAAAAATACCTGAACAATACTGGCTAGGTGGCAAAACAAGCCTGCACTATCAATATACTAATGAGCCTAATGATCACTTTATGCAAATGGCTACTAACCTTGGTTACGACAACGGCCAAACTTTCCTTTTAGGACGCCGTGTTCACCACTCCTCTTTTGTAGATGGTACTCATGATGAAGATGCTGAAAATGGAATCTTTGTTGATAACGCCGGTTTATCTGGGGAGCGCTATGTCAACGAGAGTTGTACCGATTGCCACGCAAGAAATGGTGGCGCACCCGTTGCTAATAATGGTGAATTACTAGATCGCTGGGTGTTTAAAGTAGGCGATCTAGCTGGAGATCCAGATCCCGCTATTGGTCGCGTCTTACAGCCAAATGGTAGTGACGGTGAAGGGGATGTTTCAATTGCTTTCTGGACTGAATTAGGAGAAGGTTTACGCACCCCAAATTATGAATTTAGTGGAAATACACCTGCGACATTCTCTGCTCGAATAGCCCCTCGATTAGTCGGTTTAGGTTTGCTTGAAGCAATTACAGAAGCTGACATTCTCGCATTAGAAGATGCAAATGACGAAAATGGTGACGGGATATCGGGTGTTGCTAACAAAATTATTGATCCTGAAAACAGCACAATTACTCGATTAGGTCGTTTTGGCTGGAAAGCTGGCACTACCAGTATACGTCATCAAGTTGCAGCCGCACTAAACACAGATATTGGCGTACGTAGCTCGGTATTACCTAACCTCGACTGTGGATCACAGCAAGACAATTGTAATAACAGTAATCCGCTAATCCCAGAAGAAAATTTGAATAATTTGGTTACCTACATTTCCACGCTTGGTGTGCGACCACAACGAGTATGGAAAACAGGTGTGGAAGATACACAAGCCATTGCCGGTGGCATAAAATTTGAAGAAATTGGTTGTGCTAGCTGTCATACCAAAACCTTCCAAACTAGTGAATTTCATCCTTTAGCCGAGCTTCGCAACCAAACCATTCATCCTTACACGGATATGCTATTGCACGATATGGGAGAGGGACTTGCTGATACATTGGGTGAAGGTTTGGCTAGCGGTAGAGAATGGCGCACGACTCCTTTGTGGGGCCTAGGTCTAGCCGCCTGTGTTACGGGTGGAGTTGAAAATATTGCTGGTGGAGAAGGTAATGAGGTGTGTAAGCCACATCACGCTTATTTACACGATGGACGTGCCCGTAGCATCGATGAAGCAATTCGTTGGCATGCTGGTGAAGCACAAAACTCGACAGATGCATATAATGCTTTACCAGCTTCTGAAAAGGCAGCTTTATTGGCCTTTTTAAACTCACTGTAATTGAAAATCATAGCAATCCGATTAAGTAAGAGATTTAAATTTTAAAGTGCAATAAGAATACTATTGCACTTTTTTCAACTTATCTTATACCAATCTGCATAAGTATCTGATCTATCTTGTTGGTTAAAATAATAGATAGCGTCGTTGCATTCAATCGTAATAGCGAGCTATTACTCAATCATGCGCCTTGCTCCCCATCATTTTCCCTCAACAAGCCCTGATCACAATATTATGCAGAATGGTATTATAAAGTCACACACACTCTTTTCTTTAACCATCTTTCAGTTAAATCTTCAGTCAAAAAGCAAACAAAATTTATGTGCCTTACTAGGATAATGAATTACCAATAAAGTTTAAAATAATCTACCAAAGCAACAGATTTTCATTATTTTTAACAAAATGTCATTTTGTCATACAACTCCAGAAAATTAGACACAAATACACCACCCAAATGGTCATACAAATAAATATTAAATTTACCAATAAAAAAGACACAAATTAGTTACCGATAACAAAATCGTTAACATCAGTATTCATCGGATATAAGAATTTTCCTGGACTAGAAAAATAAGAAGCAGCTGATCGGTAAGAAAGAGAAGTGTGAATACGAGAAGATTAAACTGATTATCAGTATTTTCTTGAAGGTGTCTTATACCAATCTGCATAAGTATCTGATCTATCTTGTTGGTTAAAATAATAGATAGCGTCGTTGCATTCAATCGCAATAGCGAGCTATTACTCAATCATGCGCCTTGCTCTCGATCATTTTCTCTCAACAAGACCTGATCACAATATTATGCAAAATGGTATTATTATTAGTATTTAAGCTCAGTTCTGGATAAGAAAGCTTTAAAAACAAAAAAGCCGTCATCCTAAGATGACGGCTTTTTATATAAGTTAATTAAGTTATCAATTAACTTATTAGTAGCTTAGCCTTGTGATGCTTCTACTTTTTCTTCTACCGATTTAACAAGTAGTAGACCAACAGCCATTACAATACCACCACAAAGAACAAAGATGAATCGACCCCATAATGGATTGTTTAGTGCAAACATTGCCATAATTGCTACACCAGCAATTGCAATCAGTGTACCTAACATCTTACGTTGTTTATTATCAAGATCTGATTGTGCAGCACCTTCAGACACAAGTGGTGTATCAAGGTTCTCAAAGAACTTATCAACATCTGCTTGACGCTCAGCTGTAAGAGGTTTGTAGAACGCCATTGATAAGATGAAGAAACCACCTGTAAATACGATATGAGCCATAAGGCCAATAGCAACTTTCAAGTCTTTCCATTCACGACCAGTAAGTTCTGTACCTAGGAAATCTTGTAAAATACCTTGAGTTAAAACAAAACCAACAGAGTAAGAAACGATACCACCAACTACTAATGTACCCCAACCAGCCCAGTCAGGCGTTTTCTTGATAAAGAAACCAAGGAAAGCAGGAATAGTCATTGGGAAACCAATCAAAGCACCAACATACATCATCGTATCAAATAGGCTTAAACCTTTTAGTGATTGAATGAACAATGCTACTAAGATGATTGCAATACCAAATACAGTCGATGTGATTTTAGATACAAACACTAGCTCTGATTCTGTTGCATTAAATTTACGAATAATTGGTTCGTAGAAGTTTTTAACAAAAATACCAGAGTTACGGTTAAGACCTGAGTCCATTGAAGACATAGTCGCTGCAAACATTGCTGCAATTAGTAGTCCAACCATACCAGCAGGCATATATTCTTCAACAAAGTATAGGTAAGCGAAGTCAGCTGCTTTTTTACCCACTTCAGGGTAGATAGCAAATAAATCAACACCTTGACCAGCAACATACCAACTAGGTAGGAACCAAATGATAGGACCCATCGTCATTAGTACACAAGCAAGTAATGCTGCTTTTTTAGCATTTTTTGAATCTTTAGCAGCTAGGTAACGGTAAGAGTTCAACATGTTATTAGTAATACTGAACTGTTTGAAGAAGATAAATACAGCCCAAATACCAAATACGCTTACGTAGTTAAGGTTGTTACCCCATAAGAAGCTACCGCCTTCAGTTGTGATTGGGAAGTTACTAATAATTTCACCAACACCACCACCGTGAATAACAGCAACAACAGCACACGTAACAGTTACCGCCATGATGATTACCATTTGCATGAAATCAGATGCGATGACGGCCCAAGAACCACCTGTTACAGACATAACTAATACCACTAAACCTGTTACCCAGATAGTGGTTTGCATATCAAAACCGAAGATACCTGAAGCGATGATTGCGAGTGCGTTTAACCAAACACCTGCAGATACAACACTTGTTGGCATGCTAGACCAAGTGAATACTTGCTCGTTTGTAGCACCAAAACGCATTCTCACTGCTTCGATTACCGTCACAACACGTAGTTGGCGGAATTTAGGTGCGAAGTATAAGTAGTTCATTAAGTAACCAAAAGCATTAGCTACGAAAATAACTGCTACAGCAAAACCATCGTTGTAAGCTTTACCGGCAGCACCAGTAAATGTCCAAGCACTGAATTGCGTCATGAAGGCTGTTGCTCCAACCATCCACCACAACATATTACCGCCCCCACGGAAGTAGTCACTGGTTGTTGTAGTAAACTTTCTGAACATCCAGCCTATGGCCATTAAAAATAGGAAATAAACTCCTACAATTATCGTATTAAGATCCATACTTTTACCTTATCTTTAGTTATTGAAATGATAGTTTGCTTATTAAGAGATATTAACAAGCGTTAACAAATTTTAATTTGTAGTACAATAACCTTAATAAGCAGCTTTGTTAACCTAAATATACACCCCATTAATAAGACAATAGATGTAGATCACATTTTTATTCAATATGGACATATTCAAACAAAAACATGTGACAAATCAATAAAAATATCGTGCTGATAGATTTGATACACAGCATCGAAATCTCGCCATAACAAACAGTAAAATAAGAAAGTAGAAAGTAGTGAGCAGGAAGTAGAAAAAGTGGAATATAAAACTGAAAGCTGAAAGCTAAAAGCTAAAAACTAACAGCTTGAAGAATCACTTGCTCTTACGGTACAGATTTCCCCATGTCAATGGAGATTTAGGCGCTAAGCGCTTTTGTTGTGCTAACAATAGCTCAGCCGTTGAAACAGCGTCTGCTAAGGCGTTATGGCTGTTATATTCAGGCAATTCATATCGATCACGAGTCCCTGCTAATGTCAGGTTCACATCTTCATGTCTATTAATGGCTTTTTCCATATTTTTCTCAAGACACAAGGTATCTAACCACAATAAAGGCAATTGACGTAATCCATAACTTTTTAACAAGTATTGATTAATAAAGTTTTCTTCCATAATACAAGCGTGAGCAACAATGACTTTACCCTTCGCTTCTTCAAAAAATGTCATCATCGCATCGTGAATAGAAACCCCTTCTTCTAACATCTGTGGGGTAATATGATTAACAACGGCTGTTTCTGCATTAATTTGAGAATCATTATTCAAATATAAATGTTTAGCGGAGCCCAGATCAATCATATTATTTGAAATGCTCACCCACCCCATCGACAGAATTAAATCATTTGCGCTATTAAATCCCGTTGTTTCAATATCTAGTACAATAAAATCAATTTCCTTTGTTAAATCGCCAGACTCAGGTAAATGACTTTTAACAAGATTCAACAACACATCTGGTAGCTTAACATTGGATAAATATTGCTTTCGTTTGCGCTCAATAACCGCTAAGGGGTGAAGATAATTAAAAAATCTTTTTATCATCCCGCTATTCTCCCAAATTTAACTTTGGCAGCATCTTGAAGATCTGCAATTATTCTAAAAGCATCTTTTAGGTGTTTACGCTCAAAACTACCAAAACTATCGGGATTAATATTATTATTTGGCTCTTCGCCATTTCTCATCGCTTCAAGTTGGTGGTCAAAACGATAAGACAAAATAAACTGATAAGCCCCTAATATATTTTTAAAGGCATCATCACTTAACAGACCTTTTTTATTAGCGGCTGCAAACCGTTCATCGGTAGCCGATAAATCACATTCCACAGCGAGTCCATAAATACGTGCTAAATCGATAATTAAAGTAATGGCATATTTTTTTATATTAAGCGTTTTATTATTTTCACCTGACTTTTCGAGCACTAAACTATTAAAAATACCCAGTGGCGGATTAGTATTAACGGCATCGGTGACCAAAGTACTTAAAAACTCACGATTACTGCGAATATTGGTATGTAATTCATCCCTTAATATTTTTTCAAAATCAGCGTTACCGTAAATCGTTCTGATTTCTAGAAAAACACTAATATTTAACAAACATTGGTACTCTGGATTAGCCACCCATTTCTTATAATAATTCTTCCAGACTTCCAGAGATTGGCACCATTTAGGTGTCGCAGCCATAAAGTTACCAGGGCATATCGGAAAACCACAACTATCCAACCCTTTACAAACAATCATAGATAAATGTTTAAAATACATGCGATCATTACTGGTCGCACCATCCGCTAATACAATCGCGCTATCTTGATCAGATAACATATGCACTTCATTACGTGCATGAGAGCCAGCAACAATCCAAGAAAAATCACAAGGTGGAGGGCCGAGTTTATCAATGGCGAGTTGAATCATATGGCGATTATAGGCATCCATAATCATAGTCATCACTTTACCAATCGTTTCAGGTGCTACTTTCCCCTCTACTAATGCTTCGAAAATAGCTTGCCTTTCGGGCGTAAACGTTGCCATCGTTTCAATGCTGTCGGCATATTTTATTTTTTCGATTAAGAAGATAGCTTGCACACGATGATTTTGAACTAAATGCGAAGTGGTTAATAAACCAATTACTTTATTATCTTGAACAATAGGTAGGTTTCTAATATTGAATTGCATCATTAACGATGCTGCATGTAACACTAAATCATCAGGTTTTATGGTAAGCGGGGAATAAGTCATCACTTCTGAAATAGGATGATCAATAGGTACCCCCTCAGCAATAACTCTTTTTGTCATGTCACGATCTGTGATCAGTCCAACTAATTTATCGTTTTCATAAATCACCGCACAAGAAGAACGCTGCGCCACACGCATTTCATTAGCAACCGATTGAATACTTTGATCTGAGGTAACCACAGCTACCCGCCCACTAGCGATTTCTTCCACTCTACGAATGAAAAGGCCCTTTTCTTTATTAGACCAAACCACATCAAGTGCAGATTGCAATCTTACCTGTGCTTTAGAAGCGAAATGCTCTGCACAGCTCGGAAATGTTTTAAACAAGGATTGCAATGCAGCATGAGGAATCAAATAAATCAGCGTATTCTCAATCGCAATAGCACGGTAACCTTCTTCGTTATCGTTATCCATATCATCAGCAAGAAAAGTAAAACCAAATAAATCCTCTGAGCCTAATCGCGCTCTTAATACCCCATCAGCTTTACGTTGTTCCATTGATCCGGTACGAATAATATAGAGAGATTTTTCTTTACCAGACTCACATAAATCAACAATATCACCTTTACTCAAATAAGTAATTTGTACTAAAGAGGCCAACTCATGAAGCGCTTGTTTAGGGATTTTATCAAAGGGGTCAATTTGACCAAGAAATTGAATGATGTTTGGAAAAAGCGACTGGGGCATGACATTTCTCACTATAATTTTATATTGTCTTATTATATAGCCAATAAAGTTAAGTGCTAGTGCCATTTCACAGCGAAGATCAAAATATTGAAGTTATCAAGGAGTCATACGTCTTGTAGGCTAATGTATTCTGCATTATTTCAGAGCATTTACTGATTCCAATGAGGTTAAAGCCAACTGCCCTCACTATTCATAAAAAATAAAAACTGAATTAATAAAAATAGGTATTATTAAATTAATATGAATAACTTATGATAGTGACTTAAATTAATGGCGACCTAAATTAATTTTAGAATTTAAGGGGTAGTACGTTGAAAAAGACAATATTAATCACAGGCTCTACAGATGGTATTGGCCTAGCAACCGCGGCCTCGCTATTGAAGTTAGGACATACTGTTATTTTACATGGTAGAAATGAAAGCAAATTATCAGCTGCGAAAAAACAACTATCAGAGATAGCCAGTGCAGATAATATCTTTGCTTATAAAGCAGACTTATCGGTTATGTCTGAAGTGAGAAACTTGGCCTCAGACATTCAAAAAAATCATAAACAGTTGGATGTGTTAATTAATAACGCTGGCATACTTATCGTGACAGAAACGCTTTCTCAGGATGGTCTAGATGTACGCTTTATGGTTAATACCATCGCGCCTTTTGTATTAACAAACCTGTTACTGCCGATATTAAACAGCGATGCCAGAATTATTAATTTATCTTCTGCTGCACAAGCGCCTGTTTCGCCAGAAGAACTGATTAAAGTCAGTCCACTTGCTGATCACACTGTCTACGCTAAAAGTAAATTGGCATTAACGATGTGGTCTCGCCAAATGGCACTAACACTAGGTAGTGAAGACCCGATGGTGGTTGCGATTAATCCTAAATCCCTTTTAGGCAGTAAGATGGTCAAACAAGGTTATGGTATTGCTGGCGGGGATGTGCAATTAGGCGCTGATATATTAGTGAAGGCATCTTTATCTGAGGAATTTTCTCAAGCTTCAGGTTTGTATTTTGATAATGATATTGAACGCTTTGCAGAACCGCATCCCGATGCTTTAAATAGCGATAAAATCAACAAAATGACGCAAGTGTTAAATACGTTTATTTAATAAACATTTACTACTGAACGCTAAGTAAACGCTATGAATCACTCAGAGAAGTGATTCATCGTTTTAAAGTGAGAATAAACCTTTTAGTTTTCCCAATAAGGAACCTCACCAAAATAGTCTTTGAAATATTCAATGAAAACACGCACCTTTGGCGCTAACAATCGTGAACTAGGGTAGACAGCCCAAATTGCAGTATCTGAAATTAAAGGATAGTCTTTTAACACTTGCACTAAGTTACCTTTTTTAACCTCTTCATAAACACACCACAGTGACGATAACGTCAACCCCATGCCGTTTACGCAAGCATCCCGTACTGACTCTCCATTATCAATTCTAATCGATCCTTTACCTTTTATTTTTACCGGCCCACCCGGTGTATCAAACACCCAAGTATCTATCCCAATAAGATTAATACATTGATGATTCAATAAATCATTTGGCACAAGTGGCTCACCAAATTTTTTAATATACTCAGGAGAGGCAAAGATCATACGTTTATCAACAGCCAGTTTGCGTGCCACCAGCGTTGAATCATTTAATGACGCATTTCTTATCGCGATATCAAAACCACCATCGACCATATCAACCACACTGTCACTTTGCCGTAAATCAATTTTTAATTCTGGATAAGCTTTTATAAAACCTTTTAATCCCGGAACAATATGCATTCGCCCAAAGGATGAAGGTGCCGTGACACGAATAGTCCCTTGTGGCGTAAAACTTCCAGCTCCGACCGATGCTCTAGCAGTATCTATTACATTTAATACTTCTTCAGCATGCGGTAAAAATTCAAGCCCTTCTTGTGTTAACGAGACTTTACGAGTCGTTCGATGTATTAGTTTTACCCCAAGCGAAGCTTCTAATTTATTAATATGCATACTAGCAACAGGGGGAGAAAGGCCAAGCTCACTGCCTGCTAAGCTAATATTATGTGTCGTTGCTATGCGTACGAAGAGCTTTAAATATTCATGATTCATTAAAAAGACCATTATTAACAAAAAGTAAAAACTGATTAATGTTTAGACTATATTATCAAACATATTGTTTGTAAATATACTTGTCGAATCAAACAAAGCAATACAAAACAAACATAACAAAATAAGGAACTCACCATGAAAGCAATGATAATTAATGAATTCGGCAACAGTGATGTATTTACAATGGCAGACATCGATAAACCTAGCGTTAAAGCAGGCCATCTTGTCATCAAAGTAATGGCAACCAGTGTTAATACGGTAGATACCATGATCCGTGAAATGGGCGAAGCATTAGGACCTATCGCCCCCTCTTTACCGGGTGTTTTAGGAATGGATTTTGCTGGCATCATTGAAGAAGTGGGTGAAGGTGTTAGCACATTTTCAGTTGGTGATGAAGTTTATGGTTGCGCAGGTGGTCTAGGTGAATTACAAGGTGCCTTAGGTGAATATATGCTTGCTGATTCTCAATTAATTGCGCATAAGCCAAAAAGCATTTCAATGCGAGAAGCGGCGGCCATTCCATTAGTCGGTATTACAGCTTACGAAGGTTTAGTACGTGCCAGTGTTAGCAAAGGTCAAAAAGTATTGGTACACGGCGGTTCTGGTGGTGTAGGTCATATTGCATTGCAACTTGCGAACTACTTCGGAGCAGATGTTTATTCAACAGGTGGTGGCGATATTCAGTCAGCTCTAATTGAAAAATTAGGTGCAACTGCTATCAATTACAAAACTGAAACAGTCGCTGATTATGTTGAAAAACATACTCAAGGTATTGGTTTTGATGTGGTATACGATTCAATTGGTGCTACTAACTTGACTAATTCATTTGACGCAGCTGCATTAAATGGACAAATCTCAACAACGGTATCAATGTTAGAAGTTGACCTGACAACTGCACATTTGAAAGGTTTGTCTTTACACGTTGTGTTTATGTTAATTCCAATGCTACATAATCATAAACGCCAACAGCATGGTGATATTTTAGCTAAATTAGCAGACATTATTGATGTGGGTAAATTAACGCCAGTTCTCGATGAAACCAACTTTACCCTAGCAGAAGCTGGGAAAGCACATGATCGTCTGAGCAGCGGCAAAGCTATCGGTAAAGTAGTCGTTTCAATCTAACATTGTGATTGAAAAGCTTACGTAACCTCAGTTCTGGATAATGGAATCGTAAAAGTCTTATATCTGAAAATGTTAAAGATTTAAGTTATACAGTGCTGTTAGTTTTGTGTAGTTCAAGGCAAATTATCGAAGCAATAACTGGTTATTGGGAGATGATTTAACACAGAAATACACGAAAATAGCGGTGCTGTATCGGTTTGCTTATCCAGAACTGAGGTTATATAGAGCCTTAGAGGCGAGCTTATCTTTCGCGTTTATTTTTCTGCGACTTCAGCATAAATTTAAACGAGCAAGAACAACTACCGCTAGGCTCTTTTTGTCTTTCAATTTGATATTCAAGATAATAATCCTATCACAGAAAAAAGTTTGAGAATCGAAATGCCCTTCTTTAACACGTCATCTTTTCATGGTTTATTACAACAAACATGGCCTATGTTGCTCGGTCTATTTGCGATCATGGGCAGTCAATTAGTAGATAGTGCTTTTATCGGTCAATTAGGAACAGATCCTCTTGCCGTACTCGGATTTACCATCCCTATTTATCAATTAATTATTGGTATTCAAGTTGGATTAGGCATCACAACAACCGCCTTAATTTCAAGTGCCTTGGGTGAAAACGCCACTAAATATGCAAAAGATTTAGCGACACTCATCTTAATGGTTGGTGTTATAACGATGACATTACTTTGTACTTCACTGTGGTACTACCAAGAAAAAATTGCCCTTTATTTAGGCGCAGATATTACTCTTTTGGCCTTATTAAGGGATTATTGGTTTCCTTGGTTATTAAGCAGTTGGCTTGGCGCCATGCTTTATTTTGGTTACAGCATCCTTCGTTCACACGGACAAACCATCATTCCAGGCAAAATAATGGTGATGACAAGTGTACTGAATGTCATATTAGATCCGATACTTATGTTTAGTTTTGATATGGGTCTTGCTGGAGCGGCTTGGGCAACCTGCCTGTCATTTTTGGTCGGTTGCTTAGTTATTTTCAGAGCAATAATACTTAACAACTTAATGAGTATGCCCTGTGATTTAAGTAAAATAAAAGCCGGATTTACTGCCATTTTTAGCAATACAATCCCCGCCATGTTAAGCCAATTTATCCCACCTATTTCAGCAATTCTAGTCACTATCATAATTGCAACCTATGGTGATTTTGCCATTGGCGCTTGGGGATTAGCGAATCGTATCGAATACATTTCTATTATATTAATACTTGCACTAACAATGGCTTTGCCTCCTATGATCGGCAACCTCAAAGGCAGAAATGAATTTTCAGATATCTTTCAGTTAGTAAAAACAGCACTGAATATTGTGATTATCTTCCAGTTAACCGTTACCTTATTGATTTTAATAACAGCAAACCCTGTTGCTAATTTATTAACGAACCAATCTGAAATAGCCTCTATCCTACAGCGTTATCTTTGGATTGTGCCTGTTAGTTATGGCGCATTAGGCGTGTGTATGATCTGTGTTTGCGCATGTAACGCGATGGGTTTACCTAAATCTGCCTTGATAATTTCAATATTACGTTTATTTGCCTGTTACTTACCTTTAATTTGGTTAGGCTCTGAGTTATACGGGCTTTTAGGAATATTTATTGGTGCGACAATGGGTAATTTTTTATCTGGTAGCATGGGATGGTTTATGTTTCTAAAGCAATATAATAACCTCTACATCACTAAACCAGTAAGTATCTAAGCCAGTAAGTAACTAAGTCACAAACTTACCCAATAAAATAAAAAACAGCAAAAAACAAGTTTCTTTTCTATCTGGCAATGGGCTACAAAGCGATAGTTTTTTGTACTAAAAATTCTAAATTATTGTCCCTAAATTACTAGCCCACTATGGTCTCAGATTTTAAATTGAGTATTTTATAAATTTCGAACTCATAAAAATACGAGAAACCTATTCATTTAACAACTTCCAATTTTTTCCTACAAATTTTTCGAAAATAAGATCAACAACCCCCTCATTTACTAATGCTTGTGCCGCTGTTTTTATGGGCTCTATTTGATCAAGATTATTTGAGTTTTTAGAAAAAACGAGCCAAAGTTCTCTTTGTCCAATGATGAATTTACCTGGTACATTAAAATAATTATCCAAGTTAAACTTTCCGATGACATTCATACCACCTGCATTCCCCGCCAACGCGTCAATACGGCCTCTTTTAAGCATGCTGAGGCCATGGCCATAACTTGTAAGTTCAAGAATTTCATGTTTATCTTCATCGAAGGAATGGCCTAAAGGAGTACCTCGAATTTTACCAATAGTAATGCCTTGTAAACTTTTATCACTATTTAGGCTAAGCCCTTTTTTAGGAATAATGATCGTTTTTAGGGTAATTAATTTTGCAACATATTGGACATGAACATAAAAATCTAAATCGGAGGAAGGATTTAATATTCCAGCATCATGTTCTCCCATCTTTATATTTTTCAGTGCTCTCGAATAAGACATAATTTTTTTGTTTATACAAATTCCAGATCGTTCTTCCAGCGCTTCTATGAAATCAACATGAATACCAGTTAATTCTCCGGACTTATTTTTAAAAGCAGCTGGAGGAAAATCGATCACATGCATTGATAAACATTCTTTTGCTATTACAGGAAAGCCTATAAACAGTACAATTGTAAAAATTAAAAAAGATTTATTCTTTTGCATAAAAGTAGGCCAATGTAAGTAGATTAGTATTCGAATAAATTTAAACTTCATTAGGAAATGGAATAAGTATAGTACCGTATACCGAAAATTATTAGTTTGATGAAACATATCATTTTTCAGAAATTATTTTGTAGATTTTTATCGCTTTGAGGGCGTTACCGCCTTAGAATTTATGTGCATTCTTGAAATATGTAACGTCAGGTGTTCCGACATAGCGGACATTAACTTTGTATATTACTTCTAAGTCATTTCACCCTCAAGCGAGATAGAAAACTACAACTTATTGGCCAGTGCTACTCAGCAATAACATATTAAGTTATGTTCTATTTATGTACTTATTTTGCTCAATAGTGAATGCAGTAATAAAAAAGGAAAATTAACTAGAGTCGTTCAACCAATATTATGGAGAAGATTTATTGTAATTAGAGCATTACAATATAATATATCCTGTCCGAATTGGCCTTGACTAAATTTTTTGATGTTATTTAATTCGTGAGAAGTTGATAGATTTAAATATTTTTGTACATTATTGAATGGCTTTATTCACCTTATGTAATATGTTTTTTTACAGACTTTTTATTTATTACAAACCAATCTCTTCTATTATATAGTTTATAGAGGGCTAAAAATTAGAAAATGATATTTCATGCATAGTATTATTTCTTCATTAGGCGCTTAGTTAGGGCAATATATTGATTGATATCGAAAACTTAAATCAAGATTGGAAAGGAAGTGCTTAAAGCCAGCCTTATATTTTTTTATAACCTAGCTAAAAGCAAGCGTTCCAACTTTTCAAAATTAAACCCAACAAGTGTCGCTATGATCTCAAGGCATTCATGTATCCAATATTGAGTAACACTGAACTGTTAAACCAAACCACTTTACTTTTTGTGCATCGCGTTAAATATTGCGAAATGCATCGACACGAAGCATTGGAAATATTATGGGTTTTAAAAGGTTCAATTCAAGTTGAGGTGAATGAAACACGTCACCTATTACACAATGGTGATCTGTTGTTTATTAACCGCTTGGATCACCATCAGGTACAAGCTGTTAGTGATGATAACCTGATACTGTGCCTGCAACACCGCTTTGCCAAACCATTCTCTGTTTCGAGCATTAATAAAAACCAGAATCTTGTACTTAAAGCACGTAAAAATGAACTGCGTAGCCTTTTAGCACACATGTGGTGGGAGCAACATTATAAAACTGATTATTGGCAACTTGCGTTCGAGCATCATTTGTTGGCCTTACAATTGGAGCTTTCTCGTTATTTTATCCAGCCAACAACTCACTCAAAAGCTCCTCTTGAAGCAGAGAACGACAAGCGTATTCAAAATATTCTTTCTTTTTTACAGCACAATTACCAACAACCAATAACATTGGCCAGTTTAGTGGAACAATTTGGATTAACAGAAAGTTATTTTAGTCACTACTTCAAAGCCAAAACAGGGAATACACTCATTCGCTACCTGAGCCAAATTCGCCTTGAAGCTTGTTTAAGTGACTTACTACAAACCAAACGGACTATTTCAGATATTGCTCTCACCTCTGGTTTTCCCTCCATAAAGGCGTTCAATACCGCTTTTCGACGTGAGTATCAACTCACTCCCAGTGAGTTCAGAGAGAAAGAATCTCAACAAGCCTCAACTATTTCTGGGCATGCATATGCAAGTTTCGAGACGGATAATATCCAACAATTGCTGGCACCTTGGTTAAAAAAATCAGCCATTTTTATAAATAATTGAACCGTCCATCATCGTAAAAATAGACTATGTTCAATCTCAAAAAAGGGATAGCTGTTATTTTATAGCACATAGATAATGTATTTTTAATCGTTGATAAGGATTTTACAATGTACGAGCAATTAAAATTAGCCCCATTCAATTTAGACGATACTGCTATTAAATGGGTCAAAGAAAAATTTGATGCGATGGACCTAAACGCTCGTGTTAGCCATCTGTTCAATTTGCTAGTGAAAGATACTTCTCAAGAAGCATTGGAAGAGGTAATTGCTTTTCAGCCGGGAGGGATAACAAAATTTATTGGCCAAGATATCCATGCTGAATGCCAAATGCTTAACAATATACGTGATCGATTAATGCTACCACCGTTGATCAGTGGCGACCTCGAAGGCGGTGGCATGAGCATACTGTTTGGTACACCGTCGCCTAATCAACTTGGGTTAGCCGCTCTGAATGATCCAGAAAAGGCGGAAAAATCAGTTGAAATTATTGCTCGTGAAGCAAGCCTTCTTGGTATCAATTGGACCTTTACACCTGTCGTGGATGTCGATGACAGTTTTCGTAGCGCCATTGTGGGCACTCGCTCTTATGGGGCTGACGTCAAAACCATTACTGAATTAGCGCTAGGTAATATCCGTGCTTTTCAAAGCAATAATATTGCAGCGACGGCAAAGCATTGGCCTGGTGATGGACAAGATGATCGAGACCAACATTTGGTGACCTCTGTCAATCCATTATCGATGACAAAGTGGCATGAAAAATATGGTGCGCTCTACCAAGATCTGATTGGGGCAGGTGTTTTGTCGATCATGTCGGCACACATCGCATTACCTGAATATATGAAAGAGAAGACGGATAATCCTGAAGAGTGGTATCGCCCCGCCAGCCTCAATAAACACCTGAATATAGACCTCTTACGAGGGGAGTTAGGTTTTAATGGTTTGATTGTATCTGATGCGACACCGATGGCTGGAGTTAGCTCTTGGGCTGATCGTGCTACCGTTTTAGCTGAAACCATTGAAAATGGTTGCGATATGATTTTGTTTTGCCGTCAGCCTACCGAAGACTTTGCCATGTTGATGGCAGCAGTACGCGACGGTAAAGTTTCTGAGCGACGTATTAATGAGTCAGTTATCCGTATATTGGCGCTAAAAGCAGCCATTGGTTTACATAAAAATACAGAAAATCGTAGTGATGCAAACCAATTGCAACAGCAATTACGCCAGCCGGACGATGTCGCTTTCGCCAACGAATTAATGCGGAAAACTCCGACGTTAGTAAAAGAACGTACCACGACACTGCCACTGTGTATTGAAAAACATAAACGAGTACTCGTATTCTCAACGGGTATCCGTCATTCATTTCTGCCACAGCCAATGCCGTTAGAAGTTCCTGAAATGCTTACACAACAAGGCTTTGACGTCACTGTGTTTTGCACTGGAATGGTGATTGATTGTCGTGATTACGACTGTGTTTTATACTTATTAGCTGATGAATCTTCATTATTGAAATCTAGGATATATATAAACTGGATGGGCCTCATCGGTGGAACACTAGAAGCAATGGAGCGTCATTGGAATACACTACCTTCGGTGATGATATCATTTGGCTATCCGTATCACCTCTATGATGCACCTAGAATACCTGTCTATATCAACGCCTATTGCGCCCTACCAGAAGTACAACAAGCTGTTGTAGACGGATTAGTCGGCAAGCTAACATTTAATGATTTTAGTCCAGTTGATGCTTTCTGTGGCTTGGAACAATTGCGACATTAATTACTACTAACGTTCCTTTTCCTTGTTTCTGCCAGAAATGCAGTGCAAGGAAAGGGAATAAATGGGTTTAAATCTGCAAATTTTCAAAGGATATGAATGAGATATCTATTAACTCTAATTCGATGTATGAATTCCCTAAGGCTTTGTGCTGCGAAGCGATATAAAAAAGCAACTTATTTAATGTCCGCTCTACGCCTGATGAGCCGTAAATAATTCAAAGTATTACGGCAGGAAATCCGACATATCAGACATTAACCTTGTGCATAACTTAGATAAAACAGAGTTCGAAGCAGCTGTAGTGGCTGGCCATTAATTTGTAAGTTTCTATGGCGCTATTGTTGGTTAAAATATAGTTTATGGCTTTCAAGTAGCTCTATAGTGTAATCATGTTTGCCAACTAATATCAGGCTTCCAGTCCCTAACCCACGCTGGAATATCACTGGCAGGCATTGGCCTGGCAATACCATAACCTTGTGCTAATTCACATCCGAGTTGTAATAGTACCGTTCCATGTTCAATCGTTTCAACACCTTCAGCAATCACATCACGTTTGAATGACTTAGCTAAAGCTATCACGCCTTCAATAATAGTTAAATCATCATTATCAACCAACATGTCTCGTACAAATGTCTGGTCTATTTTAATTAAGTTGGCAGGTAATCTTCTAAGATGAGTAAGTGATGAATAGCCTGTACCAAAATCATCTAGGGCAAAGTTTACGCCAAGCGCGATACAAGCATTCATGGTGTTTGAGGCATGTTGTATATCCTCTAAGGCACTTGTTTCTAGAACTTCTAATTCTAAATAATGGGGAGAAACATCGGGGTGAGCTGCGAGTAGTATTGTTAATCTATCCACGAAATTAGTTTGCTGTAATTGTACTGCGGCAAGATTTACACTCGTATTTAAAGGGAGATTAAGATCCATCGCTTGCCATTGACTAATTTGTGCCAGTGTACTGTTAATCACCCACTCACCTAACTCAATCATCATGGCATTATTTTCAATGACAGGTAAAAACTCGATCGGATTTAATATTCCTCGTTCTGGATGTTGCCAGCGAATAAGCGCCTCAGTACCTATAACAGTACCTGTGCGCATATTAACTTTAGGCTGATAATAAAGTACAAATTCCTGGTTATCTAATGCGGTTCGAATCGCCTCTAAGCTTTCCCTTTGTACTTTTACAGCTTCATCTTGAACCGTGTCAAAGAAATGATAACGATTCTTACCTGATTCTTTAGCCACATACATGGCTTGGTCTGCATGGCGCATGAGTTGGTCGGCACTCACATTATCTTGCGGGTAAAGGGTGACGCCAATACTGGCTGATACCTTTAATTCCACATTGTCGACTTTAACAGGATCTGACGCGGCTAATAAAAGCCGCTCTAATACCGGTTCACAATCTTCAACTGTGGTTAAATCGGCTAATACGGCAACAAATTCATCACCACCAATACGCGCTAAGCTATCACCTTCACGAAGTGCCTCTTTCATGCGGAGCGAGACGATAATTAATAATTCATCACCCAAATTATGCCCATAGGTATCATTGATGTGTTTAAAACTGTCTAAATCAAGAAAGACCACCGCCAGTAAATTATGATGCCGTTGGCTTTGCACCATAGATTGGCTTAAACGATCGGCTAGTAATACGCGATTTGGTAGATTAGTTAACACATCGTGTAGCGCTTGATGCTCTAATTGTTCCTTTATGGTATTTAATTCTGAGAAATCTTTGTTGATTCGGCTTTCATATAAGGAAAAACGACGCGCCAAATAGTTAGATAACATAAAAGAGAGCGTAACAAAAAATAACGTAGCAAATAAACTGAGCCATAATATTTTTAGAAGCTCACTCTTATTTTGTTGACCAATATATTCCTCTCGCTCTGCGAGGTAACTTTCTATTTCACTAATATAAGTACCCGTTCCAATCGCCCATTTCCAATCGGATAACCCTTTTATGAAACTGATTTTTTCTGCCGGTTGACCAGTACTTGGCATTAGAGAGCTCTCATAATGAAAGAAATCTTCACCACGTTTAGCAATTTTTAAAATTTCTTCGACAACTGAAATGCCGTGTTGGTTACGGATCGCCATCCTATTAGTACCAACAAATTTTCCACTGTAATGCGATAGCATATTTCCTTGGTAATCAATGACGAAAATATAGCCATTTTTACCATAACGAATACTATTAACTCGCTTTAACACACGTTCCTTAATGTCGTTTTCTACATCAATCACATATTCACCTGTGCCGATAAACCAGTCATAAGGCGCAAAATACTTACCGAAACCTATTTTTTCAAATTCTTCACTCTTATTTTGAGGTTTTACAAACCACCAACGATAAAAACCTTCACCGGCTTTTTTAGCTATGTTCCCCATATCTCGAACGATATAGTTACCTCTAGTATCTTGAAAATCCCACTTAGAAGTACCTTCCATTGAAGGCACTACAGGGTGCATAACATTGGCACCTGTAGTCTTGTAAATAAAATAGTAACCTCGACCTTGATTAAAGCGAATGCTTCTTAGAGCATCTGTGATTAATTTGGTGACTTGCGCTTCAGGTAGATTTTTGTGTTGTTGATATATCGTGGTCGCAATACTATGGGCTTCATAGATACGCGCTTTAATATCTGTTTTTAGTATAGCCTCAGTACTGCTTTTTTCGTAGTTTATCTGTTGATAAAGCTGATTAATCTGTGTTTTTATTGCTTCTTTTTCTGTATCAATAAAATTTTTATGAAATGTGCTAAGCTCAGCATCAAGTTTGATCTTATTATTATTTATTACAATAAAGTTCACCCAAACAGCAAAAGCAACGACGATGATCGGTGGTATAACTTTAATCAATCGCAGCAGTTTTAAGTCTTGGGTTATCTGCATCAGTAAGCATTCCTAAATAGATGAATCGCAAAGATATACGAAAAACAGTAAAAAACCTAACCTCAATATCTACAATGAGCTAATCAACTCAACATATGCAATACGGTATTGTCAACTTAACAAAATTTGAACCCATAACGACTAAAAATTTAAAAGTAACCTATTGATATATAGTTGTTAAGTGAACCGAATTCCACAAATAAACTTATTATTTTGGCTTAAGTTGACAGTACCGGCGGAAAGGGGCAAAAATCGCATTGGTAAGATAAGCTTGCGTAGTTATTTTAGATAAAAGAAATTCCGAATAAACAGGCGAATTTTTACGTATTGGCTAAATGGTGAGTAAAGCCACTATGCTTGTTTGCTGTTTAACTCGATTAGTGGTCAAATTAAATAAAGCTACTTTGAAATACATGTTTAATATAGTCGTATTTATAAAGAATATCAAACTCCGGGATTTTACTGATATAAGCCATAAAGGGACATTTTTTCTCTACCATTTATCTCACAAAGGTGCACAAAGCGCCATAGGATTTATGTGCTATTTTGAAGTATGTAACGTCTGCTTTTCCGACAAAGCAGACATTACTTATAAGTCGCTTTCGGCCGCAAAGCGACTTATAAAATAGAAAGTAGTGACCAAATTTACTTGGGTGTACAACGCTCGCTTAATGGGAAAAAGAGAGCATGACCTAAAGTGATAATAAGTTACCGAGCTGATTTTTATATCAGTACAGCTTAATCATCCCACTTAGGCGCCAGCCCATCAGGATCAACTTCTCTACCGTTTCTTTCTAACTGATCTATTTTAGCCATATCTGCATCGCTTAGCGCTAATTGCAATGCTTTTAGGTTGCTCGCTAGATTATCTCGCTTAGTCGAAGAAGGGATCACTGAATAACCTTTAGATAATGCCCATGCCAGAGTAATTTGCGCTGGTGTGGCATCATAGTCATCTGCAATTTCTAATATAACTGGCTCTTTGAGCACCTTACCGTAAGCCAGGGTCATATACGACGTCACTTGAATGTCGTTAGCCTGCATAAATGCAACAAGCTTACGATTCTGAAGGTATGGGCTTAACTCAATCTGGTTAGTCGCAATATTTTCTTTGCCAATAACGTCCATAGCTTGCTGTAGCAAATCGATATTAAAGTTAGACACACCTATCTCTTTGGCTAGCCCTAATGTTTTGGCTACCAGTAATTCGGACATATACTCTTTTAGATTAGTATCACTGCCGGCCAATGGATCAGGAGCAAATCAATATAATCAGTATTCAGCTTTTTCAGACTCTCTTTTAAGCTTGGAATGAGCCGCTCCGCGTTTATATTCTCAACCCAGATCTTGGTGGTAATGAACAATTCATCTCGTGATATCTCAGCTTGACTGATCACTTCTCCAATTTCAGCTTCGTTAGCATATATTTGTGCAGTATCAATAACTCTGTAGCCGACTTCTAATGCATTTCTGACTGAGTCTTTTACTACTTCACCTTCTAAACGGAATGTGCCAACACCAAATGATGGTACTTTCATATTGTCTCCTTGACTTTTCTAACTATTTTTAGTTGATATACGAATAATGAGGCAACTTTACGCACCATTACTTTTTCTGTAAAGTTAACAAAAATCAAATATAATTTGAGAAATAATCAACAATGAAAGCAACCCTAGATGAAATGAAAACCTTCATGGCAGTGATCGATAGCGGTTCAATAAGTGCTGCGGCCAAATTGTTATCAATCACAGTCTCCGCAGTGAGCCGCTCTGTTTCAAGGCTGGAATCAAAGCTCGAAACCACCTTGATTAACCGTACGACTCGAAAACTTGATGTGACCAATGAAGGGGCCATTTATCTCGCTAAAGTCAGACGGATACTCGAAGCGGTAGAAAGTGCTGAAGAGCAACTGCAATGTCAAAAGTACAAACCCTCAGGTTTATTGAGAATTAACGGAGCAACGCCATTTTTACTCCACGTACTCACTCCACATATTGCTAAATATCAAAATCAGTATCCCGATGTTGAAATTATTCTCAATTCAAGTGAAGATAATATTGATCTTTTAGGAACAAAAACCGACATTGCATTCCGCATTGGCGAACTACAAAGTTCGACATTACGCGCGACTTTTATCGGTAACAGTAGGTTAAGGATTATCGCTAGTCCGGCATACCTTGCTGAGAATGGCACCCCAACTTCAATTGAACAATTGCTTAATCTCAAATTGCTTGGTTTTAGTAAACACAACTCCCTTAAGGAGTGGCCGATTATGGATGAAAAAAATAAGCTACTACGGATAGTGGGTAGCCTCAGAGCTGACAATGGAGAAACCATTCGTTCTCTGGCACTTCATGGAGCAGGAATAGCCTGTTTGTCAGACTTCATGACTTACTCTGACAGAAAACAAGGCCGCCTTATCGAGGTGTTGAGCGATCATTCACACAGTATTAAACAACCAGTTCATGCGGTTTATTACAAAAATGCCAGTACCTCAAGAAGAATCAGCTCATTTCTCGATTTTATAAAAAAAGAGATACTGGTGAAAGATTTAAACTTTATCTAACTACTTCAGCTATTTTGTACAAAACTGTTTTGTCGGTTTTTCACTTTTTCTTGCTTTTTAAATCTCATAACATCCTGAGTACAGCATTAACAATGTTGCCATTGTTGAAGACACTCATACTTAACATCAGGATTCGCTATGCACAAAGATTTAAGCAATACCTTTACCATTGGGGTTGAACTCCCTTTGGACAACGATTGGACAAGAGAAGGCCAAGCAAAACGTTTACGCCAACACAAACCGTTTGGCGTACCGGATATGAGCAAACATAAAGAACGAATCATGCTTGCTGATAAGTTAGGCTTCAAAGTCGCATGGGTTCGAGACGTGCCATTATATGATCCCAATTTTGGAGACGCCGCTCAGATCTATGAGTCATTTTCTTATTTAGGATATTTGGCAGCTTGTACAAATAACATTTTGCTTGGTACGGCGGCAATTGTTCTTCCTTTGAGAGCGCCTTGGCTTGTAAAAAAAGCGGCAGCTACGATTAATGAACTGAGTAACAACCGATTTATTTTAGGCGTTGCCAGTGGCGACAGACCCGCTGAGTATCCGGCGTTTAATGTAGATTTCAATAGCCGGTCACAATCCTTCAGAGAAAGCCTGGATATCCTAAAAGACGAAAAAAACAAGAAACTCAGTGAAGGCCTACAGCTCCTCCCTGAGTTTAAAAATATCCCAATATACGTGGCAGGTTTAGCGCAACAAACCCCTAAATGGATTGGCCAACATATGGATGGATGGCTTGCTTATCCGGGCACACCTGAAGATCATGAACATCGGGTTAATCTTTGGCGATCAATTGCGGGAGAGAAGCCTTACGCAAGTTTTATTCATCTCGATTTAGTCGATGATCCAGATGCGCCCATCGTTCGGCATCAATTCGGCGTACAGACGGGAGTCAAGGGGCTGATAAGTGAGTTGAACCGGATGAAACAAGCGGGTGTTAACCATATCGGCTTGCACTTTCGACGAAATACACAACCTATCGAAGATTCACTAAAACAAATTGCCCGTGATGTACTGCCTCATTTTCAGTAACATCAAACGAATACTTAATTCAATGCCACCTTCACCACGAGGCAGCATTGAATTTTCAATCAAAGGTATGATGAAAAAAGCATCGTGCTTAATTAACTTTCACTACTGTCTTGAGTTTTGTTTTTTCACTGTGTGCAAGTGCTTGTGGCAGTTTATCGAAGGAGAAAACGACAGGCTCATCGATTATCAGTTGATTTGAGCTAATGAGTTCCATCAACTGTTCACCGGCTTTCATCAGTTCAGTCCAGTCTTCACTATCTCCGTAATCATGTAATGCCCCCAGCGCGATCTCATGATAAGAGATGGTACGTGTAAAAGGAGGATCAAGCGGCTTATTGATACGATCTTGAATCGCAACGATATGTCCATTTGCTTTTAAATGCTTGACGAAGCGACTCGCACTATCCTGACCGACGGCATCGAATATGGCATGATAGTTGAGGGTTATTTCTTCAGGTGCTCTCAATAGATGAATAACTCCCAGCGCTTTCGACATCTCAACTGAGAGGCTTGTGGAAAGAACATCAACATTAAAACCCGCTTTCGATAATAACTGAATGACGATTTTGTTGACGGCACCAACTCCAACAATCAGAACATTGCGCCCGGCTTTTACTGGTATTTTACTGAAAGCTTGCCAGGCTGTCAGCATAGGACACGGTAATCCCCCAGCCAAAGTTGAAGACATTTTTTCAGGTACCTTCATCACTCGCTCATGTTTTAAAACGGTAAATCGAGCAAAACTGCCCTGCTTTTTTAATGATTGATGAAAGGCAACTCTCTGGCCAAGTAAGGCTTTATTCGCATCTTTTCCAACTTCAATAACCCTACCAACTCCATCGACTCCAGGCGTGTGTCCATCTTTCCAGTTGAGTGGATTTGACTGAATAAACTTCCAATCCACTGGATTGATGCCTGCGATTTCGTTTGCTACCAAAATCTCGTTTGACTTGAGCTCACAGGGACTGATGATTGATTCCAGAAGTGAATGCGTAGAAGTGTTATACGACCAAGCCGCTGGTATATTTTTATATTTCATAGTGATACATGCCTATCATAGCTGAACTTACAGTCATATTAGATGACGTTAAAAGCACCATTGTATGTATCTTCTAATTTAACGATAGTGCATCATTAACAAATAACTTTTGTGCTAAACGCAATAATACAATGTATTTTATATGGCAGATTACAAAGACAACCTTGGCTGAATAAAATCAATAAATGCCGATATACGGCGCGCGACAGAAGAAGATTTGTAAAAGACGGCATTAATCTGCTCACGATCGGTATTGAGCAGCTTTCCTTGCTCTAATAACGGTATTAAGCTGCCAGCTGCGATATCCTTATTGACCATAAAACCCGATAAGCAGGCAATGCCATTTCCTGCGAGTACAAGTTGCCTCACTGTTTCACCATTACTGGCTGTCAATGTCGGCTCAATATAATCAACCCCCGCCAATGGCCAGCGATTTAATACCTTTGCGCCAGCAAAACCAATCAATTGATGGCTCGATAAATCACTGGCAGTTTTTGGCACACCTCTTTTCGCCAGATACTCAGGTGACGCCACCATATATAACAAACTTTTTCCTAACGGCCGCGCATGTAAAGTTGAATCGTTTAATTTACCAATACGGATCGCTAGGTCGGTTCTTTTTTCCAACAGATCCACAAAACCTTCATTTGAAGTGATCTCTAATTGAATATCTGGAAAGACTTGTTTAAAAGACTGAATGAGTGGTACCAACTGATGAAAAACAAAGGGGCTTGCCGCATCAATCCGTAGTCTGCCTGCGGGTAATTCTCCACGGGAAATAAGCTGCTCTTCGGCCTGATGAATATGCAGCAGTCCCACACGGACAGACTCAACAAACTGCCGCCCTTCATCGGTAAGCTCAATCCGTCTTGTAGTACGGTTTAAAATGGTCACACCTAGCTGTTTTTCGACTTTGCTCACTGCGCGAGACACTCTAGCGACCTGAATATCTAAGCTATCAGCAGCAGCAGAAAAGCCTCCACTGTCGATCACTGTCAGTAATATTTCTAAATCATCAGAACGTGTCAGCACATTTCCCTCTACATCTCAAAGTTTATTTTTGCAATATTAACAAAAGTAATTTGTTAATAACACTGTTTTTAACGATTTAAAAATCAATAATAATGCGCCCATCAAACGAAAACACAAATTGTGTTCCAATATAAAAATATAAAAATATAAAAATAGGGAAAAATTATGCCTTTAGCATTATTTGCATTGACGCTCAGCGCCTTTGCTATCGGAACGACCGAATTTGTCATTGTAGGGTTAATCCCTACCATGGCACAAGATTTAAATGTTTCATTGCCTTCAGCCGGACTGTTGGTCAGCCTATATGCAATGGGTGTTGCTATTGGTGCACCTGTTTTAACCGCGTTGACAGGAAACTGGAACCGCAAGCATGTATTACTTTCAGTGATGGCACTTTTTGTAGCAGGTAACTTATTGGCATGGCAAGCCCCTGGATATGAAACGTTGATTACTGCTCGTATATTAACCGGTTTGGCACATGGTGTGTTCTTTTCAATAGGCACCACTATTGCGACAGGTTTAGTCTCAAAAGAAAAAGCAGCGAGTGCGATTGCCATCATGTTTACAGGTTTAACAGTCGCATTGGTAACGGGCGTTCCGCTGGGGACCTATATTGGTCAAACGTTCGGCTGGCAGTCAACCTTTTTAGTAGTAGCACTACTCGGTTTAATTGCACTTATCGGCAGCGCGCTATTAGTGCCAAATAACTTAAAGCAGGCAGCAGCGACTAAGATTTCAACGCAATTGAAAGTACTCTCGGAGCCTCGTTTATTATTGGTATACGCAATTACAGCGATTGGTTACGGCGGTTCCTTCATTGCATTTACTTACTTAGCACCTATTTTGGAACAGGTTTCTGGTTTTGATTCAAGTGCTATCGGTCTGATCATGTTGGTTTATGGGGTGTCGGTTGCTATAGGTAATATCTGGGGCGGAAAAATGGCGGATAAAATGGGCCCAATTAAAGCGCTAAGTATTATTTTTACAGGTCTTGCTACGGTGCTACTGGTATTCAATTTCACTGCGGTTAATCCTATTGCAGCGGTAGCCACTATTTTAGTTTGGGGTGCATTTGCCTTCGGTAATGTCCCTGGCCTGCAAGTTTACGTCGTGAAACTGGCTGAAAAACACACACCTGAGGCTGTTGATGTTGCATCAGGCCTTAACATTGCCGCATTTAACGTCGGTATTGCACTGGGTGCTTGGGGAGGCGGTTTAATCGTCGAACAAGCGGGACTGATGAACACACCTTGGATTGGCGCGATTGTGGTGCTACTTGCGCTAGTATTAACACGCTTTAGCGGCACATTAGACAAGAAAGCGCAACAGAAGGCATTGATGACGCGAAGTGCTTAATTCTTAATAGAGTCTAACCGTATTATCATAAAAAGCGATATTTATAAAAATATCGCTTTTTTCGCGTTTTTTTCATAATTTAATAGAGAGGTAATAATGGCAACTGTTTTTATTACCGGTGCAAACCGTGGATTAGGTCTTGAATTCGTAAAGCAATATGCACAGAAAGGTCACAATGTAATTGCCTGTTCTCGTAACTTTTCGCAGGCAACAGAACTATCTCAGTTAGCGGCACTTCATACCAACATTCAACTTTATGAACTGAATGTGACGGATGAGGATCAGATCTCTGAGTTAACAACAGTATTTAAAAATCAACCCATAGATGTACTTATTCATAACGCTGGCGTGGGTGGATTTCAGTGTGAGGCCTTAGGAGATATGGATCAAAAAGGCTGGCTAGAAGTATTAACCGTCAATACCGTTTCCCCGATGCTAATCACTCAAGCGCTATTAGCAAACATTCTAGCGAGTAAAGCGAAAACTATTATTGGCCTTACTTCTATTCTCGCTAGTATTGATGATAATAATTCTGGTGGTCGCTATAGTTACCGCGCATCCAAAGCTGCGCTTAATCAAATCATCAAATCGCTTGCTTGCGAACTCTCAGATGATGGCGTAAAAGCGGCAGTCATCCACCCCGGTTGGGTAAAAACAGAAATGGGCGGAGCCGATGGTAAAATAACGCCAGCACAAAGTATTACAGGCATGATGAAGGTAATTGAAAACCTTCAAACCAAACACTCAGGCTCTTTCTTTGTCTACGATGGAACGCAGTTGCCATGGTAGATGCTATAGCTAAATGACATTGCCTTGAAATCTGTAGGTTCATAGGGCATATCGGAGCTAAATAATGAAGAGGCATTTACGCTCGGTATTCGGAGTTAGCGGGTGAAAAACTTAAAATAAAGAAGGCGCTTTGTGCCACATTGCGAGGCCAAACACCAATTTATTTAATGTCCGCAATAGGCTCCCAGCTGCCCTTATTAATATTCTGTTCTATCTCGGAAAGGAGCACATAACGAGATAGAAATTATTACTAAGTTGCTCTAAATCAGTAGTCAAAATCACTTAGCCACAACAGTTAGTTGCGTTAAAAATTTAGATTACACCAGATTCTACTGCCTTTAATCATTCAGAGTAGATAATACCCTGTATAAGTTGACCGACCAGTACTGTTCAATAATTTATAGTTGGCATCTTAATTCTACTTCATTATTTTCTGGGTCTTTTATATAAAGCGAATTCCCTAAACCTTGCTCACCATATCGAGGAGTAAACTCAGCAACTTCAACTCCTTTTTTTTCTAAATATTTTAATATTTTGACCTCAGGAATAGATTTAATTTGTAAACAAAAATGGTCTACATTTCGTGCTTGTTGAGTTGGTGCTCCGCCACCCGCTGCACCCAATCGACTATTTACTGTTACTAAGTCGATCAATGCGTTACCTGCTCGAAGTTGAGTTAAACCGGTTTCTTTTGGGGTTTTTCGCTCAACTGAGCAACCTAATACATCGATATAAAAAGCAAGCATTTCATCGAGCTTGGTTGTGCGTAATACAATATGGTCAATTTTAATAATTTCTATCATTCATGCTCTCCGTTCAATTACTTATACCAAATCCGTAAAATAATTTAAAATCAAAGATCTTCAACATCCCATAAAGGGGTGCTTAAGTAACGTTCGCCACCAGATGGAAACAAAGTCACAATATTTTTCCCTTCATTTTCTGGTCGTTTAGCTAACTCAATAGCACCATAAAGTGATGCCCCTGTCGAAATACCGCCAAATACGCCTTCTTCACGTAGTAAATATCGTGACATTGTAAATGCATCTTCATCTTGAATAATTATTGCTTCATCTATTAATGAAACGTCAGTCGTTTTAGCAATAAAGCCAGCGTTTAACCCTTGAATTTTATGTAATCCAGGCTCTCCACCAGATAATAACGCACATGTTGCGGGTTCTACGGCGACAATTTTTATACTGGTTTTTTGTTCTTTTAAGTATCGACCTACGCCCGAAATAGTGCCACCTGTACCAAGTCCCGTCACAAACATATCTACCTTTCCTTGCAAATCACGCCAGATTTCCATGCCTGTTGTTTCATAGTGAGCTTGAGGATTAGCCATATTATCAAATTGCATTGGTGCCCAAGCATGAGGAATTGTTTTTAATAATTCTTCTACTTTTGCTATTACGGCGGCAAAACCTTCAGCGCCAGGGGTTCTTACTACTTCAACGCCTTGTGCTTTAAGTACTTTAACTCGCTCAATACTCATTGTATCAGCGAGAACGACCATGGTTCTGTATCCCATTTGTTTGGCAACCAAGCCTAAACCAATACCCGTATTACCAGACGTTGCTTCGATAATGACTGATTTACCCGGTTCGATTAATCCATCCTTTTCGGCATTTTTGATCATCGATAAAGCAACGCGATCTTTAACACTGGACATTGGATTATACATTTCTAATTTCGCATAAATATTACCAGGTAACCCGTTAGAAATTTTATTTAATTTGATCATTGGTGTGTTACCAATTAACTCGATAATATTATTGTAAATCTTTGTCATTTTTTATCTCTCTTAAACCCAAGTAGTTACTTTCACTGTTTATTGAATGATATTAACTTAGCCAAAATACTATTCACTTCTAACTTCAAAGTAGAGACTAACTAAGGTACTATTTCATCCAATAAAGGATGTGTGTAAATTATTTTAATGCAATAAAACGATGACCAGTATTTTAGTTAAAGGCGAATTTTAATGAATGATTACCTGTTAAAAGAACATATTTTAGAGACTCAAACAGTCATTAAATTACGCGCTTCAGTTGGTTGGGATAGCTTAAGCGAAAACACTTTAACCAAGGCACTTTCTCATTCAATATTCTTTGCTAGCATCTGGCATCACGGCGAAGCTGTTGCTATGGCTCGCGTTGTTGGCGATGGTTATCAATACTTTTACTTGCAAGACATGATTGTTAATCCCAAGCATCAAAAGCAAGGTTTGTGTCAGCGTCTTACTGAGCACTTAGTTAGTCAGGTAAAAAGTGTTGCTGAACCTGGTGCCTTTTTAGGTTTGATGGCAGCTAAAAATGTTGCTGGTGTTTATCAAAAATTGGGCTTTGTAGAGCGTCCCGCTGATATGCCCGGCATGGTAATGCCAATTTGATATATGATTACAACTAACTAAGTCTCACTAACTAAGC